>Ga0182742_1001480_pt1 | contig 29809 bp, 35 predicted proteins | sample eDN5th37CBELigMG_FD_128880 | JGI IMG/M metagenome (GOLD analysis project Ga0182742, IMG submission 128880) | Enriched Miracle-Growth compost microbial communities from Emeryville, California, USA - eDNA 5th pass 37_C BE-Lig MG (version 2)... ... | reverse complement strand
TTTCGATTTCGATCTCGAAAATGACGGCTGGGGATTGCAGTGGCGTAGCGAATTCCTGGACGTCCGCCGGAGAGCTGACGGTAACTGGCATGTCGAAGACTACGAGTTCGGCCTCCCTAAAGAAGGCTTTCCGGTCGAAGGCTATCATGCGGTCGTTCTCCGGACGGCGCCGAACCCGGAGAACGCACGGCTGTTCCAGGAATTCCTGATGATGCCCGAGAATGCTGCGCTGGTGTCAGCGCATATGCTCGGTCCAAGTCCCATCGTGGGTGCCTCGGACTTCATGCCGGAGGATGTCCGCAAGCTTGTCGCCGTCGATCCCGCGCTCGCCGAAATCAGCTACCGGGGCCGATCTTGCCAGTACGAAACCTACGGCGACGTGCTCTTCAAGCTCACGGATTAGCCGATTGCCGGCCGTTCGGTCGAGCGCGGCGCTTTGGTGCGGGCGGCTTCCAGACCGGAGCCCCTCGGTTCGGTTAGCGCCGCCCGCTGTCGTCTTCGCGACGCTCCCCAAATAGCTGCACCGGAAGACACTCGCATTGAGCGAAATCAATGCTCGGGTGGATTGTCGTTGCTGGCTGGCACGAAGATGGCATCGCGATTGCCGTCCGTGAGGGTCACGCAGTTGGCCTCGCAGAACTGCCCCGCCTCGATATAGGCCGGCTTGATGCGCGCCGCAGCCATGTCGAGTGCCCGGCTTCCCGGAAGCGGGTGGTAGTAAGCCGTCCTGCCCTCATGGTCAGCGATCGTCACCACCTCGCCCTGGCGCCGGACGATCGCAAAGTTGCGCCCGTCCATGTGCCCTTCATCACGCGGGAGCGAGGCTTGATATGTCTCGTCGTGCTGCATGCGGCGGACAACTGGCGGCCGAAAAACATGTTCCCCGGAACCACGATCACCTTCGCAGGTTATCTGCGTCGAGGAGACGATCATGCCCGCTGAAACATCCAGTAAGTCTCAGGAACCAGCCGAAGGGTCGCGCAAGACGGTCGAGCGCGAACTCGATCGCACCGAGAACAGGCGGGAAAGTGGGGCCCGGAAGCTCAGCGAGCGACCAAACGAGCGCCGCCCCGACCCGATCCACACCGGCGACCGTGGCGACGAGCCTCCCGGCAGCAGGCGCGGCGAAAATCCTTTGGAGAGCGACGATGAGTGACGACAAGAACAAGCAGGATGCACGAGACCGAAACCGGGTAGCCGGCGGCCAGGACTACGAGGTCGAGTTCTTTGCTCGGCAAAACGGCATATCCCTTGAGCAGGCACGGGACCTGATCGACAGGTTCGGCAACGACCGCGACAAGTTGGAGCGCGAGGCGCGGAAGCTCGGCAGCTAGGCGGCGACGGCTATGCCAGAAAAAAAGTCGATGCGTCGGACGGGCCAGCGCCGTCGCGAGCTCGCGTCCCTGCCCTACACTGTGGAATATTTCTCTCAGAAACACGGCATATCGCGGGCCGAGGCGGCGGCGATCGTCGAAAAATACGGTCCGGATAGGCACGGCGCAAACGCTGCTGCCAGGTTCTTGAAGCGAGACAAAGGACATGCCGCCCTGCGCGAGGCGCAGGCCTAGAACACTCGAAGCGGCGCCGTTTGGACCCTGCCGCCGGCCCCGGAACTCGCTACGCGAGGCGGGCCGTGGCCGGACTCGACATTGCCTTTCTCTATGACCTAAGATTACGCCGCAAGCGGCATGCGACAGCGGGGGGTGCACTGCCCTGCGCGACGAAAGGGGATCGTGCGCTCCCGTCGCGAGATGAAGGAGGTGCGATATGCCCCACATTTCCGTTACATGCCCAAAATGCGCCGCGCGTAACGAAATTACGACTTCCGAACCTCCGGCTGAGCCGGTGAACATCCAGTGCACGGGGTGCCACGCACCGCTCGGCACCTGGAGGCAAATGGTCGAGCAGAACAGGCCGCCCGAGTTCGGTGACACATGGCCTGCGGGATCATCGACCCGGCGCCAGCACCACTAGCGGTTTTGTCCTGAAACGCAAAAAAGCCCCGCGCGGCTGGTGCCGGCGGGGCCCGATTCGGGGATCGCAAACGCGATGCGCGCGCTTCAACGTGCAAGCGCAAGAAATCGAGGGGCAAGGATTTCGCCCTTGTTTGTGGTGGGCGCACCGCTGCCGATTGGCAATAGCAACTCCAACTGATCACGGTCGCGCGTGTGTTTCGAGCGCGGTGCCGTTTGCGACGGGATGATGGGGAGCGGTGGCAATTTCGGTAGCCGACCATCCAACAGATCGGCCACGGTTACGACTTGTACCCTCGGCAATCGCCCATGAGCCGACTTCGCTACAAAACCAGCGCCAGCGGCGTCGGCCACCATCGCCTTGGTCGGTTCTGCCAAAGTTACGAGAATGCCCATTGAGGCATCTTCGCGCTGCACCACTCCACTCAGTTCTCTGACCATGACGGGCGATAGATTTTCGCCGCCCTTTACTGAGATGATCACGCGACCGTACCCGTAGGGGCCGTTGGCGAAATAGATATTTCCATCGATGCCGCGATCAGCGCCCTTCGGCCGGCCGGTGAGCCAGGTGTAGAACCCGAAAACCCAGCCGGCGAAGGTCACGCTCGCCACGGCTATGCGCAGCAGCCAGCGGCCGGCCGTGCCCGCACCCATGGCGCGCTCACGCAGTTTCTGCACCTCGGCGCCTATGCTGTGCGGCGCGGATAGCGCCGCGCTCAGCGAGTGCCTTCGGGTGGAGTTGCCGTCTGGCTTGGGTCGTTCCCGATTCAGGAAAACGGGTCGAGACAGACTGGAGCTACCACTGTCGATGGGGGCGGATTAACCGGCACGAGCGCTAGCGCACGCCTCAGAATTGCTAAATTACTGTTGCTTTCTGTTTCTTGACGATACCGAATCACCCTGTGATGCGTTAACCTGCGCAACAGGCAGGACTGAAAAATGCTTTCTCAGGCTAAAGAATATTCTGCCAGAACGCCCCGTTATCAACCGCCGGGGTTCGTTCAAACGGAGACCCTGCAGGGTCTGCTGCATCGTTTTATGCGCGCGCCGGGCGCCGATCGGCAGTTCGACATGCTGCGTTCATATGGCGCGCGCGACGTGTTCCTGTACTACTCGGGCGACATCGGGCTCCTCAGCCGTCGCGCCGTATCGGTCGTGGGCACTCGAGATGTCTCGGAAGAGGGTCGACTTAGGGCGCAGCGTCTCGCGCGCGAGCTTGCCGAGGCCGGCATATTGGTAATGAGCGGGTTGGCGAAGGGTGTCGACTTCGCCGCGCATTCGGCCGCGATCGAAAGTCGCGGGTTCACGGCTGCCGTCATCGGTACACCGCTCAATAAAGCCTACCCCGCCGAGAATGCGCGGTTGCAGGAGGAAATCTATACCAATCACCTGCTGCTTTCTCCGTTCAGTCCTCACGAGCAGGTGTTCAAGGCGAACTTCCCGAAGCGGAACCGGGTCATGGCGCTCTTAAGCGATGCCACAGTGATAGTGGAGGCGTCTGACACGTCCGGCACTCTCCATCAGGCGGCTGAATGTCAACGCAACGATCGATGGCTGTTCATAATGCGATCTGTCGTTGAAAATCCTCGAGTCACATGGCCCAAGGATTTCCTCGGCCATCCGAAGACGCGAGTGCTCGCTTCGACCAATGATATCGTCGACGCGGTAGGGAATGCCTAGAATCGTCGTCACTACCCTAATCCGGCACAACGCGGACAAGTCCCTAGGGAACAAACGAAATCAGGACGAATGGGCGGCGATTCATTCGCTGCACATAGTCAAAGGGGAGCCAGTTCATCCCAGGGGGTTCTTCTACTGGCGTTATTTCGATGGCACGAAACGAAAAGCCGACGGAGCCTCCGCCGAACTCTTCATAGGTGATCTCTGCCGCCACTTCGCTGCAAGAATCACAGGCGAGGTCGGCGCAGGCGTACAGATCGTGCCTGTCCCGAACGGCTCGGCAACGATCGGTAATGACAATTCCTTCCGCACCTTGGACCTGGCACGCAGGATTGCGAACGCGAGCGGGACGGCGTTAACTGCGTTCGACACCTTGCGTTGGCACCAAACGATGGGGCGGACGCACCTCGGTGAGCGTCGGCGCGACGTAGACGACCACATTCGCGCGCTGCGCGTGAAGCCCGGCGGCGACCACCGAGTGGTACTCTTCGATGACGTCGTGACGAGCGGGTCGCAGCTATTCGCGGCGAAAACGAAGCTGGAAGAGGCCGGCTACGAAGTTGCGCGGATGTATGCTATCGCCGATGTGCTCGACGAAGGACAACGAGGTTCCGCCCCTGCTTGGAAGACAGTAACAAAGAATCTAAGCAGGATGGCCGACTTCTTTGCTGATCTGAATACCGATTTCTAGATCAGCCCCGCCAGCTTCAGCCCGCCGCCCGTCACCGCGCCCCAGAACGCAATCTCGAACAGCCGCCGGCGCACGCTCTTGCCCGTCGCCTCCTGGCTGATGTCGATCGACGGGACGTGCTTCAGGTAGAGCCCAGGCGTGTATTCCTGAGGCCCGGTGTCGGGCCCGGCGTCGATCCCGCGCTTTGCCTTCATGCGCCGGGTGAAGCGGTATGCCTCCTCCTCAGCGCGCGCGCCTGCCTGGTACTTCCGGTAGAGCGGCTGCGCCACGCTCAACAGCCGCTCGACATCGGAGATCGGCCCGATCTGGCCGGCCGGCGGCAGGATCCTGACGCGCTCCGCAATTGTCGGCACGTTGTCCTCTTCGATGATGGACACCAGGGCTTCGCCCAGCCCCAACACAGGGATCACGTCCCGCGCCTTGAATTCGCGGTTCGGCCGCAGCGACTCGGCAGCTGCCTTGATCTTCCGCAGCGACGACGCCGTGTGCGCGCGCATGGCGTGCACGATCTTGGTGCCGAGCTGCTCGAGGACCGCCGGCGGCACATCCGTCGGCGACTGCGTGACGAAGTAGACGCCGACGCCCTTGGATCGCACCAGCCGCACCAGGCGCTCAATCAGCTGCACCAGGTGCTTCGGGGCGTCGGTGAACAGGAGGTGCGCCTCGTCGAAGAAGAACACGAGCTTCGGCTTGTCGAGGTCGCCCGCCTCCGGCAGCTTGCGGAAGAGTTCGGTCAGCAGCCACAGCAGGAAGGTGGCGTAGAGCTTGGGCGCCTCCATCAGCCGATCCGCGTGGAGCAGGTTGATGAAGCCCCTGCCCTGCTCATCGGCGCGCATGAAATCCTCGATCTCGAAAGGCGGCTCGCCGAACAGGCTGTGCCCGCCCTGCGCCTCGAGCGCGAGGATGCCGCGCTGAATCGCGGCGATCGACGACGCGGTGATGTTGCCGTAGCGCCTCGACACGTCCTCCCGCTCTTCCAGCATGTCGTTGAGCGACCAGCGGAGGTCGTCGAGCGAGAGCATCCACGCCTGCTCGTCCTCGGCCTTGCGGAAGCAGATTTCCATCGCGCCTTCCTGCGCGGGATTGAGCCCGAGCATCCGGGAGAGGAGCTGCGCGCCCATATCCTGCACGCTGGTGCGGATCGGCAATCCGGCCTGGCCGAACACATCCCAGAAGGCGACCGGGAACGAAGACGGGGACCAGGAGCGGCCGAGCGCCTTGGCGCGCGCCGCCGCCGCGCCGGCGGGATCGCCGGCCGCCGCGATGCCGGAAAGGTCGCCCTTCACGTCGGCAGCGAACACGGGCACGCCGGCGCGGGAGAATTCCTCGGCGAGGCGCTGCAGCGTAACAGTCTTGCCGGTGCCGGTGGCGCCGGTGACAAGGCCGTGGCGGTTCACCAATCGAAGAGGGATCGAAATCGGCTTGCCCGCTGAGTTGAGGCCGATGATCAGCGTCGACATGATGCCCGTGCTCCCTTGCCAATTTCGCCCGACATGTAGCACAGAACGTCCTCACGAGCCAGGAAAAGCGCGTGAAAGCGGCGCTTTTTCAAGGTGTTAGCGCCGCCTTGGCACGCTGCCTGCCCACTTCTCTGGCCTGCGCAGACCTGTTCGCACCACTTCGCCACACAGAAGCCCGCCAGCACGCGCGAGGCATTGGGCAGTGCAAGGGACAGCGGAGAAGAGGCAAAGCGCGTCCACGGGGCTGCCTGATGGCGCAGCGAGCCATCTAGGGACCGTATATGGCCCGATGCGCCCGCGAGGCGCAGCCGCGCGACTACGGGCCGACCTTATCTTTGCAAGGGCCGTCCTTCCCCGCTTCGGTTAATTCATGCGTTTCAATGCCTCATGTCACAAGAAATCGGTTCCGATACCTGCTCGGATGGCATATCATTGCGCGTATGCAGGGTGATGTGAAAGGAACTGCCGTGAGAGCTTATCAACTCGCAATGTCTGCAGCCTGGGCAATGCTTCCGCAGTCGGTGGAGCAGGTGCTTGAGATCGCTGCCCGCGAGACGCAGCCCGAGGCGCTCGAGGCGTATCGATCACAGCGCGCGCCACGCGGCGAGCGAATGCGAATGCGGGACGGCGTGGCGATCCTCGATGTGGTCGGGCCGATGTTCAAGGGCGCCAACCTGATGACCGAACTCTCCGGCGCGACGTCCTACGATATGCTTCGGCGCGATCTGCAGGCTGCTCTCGATGATCCCGGCATTTCTGGTATCATTCTGTCAGTCGACAGTCCTGGCGGCGAGGCTCATGGCGCTGACCAGCTTGCGCAGGCGATCTACGCAGCGCGCGGCCCCAAGCCGATCTGGGCATACGTCGGCGGCATGGGATGCTCGGCCGCCTACTGGATCGCTTCCGCTGCCGATCGTATCGTGGTGAGCGACCTTGGCACCGTCGGATCAATCGGGGCCGTGATCAGCATCACCGACCGTCGGAAAGCCGATGAAGCGCGCGGCGTGAGCCGCGTCGAATTCGTTTCCTCGCAGTCGCCAGGCAAGCGGCCGGACGTGACCACCGACGCCGGCCGCGCTCGGGTCCAGAAATTCGTCGACGACATCGGCGCAGTGTTCGTGGCTGCCGTAGCGAAGCACCGTGGCGTGTCGGTTCAGGCGGTGATCAGCAAATTCGGCGCTGGCGGCGTAGAAATTGGGGCCAACGCCGTCCGCGCCGGCATGGCCGACGAGGTTGGGCAGTTCGAAGCGGTATTGCAGCAACTGGCAGCGCGGGGGGCGCGCCGCGCGCCATCGCTGCCGGCGAACTCCAGACACTCGGCGCCATTGGTCCCGCCGACGCCCGCTTTTTCGGAAAAGTCCCCTACCCGGCCCATTGCTACAGCTGATGATCCGCAGCGTGCAGCAATCGCTGGGATCCGGCGGCGCGCGGCAGCGCTTCTCCGAGTGGAAGGCGCGGACTTGGTGCCGACGCTCCGCGACATGCTGCTCGAGTCGGAGATTGAAACGTCGGCTGCACTGAAGATCCTTACCGCCGCGGCGGGCGAGGCGAGGAGCACGCCAAGTCGCGATTTGCGGGCCCAGTTTCTGGCGATGAACTACGCGGGTAGCATCGAGGCATGCCTGGCCCTATGAGCGGCCTTGGCATACCTGAACTACCTCATTTGAGCGCTTTTGCCTGGGGAGCGGCGTGTGTCGGAGCGCTGCTCCCGTGAGATGACCACCGACATCAGCGTGGTCGGCTTGCATGGTGCTGCTGACCACTTGCCATCAGCGAGGCGGCAATCAGTCATATGCTCCGTCGGTAATGCTGGAATAGAGGTCAAAGCTGTCGCGCGCGATTGTCGACAAGATCCGGCGGCAGAACTCGGCCCTGTCTAATTTGTGGGACGCGGCCTTTTCCTTCAGGCGGTGGGCATCGTAAGTCGGCAGCGGTACCTTGACGCCTTCGGCCCTCGGCAGTTCCCACCTGCGCCGCAAAAGCGCGCGAATCGTGGCCGAACTCGTTCCGTCACCCAGATGGGCGGCAATCTCACAAGAGTTGAGGCCGGAGCCCGCTAGAAAACCCACGAGGCCAGCCTTTGCATTCGTCCAGCGCTCCGTCACCAGGTTCGGCCCGCGGTAGCGCTCAGCGCCGTGTCGTTTCGGTCGCTTCGCCGCCGTGATCGGTGACGGCGTTTCGATCTTGGGTAGGACTGGCCCAGGTTCGGCTGGCGAGGCCATCAGATCAGTGATCGCCGGCGTCATCGGCGGGGTTTTCACGAAGCGCCGCCTCTTCCTGAGCGGTTGGCGTTGGCCGCCCTGCCAGAGCTTTGAAGGCTTGTACCGCATGCATGAACCTCGCAGCAGGGACCAACAACGTGCGCAGCTAAACCGCAAAGGAGTTCAGCAGGCGCACAGATTCTGCTATTCTACCGGCGCGAACGCAAGGTGCGCGGGATAGGAGATTCGTCCGATGGCGAGGACACTGATTGGTCGCCTGCAGCTTATCGTCCAGGCGATGGGATTGGAGCAGGCGAAGAAGGTAACCAGCACGATCGGTGACATCGAGCGCGCGGCGAAGCGGCTGTCTACCGCCCCTTGGGGGCAGGGCTTTCAGCGTCAGATTGACAAGCTCGCGCTGAATGCGCGCGAGCTCGACAAGGTCCGGCGGTCGTGGAACTCGCTCCACGCTGACATGGCGTCGCGAAATCTTGGCGCTGCGCTGAAGAAGTCCGAGATCTCCGCGTGGAAGACGGCCACTCTCGGTCACTTCTCGGCAGTTCGCGCCGGCATGCGGGATACGGAGCGTGAGGCGAAGCGGATCGGCCGGGCGATCCGGTCTGCATTCCGGCCGGGAATGATCGCGTTGGGTGCAGGCAGCGGAACCTATGCGACGGGCATGTTGGGCCGAGAGGCGCTCACGGCCGGCTCGGAAGCCGAGCGCGAGCGCTTCAGGCAGCGTATGGCGGCGATCCCGGAAGGCGAGCGCGCGCAGATCGAAGAGCGCGCCGCAGAGCTGTCCGCGCGCTATCGCTCGGTCTCCGCCACCGATATCGCTGAGATGGCGCGCGTCGCGCGCGGCACGATGGGCTCGACAGAGCGCGGTTTCCAGATCTTGGAAGAGATGGTCCGTGGCTACGTCACGCTCCAGTCGGCGAAAGGGGTGGATGCCGCGCCGTCGGAAATGTCGCGGCTGCTGCGCGGCATCGACAATCTGGGCCAGAACAAGGAAGGAGACATCGGCGTCGCGGCCGTGCGCGATATCATAAACGGTCTGGTGCGGGCCGCTCAGATCGAAGGCGCGGAGCTCGACGTCGGCAGCATGTTTGAACTCGCTCGGCGCGCGAAGGTCGCGGGGCCTGCTCTCTCGACCGAATTTCTGATGAGCGTCGCGCCGGCCATCATTCAAGACATGACGGCATCTGGTGCAGGTACCGCCCTGGCAATGGCGTTCAAGTCCTTCGTGGTCGGCGACCGCAGCCAGGCCGGCAAGCGGTATATGGAAGCCCAGGCAAATTTGGGTCTGCGCGAAGGGCTCGTTACGCACAAGGGAAGGGTCGTCGACGAGGGTACTTTCGTCGCCGCTGATGAGTTGGCGCGCAATCCCTACGAATGGGTGAAGGCTCACCTGGTCCCTGCGCTCACAGAGGCAGGGGTCGATATTGCCGACGAAACGGCCGTCGCTATGGCGGTGGGCAGACTGTCTGGGAACACGAACGCCACGGGTATGCTGACGCGCATGGTCACCCAGATGGAACAGATCGACCGTCTCGTTTCGATGTACAACCGGGCGATGGGGACCGAGGCTGCTGAGGAGATCACCGCCGGCGATCCACTTGCAGCCTGGAAAGGTCTGAAGACCAGCCTGGAGAACCTGTCAGCAGCCACACTGCCGATGCCGCAGATCGCCGCCGGTCTCAATTCGTTGAGCGACACGATCAACGCTTTCGCCCAGCGGGTGCGCGAATCCGACCCGGCGGTGCTGGGTGCCACGGCCGCCGCGGGTGGCGCCGCTGCGCTCTATGGCGGCTACAAGGTGGCGTCGGGTATCGGAGCCCTGGTGACGGCGGGGCCCTCACTGCAGACCGCCGCGGTGATGCTGCAGGAGGCGGCGATCGCGCAGGGCGCAGGTGGCGCGCCCGACGCTGGCGGCAAGCGTCGCGGCGGTGGCCCGTGGTGGCTCTTTGGCGGCGCTACCGCTACTGCGGTCGGTTCCGCCCTCGTGCTGTCAGGCGACACGCCCAAGGATCGTCAGTACGCCGAGGATCAAATCCTCGACGAAATCACCAAATCGCGCGGCTACGATACGTCCGGACCGAGAAACCCGCGGCGCAGCCATTTCCGTGGTGAACAGGAGCGCGAGGACAGCCTCGGCGCCTATCTCGACGGCCCGGCAGCGGAAGCCGAAGCGCTGAAGCGGGCATTGTCGGTGAAAGCCAAGCCCGAGGTCGACACATCCGCCATCGAAGTCGCAATTGGCAAGGCCCGGCAATTGCTCAACCTCCTCACCGGAGCGGGAGCGGCGGCACATAGCGCCAACGCCGCGGTGGATGCCGAGATGCGCCGCAACATGACCGATTACGGAGTGGTCCCGTGAGCGAACTTGTCCGGCGTTTGTCCGGGAAAAGTCCGGGATTTGTCCGGATTTCAGAATGAGGCGCGACCGAAGCCGCGCCCCTCTCTCACGCTGCAGAAGGATATCGATCGGGCGCCAGCGTCGGGCCGATGAGCTCCAGAGCATCGCGGTCGGCGATGCCCCATTCCGAGTCATCGTTCTCGTGATCATGCTGCTCTTCGAAGTCGGGATCGCCGTCGAGCTCGTCGAGCACAGCGAGTTAGCCGCTCTACGAGGTCTTCGACCTGCGCACGGAAGCGCGCATGGATCAGCGACCGGTTCGCCCGGCTCCTACGAGGCATGGAAGCCTCCGGGTAGTTCGTCGACCTTCCGCATACGAAGATGCTCAAGCTGGTCGACAGGCATGACGAACATTCCACGCGTCCGGCGCTCGGCTTCTGTCACCGAGAAGCGAATGCATGTCTCGCCGCCAGTCGACATAAGGGGGTCGACTTCCGCGAACATGAGCCGCGGGCCGGCGAGCAGTTCCACCTCGTAGATGCCCGGTCCCTGCCAGCAGGAGGGGCGGCGGCCGATCGGGGTTGGCGCCGGCTGCAGTTCTGCGGCCTCCTGAGCGGCGATTGCTCCCCTGCCCGGCCTCGGCGCGGCAATGAGGGCCATGGCGATGAAAGAGCGGCGGGTGAGGTTCATGGCCGTGCCTCCGCCGAGCTGGACATGGCGAAATTCGCCACTTGGCGTTTGGCGGATGCGCTGGACGCATGGAAGGGGCTTACTCCCATCCGCATCGGCCAAAGGGCGCAATGCACGGCGACGCACTTCCGCACCTCGGCGGCATTGCCTCCGCAGCAGTCGGCGCACTTCGCTCGAATAGCCCGGATTGGACTCTCTGCGTGCTGCAGCTGGCGAATTTCCGCCAGTGGAATTTGCCGCGGGTCGCGGCCGATGTCGTGACCCTCGTCCGACTCATATGGTGACGGCTCGAGGAAATTGGCTCGGTTGATCATGATGGCTCTCTGGATTTCCGGCTTGTCACGGCCGGTGCCAGCGGACAGCACTGGCGCCGGGAGTGTGACAACATGGCCAGAGACCATGCGCGGCGGCCTTTCCCTTTCGGGTCTTGTATAGCCGCCGCTCTCCCGGCATAGTGATGCCGGTCGCGCCGACGGCAAATCGGCTCGCTCGTTTCGATGGTAGACGGATCCCTGCAAGGATCGCCCCGCCATCGCTCTGGTGCCAGCAGCCCGGCAAGGCTGTCAGCGGGAGTTGTCACGCTCCGTTTGGCACGTTCGGCTTATTCGCCGTAATCGTCAAGCATTCCCCTACAGGGGGCCTTGCGGCTAAGCGCGGGCCCGGCTCCACGGATCGTCGGCATCGTCCTCGTCGTCGGCGGGCTCGCCGCTTTCACCCTTACGAGGCAGGTTTACGAACGCCACATCAAGTTCGTGGCGATCCCAGCGCACTGCTCCGCGCAACGCGCGCGGCTGAGGCATCTTCCCTTCCTTCACGAGATCGTCGAAGAGCGTCGCGCCGATTCCGAGGTACGCCGCCGCCTCGTCACGGCTCAGGCCGCGGGGAACGAGCGTCGGGGGTAGAACCACTTTGCGCCGACCGATCTTGCTCAACGAGCATCTCCCATTTCATGATTGCGAGATGATCAAGAATGCCCGCCCATCGCCGCTCATTGCAATCGGCCTCGCGCCGCGCGGCCTGTCACGTATCGAAGCTGCCGCCTATGTCGGCGTCGGCCCGACGCTGTTCGATCAGCTCGTGCGTGTTGCACAAGGTGGGTAGTATTGGTGCATGAGCGGAGGGGCGTTTCATGCCTGTGAAAACGAATAACGGTCAATACCCTGCAACTCTGCGACTTGATCGGCAGGGATTCTCAAAGACCTTTCGAGATGCGTCGGAATTGACGGCCTTCCTGGTCGAAGAGCGGGAGGCATGGGAACAGAATAACCAGAAGCATGGCTTGGTAGTCCCTGACCAGTCGCACATGCGATTTTTATCTGCGCTCACGAGGCCAGCGTTCGACCAGGCAGTGCAGCTGGTCAACGATCCAGAGGAAGCGCTTAGATATCTCGAGCACGCCGGCGCCATCCCTACAGAAAGCCGAATCGGCAAAGAACTGCGGAGGATCCTCGAGCAAGCGCCTCGTCTCTATCCCGGCGCTGTCGCTGCGGCTGCGGCGATTGTCGGACGCCAAGAACCGTGGCCCGACCAAGGCGGACGATACGGCCTCCCTTGGCCGGTATGGTTGTCTGGCCTCGGAGGACTGTTTGAGCTGGTCGAATCTCGGCGTTCCACCAAGGGCGCCGCCGACGAGTTGGCCGCGGTAATCGCGGAGGCCGAGACCCACACGTCCGACACGGATAGAACCCGCATCCAATTCGAAACCTGGCAAGCCGAAGCGAAGCAGGAACTGAACCGCCGCCTTGCAGTTTTCGAAGAAGAGCACAGCTCTAAAGTCGCGAATGCTGATCTCGCACTCGGAAAGGCCCTCAGCTCCTACGAGCTTCGCATCGCAGATGCTGAAGAACGCGTCCGGAAACGTCTCATCCTTGAGGCACCGACTACATACTGGAATCGAAAAGCGCGGTGGCATACCGGTGCAGCAGTGGTATTTGGTGTGATCTTTCTTGCGACACTGGTGTCCGGTATCTACTGGCTGACACATCAAGGCGTTGATCTTGTCGGCTCTGCGTACGAACGCATCGTGAAGGACCGTTCTGATCCCGGTCTGCTTGCGCTCGTGCCGCTGGCATTCATTACGCTTCCGACGTTGGCATTCGCTTGGCTTCTCCGCCACGTGAGCCGGGTGATCGTGCAAAATCTCTCCCTCGGCGCTGACGCGCGCCTACGCGGCACGATAGCCACCACGTACGGCGCGTTGACGAGCGAGCGTGATGCGACACCGGCAGAGTTGGCAATCGCACTACATGCCCTGTTCCGTCCGATCGACGGGAGTTCGCACTCCGAAATAGCGCCGCCGAATCTGCAGGAGATCTTGGAACTCGCGAAGAAGTAGGCGCGGTCAGAGCGCGATCATCGTCTGGCACTTGCTGCATCGCAACCGGGCGCCCGGCTTCACCCGCACAGTGCCGGCGTGGCCGCAAGAGCACTGCACTCGCACCGGCCGCTCGGTAAGCGCTGCCGCAAGCTCCGCGCGCAGTTCCTGCTTCGAAGGGCGCCACTTCGGGGGCCTGAGAAGCAGATCGTCGCCAGTAATCGATTCGACGCCGGAGCTGCGCATTCGATCGCGCGATGACGCGCGCTGCCAGTTGATGCGGCCGCTCATGGTGATGCTGGCCCCGCTGCGATGAAATCGATTGCCGGGTTGAAGCCGGCGACGTCGGGAATGGCTACGGGCGCGCCCGTCTGCTCGATCTTGAACCCGCGCGTGGCCTCCTCGCAAGCGCGGTGCCCGGCGATGGAGGAAGCAAGAAGACCAAGGCTGGCGGCCGTTGCCGCATCCGCCACCGGCGCCGGCAGGCTGTGAACCTGCCCTGCCTTGGCGAGCGTTCGCTGGCCGTCCGCACCGATGTAGGAGAAGTCGAAAATACCGAACACCGCGACCGGTGGACCGAGCACGCGGGCCAGCGCCGCGCGAGCCTCGGCAAGCGACTGCTCAAACCCGGCGAGCTGTTCTCTGCACGACGTGGCGGCGGCCTCGGCGATGTCGATCGGCCACCGAACGTTGGCCGGCAGTTCAGCGCCGGGTTGGCGCTCGAGGAACTCCGCTCGCCTTGCCTGGTGCTTAGCGAGTTCGACCTCGTGAGCAGCGGCCTCAGCCCTCTTTCGAAAGACCGCAACTACGAGTTCGCCGATGAGTGCGCGTAGTCGCTTGACGTCGTTCTTCACCGCTGCCTCCCAAGGAAGTGCAGGGCGGGCACCGCCCGCCCCTGCAGTCAAGCGTGACCCGTCAGCACGGGGTCGATTGCGGCCCCCTCGTCGTCTTGTTCGATCGGCGGTGTGTCCTGGCCGAGGTCGAGTGGTCGTTGGCCGCTGCGGATCTCGGCGGCCATCGCGCGTAAGCGATCGCTGATCAGCTCCCGAGCCGCATCAACTGCCGAGAGCGGCTCGGGGACGGGGCCGCCCGGAAAGCGATATTCCGGCGATCGGCTCAGGTCGAAGAAGCGTGTAATTGCGGAAATTGAGCCCCAACCGATGGAGTTATGCTCGTCGAAAAGCGCTGGCGCGGCGTTGGCGAGTGCCTCGGCAGCGACGATGGCGGCGCTCTCCGAAGCGGTCAGCGGGCCGCTATGGCGACGATTCTGCGGGCGGCCGCCGGCGGTCGAAGGTTCAGGTCCGATGAGCGGAAGCGAAGCCTCCAGATCCTTCACCGCAGATGCAAATGCGTTGGCAGCTGCGCCGACGGCTTTGGCGGCCCTCTCCGTCGCCGTGGCGACCATTTCGAGCTCGGCGGCACGCCGCTCGCGCTCGCCGCGCTGCTCCTCATGAGCGAGTTCGGCGCGACACTCCTCGATCGCTGCGGCGAATTCGGAGGCCTCATCTTCGAGGGAGCGCAGTTCCATCTCCACGGACACGAGACCTTTACGGAGGTCCTCGGCTACTTCGGCACCGTCACGGATGAGCGCGCGGCGCCGTTCGCGGGCGTCGTCAAGCCGGCTAGCCGCAACATCGCGCCGCTGTGCCACTTGCTGGGCGCCCGCCTGCAGCTTCGCGAGTCGTTCGCGGATGGCGGCGGACTGATCTGATTTTTTGAACGGATTTTTCACTTACAGTGCTCCTCGACGTTTTGGGAAAGGGCCGGCCCGAAGGCCGGCCGTTGCTTCAGTGCGCGCCGCGGGTACGCGCTGCCTGGGCTAGCGCTTCCGCGCCGGCAGCGGCGCGGCTGTCGACGTCTCGCTTTACAAGCGCCTTCGCCCGTGCCCAGCCGTCTTCCCCAGCCTCCGGGGTGGTCAAGGATGCCACCGCGCCCGCGCCCGCATCGACGTAGGACTTCGCCTTGCCCCAGTCGTGGTCGTGGGTCGCCTTCGGCCGCGGTGCGACTTCGGTGCCGAGCGCGTCGGGTGCGCCGAGACTAGCGCCGGGGCCGGTGGTCTTGCCGGCGCGCACCTCGGCCATGGCTGTGGCCGTAGCTCGCTGAGCGTCGGCAGCCGCGCCTTCGAGCATCGCGACGGCCTGCGCGGCAGGAAGCTCGGAATCGTAAGCAAGAACGTCGGCCAGCCGGGGCATCGTCTTCGCCGCCGGAGATCCGAAGATCGCCTTAAGGCGAGCACGTTCATTTTCTTCGAGTGACATGATGGTTCTCCTTGCCGGACTCCCCGGCGATTTGCAGCTGATGGTCTGGCGCGGTACTCTGGCCGTGCTCCTTGGAGTCGCCGAGCGCCACGCCCGGCCAACGCCGCCCCGTCTCGACAGCGTGGGCGGCGTTTCCTTTCAGCGAGTGCGGCTAAGCGATCATCGCCGTGTCTAGCGCTGTCGGCTGGATCGGTGACGTCGAGCCGGCGTTGCACTGCGATCTGCAGCTGACGCAGGCGCCCCTCAATCGCGGCCTCGGTTTCACCAAGCCGCCGAAGCTGGGCGGCAAGCGTAATGCAGGCGTCGGCCCACACGGCCTCTCGCTGGTCACCGTCCTCGAACTCGTCAAGCCGGCGGGCAATGTCATCGATGAGTGCCTTGCGGCGGCCGATCGGAAAAATCTTCACCTCGGTCGAGCATTCGCGCGCGGAAGAAGCGCTCGAACCTCTCCGATTCCGTTGATGACGGACGCGAAGCTTGACGATCGTTGCAACGCCGGGGATGGTCATCTGGCTCACGATGCAATCTCCCTCGTCCGATCGGCCCGCGCCGGCGCGGCCGGGAGCTTCGGCGACCCGGCTGCCTCATCATCATCGAGCGCAGGTACGTCGGGCATGGGCGGGCGGCGCTTGCCGCCGCCCCGCGTTGGCGCTTCGACTTTCGAAAGGGTGCCTTCCGCCGATGTGTGGACAGGTTGTTCAGCAGACCCGAAGGAATCTACCTTCGGTATATTCCTAGTGAGCGCCGAACCTGTCCGCGTGGTATCCGCCGAACCTGTCCACTCTACATCTTGCGCGGGGTGCGCCGAACGTGTCCGCTGCTGCTTTTCAAGCTGGTAGAAGTAGGATCGGCTGATATTTAACGCCTTCCATGGCTCGCCTCTTGAGACCTCTTTCAAGTAGCTCTCACGATCACGGCCGGTTGCTTGGCGACGGGCCATTCGCTTGCGCTCGATGTCGTCTGCTCGTCGCTTTTCTTGAACTTGGCGCCGCTGCTCTTCAATCGACACGTCGAACGCATTCATAGTGCGAATGTCGAGGTGAGCTCGCTCGTCGAAAGTAAGCTTCAACGTTGCGCCGGCGTCGGAGGGGCTGAGGTTCCAGCGGCGGCCATCTACGGCGAGCCGGGTGCAATGGAATACGTTCTCGAAGTCGTCCAGCAGGTGCGGCGCGAAGCGCGCGCACCATCCTTGAAGGACTTCCTTGAGGACAGAGTGCCGTTTCATCGCAGCTTGGGAGTGGGCGATAACCCTCAAGTACGGGTCCGCATCAGTGCAAGGCGGCAGCATTCGCCCGAACCGGTGACGAATGAGCTTTTCCACTTCCCGCATCCTCAGCAAAGCTCCGTCGAAACTCGCATTCGTCCGCGCGTATTCACCCAGCACGACCGTGCCGAGAACTTTCTTGCGCCCAACGCGCTTGACCTTCTTTGGGGACCGGGGGTCGCTCATTCGGCCCGCCCTCCCCGCAGCGTCGCCGCGCGGATCGCCTCGATGGCTTCGTAGACGCTCAGGCCGAACCGGCGCCTCAGCGCCGGAACGATCGGCCGCGGGCGAAGGTGCCATGGCGTAGATGCGAGCCAGGCAGCAGCGGCAGAGACCGAGTCGAACAGAGGTGTCTTCACCGCAGCCCGACTTTCTTCGCCAGGGGCATGACGGGCACGCGTATCTTCCCTCCAATCTCAATCACTTCGCCGAAGTCGCCTCTCTTCGCCGCGTCGTATGAAGAGTTGCGTGCTAAGCCGAAGAAGAGTTTCCCGGCGTCTTGAACAGAGATGGTCGCCTCCTTCAATGCCTCCTCAAGTGTCATGCGTCGCTCCATATGAACCTACGTAGGCTCATATGATAGCACGATCGGGGTTGCGCACAATCTGTTTATGCGTAACCTACACACATAGGTACTCAGGAGGCTGGTTTGGGGCGAGGAAAGCAAGAACCGAAAAGCGCTCGTTTCAACATGTTCATCTCGCCTACGGAACTGGAGGCGATTGACGAGTGGGCCTGGGCCAACAAGATCCGGTCAAAATCCGACGCAGTGCGCCGGCTCTGTCAAATTGGATTAGCCTTTGACCGCGAAAGACGAGAAGCGAAGCATCTTATTCGCGACGGCATGGTGAGCACGACCTCGGCGATCCGGGCGCTCCTTGAGGAAGCCGCGACATTGACCGATGAGCAAAACGTCGTGCTTCGACGGATTGCGCAAGGGTTGTTGGAAGGTCACACGGCCCAACTGGCGGCATTTCAGAACATGGTCGAGACGGACAGCACCGATCGTATCATGATCGAAGAAAATGAGATCGAGGATCTGCTAAAAAAAGCCGCTGAGCTGCGGAAGCGACTTAGGACGGAGCCGGATCGATGAAAGGTCACGTGCGCGAGCGTAGTCCTGGAACCTGGGCGATCGTCATCGACCTCCACGACGAGGCCGGCCGCCGGCGCCGAAAGTGGCACACGTTCAAGACGACCTCGAAGCGAAAGGCTGAAGAGGAATGCGCTCGACTGATCACGGCCCTGAAGCAGGGCAACTATGTCGAACCGACGAAGCAGACGGTGGCCGAGTTTTTTGAGGAGTGGCTGGCTTTTATCAAGCCGTCGGTCGCTCCGAAGACGCATGAACGATACACGGAGATCTGCCGGAAGGGGCTGGCGCCGCTCTTGGGAGACGTCACGCTGGCGAAGCTGAAGACGGACCGGATTGATGGAGCCTTCACCAAGGCACTCACGGAGCCGCGCAGAGGCGGCGGCGAGGCCTTGGCACCACGGACGGTCCATCACTATCGGCGCGTGCTCATCAAGGCACTGGGGCAGGCCGTGACGTGGGAGCGGCTGGTGAAGAACCCTGCGACCGCAACGACGCCCCCGAAGGTCGAAGGGAAGAAGATGCTCGCCTACGACGCCAGCCAGACGGCTGCTTTGCTCGGGACGCTGCGGCCAACGCGCATGTTCGTCCCAACGCTGCTTGCCGTCATGTGTGGGCTGCGGCGCGGCGAGATCCTCGCTCTGCGTTGGCGCCATGTCGAGCTTGGTGACAATCGCCGACAGCTATCGATCGTCGAAAGCGCAGAACAGACGAAAGACGGTGTCCGTTACAAGGAGCCGAAGAGTGGGCGGGCGCGCACCGTGTCCCTGTCGTCGACGGTTTTGGCTGAGCTGCGCGCTCACCGGGCGCGCCAGGCGGAGGAGCAGCTGAGATTGGGCATTCGACCGGATGATGACTCCTTCGTCGTTGCCAAGGTCGACGGCTCTCCGCTGCAGCCGCGGTCGCTGACGCACGAATGGATCAGGCTGATCGGGAAGACCCCCCTGCCCCGCATCCGCTTCCACGACCTCCGACACAGCCATGCGAGCCAGATGCTTGCGGCCGGCGTACACCCGAAGATCGCAAGCGAGCGCCTCGGCCACTCGACGATCGGCATCACGCTGGACCTCTACTCGCACGTCATGCCCGGGATCCAGGCGGACGCCGCGGAGCAGGTTGACGCTGTCATCCAGCGTGCCGTAAATGCGGCCGCGAAAGACGTTCGGTAGCAAAAGCGGTAGCATCTTCGCCAGCGGATCGGATCGCGAACCCGAAAAGCTGAGCGAAATCAAAGGCCGGAGGGATGGCCGAGCGGTTTAAGGCACCGGTCTTGAAAACCGGCGTGGGCGCGAGTCCACCGTGGGTTCGAATCCCACTCCCTCCGCCAGCTTCTTCTCGCACGCCAGTTCGCTTCGCTCACGGCTCCGACAGGGCGCTCTGACCGCGCGACACCGGTCGGGCTTGCCCCTATGTCCCAGGAGCGAAAACGACGATCGGCCTACCCTGGTTGCCGCGCACAGCCCGCGCCCGAACACCCAATCCAACCTGCAAGTCGTTCATGGAGACATCGACAATGTTGGTGATCAGCCGCGGACCTTCGCTCAGGCGAACCAGCGCAACGTTGTAAGGCACCTGGGTACAGCGATCGTCAAACGGCTTCAGGTACCAGGTGAAGGTTTCGACAATCGCGACACCGCTGACAGGCTCCCAGCAATAATACTCGGCCAGACATTCCGGGCAGATGGGTTGCGATGGCGCCCGAAGGTGGCCGCAGTCGAGGCATTTCTGGCAGCGAAACTCACCGTCCGCGAGATAGCTGCGATATTCGTCGTCTTCCTTCGACACCGGCTCAATCCCGAACATAGATGCTGGCAAGGAAGTCTTCCCGCTGGCGACCCGTTGCCGTGTATTGCCCTATCCGCGCGCCTTTCACCTGGCGGGGTCCGCATTCGCCCCGCAGTTGCCGCACCAGTTCCGCATGGTGCAGCCAGCCGACCAGATAGCCTTCACCAAGTTGGCCGCCATTGGGATTCACGGGAATGCGCCCGCCGATCCTGGTCTCGCCCGCGGCGAGAAGTTCCGGCGCCTGCCCTTCCTCGCAGAAGCCGTAGTTCTCGAGGGTGTGGACGAAATGGGCCGTGCAGGCATCTGACGTGACGAGGACATCGATGTCGGCGGGCGTGACGCCAGCCTCGCCGTACACCACTTCGGCAACGTCGCGCATCGTGCCGCAAAGAAGGTGGTCGTCATTGTCCCACAGGCGCGCGGCTTGCCGACGGCCAACCGCGCGCAGGTAGACGGGCGGCTTCTCGAGATCGCGTGCGATCTCGCCGGAGGCAAGGATCAGCGCTACGCCTCCGGCGCTGACACGGCTGAGATCAAGCTCGCGGAACGGCCAGAGCACATAGGGATCGGCGAGGTACTGCTGCATCGTGATCGGCTCGGGCCAGGCCGCGATCGGATTGAGCGCAGCGTTCTCGCGCTGCTGGATGAGGACGTGGCCGAGCGTTTCCTCAGGCACCCTGTGCCTGGACAGATAGCGAGTCCAGCCCATCGCGAAGGCCGCATGAGCACTGACATAGCCGTGGTCGAGATCATAAGCCGCCGCTCCTGACAGTTCGACCATGGCGCCGCGCGGGTTGCGCCCGAACACACAGGCTACCACCGAGCATATACCCTGCGCGATCAGCATTGCCGCATGCTGGGTGCTGAAGCCTCCGGTCGCGTAGTCCAGCGCGGCGGTGACGTTGGGGTTCAGTCCGATCTCACGGCTGAACTGCATCGGATCGATGCCCGTTCCGTCGAGCTGCTTCGCCGTCACGATACCGTCCAGGCGCGACTTTGCGATGCCGGCATCGGCGAGCGCCATTTTCAGCGCGTCGACGCCCAGTTGATGCGAAGTTCGACCGGGATGGAGGCCTTGTCGGGTAGTACCGACGCCGATCACGGCGACTTTCTTGCGCCAATCCTGCCTCATGACTGCGCGCTACCGCATCTGATTGGGGATGAACAGCGAGATCTGGGGAAATGCGATAATGAGCGCCATGATGACGACTTCCGCCAGCAGGAACCATATGGCGCCCCTGAAGACCGTAGTCACGGGGATCGATTTCCCCGCTACGCCCTTCACCACATATACGTTCAGGCCCATCGGCGGCGTGATCATTCCAATCTCGAGATATTTGACGATGATGACCCCTGCCCAAATCAGGTCGATGTTGGCCTCTTTCAGGACAGGCAGGATCACCGGCAGAGTGAGCAACAGTACGCCCAGCGGGTCAAGGAAGCAGCCGAGAACGAGGTAGATCACCGAAAGACCGAGAATGATGGTGATCGGGTCGAGGCCAAGTTCGCCTATCTGCGTCGCAAGGAAGGTCGGCACGCCGGCAAAAGCCAGGAACCTTGTGAAGAGCAGTGCCCCGATCGCGACAAAGAAGATGTTGGCGGTGCTGATCAGTGTTTCATTGAGCGTGAGCTTCAGCACGGTCCAGTTGAGACGCCGCAGGGCTATGCCGATCAAGAAGGCCAGGAAGGCGCCCAGGGCAGCTGCTTCCGTGGCGGTCGCGAAGCCGGAATAGATTGAGACAATCACGCCGCCTATCAGCAGCGGCAACGGCCATATCTGCCGCAGTACGCTGAACCGCTCGCGCCAACTGACGACTTCGACGATCGGCGGAGCCAACTGTGGATTGATCTTCACCCGGACGATGATCAGCACCGAGTAGACGAATGCGGTGAGCAGGCCCGGCAGGATGCCCGCCAGCAACAGCGCTCCGATCGAAGCGCCGCTCATCCATCCAAACAGGACGAACAGTAGGCTCGGCGGGATCAGGGCGCCGATCGTTCCGGCTGCCGCAACGCACCCCGTCGCGAGGGCCGGGTCGTAGCGATTCTTCAGCATTTCCGGAATCGCGATCCGGCCCATTGCGGCGCAGGTCGCAAGCGACGAGCCAGACGCCGCGGCGAAGCCCGCCGACGCGAAGTTGGTTGCGATGGCGAGACCTCCCGGGAGGCGGCTGAGCCAAAGACGTGCGGCTTCGAAAATGCTCGCCGTCAAGCCCGTATGGAATGCGATCGCGCCCATCAGGATGAACATCGGCATAGCGGACAAGGACCAGCTGGCCGCGAACTGCATCGGCATCTCGCCAAACAGGCCGAGAGTCGCCGGAACGCCGCGGATCGTGGCGAGGCCGATCAGCGACACGCCGCCCAGCGCGAGAGCGATGGGAACGCGGATCGCGATGAGACCCAGCATTACCGCTGTCGCAATGAAGCCAATTGCAAGATTGGACATGAATTGGCCTCCCGATCAGCTCGCACCGCTCGCCGGCAGCTCGCCGGCGTCAGGCGTTTCTGGTTCTCGACCTTTGCCTGTGAACGCAAAGCGGAAATCGGCGATCAGCTGGGATATCAACACGGCCGCCATTGCGAGGAAGCTGGCGGGCAGGATCCAGCGGGCGGGCCAGGTCGACAGGTCGAAAAGCGTGATATCGACGTAGCTGCGTATGCGCGTCGCATCGACCGCATTGCCGAACACGAGATAGGTCAGCAGCCCGAGGTACATCGTGCCGAGGATGCCGACAATTCCATCCACGAAGGCGATGCCGCGCGGCGACAGGCCCATGGTGAACACCTCGACCACGAGATGCTCACGCCGCAGCTGCACGTAGGCCACCGGGAGAAACGCCACGGCCACCATGTAGTAGTTGGCAACGACTTCGAGCGTTCCGGGGATGGGGTATCGAAACAGGCTCTTGGACAGAATGTCGACGACCACATGCAGCATCATCGCAAGGACGGCGATGCCGCCCAGCACCATCAAGACAACGCTGGCAATACGATTAAATCTGTCGAATGCAGCCATCATTCCCTCCCGCTGACCGCCTTCGACACCGAAACCTGGACACCGCCATGGACCGATGCTCGACCGAAGGGGGGCCCCGCCGAACCATGCGATAACCAATCCTCCGTCGCTCTGATAGCTCGCGCATCGAAAAACTGTCAATACGATTGTCCGACAAACCAACAACACTTGACGCCGCGCCGGAGAAGCCCATAGGTTCGACCCGACGGTGCCCCTGTCCGTCGCGGAGGAGAACAGCGAGCGGGCGGGGCAGTTCGAGACGAGCAACGTAGCTCTGGGTCAGCGATCGCGTGGCGCGACCGCTTCGAGTGGGAGAAATGGAATGAGCATCAATCGGCGCGGCATGGAATTCGGCAGGAGCATTCGCTTGGCCGGGGGGGTGGCGTTGGCGCTGGGCCTCTCGACGGCGTTCGGAGGATCGGCCCTCGCCGCCGACCTCTACTACACCTCAAACACGCCGGCGACGCATCCCGAGAATGCGATCACCGCCAAGGCGATGTTCGAGCAGATCAAGGAAGGCACGGGCGGAGAACACAACGTACAGATTTCGCCCGGAGCTGTGCTCGCAGCGGCGGGCGAAGTGCTGAAGTCCGTCGGATCGGGTTCGCTTGAGACGGGCTATGTGGTCTATTCCTACACGCCGGCTGATCTCCCGGTGTTGAACTTCCTCGGCAGCATGTACACGCAGGACAACCTCGTCGGCGGTCCCGCCATGACCGAGACGATCCTGCTCAATTGCGAAGATTGCGTCGCCGAACAGGATGCGGCCAACGTCCGAATGCTGATCAATGCGACGACGGACAACTACGTCTTCATCTGCGCGAACGCCGGCGTCGAGACGCTGGCCGACCTGCAGGGCAAGCGAGTTCGCGGCGTTGGGACGATGAACCCGCTGATCCAGGGCCTCGGCGCCGCGCCGGTGAACATCGCCTATACGGAGATCTACGAGGCATTGCAGCGCGGCGCAGCCGACTGCACGCTGCTGCAGCAGGTCGAGCTCGAGGGGACGCAGCTGTGGGAAGTCGCCAAGCATGTGACGGACGCGCCTGCTGGCACTTTCAATGCCTGGAGCCTGCTCACCGTCAACAAGGACTTCTGGCAGGGCATGTCGCCGGAATTCAAGCGCGTCTGGCTGGACGCCTCGGCGGGTGCGCTGGCCGGAACCGCAACGCAGCGGCGCGGTGCGGCGGAAAAGATCGTTGAGGCCGCCAAGTCGCAGCACGGCGTTACGTTCCACGAGCCCAGCGCCGAACTCGTCGATGCCATCACGAAGTTCCGCGCGGAAGAGCGTGGGACGCTGATTGCAGCTGCGCAGTCGCGCGGCATAGCCAATGCCGAGAAGATCGCCGACACCTTCCAGGCTTCGGTCGACAAGTGGCAGGGCATTGTCGATGGCATCGGCCCGATGCCCTGGAACGCCGAGCAGGAAGCCCAGTATCTCGCTGCGATCAAGACCGAGATCTACGACAAGGTCCCCACCGAATAATCGGACAACACCCACGACGGCCGGCAGGAAATACCCTGCCGGCCGTCCGTAGCCGTGGTCGCAAGACCGCATGAATCCATTGGACCGATATCAAGAGCAGAGGCCAGCGTGAAACATATCCACTTCATGCAGATGCTGTTGTTCACCCCGATCAACCACATGCTTTATTCGTGGACGCGGGATGACGACCGCCACGCCGAAGGGCTCACATCGTTCCAGTACTGGAAGGACATCGCCGCCGTCGTGGAGCGCGGCAAGTTCGACGGCGTGTTCTTCGCCGACACGATGGCCTTCGGCGACGATTTCGGCGAGGGCACCAGCGTGGCCATGGAAGCCGCGCTCGGCTATCCCAAGCAGGACCCTATGGCTGTCCTGCCGGTCATGCTCGACGCCACGCGCCATCTCGGTGCCGCTGTCACGCTTTCCACCGTCGGCACCCCCCCATTTCTCGCAGTTCGCCGCATCGGCACGCTCGACAATCTGTCGCGCGGCCGTGTCGCCTGGAATGTGGTGAACAGCTTCGTCCGCGCCGACTCGACAGCGCTCGGCTTCGAGCAGATCCCGCACAATTCGCGCTATGACTATGCCGATGAATACATGGACATCTGCAACGCGCTTTGGGAGGGCTTCCCGCGCGATGCCGTGCTGCACGACCGCAAGTCCAAGCGCTTCGTCGATGCTTCGAAAATCAAGCGTGTCGAGTACAAGGGCAAGTACCTCTCCTGCTCCGGAATGCCGACGACCATGCCATGGTCCGATCAGCGCCCGGTGATCCTGCAGGCCGGGCAGTCGGGCCGCGGCATGGAGTTCGCCGTCAAGCACGCCGACGTTGTCTTCTCGCTGCACTCGCGGATCGACACGATGCGCAAATACGTCGCCGACGTCGCCGACCTTGCGGCGCGGATCGGTCGCACGGCGCCCCCGCCCGTCTATTTCGGGCTGCAGCCGATCATAGGCTCGACCGAGGAGGAGGCCCTTGCCAAGAAAGCCGACTACGAGAGCGACGTCCCGCTCAAGGCAGCGTTGCTGCGCCTCAGCGTCCAGTTTGGCGTCGACCTCAGCAAGTTCGACGTCGATGCCCCGCTGACAGCAGACAACATCCAGGGTTCGGTCGGCATGTTCGAGGGCATCCTGAAGTCCCGCGACGACGACCGCGTCCCGACGCTCCGCGAAGCGGCATTGCGGCATGCAATCAGCGTGTCCATGCCACAGTGCGTCGGCACGCCCGAGCAGATCGCCGACCGTATCGAGTGGTACTGGCGCGAGACCGGATGCCACGGGTTCAATCTCAGTCCGACGACTAGCCCGACCGCGATCGTCGATTTTGTCGATCAGGTACTGCCGATCCTGCAGAAGCGCGGGCTCGCACGCATGGAGTATCCCGGCACCACGTTCCGGGAAAACATCGGACTGCAATAAAACAGGGGAATCGTGAACATGGCCAGCAATCGCAAGAAGATCGCAGTCGCCGGAGCCTCCGGGTTGGTGGGAAATGCGATCTATCAGGAAGTCGCACGTCGCGACGATTTCGACTCGATCGCGCTCGCACGCCGGCCGCCGGCCGACCTTCTCGGCGGCGCATTCGCTTCAGTTGACGTATCCGACCGCCAGGCATGCTTCGACTTCGCCGCGGCCAACACCGGGCTGACGCACTTCGCCTACGCGGCGCTCTACGAACAGCAGACGCTGGTCTCGGGCTGGCAGTCCACCGACCAGCTCTCGGTCAACGTCCAGATGTTGAAGAACATTCTCGACGCCCTCGCCGCCCACTGCAAGAATCTGCGCCACATCACCGTGATCCATGGGGCGAAGGCCTATGGAACACACGTGCGCTCGATCAAGAACCCGGCACGCGAAGGGCGTTCCGAGTCCCGCGACATCCCTGTGTTCTACTGGGAACAGGAGGATCATCTCAGGCAGGTCTGCGACGAGATCGGCGCCAGCTGGACCATCCTGCGGCCGGTCAACATCTTCGGCAAGGCGAGCGGAGCGAACAACGCCGTGCCGGCGGTCGGCGTCTATGCCGCCGTGATGAGGGAGCTTGGCCATACGCGTCTCGACTACACAGGCGGCGCGCCGCGCATCGCACAGGCCATCGATGCCGACATCATCGGCCGCGCCGTCGCCTGGGCTGGCGAGGCTGATAGCGCAAAGAACGAGATCTTCAACATTGCCAATGGCGACGTCTACACCTGGGACAACATCTGGCCGACGGTGACCGCCACGCTCGGCATGGAGCCTGGCGACCACGTCCCGCAGTCACTCGCCGAGTTCATGGCCGACAAGGGCCCGGTCTGGGACCGGGTTCGCGAAAAATACCGGCTGGCGTCGCCTTCCATGGAAGAGTTCGTCCGGACGTCGTTCCAGGTATGCGACTGGTTCTTCCGGCATGGCTACACCAAGCCCGAAGTGGCGATCCTCTCGACGGTGAAGCTGCACCGCGCAGGCTTCACCGAGGAAATCGACACCGAAGACATGTTCGTGAAGCACTTCCGCTGGATGCAGGATCAGCGCTTCCTGCCCGTCTACGAATAGCGGGCGAAAGCATCGCCTCAGACGCCGACCCGCCCACCAATTGGAGACAAGCCATGTCCGACCTCCCCGTCGATTGGAAATGCGTCCACGAGGTCCGCGCTCAGATCGGCGAGGTCCCGACTTGGTCGCAGGGCAAGCTCTACTGGATCAACCTGTTCGAGCCCTCGCTGAACAGGCTCGACCTCGCCACTGGCGAGAACAGGTCGTGGATCATGCCAAGCTTGATCGGCAGCTACGGGCTGGGTTCTGACGACAAGACCGCCATTGTCGCCCTGCGCTCGGGAATCTTCCGGCTGGACCTCGCCAGCGGTTCGCTGGAGCAACTCGAGAGTGCGCCCTACAACGAGGCCGATTACCGCTTCAATGACGGTCGCGTCGATCGTGCCGGCCGGCTGTGGGTGGGTACGAACATCATGCCGGATTCGAAGGAGCCTTTCGGCAGCGCTGCTTTCTACCGCTACGACGAGCGCGGCCTCGTCGAAAAGGTGCAGGGCATGACGATCGCGAACGGCATCGCCTGGAGCCCCGACAACAAGACAATGTATCTGGCCGACCGCCCGAACTGGCAGATCCTCGCCTTCGACTACGATCTCGACAGCGGCGAGGTCAGCAACCGCCGCAAGTTCGCATCCGTGCCGGAAGGCCAGATCCCGGACGGCGCAACGGTCGACAGCCAGGGCGGCTACTGGATCGCCATGTTCGCAGCAGGAAGGATCATCCGTTACAATCCCGACGGTTCGTTCGACCGCGCCATCAAGGCGCCCACGCCGCATCCTACGATGGTGGCTTTCGGTGGCCCCGACATGAGCACGCTCTACTGCACCACCGGCTGCTACAACTACACGGACGAGCAGCTGCGCGAACATCCCCTGGCAGGCTCGATCTTCGCAGTAGACGGCCTAGGATATCATGGCCTGCCGGAACCAAAGTTTACAGGGCACGGCAACTGATGTCGGAGGAGGCTTTCGACTATGTGGTCGTGGGTTCCGGTGCCGCCGGGTCGGCTGTCGCCGGGCGGCTTGCGGCAGCCGGCAAGGGCTCGGTTGTCCTGCTCGAAGCTGGTGGCGACGACCGACACCTGAGCCTCCACATTCCTGGCCTCGGCTTTCACGCCGTCAGCAAGCGTCACTGGAACTGGGATTTTCAGACAGAGCCGGAGCCGGGCCTCAACGGGCGCCGGCAGGTATTTCTTGCCGGCAAGCTCCTCGGCGGTTCGAGCGCCATAAACGGCATGATCTACTCGCGCGGCCATTCGCAGGAATACGACGAATGGGCACGCCTTGGCTGCACCGGCTGGTCGGCGCAGGACGTCCTGCCCTTCTTCCGCCGGTCGGAAGACAATGCCCGCGGCAGCGACCATTGGCATGGAAGCGGCGGCCCGATGGGTGTGCGGCAGTCGCGCCCGGTCGTGCCGCTCTACGAGAGGTTCCTCGAAGCCGCCGCGGCTTCCGGCATCGACCGTGTCGATGACCCGTGCGCGGACGTCGTCGAAGGATTTGGCTACTACGACGTCAATGTGAAGAACGGGCGGCGCATAAGCGCCGCAACGGCCTTCGCGAAGCCGGCGGCTCGGTCTGGGCGGCTTACGCTCATCACCGGCGCCTTCGTGCAGCGTGTCCTTTTCGACGGCAGGCGGGCGATCGGGGTCGAAGCCCGCATAGGTGATGCCATCCGGGCGATCCACGCACGGCGCGAGGTGATCGTCTGCGCCGGCGGCATCAAGTCGCCGCACCTGCTGATGCTGTCGGGGATCGGACCGGCAGGTCACCTGGCCGACAATGGCATCGACCTTCTTGTCGACAGCCCGAAGGTCGGAACCAACCTCCAGAACCATCCGAGCCTGATGATGTCCTACGCCGTCAGTCAGCCCGTGACATCCTTCAGCTATCTCAGCCCGCTCGGTGCGCTCGTGGCGGGCGCTCAGTACCTGTTCGGACGGAGAGGCGTTCTCGCCGAAAGCGGGTTCGGCGTCGGCGGATTCTTCCGCAGCGACCCATCGCTCAACCTGTCAGATGTGCAGGTTATCATCTCGCATGGACTGATGGTGCGCTCGATGAAGCCAAAGCCCGGCATCCGGGATCTCCTGCCGAAACGACATGGCTTCACCGTCGTCGTCTATCAGGGCACGCCATACAGCCGCGGTTCGGTGAGGCTTCGCTCCGGAAATCCCGGTGACGCGCCGCGCGTGCAGTCAGGCTATTTTTCCGACCCCCGCGACATGCCCATCCTCGTCAGGGGCGTTCGGCGCATGCGCGAACTTTGCGCGCGGCCCGAGATCGCGCCCTATATCGAAAGCGAGATGACACCCGGCCCAAACATCAGGACGGACGCGGAACTCGAGGCCTTCATCCGAGATAATATCGGGACATCGCACCACCAGTGCGGGACATGTGCCATGGGCGGTGACGAGGACAGCGTGCTCGACCCTCGCTTGCGCGTACGCGGCGTGACCGGCCTGCGCGTGGCCGATGCGTCAGCTATGCCCATCATGCCGAACGCCTCACTGCACGCGCCGACCATTATGATTGGCGAGCGGGCCGCCGAGTTCGTACTCGCTGATGCTGCCTGACGGAGAAGTTGGATGCTTCAGCGATATCCGCTTCACGATCTGCTCGATGGCCGCAGGCCGGCGCTTGGCCTGATTGTCAACTTCGCCGCGCCACCGATGGTCGACCTCGCCGCTTTGATGGGGTTCGACTTCGTCATGCTCGACGCCGAACACGGCCCGCTGACACCAGCCCTGGTGGAACCGATGCTGCGTTCGGCCGAACTGGCGCGGATCGCGCCCATCGTTCGTGTGTCGACCAGAACATCCGATGACATTCTGCGCTATCTCGATCTCGGCGTGACCGGGATTGTGTTTCCGAATGTGGAAAGTGCCGAGGATGCCGAGGAGGCTGTGCGATCGGTGCGCTTTCCGCCGCGCGGCACGCGCGGCGTGGCGCCGAATACGAACGCTTCAGGCTACGGTCGCCAGATGCCGTTCAGGGACTATATGGCGCTG
>Ga0182742_1001479_pt1 | contig 29819 bp, 25 predicted proteins | sample eDN5th37CBELigMG_FD_128880 | JGI IMG/M metagenome (GOLD analysis project Ga0182742, IMG submission 128880) | Enriched Miracle-Growth compost microbial communities from Emeryville, California, USA - eDNA 5th pass 37_C BE-Lig MG (version 2)... ... | reverse complement strand
TTGCCGCCGGTACGGGGGAGACGGATCATGAGTGAACAGGCAGTTTTGTCGCGGCGGTCCGGCGGGCGTGCGGCGCGGGTCGCCATGCGCGCCGCGCCGCTGGCGGAAAATGTCCGGCCGGTGCGGCCGGGTCTTCCCGGTGGCCAGTACAAGCCGCTGACGGAGGCGGGCGTGCGCCGCATCCACGAGGCGGCGCTCGACGCGCTTGAAAATATCGGCCTTGCCAATGCGCCGAAATCCGGCGTCGAGATCATGACCGGGGCGGGCGCCATCCTCGGCGAGGACGGGCGCCTGCGCTTTCCGCGCGCGCTGGTGGAGGACATGCTGGCGCTTGCCGCGCGCGACATCACGCTCCATGGCCGCGATCCGAAATACGACCTCGAGCTCTCCGGCACCCGCGTCTATTACGGCACGGCGGGCGCGGCGGTGCATATCGTCGATGTCGAGAAGCGCGAATATCGCGAGTCCACGGCGAAGGACCTCTTCAACGCTGCCCAGCTCGTCCATCATCTCGACAATGTGCATTTCTTCCAGCGGGCGATGGTCTGCCGCGATGTCGCCGACAATTTCCTGATGGACATCAACACGCTCTACGGCTGCTGCGCCGGCACCTCGAAACATGTCGGCACCAGCTTTTCCGATCCCTCGCATGTCGCCGGCTGCTTCGACCTCATCCACATGATGGCGGGCGGCGAGGACAAGTGGCGGGCGCGGCCCTTCGTGTCGAATTCCAACTGCTTCGTCGTACCGCCGATGAAATTCGCGGAAGAAAGCTGCATCACCATGGAGGCCTGCATCCGGGCCGGCATGCCGATCCTGCTGCTCTCGGCCGGGCAGGCCGGCGCGACGGCGCCCGCGCCGCTCGCCACCGCCATTGTCCAGGCGGTCGCCGAATGCCTTGCCGGCGTCGTCTATGTCAATGCCATGGCGCCCGGCCATCCGGCGATCTTCGGCACCTGGCCCTTCGTCTCGGATCTTCGCACCGGCGCTATGTCCGGCGGCTCGGGCGAGCAGGCGCTCCTGACAGCGGGCTGCGCGCAGATGCACCAGTTCTACGGGCTTCCGGGCGGGGCCGCCGCGGGCATCGCCGATTCCAAGCTGCCGGACATGCAGGCCGGCTGGGAACAGGCGATCTCCAATGTCATGGCGGGGCTTTCCGGCCTCAACATGGTCTACGAGGCGGTCGGCATGCATGCCTCGCTGCTCGGCTTCTGTCTGGAGAGCCTGGTGCTCGGCGACGATCTTCTCGGCCAGGTGCAGCGCTGCGTGCGCGGCATCGACGTCACGGAGGATTCCGTTTCGCTGGAGACCATGCGCTCGGTCTGCCTCGACGGCCCCGGCCATTATCTCGGCGACCCACAGACCCTGTCGCTGATGCAGACGGAATATGTCTATCCCGCCGTCGCCGACCGCACCAGCCCGAAGGAATGGGCCGAGATCGGCCGGCCGGACCTCGTCCTGAAGGCGATCGAGCGCAAGAACCGCATCCTTGCCGAAGCCGGCGGCCCGCTCTTCGACTTTGCGACGGACCGCGCGGTGCGCGAGAAGTTCAAGATCTACTTCTGATCAGCGGGTGACGGCCCGCACGTCCCGCACGCCAAAATCCCATTGCGGGGTGGTGACGGGGTTGAGGTCGCTGCCGGGGAAGACGACGAAGGTCGAGAAATCCGCGCTTTCGCCCGGCAGCACGCGCAGCACGATCAGCGCATCGTCGCGGCCGACCTCGCGGCAGGTGCCGTTGGGGCAATCGGAAAGCACCACGTCGAGCCGGAAGGACTGCAACGGCGCCGCGCCCGTGTTGGTGATGCGGCCGGTGATGCGATAGCTCGTCTTCGTCTGGCCGGCACCCGCCTGCATGTCGGAAAGCGCGACGGTGTCCTGCGAAAGCGCCGGTGCCGTGCTGCCCGGCTCGTCAGTTGTGCCGGAGGGCGCGCGTTCGTCGACGAACCAGATGAGAAGCGCGGCGGCAAGGCCGATGGCGACCACGACGGTGAGAGCGGGTTCGACCCAGCTTTGGAAGCGCCGGAAGCGCAATGCGAGATAGAGAGTGGCCGCTGCCGCGACCGCGAATGCCCAGATCAAATTAGGTCCTCCTGGGCATCATATAGCGTGGTCGGCGAGGGGGCGGAAGCCTGCCCGGCTTCAATTCGGCGCGAGGCTGATCCAGTAGGCCCCGTCGAAGGGGACGGCGGCGAAGCGCGTGTTGATCTCCTTCAGCGTCGCCTCGGGACTGAGGTCGGGAAAAAGCTCCGGGCGCAGCCAGTGGGCGAAGGCCTCGGCGGCAAGGACATTGAGCGGCACGGCGTTGAAGAAATTCCACAGACCGTAGACACGCCCGTTCTTCACTGCCTTGAGGCTGGAGAGGATCGGGGCCTTGGCGGCGCGCTCCAGCGTCTCGCGCGCCTCTTTCGGATCGACGCCGGGGCCGACGGAGAAGGCGCTGTAGGTGCCGCCCGGCGAGGCGGTCGCGATATAGACGTCGGGATCGGCCGCGACGATGAATTCCGTGCTGACGATGCCGCCCTGCGGGGGCAGGCTTTCGGCGATGTTGCGGCTGCCTGTAATGGCGATGAAGGCGCCGAGGCCGCCGGTGCCGTAGGCGAAGCAGCACTTTTCCGGATTGGGGAAGGCGTCCATCAGCACCAGCGGACCCGGCTCGGGATGGGCCGCCACGCGGTCGCGGATGCGTTTTACCCGCGCGTCGTAGAAATCGGCGAAGGCGTTCGCCTGTTCCTCGCGGTTCAGCACCTTGCCGAGAAGGCGCATGTTGCCGGCCGTATTGTTCAGCGCATCGCTGTTGAAGTCGACGACCACCACCGGCACGCCGCTTCTTTCCAGATAGTCGATGGCCTGTTTGCCGAGTTCGCTATCGGCCTGCCAATTGGCGAGGATGGCAAGGTCTGCCTTCAGCGAGAGCACGGTCTCGAAGGAGACGGTGATGCCGTCGCCGATGATCGGCACGTCCTCGATCGTCGGGAACTTTTCCTTGAAACGGGCATAGATTTCCGGGTTGTCGCCCTTCATGTCGCTCGCCCAGCCGGCAAGGATGCTCACCGGATCGGGATGGATGAGCGAGAGCGCCACCAGGTTGAAGCCGCTGCCGAGCAGCACCGCTTTCGGTTCTTCGGGGATGGTGACATCGCGGCCGAGCGCATCCGTGACGGCCAGCGGATAGGCCGTCTCGGCGCGCGCCGGCAGGACGGCAAGAAACACGAAGGCGGCGATGAGGGCGAGGAGGCGCATGGTCATTGCTTTCTCAGTTCCGGCAGAGCGCACAACTCGCCGCAGCCCGGAATGCCGGGCAGCTTGTAGCGCAGGCAGCAGACCTTGCGGCGGCAATGGATCGCACCGTCCTCCGCCTCGTGGCGCAGGCAGCCGTGGAAGGGATTGCGGCTGCCGCTCGCAAGCAGCGGACAGTCGAAAAGCGGACGGGCCGGCCAATGGTCGTCGCCCTCGGACGGCGAGCGGTCGGTGGCGTTGAAGGCATAGTCTATATAGACGGCCGCATTGTTCCAGGCGAGCTTCGGCGCGATGCCGGATTTCTCCTTGAAGAAGGCGACGGCCCGCGATAGGTGGCAATCGACCAGCGGCGTGATGACGTCAACCAGTTCCCGGTCCTCGCTCCAGTCGCCCTCATGCGGCAGGCCGAAGGCGCGGGGCAGACCGTCCTCGCCGATGGCGATGGTCATCTCGTCGAGCGCAATCGGCAGCGTCATCTCCGCCCGGCGCGCGACGACATAGGGAATGGTGAGCGCCGAGAAATAATAGAGCGACCAGAAGGAGGCGACGGCGCGCCGGTCCGCGCCGCCATGGATCGCCGCATAGCGGTCGAGCGTTTCGGAAAACCCGTTCCCGGCCAGGAAGTCACCGAGCGGCACGGCGTCGGCAAGGTCGGACGAGAGCATCATCTTCTCGCCGCACCAGGCATGGTCGCCGGCAAACGCCGCCTTCAGGCCCTGCGGCCGGAAGGCGGTTTCTCCCATGGTCTCGGAAAGGGTCGTCACGGCTTACCAGGAATATTTCAGGCTGCCGATGATCGTACGGCCCTGGTCGCGATAGCAATAGCCGGCCGAGCACACGGCGTCGCGGCGATCGAAGAGGTTCGTCGCATTGACCTGCAGCTTCAGGCCCTCGAAATCCTTGTCGATGGCGGCGAAATCGTAGTCGATCGAGGCGTCGACGAAGGCGCGCGCCTTGTTCTTGATGCTGTTGGCGTCGTCGCCGTAGCTCTGGCCGGTGAAGCGGACGCCCGCGCCGAGGCCGAAGCCGGCAAGCGCGCCGTCTTCCGGCATGGTGTAATGCGCCCAGAGCGAGGCCATGTGGCGCGGAATGGAGGAGACGTCGTTGCCGACCGTGCCGGCCGGGCCGTCGATGATCTTCGCCTGGGTATAGGTATAGGAGGCGATCAGCGACAGGCCGTTGTCGAGGCTGGTGGCCGCTTCCAGCTCCAGACCGCGCGAGCGCAGCTTGCCACGCTGGACCTGAATGTTGGCCGGGCCGCTCGGCAGGTTCACGACTTCGTAATAGAGGCCGTTCGTCTGGTCGATGTTGAAGAGCGCGGCGGTCAGCAGCGTGTTGCTGTCGGGAAGCAGGTATTTGACGCCCACTTCCTGCTGCTCGCTCTCCGTCGGCTTGAAGGGATTGCCGGTGGCAAGGTTCACGCCGGCATTCGGCGAGAAGGCGGTCGAATAGCTCGCATAGGGGGTGATGCCCCATTCGGTCTCATAGGTCACGCCGGCACGCCAGGTGAAGGCGCGATCGCTCTGGTCTATCGTGTCGAGCGCGCCGGAGGCGAGGTCGGTGTTGTCGGTATCGGTCGAGACCCAGTCATAACGCCCGCCGAGCGTGAAGGTCAGCGCGTCGTAGCGGATCTGGTCCTGCAGGTAGAGGCCGGTGATGAACTGGTCCTGCACGCTTTTCGTCTGGAAGCCGATCGGATCCGTCGGGCGGCCGCGCGTCGGGTTCCTGGTGTCGAGCGGCGGCGTGACGCCGTAGCCGTTCAGCGATTTCCAGTAGATCTTGGTGAAGTCGATGCCGGCGAGCAGCGTGTGCTCCAGCGCGCCGGTCTCGAACTTCGCCTCGAGCTGGCTGTCGATCGTATAGGTGTTCATCCACTCTTCGAACGAGCCGGCGCTGCTGTCGAGCAGCGCCGGATCGACGGCGTTCGGCTGATAGGCGAAAGCCCAGTCCGCATCGACGTTCAGCCAGGAGGCGCGGGCGTTCTGGCGGAAGGTGAAGACTTCGTTGAAGCGGTGTTCGAACTCGTAGCCGACGCGGCCCTGGTTCTGGACGGAATCGTTGAAGGCCGGGTTGCCGGCGAAGAAGTCGCTGACCTTGCCGGTGACCGGATCGAAGTAATAGGCCGCCGTGCCGCCGGTCTTGGTGCGGGAATATTCGCCGAGAACGGTCAGGCGCGTGTCCTCGTCCGGCTTCCAGGTGAAGGCCGGCGCGATATAGGCGCGGTCGTCCGGAACGCCGACCTGTTCGGTGTCGGCGCTGCGCAGAAGACCGGTCAGCCGGTAGTAGAACGGGTCCTCATCATTGAGCGGGCCGGAAAAGTCGAACTGGCCCTGGTAGCGGTCATGGCTGCCATATTGCACCTGCACCTCGCGCAGCGCCTCTTCCGCCGGGCGCTTGCTGATGAGGTTGTAGAGGCCGCCGGCGCCGGATGCGCCGTAAAGCGCGGAGGAGGGGCCGCGCAGGATCGAGACGCCTTCGAGGCCATAGGGCTCCGTCTTGAACAGCGAGGAGCCGGCGCCCGGCTGGCGCAGGTTGTCGCGGAAGACGCCGGTATAGGTCACGTCGAAGCCGCGCACGGTGAAGCTGTCGAAGCGCGGATCGAAGCCGTAGCCGCCGACGCGGGTGCCCGGCGTGTAGGCGAGCGTGTCGGAAAGGGTCTGCGGATTGCGATCTTCCAACTGCTGCTGCGTGACCGAGGAGATCGACTGCGGCGTCTGGATGAAGGGGGTGTCGACCTTGGCACCCGTCGCGCTGCTCTTGCCGACATAGCCATCCGCCGTGATGACGCCGCCGCTGCCGCCGTCGATGACGATGTCTTCAAGGACGGTCGCGCCGCCCGCCGCCGTGGCCGCCTGGTCCTGCGCAAGGGCGGCCGCGGCGAGCGTGAGAAGGGACGTGCCGGCGAGCGCCAGACGGATCATCGGACGGAAGGATTTTTGCATGCGGGGAACTCTCTGACGAAGCGGGTCGATAACGTGACTCGTTTTATCAGGATTTTTTCCGGTGCAAAAAATTATATGATTTTAAAAGTCATGATTCAGCCTGTGTTGCCGCTTTGCAACACAGGCTGCACGGGTTCCTCAAAAGGCGAGATTGCCGGCCATCAGGGCGAGCACCAGGAAGATGAGGAAGATCACGAGGGCAATGGCGAACAGCACCTTGGCGATGGTGGCCGTTGCGGCCGAAATCCCGGAAAAGCCGAGAAAACCGGTGATCAGCGATATGACGAGGAAGATAAGGGCCCATTTCAACATGGCGACGCCTCCGATTGTGTCGAAGTAAAGACGCATGGTGAGGGAAAATGTTCCCGGACGAAGGTGGCACCCGTCTGTACCGAGGTGCAGGCAACCTGCCTGCCGGGCATCGCCCCCCTAATAGGGGCCGGGCAAATCCTATGAAGCCCAATGGTTGCCGCATCCCTTCTCCCCTCGGAGGAGAAAGGATGCGGCTTCGCTCTGCTTCATAGGCGATCGACCGGCGCTTGTGGGATGATGCGAGGCAGGGCAGAGGGATCGCTCCGTGGTCAGCCGTGATTGATCATCACATGGCGAACGGCGGTGTAGTCCTCCAGCGCATAGATCGACATGTCCTTGCCGTAGCCCGACTGCTTGACCCCGCCGTGCGGCATCTCGTTGGTCAGCATGAAATGGGTATTGATCCAGGTGCAGCCGTATTGCAGACGGGCGGCGGCCTTCATGGCTTTGCCGACATCCTTCGTCCATACCGAGGAAGCTAGACCGTAGTCGCTGTCGTTCGCCCAGGCGATCGCCTGATCGGCGTCGGAAAAGCGGGTGACGGAGACGACGGGGCCGAACACCTCGCGGCGCACGATCTCGTCGTCCTGCGTGGCGCCGGCGACCACGGTCGGCTGGAAGAAGTAGCCGTCGTCGCTGCCGGCCCGGCCGCCCGTGGTGATCTCGATGTGCTTCACTTCCGCCGCGCGCTCGACGAAGCTCGCCACCCGGTCGCGCTGGCGCCTGGAAATCAGCGGGCCGATCTCGTTCATCGTATCGTCAGGGTCGTTGTACTTGATGGTGGAGACGGCGGCCGAGAGGTCGGCGACCAGCTTCTCGTAGATGCCGTCCTCGGCGTAGATGCGGCAGGCGGCCGTGCAGTCCTGGCCGGCATTGTAGTAGCCGAAGGCGCGGATGCCCGAGACGACGGCTTCCAGATCCGCATCGTCGAAGACGACGACCGGGGCCTTGCCGCCGAGTTCCAGATGGGTGCGCTTGACGGTCTTGGCGGCGGCCGCCAGCACCTTCTTGCCGGTGGCGACGTCACCGGTGATCGAGACCATGTTGATCTTCGGATGGTTGATCAGCGCATTGCCGACCGTCTCGCCGCGGCCGAGCACGATATTGACGACGCCTTCCGGCAGGATGTCTGCGAGGAGCCTTGCCATCTTCAAGGCGGTCAGCGGCGTCTGCTCGGAGGGCTTGAAGACGACGGTGTTGCCGCCGGCAATGGCGGGCGCCAGCTTCCAGGCCATCATCATCAGCGGGTAGTTCCACGGCGCGATGGAGCCGACGACGCCGATCGGATCGCGGCGCACCATGGAGGTGAAGCCCGGCAGATATTCGGCGGCGACGGGGGCATGCAGCGAACGAATCGCGCCGGCGAAGAAGCGCCAGCAATCGACGATGGCCGGCAGTTCGTCATTGCGGGCCGCGTTGATGGGCTTGCCGCAATTGAGCGCTTCAAGGGCGGCGAAGGCGTCGGCGTCCTTCTCGATGGCGTCGGCGATCTTGAGGAGATAGGCGGAGCGTTCGCCGGGCGTGGTGGTGGCCCAGGAGACGAAGGCCTTCTCGGCGGCATCGACGGCGGCGTCGATCTGCGCGTGAGAAGCTTCCGGCAGGTCGACGATCCTGGCGCCGGTCTTGGGGTTGAGGATGTGTTCTTCGGTCTCGGTACCGGTCTCGAAGCGCGAGCCGATCAGCATCTGGGTATCCATGATGTTCTCCGTTGTTGACGGGGCGAGTGGCGGATGGCGAAGAGCGAACAGGGGCGGTGGATCCGCAGGCTGCCGGGCGTCCCTGTTCGCTATCCGCTACTCCATTCGCTCGGTTTCATTTGCCGGCGCCGGCGACCTGGTCGCCGTCGCGGGTGAGGTAGTAGGCGCCGAGGATGGGCAGGAAGGTGACGATGACCACCACCATGGCGACGACGTTCGTCACCGGCCGCTGGCGAGGGCGCACCAGTTCCTCCAGCATCCAGATCGGCAGCGTCGATTGCTGGCCGGCCGTGAAGGTCGTCACGATCACCTCGTCGAAGGACAGCGCGAAGGCGAGCATGCCGCCGGCGAGCAGCGCCGTGCCGATATTGGGCAGGATGATGTAGCGGAAGGTCTGGAAGCTGTCGGCGCCGAGATCCATCGAGGCCTCGATCAGCGAGCCGGAAATGCGCCGGAAGCGGGCGACGGCATTGTTGTAGACGACCACGACGCAGAAGGTGGCGTGGCCGAGCACGATGGTCCAGAAGGAGAAGGGGATCTCCGCGAAGGAAAAGGCAGAGCGCAGTGCGATGCCGGTGATGATGCCGGGCAGCGCGATCGGCAGGATGACGAGCAGCGAGATCGTCTCCCGGCCGAAGAAGCGCGTGCGGCTGACGGCGGCGGCGCACAGCGTGCCGAGCACGAGGGCGATGGCCGTCGAGATCGCCGCGACGCGTACGGAAAGCCCCATCGCCTCCCAGACATCCGGCCGGTTCCAGGTGACCGCGAACCATTTCAGCGTATAGCCGGGTGGCGGGAACTGGTAGCTCTTCTCCTCCGTGGTGAAGGCGTAGAGGAAGATCAGCAGGATGGGCAGGTGCAGGAAGGCGAGACCTGCGCCTGCGGCGATCTTGAGGCCGAGCGGGGCGGAGGCGTTTCTGTCAGAGCGCATCGAAGGCCCCCTGTCTTTTGGCCATCCAGAGATAGAGGCCCATGATGACGATCGGCACGACGGAGAAGGCGGCGGCGAGCGGGATGTTGCCGGCCGTGCCCTGCTGGGCATAGACCGCCTGGCCGATGAAGAGCCGCGACGAGCCGATGATCTGCGGGATGATGTAGTCGCCGAGCGTCAGCGAGAAGGTGAAGATCGAGCCGGCGATGATGCCGGGCAGCGCCAGCGGAAACAGCACATGGCGGAAGGTCTGCGCCGGGTTGCCGCCAAGGTCCGCCGAGGCCTCGATCAGGTTGCCGGGAACGCGCTCAAGCGCCGCCTGGATCGGCAGGATCATGAAGGGCATCCAGACATAGATGAAGACGATGAAGGTGCCGGTATAGCTGATCGACAGCGACGAGCCGCCGACGACGGGCAGGGCGAGCCAGGCGTCGAGCAGCCACATCAGGTGCAGCTTGCCGAAGACCCAGGTGAGGATGCCTTCCTTGGCGAGGATGAGCTTCCAGGCATAGATCTTGACGAGATAGCTCGACCACAGCGGCAGCATGACGCCGAGATAGAAGATCACCTTCCATTTTCCGCGCGCATAGCGCGCCGCATAATAGGCGATGGGAAAGGCGATGGCGGCCGAGGCGAGCGTCACCATCGCGGCCATACTGACCGTGCGCAGGATGATGTCGAAATTCGACGGGATGAGCAACTGCCTGTAGGTGGCGAGCGTGAATTCGTAATTGATCAGCCCGGAAAAATCGTCGATCGAAAAGAAGCTCTGCAGGAGCAGCGCGAAGAGCGAGCCGAGATAGATGACGCCGAGCCACAGCAGCGGCGGCGTCAGCATCAGGAGAAGCAGGAGCTTCGGGTTGCGCCAGAAATAGTCGGAAAGCCTTCCGGACGGGCCTTCGCGGCGCGCGAGAATGGAGGTGTCGGCCATGCTGCTCATTGGGCGCCATCCATCGTATGCAGCTCTTCCGGCAGGAAGGACAGGGTGATGGTCTCGCCTTCGGCGGGCAGGGCGACGGAGGCCGGCAGCATGGCGGCGATGCGCGCGCCTGCCGCCTCGACGGTGACGCGGCTGGCCGCGCCGAGGAAGCTGGTGGCGACCACCCGGCCGGCGAACTGCTTGCGGCCCGGCCCGTTCTCGCCGATCGCGATCGCCTCCGGTCGGAGGCTGGCATAATGCTGTCCGAAGCCGAGGCCGTTGACGAAATCCGGCGGCAACACATTGGAGGAGCCGACGAAATCGGCGACGAAGCGGGTCTTCGGCCGCTTGTAGACGTCCTCCGGCGTGCCGAGCTGCTGGATCCGGCCTTCGCTGAAGACGGCGATGCGGTCGGCCATGGAAAGCGCCTCGCCCTGGTCATGCGTGACGAAGACGAAGGTGATGCCGAGCGATTTCTGCAGCGCCTTCAGCTCTTCCTGCATCTGCTCGCGCAGCTTCAGGTCGAGCGCGCCGAGCGGCTCGTCGAGCAGCAGCACGCGCGGGCGGTTGACGAGCGCTCGCGCCAGCGCCACGCGCTGGCGCTGGCCGCCGGAAAGCTGGCCGGGCCGGCGCGTGCCGTAGCCGGGCAGCTTGACCATGGAAAGCGCCTCCTCGGCCGCCTTCAGCCGCTCGGCCTTGCCGACACCCTTGACCATCAGGCCATAGGCGACGTTCTCCAGGATCGAGAGATGCGGGAAGAGGGCGTAGTCCTGGAATACGGTGTTGACGTTGCGCCGGTAGGGCGGCACGCCCTCGGCCGTCTCGCCGAAGATCTCGATATGGCCGGCGGTCGGCTGCTCGAAGCCGGCCATCAGGCGCAGACACGTCGTCTTGCCGGAACCGGACGGGCCGAGCATGGCGAAGAATTCACCCTCGGCAACGGCGAGGTCCACGCTGTCGACCGCGCGCACGGCGCCGAAATGGCGGGAGACTTGCTGGAACAGGACGGCGGTCATGGGCGCTCCGGTGGAGTTTGTGTTCTAGCCCCTCATCCGCCTGCCGGCACCTTCTCCCCCCGCAGGCGGGGAGAAGAAGGCATGAAGCAACGTTTTCCACTCCCATGGATTGCCGGGAAAGGAAATGCGACTTGGGGCACGTCCCTCTCCCCGTTCACGGGGAGAGGGTTATGGCGAGGGGCTATTCGATCAGCGCCCGCCGATCACGCCGATATAATCGGAGACCCAGCGGTGATAGGGCACGCATTCGCCCTGGCTTTCGCACTTGGTCGTCGGCGTGCGCCAGAAGGCGATCTTGTCGAAGTTGTCGAAGCCGTTGGTCGAGCAGCCTTCGTCGGTCAAAAGCGCATTGCCCTTGCAGGCCGCCGGGACCGAGGGCACCGCGCCGAACCAGGCGGCGGCGTCACCCTGCACCTTGGCGGACAGCGAATGCTCCATCCACATATAGGCGCAGTTGGGATGCTGGCTGTCGGCGTGCAGCATGGTCGTGTCCGACCAGCCCGTCACGCCCTCTTCCGGGAAGGTGGAGGCGATCGGCTGGCCTTCCGCCTTCATCAGGTTCACCTGGAAGGGCCAGGATCCGGAGGCCACGACACCCTCGTTCTTGAAGTCGTCGATCTGGATCATGGCGTCGTGCCAGTAGCGGCCGACCAGCGTGCGCTGGACGCGCAGGAGATCGAGCGCGGCCTTGTACTGGTCCTCGTTGAGTTCGTAGGGGTTCTTGATGCCGAGGTCCGGCTTGTGCGCCATCAGGTATTGCGCGGCGTCGGCGATGTGAATCGGGCCGTCATAGGCCTGGACGCGGCCCTTGTTGGACTTGCCGTCCGGCAGCGTCATCTCCTCGAAGACGACGTTCCAGCTTTTCGGCGCTTCGCCCTTGAAGGCTTCCGTATTGTACATCAGCACGTTCGGGCCCCAGAGATAGGGCGTGCCGTAGTGAACGCCGTTCACCGTGTGCCAGGGCGCGTTCTGCAGGCGCTCGTCGATGGTCTTCCAGCTCGGGATGAGGTCGGTGTTGATCGGCTGCACGCGCTTGCCCGCGACGAGGCGCAGCGAGGCGTCGCCCGAGGCGGTGACGAGGTCGAAGCCGCCCTCGTTCATCAGCGCCACCATTTCATCCGAGGTGGCGGCGGTCTTTACCGTTACCTTGCAGCTCGTCTGCTTCTCGAAATCGGTGACCCAGTCATAGTCCTTGTCCGTCTCGCCGCGCTCGATATAGCCGGCCCAGGCGACGATCGACACTTCGCCTTCACCCGCACCGAGTTCCGTCAGCGGCTCCTGCGCGACGGCGGCGGTGGAAAAGGCGAGCGAAAGGGTAAGCGCGGTGCAGGAATGCAGAAGTCGCTTCATGACAGTCTCCCGGTTTGGTCCGCTTGTCTGCGGTATTGTTCCCGCTGTGGAAGGTGCCGCTATTTTGCCGCTTTCGCAAATTCATTAATCAGATAGACGGTATCGGAAATTCCGAAAGGTGTGCCGTCGGCGTGAATCCACGGCATGACCTCACTACCGCCCCCGCCCGCTCCTCAGCGCCTCGGCCAGCCCGACGAAATCGCGCGCGGCCTGCGGCAGGCCGGAGCCCTTGCGCCAGACCATGCCGATCTGCACCACCGGTAGCGCCCCTGAAACGTCGCGGCTTTCGATGCGGTCGCCTTCCAGCGACCAGGGACGGTAGACGAGATCGGGCAGGAGCGCGATGCCGGCGCCGGTGGCGACGAGGCTGCGCACCGCCTCCACCGAGCGCGTGCGGAAGGCGACATGCGGGCGCGCGCCGAGGGCGCTCAGCAGCTTGCCGGTATTCTCCTCGATTTCGTCGACCGTCAGCATGATCAACGGTTCCTTCGCGATATCGCTGACGGAGATGATATCGGCCGAGACGAGCGGATGGCCGATCGGCAGCCACAGCCGGTAGGGCGAGGTCTCGATGATCTCCGCCTGCAGCGCCATGCGGTCGCGCAGGTTCGAGATGACCATGACGGCGACGTCGAGTTCGCCGCCGACCAAGAGGTGCTCGAGATAGGAGCCGTTGTCCTCGATGGCGCTGACATCGATGCCGGGAAAGGCACGGCGATAGCGCGAGAGCAGGTCGGAAAGCACATAGCCGGCAACGAGAGAGGTGACGCCGAGATTGAGCTGGCCCTTTTCCGGCGTGCGGTTGTCGGCGAAGGAGCGGCGGGCATCGGAGACGTCTGCGAGGATCTTCGTCGCATGGCGCAGGAACTGGTGGCCGTTATGGGTCGTCGTCAGCCCGCGCGGATGGCGCTCGAAAAGCTCCACGCCGAGATCGGATTCCAGCTCCTTGATCGCCTCGGTGATCGAGGATTGCGAGATCGAGAGGTTCTGCGCCGCCCGCGTCACGGAGCCCTGTTCCGCGACGGCGACGAAATACTGCAATTGCCGGAAGGTGAATGCCATGGCGGCAGTTAATAGGAGGGTGCCGGTGGAAGCAAGCGGGGGAAAACGCGGCGAAAGGGCGGTGCCGCCATACTCCCCGCCGCCGGCGCTGCTATGATCGGGCCGAGTGATGAGGAGCCGTCATGACCGAACGCCCGATGCCGACCGAAGAGGGCATTCTCGCCTTCCACAAGCGCTGCGAGGATTTCTATCCCGCCGATGCCGTGGATGCGGATATCGCCCGACAGCGTGCCTGGTACGACGCGCTGTGCGCCGCCTTCGACGCCCCGCCGCCGGCGGGCATGGTCAAGGAGGACGGCAAGGTGGCGGGGCGCATCCCCGTCCGCCGCTACCGGCCGGCGACCGTCATCACGCCGACCCTGCTGTTCTACATTCACGGCGGCGGCTTCGTCGTCGGCTCGCTCGACAGCCATGATGCGATCTGCGCGGAGATCGCCGAGGCGGCGGGCGCCGAGCTCGTCTCCATCGATTACCGCCTGTCGCCGGAGAATGTCTGGCCCGCCGCCTTCGACGATTGCTGGTCGTTGCTGATCGAGTTGCTGCTGGAAAGCCGCCCCGTCGTGGTGATCGGCGACAGTGCGGGCGGCAATCTTGCGGCCGGCATCGTGCTCAAGGCGCGTGACGAGGGGCTGAAGGGCATTGCCGGACAGGCGCTCGTCTATCCGGGCCTCGGCGGCGATCTCGTCTCCGGCTCCTATGTCGACATGGCCGACGCGCCGGGGCTTTCGACCGCCGGCGTCGCCTATTACCGTGATATCTACGAGGCGCCGGAGGACGCGGTGCATGCCTTCCCGCTGCGTTCGGAGGATCTGACCGGTCTGCCGCCTGCCTTCGTCACGGGCGCCTATTTCGATCCGCTGCGCGACGATGCGCGCGCCTATGCGGCCCGGCTGGCGCTGGCCGGCGTGTCGGTCGAGTTTCGCGAGGAAAAGCAGATGATCCATTCCTGGCTGCGTGCCCGCTTCATGAGCGAGGGCGCGAAGGCCGGCTTTTCCGCGCTTTGCGATGCCGTGCGCCGGATGGCCAATCCATGAGCGGCGTTACCGATCTCGATCTTCTGCTGAAGACGATGGAGCCGGTGCTTGCCGCGGGCCGCTTCGTCTATGCGAGCGTTCCGGCGGGCGAGGTGGAAAAGCATCTTTCGCGCAATCCGCTCGGCCTCTTTCACGAGGCGGAGGGCGTGACGCTCATCCTGCCGGCCGAAAGGGCCGAGGGGCTGGCCGCAAGCCCGCCGATGCGGATGATCACGCTCACCGTTCATTCCTCGCTGGAGGCGGTGGGGCTGACGGCGGCCTTCGCCGGCGCGCTGAACCGCGAGGGCATCAGCGCCAATGTGGTTGCCGGTTATCATCACGACCATATATTCGTGCCGGAACGGGATGCCGAACGGGCGCTCGAGGCGCTGCGGGGCCTGTCCCGCGCGGCGCGTGAAAAGGGAGATCGGCAATGAGATTTTCGTGGCTGGCCGGTGCGGCCTTCCTTTTCGGCTTGGCGGCAGGACCTTGCGTTTCCTTTGCGAGGGAGGCGGCCCCCATTCCCGCCTGCGCCCTGTCCGGCTCGAAGAGTGTCTTCATCGGCGGCGCCCCGGCGCTACGCCTTTCCGATGTGGTGAACTGCCCGCCGGAACTCTACGAGATCATGCCCAGCGTCATGATCGAGGGCCAGCCCATGGTGAAATTCCGCACCGGCGCCGGCGAGAAGGGCAATTGCACGGCCCGCGGCGACGAGACCGTGTCTGTGGAGGGCGGATCGGCCAGCCGGCTTGGGGACGTGACCTGCAAGCAGGATTGAGTGTTCGGGGACTTGCCGAGCGGACGGGTGTTGTTTGAGGAAACCGGGAGAGCATATCCTCTTCGTCCCGCTTGCCGGGAGAAGGTGGCCGGCAGGCCGGATGAGGGGCAAGCGGCCCGGAACATCACCGCAAAAAGGAAACCGTCGGCCTTGGTTCGCAGACCTCGTGTCACCTTCCCCGTCACCCTCGGCCCTCTGCCGAGGGCTTGCCAACATGCAAGGAAATCAAGGCATCAGCAGATGATCGGGACAAGCCCGCGCATGACGAAAGGAAGGTAGCGGATTTTGCCGGCATTCTGGCGGGCGGCCCGGAGGCCGCCCGTTTTGGTCAATTGCCGGCGCTTTCCATGCGCCGGGTCGTCAGCACCCGTTCCAGCCAGCCGATCTCCATTTCCGGCACCGACTTCAGGAGCAGGTCCGTATAGTCGTCGAAAGGCGGCGAGAGCACCTTGGATTTCGGGCCGAAGCGGACGAGTTTTCCCCGGTGCATCACCGCCACCGAATCGGCGATGGCGCGCACGATCGCGATGTCGTGGGTGATGAACATGTAGGAGACATGCGTCTCGTCCTGCAGCTTCAGGAGAAGCTTCAGGATGCCTTCGGCCACCAGCGGATCGAGGGCGGAGGTCGGCTCGTCGCACAGGATGAGTTCCGGCTGCGCCGCCAGCGCCCGCGCGATGGCGACACGCTGCTTCTGGCCGCCGGAAAGCTCGGCCGGATAGCGGTCGGCGAAGCGGCCGCCCATCTCGATCTGCTCCAGAAGCTCCTTCACCCGCTCGGTCTTCCTGGCCCCACGCATGCCGTAGTAGAAGGTGAGGGGGCGGCCGATGATGTCGCGGACCGTCTGGCGCGGGTTCATCGCGGTGTCGGCCATCTGGTAGATCATCTGGATGCGGCGAAGCTGGTCGTTGGTCCGGTTCTTGAGCGCCTTCGGCAGAAGCATGCCGTCGAAGCTGATCGTGCCCTCCTGCGGCGGCAGAAGGCCGGTAATGACGCGGGCAAGCGTGGATTTGCCGGAGCCGGATTCGCCCACCACCGCCAGGGTCTGGCCCTTCGGCAGGTGCAGCGAGACGTTCTGCAGCACCTTGAAGCCGTTGGAATAGCCGGCGGTGATGTTCTCGACCTTCAAGAGCGTGTCCGACTGGTCGGGCGCCTCGTCGCGTTTGGTGCCGCGCACATTGACCAGCGCGCGGGTATAGTCCTCCTTCGGCGCCTCGATGATCTGCTGCACCGAGCCGTACTCCACCATCTTGCCATGACGGAGCACGAGGATGTCGTCCGTGATCTGCGCCACGACGGCCAGGTCGTGGGTGATGTAGATCGCGGCCGTATGGGTCTCCTCGATGGCGTGCTTGATGGCGGCCAGCACGTCGATCTGGGTCGTCACGTCGAGCGCGGTGGTCGGCTCGTCGAAGACGATGAGTTCGGGATTGGGGCAGAGGGCCATGGCGGTCATGGCGCGCTGGAGCTGGCCGCCCGAGACCTGGTGCGGATAGCGCTGGCCGAAGGTCTCCGGGTTCGGCAGGCCGAGCACCTTGAAGAGGTAGAGCGCGCGCTTTTCCGCTTCGGCCCGGCTCATGATGCCGTGTTTCAGCGACGCCTCGATCACCTGTTCGCCGAGCCGGTGGGCGGGATTGAAGGCGGCTGCCGCCGACTGGGCGACGTAGCAGACCTTGCAGCCGCGCACCCTGCGGATGCCCGACGGCGAGAGTTTCAGAATGTCCTCGCCGTTGAGCTTGACCTCGCCGCCGGTGATGCGAACGCCGCCGCGGCCATAGGCGAGCGCGGTGAGGCCGATGGTGGACTTGCCGGCGCCCGATTCGCCGATGAGACCGAGCACCTTGCCCTTCTCGACATCGAAATTCACGCCCTCGACGAGCGTCACCGTCTTCGGCGGTTCGCCGGGCGGGTAGCTGGTCGCCTCGATCTTGAGGTTCCTGACAGAAAGAAGATCAGCCATCGCCGCGCCCTCCCTTGAGGCTGGAGGTTCGTTTCATCAGCCAGTCGACGACGAGGTTGACGCAGATGGCGAGCCCGGCGATCGCGCCGCCGGGAATGAGAGCGGCCGAGATGCCGAAGATGATGCCGTCCTTGTTGTCCTTCACCATGCCGCCCCAGTCCGCCGCCGGAGGCTGGATGCCGAGGCCGAGGAAGGAGAGGGTGGAAAGGAAGAGGATGGAGAAGGCGAAGCGCAGGCCGAATTCGGCAAGCAGCGGCGAGAGCGTGTTGGGCAGGATCTCGCGGAAGATGATCCAGCCCGTGCCTTCGCCGCGCAGCTTCGCCGCCTCGACGAATTCCATGACCGCCACGTCGAGCGCGACGGCGCGGCCGATGCGGTAGACGCGCGTCGAGTCGAGCACCGCCATGACGAGGATGAGGATCCAGAGCTGCTGCGGCAGCACGGCGAGAACGACGAGGGCGAAGATCAGCGTCGGGATCGCCATCATCAGGTCGTTGAAGCGCGAGAAGGTCTGGTCGACAAGCCCGCCCGTCACCGCGGCGGTGAAGGAGAGCAGCATGCCGAGCGAGAAGGAGAGCACGGTTGCGGCGAGCGCCACGAAGATCGTGGTGCGCGCGCCGAAGATCAGCCGCGAGAAGATGTCGCGGCCGAGATTGTCCGTGCCGAGCAGGAAATCGCCGCCCATCGGCTGCCAGACGGAGCCGACGATCTGGCTTTCGCCATAGGGCGCGATGAAGGGTGCGAAGAGGGCGCAGAAGGCGGCAAGCCCGATGCCGAGCAGGCCGATCCACGCGCTGACGGGAATGGTGGAAAGTCTCATCGCGGATGCCTCAATCTGGGGTTCGCGACAATCGCGAGGATATCGGCGAACATGTTGAGGAAGATGTAGAAGGCGGCGAAGATCAGGCCGCAGGCCTGCACCACCGGCATGTCGCGCACCGTCACGGCGTCGACCATGTACTGGCCCATGCCGGGATAGACGAACACCACTTCCACGACGACGACGCCGACCACGAGATAGGCGAGATTGAGCGCGATCACGTTGATGACCGGGGCGACGGCGTTGGGCGCGGCATGCTTGGCGATGATGCGCAGGCTCGAAAGCCCCTTGAGCTCGGCCGTCTCGACATAGGCCGACGACATGACGTTGAGGATCGCCGCACGCGTCATGCGCATCATGTGGGCGAGCACGACGAGAACGAGCGTCGCCGTCGGCAGGGCGATGGCCGAGAGGCGCTGGCCGATCGTCATCGTGTCATAGACGGTGGCCGGGAAGGTCGCGATGCCCATCTGCACGGCGAAGAACAGGATCAGGAGGTAGCCGACGAAGAATTCGGGAAGCGAGATCGCCGCCAGCGAGATGACGTTGATGATCTTGTCGGGCATTCGGTTGCGGTATTGCACCGCGAGCATGCCGAGGCCGACGGCGAGCGGCACGGAGATGATCGCGGCGAAGAAGGCAAGGAACAGCGAATTGCCGAGGCGCTTGCCGATCTGTTCGCTGACCGAGTTCCTCGAAGCCCAGGACTTGCCGAAGTCGCCCTTGAGCGCGCCGCCGAGCCATTGGACGTAGCGGGTGGTGGCAGGCTGGTCGAGGCCGAGATCCTTGCGGATGTTCTCCACCGCCTGGGGGGTCGCGGACTGGCCGAGATAGGTCGTCGCGAAGTCGCCGGGAAGGGCTTCCACGCCCCCGAAGATCATCAGGGACACGGCAAAAAGCAGCGCGATGGACAGTGCGAACCGCTGCACGATAAGCGCAACCAGGGGGCTGCTCTTGCTGAATTTCGCCCAGAACGAAGGCGTGCCTTCGTCGATGGGAGTTCCGGTGGACGCAACCGACCCGGCAACGCCGGCAGGCTGCGGGGCTTCGCCCGCAGCCGCCGTTGCTGTCAGCTCCGGACCGTGCGCCGGTCCGCCGCCCGTCATCAGGCTTCGAGCCACACGCGGGTCGCGACATATCCGTTGGACATGTCGTTGCCGATATCGTGCACGTAGCCCTTCACCTGCTTGCTGCAAGCGTTCACGAAGTCGTTGAACATCGGCAGGATGAGGCCGCCCTCGTCACGCACCATCATCGCCATGGTGCGGTACATGTCCCGGCGCTTGGCCTCGTCGAGTTCCGAGCGGGCTTCGAACAGCATCTTGTCGAAATCCTCGCGCTGGAAACGGGTGTCGTTCCAGTCCGCCGTCGAGAGATAGGCGGTGGAATACATCTGGTCCTGCGTCGGTCGGCCGCCCCAATAGGAGGTGGAGAAGGGCTGCACGTTCCACACGTTCGACCAGTAGCCGTCGCCGGGCTCGCGCTTCACCTCGATGTTGATGCCCGCCTTCTTGCAGCTTTCCTGGTAGAGGACGGCGGCATCGACCGCGCCGGGGAAGGCGACGTCCGAGGTGCGCAGCAGCACCGAGCCGCTGTGGCCGGACTTCTTGTAGTGGAAGGCCGCCTTGTCCGGATCGTAGGTGCGCTGCTCGATGCCCTCGGGGAAGAGGGCGTAGGTCTCGTTGATCGGGAAGTCGTTGCCGATCTTGCCGTAGCCGCCGAGCACCTTTTCCAGCATCGTCTCGCGGTCCATCGCATATTTCAGCGCCAGACGCAGGTCGTTGTTGTCGAACGGTGCCGTGTTGCAATGCATGATGAAGACGTAGTGGCCGCGGCCGGAGGTGGAGAGCACTTCCACGGTCGGCGCGCGCTTCAGAAGGTCCACGGTCTTCGGATCGACGCGGTTGATATAGTGCACCTGGCCGGAGGAGAGCGCGGCGATGCGGGCCGTGGTGTCGTTCATCGCGATCATCTCGATCGTGTCGACGAAGCCGCGGTCCTGGCGCCAGTCGTCCGCGTTGCGCTCGAAGGTGGCGCGCACGCCGGCCTCGAAGTTCGTCACCTTGTAGGGGCCGGTGCCGATCATGGCGTTCGGATCGTCCATGCCGCCATTCGGCTGGATGACGAGGTGGTAATCGGTCAGAAGCAGCGGCAGGTCGGCATTGCCTTCGGTCAGCACGAGGACCAGCTTGTCGCCGTCGGCCTTGATCTCCTTGATCGACTTCATGACGCCGAGGGCGCCCGATTCCGATTTCTCGTCGGTGTGGCGCTGCAGGGTCTTGATGACGTCGTCGACTGTCAGTTCCTTGCCGTCGTGGAATTTCACGCCCTTGCGGATGTTGAAGGTCCAGGTGGCGGCGTCGGCGGAGGGCTCCCAGGATTCGGCAAGCGCGGGCACGGGCTGGCCGGTCAGCGGTTCTGATTCGACGAGCATGTCGCCCCAGTTGCGGCCGACGACGAACATGAACTGCGAAAGCGCCTTGGCCGGGTCCTTCGAATCGGTGGCCGCCGCACCTTCGAGGCCGAGCTTCAGGTGGCCGCCGCGCTTGGGTTCCTGCGCGCGGGCGGCGGTATCGAACATCGTGCCGGCGGCGGCGAGCGTGATGCCGAAGGCGGCGGCGCGGCCCATGAACTCGCGGCGGTTCATCTTGCCGAGCGTGACCTGGCTCGTGAGATATCTGGTGTAATCAGTCATTCCCCTGTTCCCTTTGCTGGCCCTCTTGGTGGGCATTTGTCGTTATGATTGGCAGAATTTCTGTTTTTCGCCTCTAAGGCAACCTCACAGCCGGATTTTTATGCCGGCGAGGGCCTGCTTCTTCCCTCTCGAACGCCTCCTCGCTTCGCCGCATTGCAGCGTATTTTCATAAAGTTAACCATGTATGAGGGGCCATGTAATGCCCCAAATTATCTATTTTTGCCATAAATCAAACTTATGGACGATGTGGATACGCCCGATGCAGGGGACGCTATCCTATCGTCCCTTCCAGACGGGGTCACGCTTTTCCGCAAAGGCGCGGGCGCCTTCGAGCTGATCCTCGCTGGAATAGAGAATGTCGACCGTGCGGAACTGCCGCTTGGTGATCTTGTTCATCGTCGTCTGGAACGTTTCGCCCTCGGCGGCGCGCACCACCTCCTTGATCGCCGCATAGACGAGCGGCGGGCCGCTTTCGAGCAGGCGCGCCAGCTCCCATGCGCGCTCCATCAGCTTGTCGGCGGGCAGGATCTCGTTGACGAAACCCCAGCGATGCGCCTCCTGGACGTCCAGCCAGCGGCCGGTGAGAAGCATGTCCATCGCGATATGATAGGGGATGCGCTTGGGCAGCTTGATCGAGGCGGCGTCGGCCACCGTGCCCGAGCGGATTTCCGGCAGCGCGAAGGTCGCGTGCTCGGCGGCAAGGATCATGTCCGTGGAGAGGGCGATTTCAAGCCCGCCGCCGCAGCAGATGCCGTTGACGGCGGCGATGACCGGCTTGTTGAGATCGCGCAGCTCCTGCATGCCGCCGAAACCGCCGATGCCGTAGTCACCATCCACCGCGTCGCCCGCCGCCGCCGCCTTCAGGTCCCATCCCGGACAGAAGAACTTTTCCCCCGCGCCGGTGACGATGGCGACGCGCAAGGTCTCGTCGTCGCGAAAATCGGCAAAGATCTTGCCCATGATGCGACTGGTCGCAAGATCGATCGCGTTCGCCTTGGGGCGATCGATGGTGACTTCCAGAATGCCGCCCTCGCGGCGTTGGCGGATCGGTCCGGTCATGGGTTCTCCCTCAGACGGATCAGTGCGTCGGCCGCGACGACACCGTCGCCTTCCGGCAGCACCATTATCGGATTAATGTCAAGTTCTTCGATTATTGAAGCGTTTGAAACGACATAGGATGCCGCCGATGCGACAGCGGCGACCAGGGCATCGACATCGCCCTTCGGCCCGCCGCGGTAGCCGCCAAGCAGTTTTGCGATCTTCAGCCCCGCCACCGCGTCGCGAATGGCCGTCTCGCCGGTCGGCAGCGTCAGGATTGCCGAATCCTCAAGCAGTTCCACCAGGATGCCGCCCGCGCCGATGGTGAGGACGGGGCCGGCGACCGGATCGCGCATCGCGCCGACGATGAGCTCGGCGACCGGCTTTGCCACCATTTTTTCCACAAGGAAGCCGGAGGCGACCCCTTCCATGGCTCTTGCTGCCGCGAGCACGGCCTCACGATCGGCGAGATTCAGCTTGACGGCGCCGGCCTCGGTCTTGTGCGCGACGCCGAGGCCCTTGAGCACGACCGGAAAACCCAGGCTTTCGGCCGCATCGCCGGCGGCTTCCGGGGTCTGCGCGGCCAGGCCCCGCGGCACCGTCAGACCGTGTGCGGCCAGCGCCTGCTTGGCCTCGTGCTCGGTAAGCGTGACAGGCTCGCCTCGGCCGGCCACGACCTTGAGGAGCGGAGCGGGTTGGGCCCTCGTCCAGGCTTCGCCGATGCCGGCTGCGGCATCGGCTGCGGCCAGCGCCTCCTCGATACCGTGGAAGGGCACGACACCGTTTTGCACCAGCATCTCCGCCGTTTCCTCCGGCATGTTCTCGCCCATGCTGGCGACGATACCGGCATTGGCGCCCGCCGCGCGCGCGGCGTCGATGACGGCGTGGCAGGTGGTGGTCCAGTCCGTCGCGTCGCATCGGTCGAGGCGGGGGAAATCGAGCACGACGAGGTTGAGGCCGTAGCCGCCCTGCATCATCGTCGTGAAGGCGGCGGTCTGCTTCTCGCGGTTGCCCCAGACGAAGGTGTGGTAGTCGAGCGGGTTGGAGATCGTCACCATCTGGCCGAGCGTTTCGCGCAGCGGCTGGCGCTGCTCCGGCCTCAATTCGCGGTAGTTGACCTTCCGCTTCACGCCCGCATCGGCCATCAGCGAGGCCTCGCCGCCCGAGCAGCTCATCGAGGAGATGTCAAAATTCGGCAGGGGGGCGGCGACATGCAGCAGCTTCAGCGTCTCCAGGAGCTCCGGCAGCGTCTCGACGCGGCCGATGCCGAGGCGGGCGAGGAGGGCCGAGGAGACGGCGTCGTTGCCGGCAAGCGATGCGGTGTGCGAGACGGTGGCAAGCTGCGCCTGTTCCGACTTGCCGACCTTCAGCGTGACGACCGGCTTTTTCAGTTCGCGGGCGCGAAGGCCGAGGCGTTCCAGGGAGTAGAGGCTGTCGAAGCCCTCGATATGCAGGCCGACGGCGGTGACGCGCGGGTCTTCGAGGACCGCGCAGGCGAGGTCGGCAAGGCCGGTCTGCGCCTGGTTGCCGGCGGTCAGGATATAGGCGAGCGGCAGGCCGCGCTGCTGCATGGAAATGTTGCAGGCGATGTTTGAGGATTGCGTGAGGACGGCGACGCCCTTTTCGATCCTCAGCATGCCGTGCTGGTCCGGCCAGAGCAGCGCGCCGTCCAGCATGTTGATGAAGCCGTAGCAGTTCGGCCCGAGGATCGGCATGCTACCTGCGGCCTCCACCAGCGCCTTCTGCAGGTCGTCGCCGTCGGCAAGCTCGCTGACCGCCTCGCGAAAGCCGGAGGCGTAGCAGACGGCTCCGCCGGCGCCGCGCGCGGCAAGATCGCGGATGATGGCGACGGTGAGCTCCCGGTTGACGCCGACGAAGGAGGCGTCCGGCGCGCCCGGCAGGTCGGCGACCGAGCGGTAGCACTTGCGGCCGAGGATCTCGTCCTCGCGCGGGTGGACGGGCCAGATCTCGCCGGAAAAGCCCATCTTGTCGCACTGGAAGATGACGCGGCGGGCTTCCTTGCCGCCGAAGACGGCGATGGATTTCGGGCGGATGAGGCGGTCGAGGGGGCGGGGAGTCATGCTTGGAGCTTTCCGGGTGTTGCCTTGCCCCTCATCCGCCCTGCCGGGCACCTTCTCCCCGTCATGACGGGGAGAAGGGGATATGCCGGGCCGTTTTCCCGTTTCAAGGCATGGCGTTTGGCACGTTCCCTCTCCCCGCTTGCGGGGAGAGGGGCAGGGTGAGGGGCAAATCCGCGATTTGCCATGCTCACGCCCCCAGCGGCCGCAGCAGGTCGCGGCTGATGATGTGCCGCTGGATTTCCGAGGTGCCGTCCCAGATGCGCTCGACGCGCGCGTCGCGCCAGAACCGGGCGAGCGGCAGGTCGTCCATCAGGCCCATGCCGCCGAAAATCTGGATCGCCTCGTCGGTGACGCGGGCGAGCATTTCCGTCGCATAGACCTTGGCCGAGGCGATCTCGCGGTTCGACGGCAGGCCCTGGTCGAGCCGCCAGGCGGCCGACAGCGTCAGAAGGTCGGCGGCGTCGATCTCGGTGATCATGTCGGCGAGCTTGAAGGAGACGCCCTGGTTGGCGCCGATCGGCTTGCCGAACTGCTTGCGCTCGGCGGCGTAGTTGAGCGCGTAGTCGAAGGCGCGGCGGGCGCGGCCGACCGAGGTGGCGGCGACGGTCAGGCGCGTCGCATAGAGCCAGTCGTTGGCGATGTCGAAGCCCTTGTGCACCTCGCCGAGGATCTGGGCGGAGGGCAGGCGGCACTCGTCGAAGGTGAGGATGCAGTTCTTGTAGCCGCGGTGCGAGACCGAATTGTAGCCCTCGCGGATCTCGAAGCCCGGCGTGCCGCGGTCGACGAGGAAGCAGGTGATCAGCTTCTTCTTGCCGCGGGGCGTCTCCTCCTCGCCGGTGGCGATGAAGACGATGACGAAGTCGGCGATATTTGCGTGGCTGATGAAGTGCTTGGTGCCGTTGACGATCCAGTCGTCGCCGTCCTTTCGGGCGAAGCATTTCATGCCGCGCACGTCCGAGCCGGCGTCCGGCTCGGTCATGGCGAGGGCATCGAATTTCTCGCCGCTGACGGCGGGCAGGAGATACTTTTCGCGCTGCTCGGCGTTGCAGGCCATCAGGATGCCGGAGGGGCGGCCGAAGAACACCGTCAGCGCCATGGAGCCGCGGCCGAGCTCGCGCTCGACCAGCGTGAAGGAGGTGTGATCGAGACCCGCGCCGCCGACCTCTTCCGGCATGTTGCAGCCGAAGAAGCCGATCTCCTTGCACTTGCTGGCGATTTCCCGGCCGAGTTCCGGCGGCACCTGGCCGGTGCGCTCGACCTCGTTCTCATGCGGATAGATTTCGGTCTCGACGAAGGCGCGGACGGTGTCCACGATCATCTGCTGTTCGTCGGTCAATGCGAAATTCATGGTGTTCCCTCGTTCTCTTTGGGGGCGCCCCTCATCCGGCTGCCGCCACCTTCTCCCCGCAGGCGGGGAGAAGGGATATGCCGCGCCGACTTCCTCCATTCCCGACCCCTGCATTCGGCAGGTCCCCTCTCCCCGCTTGCGGGGGAGGGCTAGGGTGAGGGGCGATTCTTACTGCGCTTTCTTCTGCCCGACACTCCGCCCCGCGCCGTCCGGCTTCTCCAGCCCGGCATGAGCCTCGGCGATCGGCGCGATCTTCGCGAGCACCTCGGGCGGGGCCTCGACGCTCTTGCCGGCCTTCGAATCCACATGCACCATCATCTGCTCGGCGGTGGCGACGACGTCGCCGCTCGCCGCGTCGTGGATGCGGGTGAAGAAGTGCAGGCGCTTCTTGTCGGACGAGAGAAGCTGGAGCGTCGTGTAGAGCGCCTGGCCGAGCCTGGCCTCGCCGAGATGGCGGATATGGGTTTCCACCGTGTAATAGCTGTGGCCGGCCTCGACATAGGCGAAGTCGACGCCGATGAGGCGCAGCAGCGCGTCGGACGTATCGCCGAAGAGCTGGAGATAGCGGTGCTCCGTCATGTGGCCGTTGTAATCGACCCAGGCGGCATTGACCCTGGTTTCGACGAGGCGCAGCGGTTCGCTGGCGGAAACCTCCACCTTCGCCTTGCCGGCCTTGGCCCACAGATGCGCCTCGAATTCGGCGAGCAGTTTTCCGGAGCCCCAGCCGCGGCCCTCGTCGCCGGCCTTCAGGGCGTGCATGATGCCGACGAGGTTCTGGTCGCGGATGCGCTCCAGCTCGCGGATGCCGCGGGCGCCCGACTGGGCGTCCGACTGGCCGGCGATCTTCTCCACCAGTGCGTCGTCAAGATCGACGACGTCGGTGAGCTTCGTCCAGGGCCAGGAAAGGCAGGGGCCGAACTGGGCGAGGAAGTGGCGCATGCCGGCCTCGCCGCCGGCGATGCGGTAGGTCTCGAACATGCCCATCTGCGCCCAGCGCATGCCGAAGGAATAGCGGATCACGTCGTCGAGCGTCTCGGTGTCGCAGATATCGTCCTTGATCAGCCACAGGCCCTCGCGCCAGACGGCTTCCAGCAGGCGATCACCGACGAAGGCCTCGATCTCCTTGTTGATGATCACGCCCTTCATGCCGATGGGCGCGAGCTTGGCCTTGGCGTCTTCGAGGACGGCGCGCGAGGTCTTCTGGCCGCCGACAAGTTCGGCGAGCGGCAGGAGGTAGACCGGGTTGTAGGGATGCGCGACGAACAGGCGTTCGGGATGCTTCATGTCGCGCTGGAGATCGGTCGGCATGAGGCCGGAGGTGGAGGAGCCGATCAGGGCATCCGGCTTGGCGGCGGCGTCGATCTTCGTCAGCACGCCGCGCTTCAGCTCGAGGCGCTCGGGCACGCTTTCCTGAATCCAGTCAGCGTCTTCGACAGCTTCCTCCAAGCTCTTGCAGAAGGTGATCTTTCCCTTCGGCGGCAGCGGCGCCATGGTGAGCATGCCATAGGCGCGCTCGGCGTTCTCCATGACTTCGCCGATGATGCGCTCGGCTTCCGGATGCGGATCGAAGACCTTGACGTCGATGCCGGCCAGCGCGAAGCGCGCGACCCAGGCGCCGCCGATGACGCCGCCGCCGATACAGGCTGCCTTGTTGATGGTGGTCATGCCGTGCGTTTCCTCATGTTCTTTTCCGTGTGCGCGGTTTGTTGCCCCTCATCCGGCTGCCGCCACCTTCTCCCCGCGAGCGGGGAGAAGGGATATGCCGCGCCGTTTCCTCCGTCCCGAACGTCCGGTCTGGCAGGTCCGCTCTCCCTGCTTGCGGGGAGAGGGCAAGGGTGAGGGGCAACTCGGTCCTTCAGCCGCGCGGCGCGCGCTTCGTCAGTTTCAGCTTCTCGCGCACCTCGGCCGGGCCGATGACGCGGGCGCCCATGCTCTCGATGATATTGACGGCCTTGTCGACGAGCTGTGCATTGGTGGCAAGCTGGCCCCGTGCGACATAGAGGTTGTCCTCAAGCCCGACGCGGACATTGCCGCCGGCAAGCACGGCCGCGGCCGGATAGGCCATGGCGTTGCGGCCGATGGAGAAGGCCGAGAAGGTCCAGCTTGAGGGCACGTTGTTGACCATCGCCATGAAGGTGTTGAGGTCGTCGGGCGCGCCCCACGGAATGCCCATGCAGAGCTGGATGAGCACCGGATCCTCGATGATGCCTTCCTCGACGAGCTGCTTGGCGAACCAGAGGTGGCCCGTGTCGAAAGCCTCGATCTCCGGGCGTACGCCGAGATCGGTCATCATCTTGCCCATGGCGCGCAGCATGGAGGGCGTATTGGTCATCACATAGTCGCCGAGCGAGAAGTTCATCGTGCCGCAATCGAGCGTGCAGATCTCCGGCAGGCATTCGGCGACATGGGAAACGCGCTCGGTGGCGCCGGCCATGTCGGTGCCGTTGGGGTTGAGCGGCAAAGGCTGTTCGGTGTTGCCGAAGATCATGTCGCCGCCCATGCCGGCGGTGAGGTTGAGCACGACGTCCACTTCCGCCTCGCGGATGCGGTCGGTCACCTCGCGGTAAAGGTCGTTGCGCCGGCTCGGCACGCCGGTTTCCGGATCGCGCACGTGACAGTGCACGACGGCAGCGCCCGCCTTGGCGGCCTCGATGGCCGATTCGGCGATCTGCTTCGGCGAGCGCGGCACATGCGGGGATTTTCCGGCAGTATCGCCCGAGCCGGTGACGGCGCAGGTGATGAACACATCGCGGTTCATGGCAAGAGGCATCTTCGTTCTCCCTTATTCCCGTTGCAGCCATTACGAGCCAAGAAACCGCGCGATGCTTTCTCTTTTCGGATCCAATCTTGACAATTTACGCGGCGCGGCCGCATGCTTTCCCCCATGCTCGAACCGGCCTCCGATACGCTCGACATCGATATTCTCGTGCTGCCCGAGACGAACCTCATCCTCGTCGCCTCGGTCATCGAGCCCCTGCGCGCGGCCAATCGCATATCGGGTCAGGACCTTTATCGCTGGCGGATCTTCTCGCCGGACGGCCAGCCGGTGGAGACGCGAAGCCGCATTCCCGTGCCGGTCGACGGTGTCTTCCGGCCGGAGAAGGAGCCTTATCCGCTCTTCGTGCTGTCGAGCTACCAATGGCAGGCGAGCGCGACGCCGCTCCTGCGGCGCCAGCTTTCGCAGACCGCGCGCCACCGTACGATGATGGCGGGCATCGAATCGGGAAGCTGGCTGCTTGCCGCCGCGAGCCTGCTCGACGGCCATTCGGTGACGGTCCATTGGGAGGACATGGAGGAGTTCGCCTCCCGCTATCCGCAGATCGCCGTGATGCGGGAGCGCTATGTCATCGACGGCAAGCGCATCACCACCGGCGGTTCGTTGCCGACGCTCGATCTGATGCTGGAGATCATCCGTCGCCGGCAGGGCTATTCGCTGGCGCTGGAGGTCTCACGACTGTTCATCTACGAGCATGAGCGCACAGGCGGCCTTCTGCAGGTGCCGGCGCTTGGCAATATGCGCGTCGCCGACCAGCGCGTCAGCCAGGCGGTGCGGCTGATGGAGGAGACGGTGGACGCGCCCCTGCCGCTGGCGCGGCTCGCCCGGCGCATCGGCATCAGCGCGCGGCATCTGCAGGATCTCTTCCAGGAGTCCATGGGCGTCGCGCCGCACCGGCATTACCTGGCATTGCGGCTCAATGCGGCCCGCCGCAAGGTGATCGAGACCAAGGCGGAATTCGCCGACATCGCCGCGCTCACCGGCTTCAACTCGTCTTCCGCCTTTTCGCGCAGCTATCGCGCGCATTACCACGAAAGCCCGACGGAGACCCGGCGGCGGCTGCGTGCGGGCACGAAAATCTAGGCTCGGGCGGCAACGCGGACGAGGCGTCGGGCTAATGTCCTGAAATGTCTCGTTTCGGCGTAAACCTTGCATTTAGCTTTTCGCGGTAATCTTCCGTTAGTATTTCCGTTCTCGGTGTCGAGGGACGGGCCCCGGTTTGTTTTGCGTGCGAGTGCCTATGCGTCTTTCGGTCCTAACGACGGTTCTGCTTGCCTGTGTCTCCATGGCGGGTTGTGCTTCGAGCTCCAACCCGGTTGCGGCGCTTTCGATCAAGCCGTCGGCGGAAACCACCAGTTCGGTTTCCAAGGCCAGCGCGCCGGTGCCGGAAGTTGTCGTCGGCGAGAGCCAGGTAAAGGCGGACGGTGCGGAAATGCTTGCCTGGGCCGGCCCGGTGCCGGGCACCCATGTCTTCGAAAACGTCACCCAGCAGACGGCGATCCCGGCCGAACGGCCGCAGGGTTCCGTCAAGGCCGACGAGCGTGCGCCCGAAGGCCGCTCGCGCAAGCGCGCGCGCATCTACAGCCAGCAGTTCCGCGACGCCAAGCCGATCAATTTCGGCAAGCGCGCGCCGAAACATTATCAAGTGCACGGCGTCGACGTTTCGCGCTGGCAGGGCGATATCGACTGGTTGAAGCTGCGGACGCAGGGCGCGAACTTCGCCTTCATCAAGGCGACCGACGGCGGCGATCATCTCGATCCGATGTTCCAGAAGAACTGGCGTCTGTCGAAGGAAGCGGGCATCCGGCGCGGCGCCTATCACTTCTTCTACTGGTGCCGCG
>Ga0182742_1001478_pt1 | contig 29820 bp, 27 predicted proteins | sample eDN5th37CBELigMG_FD_128880 | JGI IMG/M metagenome (GOLD analysis project Ga0182742, IMG submission 128880) | Enriched Miracle-Growth compost microbial communities from Emeryville, California, USA - eDNA 5th pass 37_C BE-Lig MG (version 2)... ... | reverse complement strand
CTGCTTTAGATCATTATCTAAAAGTACACACTGTAATATAAATTGAACCGCCGTATACGGAACCGTACGTACGGTGGTGTGAGAGGGGCGAAAATAATTAGATTATTTTCCCTCTACTCGATCTTAGGAAACAATAAAATTCTTTGTACTTTGGTTAAGTCTCGGTATCCAGCTTCAGCGCCTGGCCCCTCGAGGTCATATGCCAATTTAGAATTGAAGGCAAAGAACGCCTTCTATTCTGAATTGGCTTATTTACCCTGGGCTGTTCAAGGCACTTGGGCTTTTGTTTATAATTCTGCCACAAGTTTCTCGCAATAGGCTTTTACTTGCTGCTCTTCCTCTTCTTCGAGAGCGAAATCTAATACTTTTTCTGTGGTGCTCTCGATAAAATCATACTGAGCAATTTTTGATTGGTTTTGATCGATGGCAAAGATTAGTTTCAATTTAATGCCATGTTCACTATATAACTCATCCTCCTCATCAACTTCTAATGTAAGGAAAATTTCATAACGTTCGCCGGACAAAATGCCAAATGGATCTTCCAGTGTTTCAATTGTTGATTCAATAATGTTCATATTAATACCTCTTTCATTATCCATATACAAGGTTTTATTTTGCATTTAATATTATAGCTCTTTCATTGGGTAAAGCCAAATTTAAGAAAATTGATTGAATGGAGGGATGTATATAAACTCTAAAGCTCCGGTTTTATGTTTAGTTTTAATAAAATGGGTTAATTTTCCCTATCGAAGAGATTAGTAATTCTTAAAAAAAGAGAAATGCTACATAATAAACACACATACTTTTTTTAAAGTTTTATCTGTGATTTACATCAAAAGGAGAACAATATAATGGAAAAAGTAACAAAGGTTTTTTGGATTTCAATCGTAATCGCAACATTCTTTGTTGGTTGGGGTGTTGTTGCTCCTGTTCATCTAGGGGTAATGATGGATAAAACGAAGGGCTTTTTTCTAAGTAGCTTTGGTTGGTTTTATCAATTGTCTGCAACTTTCTTTTTGATTTTTGCTTTGTTTTTAATATTTAGTAGGTATGGAAAAATTAGACTTGGTGCTGATGATGAAAAGCCGGAATTCAAACGACCTACTTGGTTTGCGATGTTATTTAGTGCAGGGATGGGTATTGGATTGTTGTTTTTTGGAGTTTCGGAGCCAGTATCACATTTTGCGAGTCCACCAATCGGAGATGGAGGGACCGCTGATGCTGCAAAGGTGGCACTACGCTATACGTATTTGCATTGGGGCTTCCATGCATGGGCTATTTACGCAGTGATTGCACTAGTGTTAGCTTATTACAAGTTCAGAAAAAAGCAGCCTGGATTGATGAGTGTAACATTAACTCCTTTGCTTGGGAAACGCGCAACCGGAACACTGGGAATAATTATTGATGTTGTAGCTGTATTTGCTACGATTTTCGGGGTGGCTGCATCTCTTGGTCTGGGAGCTGCACAAATTAATAGCGGATTAAATTATATAACAGGAATTCCGATATCTTTTACGATACAGTTAGTTATTATTTCAATTGTGACTGTCTTATTTATGTTATCAGCTACGACAGGTATTCAAAAAGGGATAAAATATTTAAGTAATGCAAATTTAATACTGGCTGTTATTCTTCTTATCGTCTTTTTATTCTTGGCACCTACTGGTTTTTTATTGGATTTGTTTACAACAACTTTAGGTAGTTATATTCAAAATTTACCTAGTATGGGATTAAGACTTTCTCCATTTAACGAGGAAAACGCTGCATGGATTCAAGACTGGACGATCTTTTATTGGGCATGGTGGATAGCTTGGGCGCCATTTGTAGGAACATTTATTGCTCGTGTTTCGAAGGGAAGAACGGTGAGAGAATTCATGATAGCTGTATTAGTTATACCGACACTTGTTTGTATTTTTTGGTTTGCTGTATTTGGTGGTACCGGTATTTACTACGAGTTTTTTGAAGGGCTGGATGTAAGTGGTCAGACATTGGAGACGGTTCTATTCTTTGTTTATCAGCAATTACCGCTAACAGGATTATTAATTGTCATAACACTAATGTTAATTACCACATTCTTTGTGACATCAGCTGACTCAGCTACATTTGTTTTAGGAATGCAATCAACTAACGGAAGTTTAAACCCGCCAAATATCGTGAAAGTTGTTTGGGGGTTTTTCTTATCAGCATCCGCGGTCGTCTTAATGCTCTCAGGTGGATTAAATGCGATGCAAACAGCAATAATTGTTAGTGCATTTCCTCTAACTTTTGTCCTAATTGCGATGTCGTTTTCAATTCTTAAGGACTTTAGTAAGGAAATGAAAAAGAAGAAAATCATAAAACAATGAATCGTCTTAGGAAGCATCTCATGTTGTTTGGGGTGTTTTTATTTATTGTGTTTTTATGTTGTGTTAGATATTCTCACATTAAATTATCAGAAACTTTTAAAAACAGGTTGACACTTATGAAATATCGTATAGAATAGTAAATAAGAAACAGATGTTATATTTTCTAACATCTTAAGTTAAGTATACAGACGGGAGGAAATAGTATGGAAGACACTTTGTTTTTGATGAATAGTGTTTGGATTATGTTAGGTGCAATTTTAGTTATTTTTATGTTAGGTGGGTTTATTTTACTAGAAGCAGGATCAACAAGAATGAAAAACGCCGGTCATATTGCCGGTAAAACAATTTTCACAGTTGGTCTTGCATCATTAGTTTATTGGGCAGTCGGTTATGCATTTACATTTGGTGGAAATGGAAACTTTTTCGTTGGATTAACAGACTTCTTCTATTCAGGAGCTCAAGCAGAAGGGGCAAGTTATTCAACTGCAGTATTCTTTGTATTTCAATGTGCGTTTGCTTGTATCTCAATTACAATTGCTTTAGGTGGTTTCGCTGAACGTGCTAAATTATCTGTTTATCTTGTATTTACAATTCTATTCTCAGCACTTATTTATCCTGTAATAGCTCATTGGATCTGGGGTGGCGGATGGTTAGCTGAACACGGTAAGCAAGACTTCGCAGGATCAACTGTTGTTCATTTAACTGGAGCAATGGCTGCATTTGCAGCAACAATTCTCTTAAAACCTCGTATCGGAAAATACAATAAAGATGGCTCAGCAAACAATATTCAAGGACATAACCAAGTCTTTACAGCTCTAGGTGTGTTAATTCTTTGGGTAGGTTGGTTTGGATTTAATGCAGGTAGTACTGTAGCAGTTGATGAAGGGTTCTTTGGATTTGTTGCAATGAATACAAACTTAGCTGCCGGAGCAGGTGCAGTTTCAGCACTTCTTATTTCTTGGATGGTTTTAGGGAAATCAGATGTACCTACTATGCTTAATGGTGCATTGGCAGGATTAGTTGCCATCACTGCATCATGTGCATTTGTAGACACATGGGCAGCCGTTGTAATCGGATTTATTGCTGGTATTCTAGTATTCTATAGTGCAAGATTCTTCGAAAAGAGAAAAATTGATGATCCGATTTTTGCACTTTCTGTTCACGGTGTAGCAGGGATCTGGGGCACATTATCAACAGGATTCTTCGCAACACCGGAATTGGCTACTGTTGGGAAACCGGGCCTATTCTACGGCGGTGGTCTTGATCAATTAGGTGTACAATTCATGGGTGTAGCTGTTTCAGGAATTTATGCATTTGTTGTATCATTTGTTATCCTTGCTATTGCGAAGAAAGTGATGAACGGTTTGCGTGTAACTGAAGAAGAAGAAGTAATGGGATTAGACATGAGTGAGCATGGAAGCTATGGTTATCCTGAATTATTTACTTCCAAAGATCAAAATGTTGGTTCATAATCAGAATAAGTGGTCTAGAACACTCATTTTGACAAAACGTGAGGAAGTGTCTCTCATGAAAGGAAATTTCGATTCCTATGAATCAATTAAAAAATGGAAAGATGAACATATCCACAATTATGAGTCTGAAACAAGAATCTTGAATGAATTTCATGATGAGATGATGAGGAGTGCTAGTCAATTAGCACTCTTTCATCATGAAAGAACTTATGGAAAACCTCCATGTCCTTATTCTTGGTTTATAACAGGAAGTGGAGGTCGTTATGAACAAGGAATTATAAGTGATCAGGATCATGGTTTAATTTATGAGCAACATTCTAATCAGGCAAAGGAGTATTTTAATAAGCTTGGTGAAGAATTATCTAAAGGATTATTTCTTATCGGCTATCCGTATTGTGAAGGAAAAGTTATGAGCTCAAATCCCTTATGGTGTAAATCATTTCAGGATTGGAAAGGTCAGCTTATTCATTGGATGGATGAAAGAAGTTGGGAGTCGATAAGATATTTACAAATTTTTTATGATTCCCGAAGTTTGATAGGAAATGGTGATCTTGTGGAAGAGTTGAAGAAAATCATCTATGATTATCAACAAAAGGAGCCAAAGCTTTTAAAGCGGCTTATGGATAATATACAGCATATTAAACAATCCGTAGGTCCATTGGGGCAAATTTATGTGGAGCAAAGCGGTCAATACAAAGGTTCGATTGATTTAAAGAAAACGGCATTTTTACCTTATGTAAATGCTATAAGAGTATTGGCGATGAAAGAAGGCGTTTTAAAAACTTCAACTATAGACAGGTTAAATTGCCTATCTGAAATTGGAAATTACAAAAATGATATGCTCTATTACAAACATAACTTTGAAAAATTACTCAAATACAGAGTCATGTTATTTAAAAGTGCTACTTCATATGATGATGTCCATTACTTGAATATAAAAAAGATATCAAAGGAAGAAAAACGTGACATGAAAAGCATTTTAAGGGATGGAAAAAAACTTCATTATTATGTGGAAGGGATTATTGATAAAGGGTGTTTATCATGACATTTGACCCGTTTTTTTTTATGAAAGGAAGGCTAGGCGGATTGCAAGGGAGGCAATCTCATCAGCAGGTAGCATATATGAGACAATTGCAGCGAGAAATGAAGGTTGAAGAAACGTTAAATATTCCGCTTACAGACCTTAATGTCATTGTGTTTGATATTGAAACAACCGGGTTTTACCCTGATCAAGGAGATCAGATAATTTCGATCGGTGCTATTAAGGTAAAGGGAGATGAAATCAAAGAGAGAGAGACATTTTATTCTTTGGTCCGCTCAGAAAAAAAAATCTCTGAAGAAATAAGTCAACTAACAGGATTAACAAACAAAGAGTTGGATCATGCTCCATTATTATCTGAGGCACTATTTGAATTTTTTCAATTTACTCAAGACTATACACTTGTCGCACATCATGCAAATCATGAGAAAAATTTCCTTCAGCATGCATCATGGAAGTTATATCGTGCTCCGTTTAAACATCGTCTTGTTGATATGTCTTTTCTATATCGAATTGCAGAACCTGATCAAAAGTTGGTCACTCTTGAAGAGTGTTGTGAGCATAATGGCATTCCTATCCAGGGGAGACATCATGCTCTATATGACGCAAAATTAACGGCAGAACTTTGGAGTATATACGTAAATAAACTCCGTCAAAAAGAATGTTATTCATTAAATGATCTTTATGAGCAATATACGATTGCTTGATTTATCAGAGGGACAGTCTTAGGTGACCATACAACCGAGGCTGTCTCTCTTTTTTGCTCGCCTTAAAAATTAGGTAGAAAATAATAGTAGTAAAATATTAGAGAGTTGTCATTATATTCCGAATATACAAAATTGAGATTATTTTGTAGTCAAATTCAGTTCAGCATAGTATGATTGACCTATATGGATGTTAGTCTAATATAACGATGGAAATGAAAGTTTTAAAGTTACATATTAAAAAGAGGAGAATGGCATCATGAAAGACTTATTCGAACGTATAAAAAAATTACGAAATAAATGGACTTCCAATTTAACAATAAGAAAAAAATTAATCATTGCTTTTGTATCTATATTACTGATACCGAGTTCTTTGATAGGGCTAATTTCGTATAAATCGGCACAATCAGAGCTGGAAAAAAGTATGTTACAAACCGCCCGGGAAAGTGTCCAACTTATTAATTCTTCTTTAAATGCTCAACTTGAGCCAATAAAAGAGGATATCGAATATTTTGCTAAAACAGCAAAAACAGCTAATGCTAAAGTAGAAACTGATGATTTTGAGAAAATCATGATGAAATTTAATCAGTATATTCAAACAAAGCCAAGTGCTCAAGCGATTTATATCGGCTTTAATACAGGTGATATGGTTGTCTCACCTAGGTCTGTCCAGTTACCAGATGACTATGATCCAAGAGATCGTCCTTGGTATACCCTAGCAATGGAAAATAAGGGGGACGTTGTCATAACGGATCCATATATTGATGCCGACACAAATGAAATATCTGTTACGTTTGCAAAAGTACTTAATGATGCTTCTGGTGTTATAGCGGTTGACATTGATATTAACTCTTTAAGTGAATTGACTAGTGAGGTAAAGGTAGGGAGTGAAGGATATGTCACGATTATTGATAAGACTAAAAACTATATCATTCATCCAACAATGCAAGGCGAAGAGGTCAAGGGAACTTGGGTAAATAAATTATTTGAAAGTGAAAAGGGGGTTTTCGCCTATCAATTAGACCGTAATGATATGCGAATGGATTTTACTACTAATGAGCTTACTGGATGGAAAATTGCTGGTACACTTTATTCAAGTGAAACAACAGAGAGTGCGAATGGAATTCTGCAAGACACTTTAATTGTCATTATTATTTCTTTTGTAGTAGGCGGGATCATCATTTTTATGATTATACGAGCAATTTTACAGCCAATTCGTAAGTTGATTCACACATCTGAAAGTATATCGAATGGTGATTTAGGCGTAGCGGTTGATACAAACACAAATGATGAAATTGGCAAGCTGTCTAAAAGCTTTAAAATAATGGTTGAAAACCTGCGCAGTATGATCACTAATTTACAGTCTGCTTCTGAACGAGTTAGTTCCTCTTCTGAAGAACTAATTGCAAGTGCCGATCAAACAACGGCAGGGACAAAACAAGTAACAGAAGTTATCCAAGAGGTTGCTGCAGGTGCGGAACAACAAACTTTAAAAATCGAGGCAAATAATGCAGCATTAGAAGAAGTTCTTCAAGGTGTTCTTCGCATTTCTTCAAGCTCTCAAAGTGTCTCGTATTTAGCGCAAGATACAATAAAAGAAGCTGAAATTGGTGGAGAATATGTAAAAAATAGTTTAGAACAAATGAGCTTTATTCATGCCTCTGTTGCAGAATCTAACAAAGTCATTCAGTCGCTTTCTATTCGTTCTCAAGAGATTGGAAAAATATTAGACGCAATATCAGATATTGCGAATCAAACAAATTTATTAGCACTTAATGCAGCAATTGAGGCTGCAAGAGCTGGAGAACATGGGAAAGGATTTGCAGTTGTTGCAGATGAAGTAAGGAAATTGGCTGAAAAATCTCAACAATCAGCAGGACAAATCTCTGCAATTATCTCTTCTATACAAAATGATACTGACCAATCTGTTGAGGTTATGAATGAGGTATCCAAAAACGCTGAACAAGGGCTTTCTATTTCAACAGAAACCTCAGAAAAGTTTGATTTAATAATGAATCGAATGAATAGGATGACTCCGCAGATCGAAGAAGTATCAGCAGTTGTCCAGCAAATTTCTGCTGCTGTACAGGAAGTAAGTGCTTCAGCCAATGAACTAGTTGTTATTGCAAAAGAAAGTTCAGCCACTTCTGAAGAAGTCGCTGCTACAACAGAAGAGCAGCTTGCTTCTATGGAAGAAATTACTATGGCTGCAAAATCATTAACGGATATGGCTGAAGAACTTCAATCAATTATTGACCGCTATCATGTATAAATTTTCTAAACCAGCTAATTTTACAATTGTTGAATTAGCTGGTTTTTTTGTTCTAAAGAATTATGGGATAGGATCGGCATTTTGAAGGTTAACATAATTGATGAACCTTCGAAATAATAATTAATGTTGTTTTTGATTCTGATTACCGGGAAATAGAAAATAGGAGATAACACCAGAAAAGAAAGCTCCTCCTAACGCTATTAAGGTTCTTATGCCAATTGTAATATCCTCACCATAATTTTGATCAAGAATTCTGATCGCAAAAATAAAGACAATAATTGAAATAGGGATGACGATTTTTAACCTTTTCAATATGACACATCCTTCAGGAAAAAGTAACATGTTCATAGTTTAACATAAAAAAGGAGAAGATCGTGATATTAATAAGCAGATATCGTCGTGATAAAGCTGAGTTAGAAGATATATGTTCTTCATAGTTAACACTAATTAGAGATCGGAGAGGGATTAGTATGTTTTCTGATTTCCGTCCTTTGGAGTAGGTCTGTTCATTCTATAGTTGTGTTTTTTTTAAGATTCAGATAAATATATGGAAAAATATTTCGATTCCCGATATATTTAAACGTATCACGTTATATTTATAGATAATGTGATCAAAAATGGAACATGTGAACGGGGAGGGTATATATGGAAACCTTTAAAAAGCTGAAAAGCTTTTATTGGCCATATAAAAAGTATTTTTTATGGTCATTGTTTTTTGTTTTATTTATTACCACCATTACTGTGGTCTATCCAATTGTTCTTCAATTAACAATTGACGAAATTGTTTTAAAAGAACAATATGAATATATTCCATGGATTGTAAGTGGATTTTTAGCATTAATGGTTGTAAAAGGGGTATCTGCATTTTTTCATCAATATTTAGGAGATATGTTTGGAATTCAATCTGTGTACCGGCTTCGGAATGCATTGTACGAAAAGCTCCAGAGGTTGCCTTTTATGTATTATGACAATGCAAAAACAGGTGACTTAATGTCCCGGCTAACTGCTGATGTAGAAGGATTTCGTTTCTTTTTATCTTTCGGGTTTTCAGAACTAGTTCGTTTTATCCTTTTAGTGTGTGGGACATTAACGGTCATGTTTATTTATTCTGTACCATTAACTTTTGCTACGATTGCTGCATTACCGTTTTTAGCCTTAACAGTTTATCGTTTTGATAAAAGAGTTCATCCGGCCTTCCGGAATATCCGTAAATCATTTGGGAAATTGAATACAAATGTTCAAGAAAATATTAGTGGGATTCAAACCGTAAAAGCACTTTCTCGAGAGGAGTTTGAGATAGGAAAATTCAATCAATCAAATGGGGATTATAAAGAAAAATCTTTAACAACTTCATATGTTTGGGCGAAGTTCTTCCCGCTTATGGAGCTGATAGGTAATATTTGTGTTGTAGCCTTACTCGCATACGGAAGTATTTTAGTCATTCAAGGTAGTCTTCAACCAGGTGAACTTGTCGCATTTTTTAGCTTAGTTTGGTATTTAATGGGCCCAATTATGCACTTGGGATTTGTTATTAATCTATTTTCTCAATCAAAAGCTTCTGGAGAAAGATTGCTGGAAATTCTCGATGCCGATGAGACGATTAGAGATATGGATACATCAATTTCCGAGACAAAGATAAATGGCAATGTGGAGTTTCATCATGTTAGCCTTCGGTATAAGGATGAGGATGAGCTTGCGTTAAATGACATTTCATTTAACGCAACATCTGGAAAAACAATAGGAATAATTGGTGCAACCGGGTCTGGAAAAACGAGCTTAACCCAACTTATAACACGGTTTTATACTCCATCAAGTGGACAGATTGTTATCGATGGCAAAGATATTAGAGATTTTTCCTTACATGCATTACGTTCAAATATTGGAGTTGTCTTACAAGAATCATTTTTATTTTCTTCCACAATAAAATCCAATATTTCATATGGCAGACCAGATGCTTCAATGGATACCATTATTGATGCAGCAAAAAGAGCACAGGCACATGACTTTATTATGGAACTTCCTAATGGATATGACACAATGCTTGGTGAGCGGGGGTTAGGTTTATCAGGTGGACAAAAACAAAGGATTGCGATTGCCAGGGCTATTTGTTTGAATCCAAGTATTTTAATTTTAGATGATTCCACGAGTGCGGTTGATATGACAACAGAATTTAATATTCAAAAAGCGTTAAAAGAAGTCATGAAAGGTAGAACGACCTTCATTATTGCACATCGAATTTCTTCTTTAAAACATGCTGATGAAATTCTTGTTCTTGAAAACGGTTTAATTACAGAAAGAGGAAATCATGAAGATTTGATAAGAAAAGATGGCTATTACAAACGAATTTATGATATTCAATATAAAGACCAAAAGGCTGTTTTACAGTCAACGGCAGGGTAGGTGAAATTATGGATCATAAGCCAAAAAAAGAAAAAATTATGGAAAGGTTTCACTATTCCACAGACACAATTATTGATAAACCATTTAACTGGAAGCAAATGTGGAGACTTTTCAGCTATTTAAAGCCGTACTCAAAAAATTTGCTTCCAGCAGCATTTGTTGCGGTATTCGTATCAGCACTTGTCAGGTTAGTTGCTCCAATTTTAATTGGAAAGTATACACTTGACTATGCTATTGCTAATAAAGATATAAATCTATTAACAGTATTAGTTGTTACAATTGCAGGATTGTATATTTTGTCTTATATTGCCAATAAATTCCGCATTAAATGGATGAATATGTTGGGTCAGAATGTAATATATGATATACGGAAGCATTTATTCACACATGTTCAAACGTTGTCACACCGATTTTTTGATCAACGTTCGGCAGGTTCGATTCTTGTGAGAATTATGAATGATATTAATTCACTCCAGGAATTGTTTACTAGTGGTGTTATTAATCTATTGATGGATTTTATCCTATTAATTGGTGTTGTTGCCTTATTATTTACGTTAAGTCCACAACTAACGTTAGCTATCTTAATTATTGTTCCATTAATGTTTTTTATTTCTACAAGCTTACGAAAAAAAATACGCCGTTCCTGGCAAACAGTAAGGTTAAAGCAATCAAAATTAAATTCTCATTTAAATGAGTCCATTCAGGGAATCCGTGTAACACAATCATTTACACAAGAAAAAGAGAATATAGAATTCTTTGATGGCGTGAATAGTGAAAACTTCCGTGCTTGGCAAAATGCAACAAAAAGAAATGCAATGTTTACGCCGATGGTTGAAATGACAAATGCGATTGGAACAGCGATTTTAATTGCATACGGTGCCAGTTTAATAGCTAATGAATCAATTACGATCGGAATCTTCGTTTCATTTGCCTTTTATTTAGGCATGTTTTGGGAACCGATCTCACGCTTAGGGCAGGTATATAATCAGTTGCTGATGGGGATGGCTTCATCTGAACGGATTTTTGAATTCCTGGATGAAAAACCGATAGTGGCTGAATCTCATAGTCCGATTTCTCTAACAAATATGGAAGGGAAAATAACGTTTGAATCTGTAGAATTTACCTATGATTCCTCAAGAAAGGCATTACATGATGTCTCTCTTACCATTGATGCTGGGCAAACAGTAGCCCTCGTAGGGCATACAGGGTCAGGTAAAACGACGATAGCAAACTTAATTAGTCGTTTTTATGATGCAACAGCTGGAAAGGTAAAAATTGATGACATTCATATAAAAGATTTATCGATTCAGGAACTAAGGTCACAAATAAGTGTTGTTCTTCAGGATACTTTTATATTCTCTGGAACGATCATTGATAATATCCGTTTTGGTCGTCCTGAGGCTTCTGATGAAGATGTTATTGAGGCAGCTAAAGCTGTAGGTGCAGATGATTTTATTAAAAATCTGTCAAGTGGCTATTTTACTGAGGTAGAAGAAAGAGGGAACATTTTATCAGTTGGTGAAAGACAATTAATTTCGTTTGCAAGAGCATTGCTTGCAGATCCGCGCATCATCATCCTTGATGAGGCAACAGCAAGTATTGATACAGAAACAGAAGTGAAAATTCAACATGCATTGAGAACACTTTTAAAAGGAAGAACTGCAATTATGATAGCTCATCGACTCTCAACCATTCGAGAAGCTGATAATATCATTGTCCTTGACCATGGTCATATTATGGAACAGGGAAGCCACCAACAATTGATGGAGAAAAAAGGTATTTACTATGGGTTAGTGAAAGCACAGTTTAATATGTTAGAAGTAGGATAAAAAAGCGTTGACCTAACGCTTTTTTCTTGCAATAGAATGAGTTTATTCGTTGAACGGTGATAAAGTGATCTAGCTTCAATTGTATAGTTCATAAATTTGAACATTATGTAAAATATATATCAACCTATTTACAATACTTAAAATTAGAGATATTATTTTTGGTGGAAGTAAAATTATTTTTAAATCCACTAATTATTGGAGGCACAACAGGAAAATGTGGGTCATAACCTTGTATGATGAAGAGAGTATTAAAATGTATGAGTTTGATAATGAAGAGGAAGCAAAACAATCTTTGAAGAAGATGAAAGGTCAAACCATTCTCTCACATGTTGTCTATTTTAATGATCAAATTTTAGAAGCTGTTCATCCATAAATGATGATACCGGCACCCTTTAATAAAAAGGGTGCCGGTTTTTTTGTGAAAATTAGTTTTTAGATCAACAAGAAGAAAACAGTTACAATTTATAAAAGTTGTACTAAAATGGAAATAGGATATTTAAACCGCTTACAATGAATGTTCGTAAGTGAGCTGTATCATTCTTAAGAATATCCCTCTTTAAAAGTAAAAGATATGGAGGTCAGAGATGTCACAATTAAGTAATGCTAGCACAAATATTATTATTCGATTGCATTTTCAAAAAAACTTAATTACCTTTAGTGAAATTGCAAAAGTAATAGGTGAAGTTGGCGGAGATATAATAGGGATTGATGTGATCTCTACAAGCAAAACACAAACAGTACGAGATATTACGATAACAGTAAAAAATCAGAAGCATGGTCAAAACGTAATGGATGTTCTAGGGTTACTAAAAGGTGTAAAAGTCATCTCAGTTTCCGATCGTACATTTCTCTTGCACCTTGGAGGGAAAATTGAAGTTACACCAAAAAATCCCATTAAAAACCGCGATGATTTATCAAGAGTTTACACTCCAGGTGTTGCACAGGTTTGTCGTGCGATAGAAGATGAACCACAAAAAGCTCACTCATTAACAATTAAGCGAAATACCGTTGCGGTTGTTTCAGATGGTACAGCCGTTTTAGGCTTAGGTGATATTGGTCCATTAGCAGCGATGCCTGTAATGGAAGGGAAAGCAATGTTGTTTAAACAAATGGCAGGTGTTGACGCATTTCCAATATGTCTTGACACGAAAGACCCTGATGAGATTATTAAAATTGTTAAAGCGATTGCACCTGCATTTGGCGGTATAAATTTGGAGGATATTTCTTCACCAAGGTGCTTTGAAATTGAGGAAACACTTAAATCTGAATTAAATATTCCTGTTTTTCACGATGATCAGCATGGTACAGCTGTTGTATTGTTAGCAGGTCTTTATAATGCATTGAAGTTGACACGAAAGAATATAGAAGAAATTAAAGTCGTTCTTAATGGAGTGGGAGCTGCAGGGACAGCTTGTGCCAAAATGTTGCTAGCAGCAGGTGTCCGACAAATTATTGGAGTTGATCGCATAGGTGCCCTTAACAAAAATGAATCCTATGAAAATCAAAACTGGACAGCCTTTTCTCAAATGACTAATCCCGATAACTTAAGGGGTTCGCTTACAGATGTCATTAAAGGCGCTGATGTTTTTATAGGAGTATCTGCACCAGGAGTTTTAACAGTAGAGCACCTTCAATCAATGGCAAAGGATCCTATTGTATTTACATTAGCAAATCCGGATCCGGAAATTGATCCGGAAATTGCAGAGCCGTATGTAAAAGTATTGGCCACCGGACGCTCTGATTATCCAAATCAGATTAACAATGTTTTATGTTTTCCAGGTATTTTTCGGGGGGCATTAGATTGCCGGGCTTCAGAAATCAATGAACAAATGAAGATTGCTACAGCAAAAGCAATCGCGGACGTTGTTTCAGATGATGAATTAAGTGAAACATATATTGTACCTAGTGTTTTTAATCAAAAAGTTGTTGATAAAGTTAGAAAAGCAGTTGTCAAAGCTGCTCATGAATCGGGTGTCGCAAGAAAAGATTTGTATAAAGAAGAAAATAGTTTCCAAGAAAATTGATAGGTTAACACTCTTAAGTTCATTTTCTATATAATCTTCATGAAGGCATATTTGAAGGTTATATAGATCATGGTACTTAAGAGTTTTTTTATACGATCAGAAAGTATAAAATTTTTATTCAATGATAGTAGAAGAGAATTTAAGACTTTCTCCATTAAACTTGGCGATAAGCTAGGTTTTCCTAATGAAAAATTAGTAATTCAGAAATTTTTTGCAAATAAAAACCTTTTTTATGAAACTATTTCCAATCACCCTCGTATAAGTATATGAAAATATATTTTGGAGGGAAAAAAGATGGAACAAGAAACTATACAAACAAAGAAACCATCATTATTTGGAATGATTTTTCAACCGGGGGAACAGTTTGAAAGAATGCGTGAAAAACCGACAATTTGGCTTCCTTTAATTATTCTTTCTATTTTAGGTGCACTTGTGGGTGTATTAGCCGCTTTAAATGTTGATTACGCAACAATGCCGGGCATGGAAGGAATGCCGGCTGATCAAATAGAAATTTCAAAAATGTTTGGAATTATCTTCGGTGGCATTGGAGCATTGTTCGGTACACCGATTGGATATTTAATTGTAGGTGGTATATTATTTGGAATCACGAAGATTGCTAAGTCACCGGTTACATTTAAACAAATGTTTTCATTAATCATTTTTACAAGTTTTATTTCAGCTATTGGGCAATTATTAAACCAGCTTATTATATATGCTATTGGATCACATTCAATGGTTATGGTTACAAGTCTTAACAGTTTTGTGGGTGCTGAAGGTGTTTTGGGTGGTATTTTAGGTGCGATCGAGGTATTTCAAATCTGGTATTATATCTTACTTGGAATCGGTCTAGTGAAAGTAGCACAACTTTCTAAACCGGCAGCCTATACAATAACAATTATCTTCTTTGTATTAGGTCTTATCTTTGCTGCAGCTTCTGGAGCTTTAGAAGGGCTGGCGCAATTTTAATGAAGAAAAAAGTTTGGATTTCAATTGCTGTAGTGTCTTTGATCATACTATTAGTTGGAGTAAACATCTACAGGGCATCAAATCAGGAAGTCCTTTCAGTGGAGACGGAGACAGTAGAGGAGCGTGAGTTGACCGGGAGTGTTATGGTTCCCGGTACACTCTCTTTAAGTAAAGAAAACTTTGTATATTATGTGCCTGAAAATGGTGAGGTAGCCGAGGTCCTTGTAAAAGAAGGTGATAAGGTAGCCGAGGATACCCCATTAATAAAATATGAAAACGAACAGTTACAATTAGAAAAAGAACAAAATGCTCTTTCCCTTGAATCCTCCTATTTACAAATTAATCGAATTAAAGATCAAATTGATGATTTAGATGATAAAGAAAAGGATTTAAAGGAACAAGTAGGAGAAGAGGAAGCTGAAAAACAAATTGATGCTGAACGTGATCAGCTTAAGACGGATTTAAAGGTCGCAGATCTTGATGCAAGGCAGATTCTGCTTCAAAAGGAAACGATTGAAAATAAGCTTGAAGATCTTGTCGTTAAAAGTGAAAGTGCTGGAACAGTTCTTACTATCAATGAAGACGCGATAAAAGGGATTTCACAAGCTCCTATTTTACATATAGGTAATTCGGAAGACTTAATGGTGAAAGGGACAATATCGGAATATGATTCCTTGAAAATAAATGAAGGGCAAGCCGTTACTTTGCGTTCAGATGTTCTTACAGACAAGGAATGGAAGGGAAAAGTAGCAAAAGTTAGCTATTTACCTGTACAAAGTGAAACAGCGATATCAGGTGAAGAAACAGCTGTTCAATATTCTATTGAAGTTTCTATTGATGATAAAAATATTGAGGCTAAGCCCGGATTTAAGTTAATTATGGATATTGAAACAGAGAAACGCTCTGCAGTAGCTGTGCCTTTAGAGGCTATAAAACAAGATGGCGAAGACTACTATGTATACACCCTTGAAGAAGGAAAGGCCGTTCATAATGAGGTCGAAATTGGAACAGCCAGTAATGAGTATATGGAAATTAAATCAGGTATTAAATCAGGATCAAAAGTCATTCTTAATCCTTCAGAAGAAGTCCGGGATAACTTGGAAGTGAACGAAAAATGATTGAGCTAACGTCAATTACAAAAAGCTATAAAGTAGGTCAAGATACGTTAGACGTGTTAAAAAACATCAATCTTACGATTAATAATGGAGAGTTTGTTGCCATTATGGGTCCATCGGGTTCTGGAAAATCAACTTTAATGAACGTAATTGGTTGTCTGGATAATCCCACTTCAGGAGCCTACCTTTTAGATGAAGAGGACATTTCAACATACAAGGATGAAATGCTTGCAAAAGTAAGAAACCTCTCGATCGGATTTGTTTTTCAACAATTCCAATTATTACCAAGGTTATCAGCCTTGAAAAATGTGGAACTTCCAATGGTTTATGCCGGCTACAAGAAGAAAGAGCGGGAGGAACGAGCAAAACAAGCTCTAGAAAAGGTAGGTTTAGGTGAAAGACTAAATCACCTGCCTAATGAATTATCTGGTGGACAAAAACAACGGGTTGCTATAGCCAGGTCAATTGTGAATGAACCGAAAATTATTTTGGCTGATGAACCCACCGGTGCTCTGGATAGCAAAACAAGTATATCCATTATGGAGCAATTTACACAATTGAACAAAGAGGGTACCACTGTCATTCTTGTTACCCATGAACAAGAGGTTGCAGAATACGCAAATCGAATCATTACAGTTAGAGATGGAATGATTCTCTCTGATGAAGAGCGGGGGAGAGTATAGATGAGTTTAATGGAAAATATTAAAATGGCATTAAGCTCAGTTCTCGCTCACAAATTACGTTCCATTTTAACTATGTTAGGTATCATTATTGGTGTTGCCTCAGTCATTCTTGTTGTGGCAATAGGACAGGGGGGCGAACAATTATTAAAAACTTCGATAACAGGCCCCGGAAACACTATAGAAGTATATTATGAACCGAGTGAAGAAGAATTGTTATCAAACCCAAATGCTTATATGAATGCAGCTTTCACCCAAGATGATGTAAATGCATTAAGTGAGATTCCTGAAGTGAAAAAAGTCGTTGCATCATCAACCGAATATTTCCAAACAAGTTTCCGTGAAGAGACAGCTGATACAAGTGTTTATGGTGTAAACCAAGCATATATGGAAGTGAATAATTTAAATGTTCAATCTGGCAGAAACCTATTAGAAAGTGAATATATAGGAGGAACCAGAGTAGGTGTTATTAGCCATGAACTGAGCACAGAAATTTTCGATGATAAGTCTGCAATAGGTGAGGTAATTTGGGTTAAAGGTCAGCCAATTGAAATTGTTGGAGTATTAGAAAAACCTAGTGGTCTTTTTGCCTTTGGAGCTATGGAAGTATATATTCCTTGGAATACTTTTCGTAATTCTTTTGGTAAAAATGAATATAACCAAGTAACATTACAAGCCAAGAATGCTGATGTGATGAAAGAAGTTGGCGAGAAGGCAACGACTCTATTAAATACCTCCCATAATACTGAAGAGTCATACAAAGTGTTTAATATGGAGGAAATGGCAGAAGGAATCGGACAAATTACAACAATAATGACGTTAATCATTGGCTCAATTGCCGGAATATCCCTTTTCGTTGGAGGGATTGGTGTTATGAATATTATGCTTGTTTCTGTTACAGAAAGAACGAAGGAAATTGGTATTCGAAAAGCACTGGGTGCCACAAAGCGGCAAATTCTAACCCAATTCCTAATTGAATCTGTTACACTCACACTAATCGGAGGGATTATAGGTATAATTTTAGGTGCTGTGGCAGCAAATATCGTATCCATTTTTGCTGGATGGCCACCTTTGATTTCGTGGGAAGTTGTTGTCGGTGGACTACTTTTCTCTATGATTATAGGAATTGTGTTTGGGATGCTCCCTGCAAATAAAGCAGCCCGATTAAGTCCAATAGAATCTTTACGATATGAATAAATTTGAATAAATTAAGAGAACCTCACAATCAGATTATTTCTGTGTGAGGTTTTTGGTTTTCCTTTAAAGGGAAAATGACAAAAAGTTTTGTGATATCCAACATTTATAAAATAGCAATAGTAGTTAAATTCTGAAATATGATTGTTTATGATTGATAAAGTATTATATAAATATAAAAAGTGATAGTTTTTGAGATTTTTCGATTGATTTTGACTGGAAGTGAAAGTATAATAAGGTGTAAGTAAGCGGTGAATTCGCTTACAAAAATTAATTGCAATGACAAATTACAAAATACTTGTAATGGATATTAGGAGAAAAACTTTATCCATATATAAAAATAAAGCAATAAAGGTAGTGAATTCATGATTTATACTGTAACGCTAAATCCCTCAGTGGATTACATTGTTAAACTGGAACAATTTGAATTTGGCTCTTTAAACAGGATGACAGATGATTCAAAGTTTCCTGGTGGAAAGGGAATTAATGTATCAAGAGTAATGAAACGACAAGGTGTAGAATCTAAGGCAATCGGTTTTTTAGGTGGTTTTACAGGTGCTTTTATTGAGGACTTTTTAACTGCTGAGAACATTAATCATCAATTTATAAAAGTATCTGGTGATACACGAATTAACATTAAATTAAAAACCGATGTTGAAACGGAAATCAATGGTTTAGGTCCAAGTGTGTCAGATGAGCAATTAGATCAGTTTTTACAACAATTTGAAGACATGGATCATCATGATATTGTTTTATTAGCAGGAAGTATCCCTGGAACATTACCATCTTCCATCTATAAGAGAATTATGGATATTTGTAATGAAAAAGAGATAAAAGTGGTTGCAGATGTTTCAGGAGAAGCATTGAAAGAAGTTGTGTCCGGAAAACCTTTCTTAATTAAACCAAACCATCATGAGTTGGGTGAATTATTTGATACAAAAATTGAAACGGTGGAAGAAGCACACGTATATGCAAAGAAACTGGTCTCTCAAGGAGTACAACATGTAATTGTGTCACTAGCTGAAAAAGGTGCGTTGCTTGTAACGGAAGGAAATAGCTTTGTTGCAAATGTTCCAAAAGGGAAAGTGATGAATTCAGTTGGGGCAGGAGATTCAGTTGTTGGAGGATTTATAAGTGCCTATTCTACAAATCATCCAATTGAAGAGGCTTTTAAGATTGGTGTAGCTTCAGGAAGTGCAACAGCTTTTTCACTCGAGCTTTGTACAAAAGAGAAGATGGAAGAACTATTGCCTCAGATAGATATAAAGACTTTATAGAGGGGGAAGTAAGATGAGAATTACAGAGATATTAACTAAAAATACAATTAAACTAAACATCCAATCATCATCAAAAAGCGATGTTGTAAAAGAATTAGTGGATGTATTAGACCGTGCCGGTAAGCTTTCAGATAAGACTGCTTACGAACAGGCTGTATTGGCCCGTGAAACGCAAAGTACAACAGGCATTGGTGATGGAATTGCAATACCGCATGCTAAAACGGCAGCTGTTAAAGAACCGTCCATTGTTTTTGGACGTTCAGTGGATGGTGTTGATTACGAGTCATTAGATGGTCAGCCTAGCTATTTATTTTTTATGATTGCAGCTCCAGATGGTGCGAACAATACTCATTTAGAAGCATTGTCGAAATTATCCAGTATATTAATGAAACAAGAAGTTAGAGATCAGTTAATGGCTGTAAAATCAGTTGAGGATGTTTTGGCTACTATTGACAAATACGATGTTCAAGATGAGGATGGAGAAGTACAAGGTACTAGTAAGGGGAAAATTCTTGCAGTTACTGCTTGTCCAACTGGAATTGCCCATACGTATATGGCAGCCGACGCGTTAAAAGAAAAAGCAAAAGAGATGAATCTTTCTTTTAAGGTTGAAACAAACGGCTCTGGAGGAGCGAAAAACGTTTTAACAGCGTCAGAGATTGAAGAAGCAACCGCCATTATTGTTGCCGCCGATAAGCAAGTTGAAATGGAACGTTTTAAAGGTAAGCATGTTATTATCGTTCCTGTAGCAGACGGAATTCGTAAAACAAAGGAACTTTTAGATCGAGCTGTTAATCAAGATGCTCCTATATATAAAGGAACTGGTGAAGGGCGAAAAGAAGAGGGCAGCAGTGAAAAAAACGGTTTTTATAAACATCTAATGAATGGTGTTTCAAACATGCTTCCATTTGTTGTTGGTGGAGGTATTCTCATTGCACTATCTTTCTTATTTGGTATTCATGCTTCAGATCCAAATGATCCTTCACATAATGTTTTTGCAGAAGCTTTAAATACGATTGGCGGCGGAAATGCCTTTGGGTTAATGGTACCGGTATTAGCTGGATTTATCGCATTAAGTATTGCTGATCGCCCTGGTTTAGCTCCTGGTATGGTTGGGGGATTTATGGCAGCTCAGGGTGGGGCTGGATTCTTAGGTGGATTAATTGCTGGTTTCTTAGCAGGATACATTGTTGTCTTATTAAAGAAAGTACTTTCAGGATTACCTGCATCCTTAGAAGGAATCAAACCTGTTTTGCTATACCCTGTATTAAGTATCTTTTCTGTTGGTATGATTATGTTCTTTGTGGTAAACAAACCGGTAAGTGCTTTAAATGCTGGAATTAGTGATTTCTTAAGTGGATTAGGGACTGGAAACTTAATATTACTTGGATTATTACTTGGTGGAATGATGGCAATTGATATGGGTGGTCCTATCAATAAAGCTGCTTTTACCTTTGGTATTGCGATGATTGATTCAGGAAATTTTGCTCCACATGCAGCAGTAATGGCTGGTGGAATGGTTCCTCCGCTGGGAATCGCTTTAGCAACAACTTTATTTAAGAATAAATTTACAAAACGTGAACGTCAATCAGGTATTACATGTTATATAATGGGTGCTTCCTTTATTACGGAAGGGGCAATTCCGTTTGCAGCAGCTGATCCGGGCCGTGTTATTCCTTCAGTTGTAACAGGTTCAGCTGTTGCTGGGGCGTTAGCAATGTTTTTTGGAAATGGATTACGTGCTCCTCATGGTGGCGCATTTGTTATTCCATTGGTAGAGGGAAATCCATTTTTATATCTTCTAGCAATTGTGATTGGTGCAGTTATAACAGCTATGATGCTTGGGATTTTGAAAAAACCAGTGAAGGAATAATAAGGAAGCTGATTTGTCTCGGATAACTCGAAACAAATCAGCTTTTTTTGATTAGATATGCGTAAAATAGGGTACATTCTAGTAATAGTCAAAGTATAGAAAATGGAAGGTGGAATATATTCATGTCAGAATCATTGTTTACATCAACTGCAAAAGCTGTTGGTGGTAGAGATGGAAGAGTAGAGTCTTCTGATGGGAAAATGAACTTAAAATTAGCTATGCCTGGTTCACCTCAGGCTAAAGAAAATCCTGATGCTACAAATCCTGAACAATTATTTGCAGCAGGATATTCTGCATGTTTTGATGGTGCCCTCCAATTAATGGGGAAAAGAGAAAAAGTTCATTTTGAATCTGAAGTAACAGCAAATGTATCTTTATTGAAAGATGATACAGATGATGGCTTTAAAATAGGGGTTACCTTACAAGTAAAAGGGACAGGCATTGAAAAAGAAAAGCTAAAGGAGCTGGTTGATAAAGCTCATAAATTTTGCCCTTATTCAAAAGCAACACGTGGAAATATTGATGTAGAGCTTGAAGTTGTTGAATAACCAAATAAAAACATATTAGAAGCAGGCCCTGGATACTGGTAGGGCTTGTTTTTTTAATGTTTATATACTCTTTTAGGAGTATCATTCAATAAAAGATAAAGGATTTTTAAATATTTAACAAATGGGCATATAAAGAGGTATAATAAGAAGAGGATTGAATTTAGGAGGACTTTTCATGTCACAAACAGAAACTGAAACAACAAAATCTAAAATATGGGAATGGACTAAGGCCATCGTTTTAGCTGTGGGGCTCGCAATGATTATTCGATTTTTTTTATTTGAGCCGTATCTTGTAGAAGGTTCATCAATGGACCCTACATTACATGATGGTGATCGTCTATTTGTAAATAAAACATTAAAATTTATCGGTGAAATAAATAAGGGAGATATTGTTATTATTGATGGTGAAGAAGAAAATATTCGTTATGTAAAGCGAATAATTGGGTTACCAGGTGATAAGGTTCGTGCAGAAGAAGGACAAGTATATGTGAATGATGAACTTATAGAGGAACCCTATTTATCAGAAAACCGTGAAGAAGCTGAGCAGCTGGGAATGATGCTAACAGGAGACTTTGAAGAGGTGGAGGTACCTGAAGGAAGTTATTTTGTGATGGGCGATAATCGTTTAAATAGCATGGATAGTCGAAATGGATTGGGTCTTATTGAATCAAGCCGGATACTTGGTAAGTCTGAATTCATTTTTTATCCATTTGATCATTTTCAAAAAACTGAGTAAAAACAAAGAGTCGATACTATAGGTGTCGGCTCTTTATTTTTTTCACTTTTGTAACATTTGATCTTTCCATACGTCTACTTCTAAGAGATTACAACCTATTAAGGAAGTGTTGTGTAATGAAAAGTTGGATGGTTATCATATGTTCATTTTTACTAGCAATTGTTATTGGCGGATGCAGCAATGCTTCTAGTGAAGAAAGCCAAGCAGATCAAGCTAATTATGCATTTGAAGGTGATGCTGTTGAAGAAAAGACAGTTGAAACAGAAAACAAGGCAGAGTTAACGTCAGATCCTGCTGAACAAAAGGAATCGGATACTAAATCTCAGGTAACAAATATGAGTGATCGAATGGTCATTTATACAGCAAACCTTTCCATTCAAGTTAACAGCTATACTCAAGCTATATCCTCTATCCAACAGGAACTACAAACAAATAACGGTTATATCGTAAATACAAATTCTTATTCAGTAGAAGATGAATTAATGGAAGGGACTATTACGGTAAGAATTCCTCAAGAAAAATTTCAATCATTTTTAAAGACAGTTGAAAGCGAAAGTACAAAAGTAATTGATGAATCAATAAATGGTCAAGATGTGACAGAAGAATATGTAGATTTGGAATCAAGACTTAAATCAAAACAAGTAGTTGAAAAGCGTTTACTTGAATTTATGGAGAAGGCAGAAAAGACAGAGGATCTATTAAAAATATCAAATGATTTAGCTGCTGTTCAGGAAGAAATAGAACAAATAAAAGGTAGAAAGAATTATTTAGATAATCAGGTAAGTTTAGCAACCATAACAATTCATATACAAGAGAGTAAGGTCAATGTTCCAACTCTTGAAAATAATGACTTAAATACCTGGAATGAAACGAAAAAGCAATTCATGGAAACTCTAAATTTCGTCATTAGAGCCATATCTACAGTTATTGTATTTATTGGAGGTAGTATACCCGTCTTCATTGTGTTAGGTGGCATTCTCATTGTCGTTTGGTTCACTTTAAAAAGAAAGCGAAGACAGCAAGAAGAACCACCTGAAAATACAGGGAAATAGTTTATCATCAAGTTGCTAAAATCGTTAAAATTAGCATTGTAATAAATACGCTTCCACTTATTAAAGCAACACTTACTAATATTGAAAGTTTTTTATTTTCGATATGGTAATGTGGGAGAATCCGTTTCAATAACAATGTGATAATTATGTAAATAAAGATTATACCAATAATAAAGGCAATTCCATTTGATTGAAAGCCAAGAAATGCAAAATAAATCCCGGAAAAAAGAATAAGTAAACAATATTCAATAAGTGTATGTAATTTCATGTTGTGGCTCCTCATATGATTAAGATAATCTATTTTACCATAGTTTATTTCTTTGATTAAGTAAATCATATCTTTTGAGGATAATGTTCAATTTAAGGCGTGAAGGAATGTAGAGGCGGATATAGAATATATAGTTAATTAAAAGTTATGGGGGAAGCGATGAGTTATTTACCAGATCACTTTATCAGGACTATAAAGTCAATTCATAAGCAAAAAGGAGATAAATGGCTAGAACATTTTGATAACTTAAAGAGTTACTGTGAATTAAAATGGGATTGTGACATTCTCCAACCATATGAATTATCTTATAATTTTGTTGCTCCTGCTGTAAAAAAAGATGGAAGTTTTATTGTTGTAAAATTTGTTGTGCCCCATGAAAAAGAATTTTTACAAGAAGTTGAGGCGTTAACATATTTACAGAGTAGCGCGATAGTTAGATTACTAGATGTAGAGGTTGAAAAAGGGATAATGGTACTGGAACACATTTCGCCAGGAGAAAAGCTATATACGGTTAACAATGACGATGATGCCACATTCATTATGGCAAATGTTATGAAAAATTTGTGGACTGAAGCTCCTCTAAAAAGTTCAATACCAACTATTTTTCAAAGAGAAGAAGAGTTTAAAAAGATTCGTATTCATCATCAGGATGGAATTGGACCAATTACTGCTGATATGTTGATTGAAGCAGAACTAATTTTCTCAGAACTTACAAGTTCAATTGAAAAGTTATTTTTGCTACATGGTGACCTTCATCATCATAATGTTTTATTCTCAAATCAATATAAATGGATTGCTATCGATCCAAAAGGTCTAATTGGAGAAAGAGAATATGATGTTATTCAATTTCTCTTGAATAAAGTACCTTCGGAGAATTATTTAGAGGTTTTGGAAAGGCGGATTGACATACTAGTTGACCAATTACTTTTAAAAAAAGATCGAATTATTTTATGGGGCTTTTGCCATTCTATCCTAAGTTTATATTGGGATATCGAGGACTTTGGTAAAGTAAATGAACATACATGGAGCATCGTTAAATCATTTGAATGTTTAATGAAAAAAGTAAACGGAGCTATTCATAGAATTAACAATTTTATTGAATAGCTTCAAAGATCTCGGCAATTACTAATAAACTAGATCTATATTGTACTAAAATCTTTTATGATGTTAATTTATGTAAAACTAAGTTAAAATTAGTAAGATAAAACATTCATAAAAGGAGATTGATGATGAGTCAAAATTTTATAAAGATTGAAGAAGGAAAAAATACTCATAAACGCTATATTAGTTCACTTCTTGTTATATTAGCTTTTATGGTTATTTTAGGTACTCTTGCATACATAGTTGCTTTAATCGTTGGTGAAGTCATAAACCCTGGCCTTCTTGATATCGAAACAGGTTTAGTAACAGATCCGCTTGTAGATCTTTATTTGTTGCATCTTCAGAGTATCTTATTGGTTGTTGGATTATTTATTGCTGTTAAATTTATATTAAAAAGAAGATTTATTTCGATCATTACCCCAGCCGATAAACTTAATTGGGGGAAAATTGGGTATGGTTTTCTGGTTTTCCTAGTGATTCTGGGTGTTTTTTCTTTTATTGATTTTATCATTTTCCCTAGTGATTATCACTTGAATGAGTTTGATATGTCGAGGTTTCTATGGTTATTAGTAGCTGTTATTTTCCTTGTACCTATTCAAACAACTTCCGAGGAATTATTGTTTAGGGGCTTTTTACTGCAGTGGGGAGGGAAATTTACACAAAATCCAATTCTATTAACTATTATAGTTGGTGGAATCTTTGGAAGTCTTCATTTCTTTAATCCGGAGATGGAATATGGAGCATTTTGGGTTGCGTTAGATTACCTCTCTATGGGCTTTATATGGACCTATATTTCTATCAAAACAAATAGTTCCGAATTTTCAATTGGTGCTCATGCAGCAAATAATATGTTTCTTTGTCTATTTTTAACAATGGAGGACACTGTATACGGTGATATTCCTTCCTTGTTTGTCACGACAAATGTAAATGCCATGATATCCACTTTAACAACAGTCGTGACCGGGATTATATTTTCCATTATTGTTTTTAGAAAAAATAAAAAAGCTGGATTCTAAAAAAGCGTGCAAACTATGCATGCTTTTTTAAATAAAGCTGTTATTCCGACCTTCCAGAATATGCTTGATTAAGGTCAAATGAATGGTTGCCCAAGCCTTTTCCCTAAAGTGTAAGATAACACTAATGATTAAGATGGACAGATAGACTGTAATAAATATAAAAAACGGCATACTCCCGTTTTTAAATAAAAATTCTTGAAGTTGTTTGGAGAATAGAAACAGCAGCCATGGTCCTGCCGAAACAAAAACAGGTATCATTCCCATTCCGTTTTTTTCTTTTAACATTCGATAATAGATTTTCTCCAAAGTTGCGGTATCAATTTTTTTATAAAATGTTTTCATTGCAGATATTTCTCTTAATTCATTTAATTCATGTAATGGTTCGCCGTTATCTGATATCCTTTTAAATTTCAAGTATAATTTATGTGCATCCCCACGAGTTGAAAACATTTATGTAAACCTCCATTCTGTACCCTAAAATCGTTTACAAATTTAAGATGAAATATACTTAAAAAGAGGAATAGAGTAAAAGGAAGGATAAGAATTAGGTTTATTTTTAATTATGTGGTATGCTTGAGGCACCATTTAATACTTGTAGCAAGACTTCGACCACTCATTTTTGAGTGGCTTTTTTATTTTTTAGAATTACGCAGATTAATCGACTATATAAATAAGTATATGGATAACTACACTTGGCGGTTTATTTATAAAAAAAAGAAGGTCTCTAAATTAGAGACCTTCTTGTCTTAAATCAATCAGTTAATTATAATTTTGTAACGTTAACTGCTTGAAGACCGCGTTGACCTTGCTCTGTGTCAAAAGAAACTTTTTGACCTTCGTCTAAAGATTTAAATCCTTCGCCTTGGATAGCTGAGAAATGTACGAATACGTCGTCTCCACCTTCAACTTCGATGAAACCGAAACCTTTTTCTGCGTTAAACCATTTTACTGTACCTTGTTGCATAATTGTTGCCTCCTGTGTGGAAATTCCACGTTTTATTACTATCCTTGCTCAATTAGATATCAAAGGCGAAAAGTTTAAACCACTTATTCTTTCCTTACAGACCGAACAAAAATAATTCTTACTTATCATAACAGAAATAAAAGGGAAAAGCAAATAGTGAAAAGGTATTATTAAAAATTCTTCGTTTTACTAAGAGTGGATTGATTTGTTGTATTCATTGCTATCACTATGATTATCCATTATAATAGGCATGTCCATAAAAGTATATATAGTAGTAAAAATACTTACTTTTAAAGAAATAGGGTAGACAACCCTTTATTAATGGAGGAGTTATATGATTCAAGTGACAAATGTTAGCTTACGATTTGGTGATCGAAAGCTTTTTGAAGATGTAAATATTAAATTTACACCTGGTAACTGTTATGGATTAATTGGTGCTAATGGTGCTGGAAAATCCACTTTCTTGAAAATTTTATCAGGGGAAATTGAAGCACAAACTGGCGATGTGAGTATGGCGCCGGGTGAACGATTAGCAGTATTAAAACAGAACCATTTTGAATACGAAGAGTTTGAGGTTCTAAAAACAGTCATAATGGGGCATAAACGTCTTTATGAGGTTATGCAAGAAAAAGACGCGATCTATATGAAGGAAGATTTTACAGATGAAGATGGAATGAAAGCAGCTGAGCTTGAAGGAGAATTTGCCGAACTAAACGGATGGGAAGCTGAAAGTGAAGCAGCTATCCTTCTAAAAGGTCTGGGAATTACTGAAGAGCTTCATTCGAAAAAAATGGCTGAACTTACTGGTGGAGATAAGGTCAAGGTTTTATTAGCACAGGCATTATTTGGCCAACCTGATGTTCTGTTACTAGATGAGCCGACAAACCACCTTGATATTCATGCAATTCAGTGGTTGGAAGAGTTTCTTATTAACTTTGAAAATACGGTTATCGTTGTATCACATGACCGTCACTTTTTAAATAAAGTATGTACTCATATTGCTGATCTTGACTTTTCTAAGATCAAAGTCTATGTCGGTAACTATGATTTCTGGTATGAGTCAAGTCAATTAGCATTAAAATTAGGCCAGGAAGCAAATAAGAAAAAAGAAGAAAAAATTAAAGAACTTCAAAACTTCATTGCTAGATTTAGTGCGAATGCCTCTAAGTCAAAGCAAGCAACATCAAGAAAAAAATTATTAGACAAAATTACTCTAGATGATATTCAACCTTCTTCCCGTCGCTATCCATATGTAAACTTTACACCAGAACGTGAAATTGGTAACGATGTATTACGTGTAGAAGGACTATCTAAAACAATAGATGGAGTAAGAGTATTAGATAATATAAGCTTTATTATGAACAAGGAAGATAAAATTGCCTTAGTTGGTCGTGATGAGATTGCGATTACTACATTATTTAAAATTTTAGCGGGCGAAATGGAGCCTGATAGCGGGACATTTAAATGGGGTGTAACAACATCACAAGCTTATTTTCCAAAAGATAATGGAGAGTATTTCAAAGGTGATGAGCCAACATTAGTCGATTGGCTGCGTCAATATTCTCCAAATGATCAAAGTGAAAGCTTTTTGCGCGGGTTCTTGGGAAGAATGTTATTTTCTGGAGAAGAAGTATTGAAAAAACCAAGTGTCTTATCCGGGGGAGAGAAAGTTCGTTGCATGCTATCTAAAGCGATGTTAAGCGGTGCGAATGTCCTGTTATTAGATGAACCTACAAACCACTTGGATCTAGAATCTATTACAGCGTTAAATAATGGTTTAACAGTTTATAAAGGTGCAATGATTTTTACATCTCATGACCATCAATTTGTCCAAACAATTGCAAATCGTATCATCGAAGTTACACCAAACGGTACTGTAGATAAACAAATGACATACGATGAATTTCTTGAAGATGAACAAGTTCAAAAACAAGTGAAAGAACTTTACATTTAATAAAATGTTTTAATAAGCCAAGCATCTAAACATAGACGCTTGGCTTATTTGTTTTAAGCTCATATCACTAGAGTATCTAGCTGCTTTTGTAATGTGGAATGATCTAAGTTTTCACCAATAAATACAAGAGTTTGTTTTCTATTCACTGGCTCCTTCATATATAAAGGCATACCGTAGGAATATTGAAAAAGAAATGATTCGTTTGAATGACTAAAACGAATATAGCCTTTTATGCGGAAGATTGTATCAGGCATCTCTCTCAAAAAATCTTCAAATTTATCTAAATTGATCGGATTAGCAAAAGTATGTACATAGCTTCTTAAGTGAAGATGATTGTGAACATGTGCTTGTTCATGTTGTTGCTTCTTGTTCATTTTATTTATCTGAATGGATGATAAAGGAATTCTGGAAAATTCAGTCATAAACAGTTTTCCTGTTTGATTTATTGATTGTATTTCAGAGGTGACCTTTGCTTTTTCGTTTTCAGATAAAGAATCTACTTTGTTAAGAAGAACAACATCTGCATGTTCAACTTGTTCGCTCAGTAATTTACGTAATTGAATGCTTAGAGCGGTTCGATTTTGCCACCTATTTGCATCCACTATGGTTAATATGGCTTTTACTTCAAGTTTTTCTGCGAAAAGTGGGGACAAGCAGGCATCCAAGACTTCGATTGGGTGTGCAACACCAGTTGTTTCAATGTATATAGCATCGAGGTCATATTCTCGAAGCATGTTTTCTAACTGTACTTCAAGCTGTCCTTGGATTGTGCAGCAAACACAGCCATTTAGCAGTTCCTTTAGAGGAGTCTCTTCAGGAATCATATTTGAATCGATTGAGACTTCACCAAGTTCATTCATTATGACGGCTATTTTACGATGATTCTGTTGTTCCTCTGAAAGGATATTTTGAAGAAGTGTGGTTTTTCCAGCCCCTAAAAATCCAGATAAAATATATACTTCAACTTGCTTCATGAAAAAACTCCTTATCT
>Ga0182742_1001476_pt1 | contig 29844 bp, 26 predicted proteins | sample eDN5th37CBELigMG_FD_128880 | JGI IMG/M metagenome (GOLD analysis project Ga0182742, IMG submission 128880) | Enriched Miracle-Growth compost microbial communities from Emeryville, California, USA - eDNA 5th pass 37_C BE-Lig MG (version 2)... ... | reverse complement strand
GCCTTCGTTTTCTAAATAGATGCCGATTGCATCAACAATAGCCTGATCATCATCACATACCAAAATGTTCACACGTGTTCACTCCTAAATAGGTCATTTCATATCCCAGTCATCCCTTTATTATGCCTTCTAAGAGAATCATATCAAGCAAATCTTAATAAAAACCTCATATAAATCTTAAGATTTTCTTAATATGGACAGGGGGACAGGCACCTTGTCCTTCGGCCGGACAGAGTGCCTGTCCCCCTGTCCGGCTCACCTATGTTTACAAAAATGAATATCTTATTGCTGAAACGATTTTAACTAAGGAGGGTGTACATGGGTTATTTTGTGACTACAGATACAGGTGTGAATTTATATGTAGAAGATATTAACCCGGGTGGAAATAAGACCATAGTGTTTTTACATGGCTGGCCGTTAAGTCATCAACAGTTTGAGTATCAGTTTAATGTTCTCCCTGCAATGGGATACCGCTGTATCGGAATTGACTGGAGAGGTTTCGGAAAGTCGGATAAACCGATGAGCGGCTATACTTATAACAGACTTGCGGATGATATCCGCACATTAGTTGGTGCGCTTCAGTTAAATAATTTTACTCTGGTAGGCCATTCAACCGGTGGGGCTATTGCCATTCGATATATGTCTCGTCACAACGGTTTTGGGGTATCGAAGTTAGTTCTTGTTGATGCAGCCGCTCCGATTGGATTTACCAAAGAAACAGCTAATAATTTTCTCGAAGAAGCCTTATCTGATCGCCCAAAAATGATGCAGCATGTAACAGATGGATTTTTCTTTCAATATATAACGAAACCATTCTCAGACTGGTTTTTGCAAATGGGATTACAAGCAGCAAGTTGGTCAACAGTTGCCATTATCATGACATTAAGAGATGAGACGCTGCATACGGATCTTTCAAAAATTAATGTTCCTACATTAATCATTCATGGCATTCACGACAAAGTGATTCCTTTTGCACAAGCTCACGAGCTAAACCAACAAATAAGAAATTCCCAATTAGTCCCGTTTCACTATAGTGGCCACGGCCCTTTCTGGGAAGAGCGTGATCAATTTAACCAGCTATTAACACAATTTATTTAGGCGGAATGTGCGTTAATCGAACCAGGGTTAACGCTTTTTATTTGGAGTTCTAAAACAAACTTGGCAGGTTTGTGGACAATATTTCATATTATTAAATAGAAATGCTGGGATTCAAGATTTCACTTAAGTAGGTGTAAGATTGTTTTAATATGTGAAAGGAGCGGGTTGATCATGAATTTTAATATAAAAAAAGGGCTTGAAATCCTGGAACGCACACCACAAACATTGGAATATTTTTTAGCCGGGTTATCTGAAGAATGGATGAAAAGTAATGAAGGTGAAGGAACGTGGAATGCCTCTGAAGTAATAGACCATCTGATAGAATGCGAGAAAGTTAATTGGGTGCCTAGGTTAGAAACCATTCTTCAAGAAGGTGAGAATAAACCTTTTCCGCCGTTTGACCGATATTCTCATTTAAATAAAAAGACTAGTGAATCAGTTGAACAGAAGCTTCTTGAGTTTAAAAAAGTTAGAACACATAACATAGACAAATTAAAGGATCAAATAAAACCCGAATTGCACTTTGAATTGACAGGTTTACATCCCGAATTTGGTTCAGTAAAGCTTAGGGAATTACTTGCAGCATGGGTTGTTCATGACTTAACACATATATCCCAAATCGTCCGGGTTATGGCAAATAGATACAGAGAAGACGTTGGACCGTGGAAGAAATATTTGAGTATATTAAAAAAGTAACAGATACGGACGAGGGGACAGGCACCTTGTCCTTCGGCAGGACAGAGTGCCTGTCCCCGTGTCCTTTACCAGCTTGCTTTCTTTACTCCAGGGATTTGTCCTATATAGGCAAGTTCTCTGAAGCAGATGCGGCAAAGTTTAAATTTGCGGTAAACGGAATGTGGCCGGCCGCATCGTTCACAGCGTGTATATTCTTGAACTTTATATTTAGGTGAGCGCTTTTGTTTGGCGATCATAGATTTTTTAGCCATAGTGTTACCTCACTTATTATTTAGGGGTTTAGGATGCAATATAAATTATAACCTAATAATCATTCTAATTATAGAGGGATCCAATGGTAATTATCCATGATCTTTTCTTCTGATAAAGGCGGCAGCGTCCATCATATTCCAAGTTTTAAGGACAGAGTGCCTGTCCCCCTGTCCTTTTTCAGGGGACAGGCACCTTGTCCTTCCCCCAAAAAACTGTCCCGCAAGGCAAAAATACTGTTAAAATAATGATAGGATTTACTCTAACCTGTTTTGGCGATTACCAAAAAAGGAGTATTGCTATGTTTGAACTTTTAATTACGATGTTAGAGCGGTTAGGGATTATTGTTGCGATCGCTTTTATTTTGACGAGATTGAAATTTTTTCGGGGGATGATGTACCAGGAGGAGCTGAGCCGCCTGCAGAAGCTGGTGGCGATTGTTTTCTTTGGTTTTTTCGGAATTATTGGAACCTATACGGGCTTAAGCCTTAATACGGAAAGCATGGAATTTGGCCGTTGGGCATCTGGTTTGACCTCTGATGAAGCTTTAGCGAATTCACGGGTCATTGGTGTGGTGCTGGCGGGTCTCCTTGGAGGGTATAAGGTTGGTTTGGGTGCAGGGCTGATTGCAGGGATTCACCGTTTTACCCTAGGTGGATTTACCGCCATATCCTGTGGTGTTGCATCTATCATTGCAGGCTTTATTTCAGGATATTTTTATAAGAAAAATAAGCATGTGAAACTAAGTACGGCCTTTATCATTGCAGCCTCTGCAGAAGCGCTTCAAATGCTTGTTATCCTGCTGTTCTCACGTCCCTTTGAAAAGGCATGGGCTTTAGTTGAAATCATTGGGATTCCGATGATAGTTGCCAATGGACTCGGCTGTACTATTTTCCTTATGATTATTAAGAGTGTTATTAATGAAGGAGAACGAGCGGGTGCTGTCCAAGCTCAAAAAACATTGCGTATTGCTGATAAAACACTTGCCTATTTACGTCATGGACTGAATCATGAAACGGCACATGCCGTTTGCCATATTATTCAGGATGAAATCCAAGCGCTAGCTGTATCAATGACAAACACTCGTGAAATTCTGGCACATGTGGGTCTTGGAGATAACCATCACCGTCCGCAAATGCCCATCCAAACGCAAATTACCTTGGATGTTATTCATAATGAAAAAATTATCATCGCAAACAAAAAGATGATTCAATGCCGTGATGAGGAGTGCCCGCTAGGTGCCGCCGTGATTGCTCCATTAAAACGCAGAGAAGAAACAATTGGGACGCTAAAATTCTACTTTCGTTCTGAAAAAGAAATTACCCCTATTGTCACAGAGCTTATCTCAGGTATGAGTTCTCTTTTAAGTAACCAGCTTGAAATTGCGGAAGCCGATAAGGCGTTTCAGCTCGCAAAAGAAGCCGAAATCAAAGTGCTTCAAGCACAAATCAGTCCGCATTTTCTTTTTAATACGCTGAACACGATTCTTTCATTAGTAAGAAGTGACCCAACAAAGGCTAGAAAACTTCTCGTTTCTCTTTCTCATTTTTTACGGCAAAATCTTTCTGTAACGACACAAAATAAAACAACACTGGAACAGGAACTTAGGCAGGTAAAAGCGTATTTAGAAATAGAGGAAACAAGGTTTGTAGATAAACTAAAGGTATTATATGAGGTTGACGAAGATGCTTTGTATCAGCATATCCCGCCACTTACCCTTCAGCCGATTGTTGAAAATGCCATCAAGCATGGGATGAAGAATAAAGATGGAGATTTCAATGTGATTATTTCCATTCAAAAAAGGGATGACAACGTTTTTGTAAAAGTTGAGGATAATGGCGTGGGGATGAGCGAAGAACGTGCAAAACAAATTTGTATAACTCCAATAAAATCTGAAAAAGGCAGCGGAGTCGCCTTATACAATGTGAATCGCAGGCTTACCATGCTATTTGGTGAAAAGTCTGCTTTAGTCATTAAAAGTGAAGAAAATAAAGGAACAGAAATCGCCTTTTCAATCCCAATAACGGAGGCTATTTAAGATGGAATCAAAAATTAAAACACTGATTGTCGATGATGAATTATATAGCCGTGATGAGCTGTCTCATTTATTAGAGACCTACCCATCCATTCAGGTAGTCGGGGAAGCAGATTCAGGGGAGGCTGCGATTTTAAAGGCGGTCCAACTTCAGCCAGATGTGGTCTTTTTAGATGTAGAAATGCAAAAGGTGAGTGGGATGGAAGCGGCAAAGGCCCTATTAGAACTAAAAAAGCCGCCCCTTATTGTGTTTGCGACTGCCTACCCGGAATTTGCCGTGGAAGCATTTCGCTTTAATGCGATCGACTACTTATTAAAGCCATTTGATGAGGAACAATTAAAGGAAACAGTGAAACGAATCGAAAAGCATTTTTACACTCCAGAGGAAAAGGAAAAAGTCAAACAGACTGGGAAGCTAGCAGTTGATTCAAGCGGCGAAATTATCTATCTTGAACCAATGGATATTTTATATATTGCAAGAGATGAGAAGGTGACAAAGCTTGTGACAAAAATGGGGGAATATGACTCAAAGACACAGTTAAAGGACTTAGAAAGCAGGCTTGAATCCTTTGGTTTCTTCCGTATTCATAAAAGTTTCCTCGTTAATTTAAAATACGTCACTCGACTTACGCCGTGGTTTAACGGTGCTTATCAGCTGGAAATTGAAGGAAGAGAGGAACAGCTCTCGGTAAGCAGGAATTATGTAAAGGCCTTGCGGTTAAATTTAGAAATCTAATTAAATTTCTAAATATTTTGCCTTTCAGTTCACAAATTTGACACGTTATTGTCAATTTTTCACGTGTTAGTCACAAACTCTCCTTTAATCCTATGAAAATACTATAATAAATGTAAACGTATTCATAACTTTTTTAATAAAGGAATTAAGGAGGGAATAATAATGATTACATTCCTAGCGAGTATTGCTTTGTTAGTCATTGGATACTTCACGTATGGTAAATATGTTGAAAAGGTATTCGGCGTTAAGGAAGAACGTGCGACACCGGCTTATGTAGATGCCGATGGTGTAGATTATATTCCAATGAGCACCAAGAAAAATTCATTGATTCAGCTGCTGAATATTGCTGGTACCGGACCTGTATTCGGACCTATTATGGGAGCGCTTTACGGGCCTGTCGCATTCATTTGGATCGTTGTTGGATGTATCTTCGCAGGTGCGGTTCATGACTATTTAACAGGTATGATTTCAATCCGCAACAAAGGAGCTCACTTGCCAGAGCTAGCAACGAAGTTTTTGGGTAAAGCCATGAAACATATTGTCAATGCTTTTGCGGTTTTACTTTTACTATTAGTTGGAACCGTTTTCGTTGCCACTCCAGCTGATCTTCTATACCTATTAATGGACGGAAAAGTTGCGATCGGGATTTTAGTTGCCGTTATTTTCATATACTACATCCTGGCTACGCTTTTACCAGTGGATAAAATTATTGGCCGTCTATATCCATACTTTGGAGCAGTCCTTTTAATCAGTGCTGCAGGGGTTGGCATTGGTTTAGTCGTAAAAGGTGCACCTATTCCTGAACTTTCATTAGCCAATTTCCATCCTGACAATGCACCCATCTTCCCATTATTATTCTTTACTATTACTTGTGGTGCTCTATCTGGATTTCATGCTACACAAACACCAATCATTTCACGTACGACACAAAGAGAAAGCCAAGGCCGTAAAATATTCTACGGTATGATGATTGCCGAAGGGATTATTGCCATGATCTGGGCTGCTGCGGCAATGAGCCTGTTTGATGGTTACGGGGGCTTACAAGAACTTCTTGTTGCGGGTGGTCCGGGAGCCATTGTAAGTGAAGTTTCTACTATGATGCTAGGGGCCATTGGCGGAACACTTGCTGTATTAGGTGTTATCGTATTGCCAATCACTTCAGGTGATACGGCTTTCCGCAGTGCGCGGATGATTATTGCTGAATATTTAAAAATGGCGCAAAAGACTATGTCCAGCCGACTTTGGATTGCTGTTCCATTATTCGCCATTTCCATTGTTCTTACACGAATCGATTTTAACATTCTTTGGAGATACTTTAGCTGGGCAAACCAAGCTACAGCGGTTATTGCCTTATTCGTTGGTGCGATGTATCTTTACATTGCGAGAAAGAATTACTGGATTTCACTCGTTCCGGGAACATTCATGTTATGCATGGTCATCACCTACATCTTGAATGCGCAAATCGGCTTCCGCTTGCCAATGAATATTTCATGGTACGGTGGTTTTATAGGTACGGCACTGTTATTGGTATTATTCTTCCGACAAGCTAAAATTGCTCGCAGTGCAAATATTCAGCTAGAAGAAGATATCTCTCATTACAAGAAGGTATCCTAATGGGATGCTGCAGTCCTGAATATCGTAAGGTAGTCGAGGCTCAGGAGCAGAAGGTCAATCAAAATACCAATGACCGAGTTCCTGTGGTTGGGAAAATAGTGAGCGTAGCTATTATCATTGGTGCTATTGTCGCTTTTGTTCTCTTATAAAAATTGAAAAAATTAGTTTGCGCAGTCTTTAAAAAGGCTGTGGGGCTGGGTTCTAGTGGGTTCGATTCCATTGCGCTCAGAAAAGGCTCTAAGAAATCATCTTAGGGCCTTTTTTTATTTTGAGAGTAATTAATCACCTTAGTCTTTACTAATTGGCTTTTAGAGAAAATGGAATTGACTACTTAGTTGATCTTCGCTGCAATCAACGGCTATATTAACACTGCTAAAATAAAAAAAGATGAGTTACTAAATAACGTAAAATGCTGCGACTTAGCTACAACGAGACGTGAACCCTGGTGTATGTAACTTCAATATACTTTGATAATGGCAGTGATGGAATGAGAGTTCATAGGCGGAGAATTTCCGGCTAATGTATTAAGAGTCGTAAGAAGCAGATATAAGCGGAGATATTCCGATTAGCTTCCCTAAATAAGGCAAAATCCAAAGAATTAGATAATCTAACGGAAAAACTTCCCTTATTTTTAAGGAAATATGGGTATTTCCTAATTTAAACGGAATTTTCCCGTTTATTTTTCAAACATAGGGGAACCGCATTCAGTAAAGCCGTCACAAAAATAGTGTAATGTTAATTGTATGACTAAATTTGTCAGTTTCCCAGGCAGAAAACGAGTAGGTTCCTATTTAATGTTATATTGTCCTAATATAGTTGTCCAAACACTCCCCTTCAGAATGAATACCATGTAGTAAATGATATTAAGAAGGGTTGAGATTTTGATGAAAGGTAATGAAAAAGGCTATAAAAATAAGGAATTATCAGCAGATGAACTATTAATGGCTGATGGAGATTTAACTAAAGAACAGATTGAAGGGTTAAAATCTCTTATTGTATTTACAGATGACATATTAGCACCAATTGATTTTAATACTCGTCCTTGTTCTCCACCATTATCAGAAGAAGTCGCTGCCATTGACCCAAATGCCATAAGAGCCTGTTTATTTCGTTACACATATATATGGCTGCGAAATGGTCAACAATTTTGGTTCTATCCTACCTATGTAGGTCGTAACAGTATCGCAGGCTGGCGTTGGAGACAACACGCAGGCTGGACTTATTTTGGTATGGCATTGAGGCAAATTCAAAGCTTTCAATGTTATTAAAAAGAGGTGGCAACCACTCGTATGAATGATATTTTCATAGTACCATTCTTTCATAATTTATGAGTGTAAAAATGTGTATAAAGGAGTTCTATAAGCGAATATATAGAAAAATGCTCAGAGTTTTTAGCCCTGAGCATTTTTCATGTTAATTATTGCGTTAATCAACTCCTAAATAAATTTTTGTACCCTATTTTTATTTTATTTACAATTAGTTGACATACCTATCGAAATGTTATAATTAAACCACAACCAATGTTACGGACATAATTTAGGCTTAAAAAGTATTGGTGTGCATGGCTGAAATGAGGGACACATCGGTATTTTGCACATTAAATAATCTGAAATTTTAGTATATTCATTATTATGTAATGATTAGTTGATCATTAATTTCCTGGAAGAAGCATATCGGATTGTCTAAAAGATGGAGGGGATTGGATGAAATTATTGACTCTTCAATCAGAGACAGGCTTGAAATTGGGAATCAAGACAAATCGAGGGATACTAGATGTGGAGGCAGCATCGGGTAAATTGGAACGGAACGGTAAAAGACCAAAATCACTAAGAGAATTCTGGAGAATGGAACTAGGTGTGGAGCAGGCTCCAAGCAAGCTGGTAAGGAACCATAAAATTCCGAAATCCCTTGATGAATTTTGGAGAATGGAGCTTGCCTCAAGCCAATTGGAAATAAAACGTAAGGTACCGAAAACAATGGAAGAAGTGTTGAATGGCGGAAATGCGGCACTTGCAGAGCTTGATGCCTTGCTCAATCAAGTAATAATCGAAGATGTTGAAGGAATTTGGCTGAAAGAAGAAGAAATTAGATTTGGTCCGTGTGTTCCCAAACCTGGTAAAATTATCTGTGTTGGCCTTAATTATCGCAAACATGCAGAGGAGTCCAACTTACCTGTTCCCGAATACCCTGTGCTGTTCAATAAGTTTGGCAATGCGCTTGCGGCCCACGAGGACGTGATCCACATACCGCTTCATGTTAATGAAGTAGATTACGAGGCGGAATTAGGAATGATTATAGGAAAAAGAGCCAAGCATGTGGCAAAAGAAGAGGCGCTACAATACATTTTTGGTTACTGTAATGCCAATGATATATCCTCTCGTGATTTGCAGACACGAACAAGCCAATGGCTGCTTGGAAAAAGCTGTGATGGGTTTAGCCCGTTAGGTCCCTATCTAGTCACAGCGGATGAAGTCGAAGATCCAAACAACCTGTATATTCGATCTTTCGTGAACGGTGAAATGAGACAAAATTCAAACACCGCTGATATGATTTTTCACTGTGATGAAATCGTGAGCTATATTTCCAAATATATGACACTTGAACCGGGAGATATTATTTTAACAGGTACGCCTGAGGGGGTCATCTTGGGCTATCCAAAAGAGCAGCAAGTATGGTTAAGTGATGGGGACGAGGTTACAATTGAAATTGAAAAGCTCGGCCGACTTACCAATCGGTTTACACTGGAAGAAGAATTAACGATACCAAAGCAGACAAAACAAGGGGGAGAACAAAGTGACGGTAAATGTTATTAAGAAAAAGCTGCAAGAAGGAAATTGTGTATACGGAAGCTGGATAAGAATCCCTTCACCAATAGCAGTGGAAGCATTGGGAAGCGCTGGCTTCGATTTTTTGCATATCGATATGGAGCATAGCTCGATTGACCTGTCTATGCTGGACTATATGGTTTTGGCTGGATATAGTCAGAATATCAAGCTAGCCGTAAGAACCGCATCGCAAAACCCGGCGGATTTCTATCGAATGATGGATATTGGGGTAACCTCTTTCATTTTACCAAAAATAGAAACGGCCGAGCAATGTGCAACCTTATTACAGGGTATTCGATACGCACCTGCTGGAGCACGAGGATTAGGCGGCCCAGTACGAGCCAATCGTTGGGGTGCCGTTCCTTTAGATCAGCATATGAAGGAAGCTGAAATCGAAACAACGGTTATTGTGCAAATTGAATCAAAAGAAGGTTTAGCTAACCTAGAATCGATGTTGGAAGTCCCTGGCATCGATGTGATCTATATTGGACCATTGGACCTTTCTCAGGCATTAGGATATCCAGGGCAAATCGAACATCCTGTCGTTCAGGAAACGATTAAGTCGATGGTCAAAACCATACGAAATAAAAATATTGCAGCCGGGATTCACGTATCAAATACGGAACACGCAAAATATTGGGCTGAGAATGGTATCCAATACTTCACAATCGGTATGGATGTTTCACTGCTAAGATCAGCAGGCTTGTCCTTAATGAATCAGCTGAAATAGCGTCAGCATTAATCCTCTTGTAAAATCCATTTTGATAAAATGATTGTCAAAATGGATTTTTCCTTTATATTTAAGTACAGAGGTGAATGGTGGCATGATTGGCACAATTGTGAATACTATAGCTATATTAATTGGCAGTGCAGTAGGAAGTTTTTTAAAGAAAGGGATAAAGGAAGAATACCAATCAGCTTTATTTACAGCGATGGGTTTTGCGGCGGTTGCGCTCGGCATCAATGCTGTTGTTCAAAATATGCCAAATAGTGCATACCCTGTCCTATTTATCGCCAGTTTAGCCATTGGCGGATTAGCAGGAACGATTTTCGATGTCGATGCAAAATTTCAAAAGCTTGTTAATCGTTTTTCACAATCAGATTTAAGCAAAGGATTATCAACGGCGATTTTACTTTTTTGTATTGGGACTTTATCGATTTTAGGTCCTGTAGAAAGTGCTTTATATAGTAATCATACATATTTATTTACAAATGCGACATTAGATTTAGTGACATCAATGGCGTTAGCAGCAACATATGGTTTTGGCATCGCCTTTGCAGCAGTCGTATTATTTATATGGCAAACATCGATTTATTTAAGTGCCCAGTACGTAGAGCCATTTTTAACAAATACTTTAATGACAGAAGTATCGATAGTTGGCGGAATTTTAATTTTAAGCTCAGGTTTATCGATCTTAGGGATTAAAGATAGTAAATCGTTAAATATGTTGCCAGCGTTGATCATCCCTGTACTTTGGTTTGTTGGGTTAGCTTTATTTGGGTAAAAAAGGCAGTGCTTGCTAGCATTTCGGTTTAGTTGATGCAGTATTTAATTTGTTTATTAATTTCCAATTAAATAATAGGAGTAGATAAAGTAAAGGGTATATTGGGATGGAGTAAATCAAATTCCAGCCATTATGATGAAAAAGTCCAGTTTTTGTCGCTGCCCATTCGTACGCAAGGGCAAAGGCACTCCAGCCCAAGATATACAAAGTTTTACTAATTCTATTCTTATGTTGCGGGTAGAAATTTAAAAACATGATATTTACAGCAGGGTAAATCCAAAAGACCACAAAAAGAGTAATAAAATCAACCCCAGGTGAGAAGTACCAGTACAGCCGATATTTAAATTCTAAATAGATATCAGTAATTAATTGAAGAACTGTTGAAAAAAGTGAAGTTGTATACATTTCTAATAATGATATCCTTTTAGGCATAAACCAAATAATAATTCCAAAAATTCCATTGAGATGAATAAAAATAACATAGTGATACCTCCATCTTAAGAGGTTTGCCTAAATCAAGAAGTTCAAAACCTCGAAAGAAAATATATGCGTTAAAACCATAACGAACATGAAGGAGCATATAGGTCATATGAGTAGTATGTTCAAAGGAGACAGGAAAATGAAGGAAATCCTCATGAAATATATGGAGAAATACACTGTGTTATCTAAAGATGAGCAGCAGGCGGTTATTGAAGAGCTAATAATCCAGCAATTTGAAAAGGGAAAGGACCTCATTAAACAGGGAGACGCTCCAACGAAGAAATGCTTCTTTGTATTAAAAGGGTGTGTCAGACAATATCATATAGAGGAAGATGGCAAAGAGGCAACGAGCAATTTTTATACCGAAGAACAAGCCATTCTGTTGTTTAGCGGGGAAGAACCTAATCAACCATCCCGGCACTCCTTAACCTGTGTAGAAGACTGTGTATTGGTTGTGGCCGACTTTGAATCGGAAAAAGAAATGTATCAGCAATATACGGAACTTGAATCCATGACCCGCCGCATGATGGAAACTTACCTCGGTCAAGTGCAAAATGATTTCACAACATTTATCCAGTCATCCCCAGAAGAACGTTATAAATCGATCATCCAAAATCGGCCAGATCTCCTCACACGTGTACCCCAGCATCAATTAGCCAGCTACCTTGGGATGACACCTGAGTCATTAAGCAGAATCAAAAAGCGAATGAAATAAACATTTTCCCCCTTAAATCTATCCATCTTAACTTAAGTCAATGCAGCATCCTGGTCTTCCGACTACAATATTTGAAAATGGTCTTGGAGGATGATAAAGATGAAAGCGATCATCTCTGAAAAATATGGAACGCCGGACACGCTTAATTTAATAGAGACACCTGCTCCTGTACCTGAGAAAAACCAAGTATTAGTAAGAGTTCATGCATCATCGATAAATTTCGGAAATCTTGTGTTATTGACAGGGAAACCCAGGCTAGCCCGATTAGCCTTTGGTCTTAGGAAACCGAAATACCCGTTCCCGGGAGGGGATATGGCAGGAGTCGTGGAGGCTGTGGGTGAGGATGTTACCCAATTTCAGTTAGGAGATGAGGTGTTTGGGGACTTATCAAGCTCCAGCTGGGGTGCTTTGGCGGAGTATGCAGTCGCTGACGAAAAGGCATTAGCCTTAAAACCTAGCAATCTATTATTTACAGAAGCAGCGGCCGTGCCCATGGCTGCAGTAACAGCCTTACAAACAATAAGGGATAAAGGTAACCTGAGGCCTGGACAGGAAGTTCTGATATATGGGGCATCAGGCGGTGTCGGAACATTTGCGCTTCAAATTGCTAAGGCCTTTGGCGCCAAGGTAACGGCTGTGGTGAGTACGAGAAACATTGATATCGCGAGGTCTCTTGGCGCTGACCATGTCATTGATTACAAAAAGGAAAGCTTAGAAAACCATGCTAAGACATATGATTTAATCATCGGAGTGAATGGCTCCCAATCGATGTTTACGTATAAAAAATTGCTAAAAGAGAATGGGATATTTATTCATGTCGGCGGCGCCATTAGCCAAATGTATCAAAGCATGATGCTTCGCCCCTTGTTATCCATGTCTGGAAAAAAGAAATTCATCACCTTCTTGCAGCGGCACAATCAAAAGGATTTAGTGGTCATGAAAGAGCTGATTGAAGAAGGGAAGGTAAAGCCGGTTATTGATCGAAGCTATTCCCTAAGCGAGGTTCCGGAAGCCTTTCGGTATTTTGCAGAAGGGCATGCGCAGGGGAAGGTGGTTATTACTATTTAACTTTATTCAGCAGAAGTCCCCCACTTCTATAAGTAGTGGGATGAATGCAAAAAGAGTAACTAATTCAGTGGGGATCAAACCCTTGCTGAATAAAGTTAAGCCTCCGGCGGATGCCTCAATTTTTCAAAGGTAATTTTTCGAGCAAGCTCGAAAAAAATCGGGCGCAAATACGCCGAGGCGCATTTGATTTTTGATTTTATTTGAGACTGGAGTTTACCTTTTATTTAAGGATAATTTCTTGTATAATGGGAATATAATAAAAAAGACTGGACGCTGGAACGCCCAGTCAAGTAGTAACATACATGCCGCTTGAAGAGCGGCTGACCACAGTTTAAGTATTTACTCAGAAAAAGTAACTACCTATTCCTAGGCAGGGTTGGGTCGGTTACTTTTTTCTTTCTTTGACGAAAATTAGAATTAGGGTAATTACACCTATCAAAACTAAATTTGATTGAAGTGCAACAATTATTGCCTCGTAAGTCGTCAATTTACCACCTCCCTTCTTGGGGAGATGGTCAACCGCCCATCCGCTTTTATGTTGTTACTAGATTTATAATACCATTTATTTCTCCACTTTTCTATATAAAACAGAACATACATTCTCTTTTTCTGGTGTTAAACAGACAGTCGGTTCTAACGACTTTTGAGGAACAAATGCAAAAGTTGCTACTGGAAAAATAAGAACTGCCGCTTTTAAACGGCCGATCCCCGTTTCATTTGTCTGGTCTTACGCAATTGGGCCAATGTCTCAGCAAGCTCTTTCTTCTTTTGCTCCAGGGTTTCCATGTTCTCGGGGGGATTCGTAGGCATTTTAATGATCGTATCATCGTCGTTAAACCAGGAAGGGAGAACCTCTGTCCGAGCTGGCTTCTTTTTATCCTCTGGCGGATGATTGACCATCCCTTTTTTGTATGTGTTTATGGCAGCCTTTAAAAAATTTAACACACTGCCCTTAGAACCGATTTTTTCTTTTGCATAGGTTAAGGCCGTCTGAAGCATGTCGGCATACTGATATTCATTTAATCCTTCTTTCGCGTTTTTCTCTGTTTCCCATGAAAGGATAATATCATTCAAATCAATTTCATCAGAAACCAATCGATCCATCTTGTTTTTCAGAACGATTCCAATAGGTTTGGGTATGTCAAGGGAATAGATCTTTTCCTCGAAGTTAGATGGATCAGGATTTTTTATATTGATCTTTTTGTCATTCGTATTTTCTAGATTCTTATTTTTATTGTCCGGATTTTTCGTAACCTTAAGATTCGTATCCGTAAAAGCCATATCCGAACTTTCCGCATCCTGAAAATAAGGACACGGGTTTGATTCCGTATCCTGACACTCCGTATCCTGGATCCCAGAATTCGGTTTTACATCCGCTTCCTGAATGGCAGGATCTTGAAGATTGTTAATTATCTTGTTATCTCCACCCTCGATAACAAGGATTTTGCCATGTTCCGCAGCCCATTTGTTCGTTTGTTCAATCGCGGCTACAACATCTTCTTTTACATCCGAAAAAATATATTCCATCTTTTCAAAGGTTCGTGACTGACCGTTTAGGATTGTAATTCTGGCAAAATACCCTTTGTCTATTAATTCACGAATGATCTTGTAATGAGCATCCCGCCCATTTCTGGAACGGGAAATGATATTTTTCATATTGATTTTCCATTGGACAGAGTTGGATAAAAGGATCGTCAGTAAGCCTTTGGCCTGTAATGTCAAACAAGGATCATTGACCATCGTATTTTCAACCTGAGTATAATTGCTCTTCCTTACATTGCGGAAACTAGTAAACGCTGATTTTGTCATTAAAAAATCCTCCTATCCATCTAGCAAACTTTTCCTCCATTTTTACCGAAGATGTACTATATGTAAATTTTGCTTTCAGCGTGAAAACACGCCAAACCATTCACTTTTTGCATCTTTTGCGTGTGTTTCAGTGTGAAATAATGTGTTTTCAGCTTGAAAACACCAATTTCAAAAAATGTTAAAAAATTGATGTGGGACAATTTTTCTGGTTTTAAATGGGATATGTTTTAGTTGTAAGGGTATTTTACGCAGGGGAAGGAGGAGATGGAACATGCACTAGGGAATGTGCAAGGTTGGCCTTAAAAGGATCGAATTTCTGCTGGTGTTGCCACAACGGATTCAGAGTTAGGTTTTGGACTCGCGAATCATCACATGGCTTTTCTGGTTATGGGTGATTCTTTATCAGTGATTTTTATAGGTGCTTTCCGGAGGTTTTACGTCCTGCCGGAGCCCTTTTTTATACTATTTCTGGGAACTCCCTATGGTATAATTAACTATTAAACAGTTTAAACAAGGGAGTCTGAATATGCCGATCTACAACAAATTAGTCCGGGACCGTATACCTGAAATCATTTTTTGGTCCGGTAAAACAAATAATAGTCGTATATTATCAAATCAAGAAAACAATGATAAATTGATACTTTGGGTGAATTGTCAATCCATAAAGATTACATTTTCAACCTGAAAAACAGGTTGAAAATTAGGGGTTTTAAAAAAAACTTATAGGAGCAATTGAAGAGGGTAGTGTAACAAAAGACAATTTAATAGGATCAACTAGATTTTCTATGGGAACCACAATAGCGTGAGTTCCACTTATAAAATAAGGAGACGTCTGAAAAGTGGAAATCCCCAAAAACGTGATAATCAAGAATGTTAATATATCAAGGTTTTGAAACTTTAAAAGGGGCATCCAGAAGCCGAAAATACGACTTTCTGGACAGCCCCTCTTCTTCTTTTTATTTAAAACTTATTAATTAATTCCTCAATTTCCTTATAAACATCTTCATATTCAATATCCTCAATTGTTTGATCGATTTTCAGCTCCAAAGTTTTCCAGTTCCTGGATTTATGAATTTTATTCTGTAAAAATCCTCGAAGGTTATCCCCAACTTCATCAACGATTACGGTATCCCTGAAAAAGTTCCGAAGAATTTTATGAGTAGTTTTTAATATTTCAATATTCAATTCATCATTGTTAAATAAAGATTTATATAATTCAATATTAATTTCTTCGGGTGTTTCTAAACTTTTGCCTTTTATTCTATTATATAAAGTTAGCAAGAATAGATAATAGGTGGAAACGAATAAAAAAGCCGCATTTTTTCTGAAGTCATTTGGGCCCGCCTTGTATTTCAACTCTTCCTTAGCGTACTTTAGGACAAGATAAGGGAATAGGAAATGTTCTAATGGTAGTTTCTTAGTATCTTCATTAATAATTTTTTCCCATTGTGCTCCCAAAGGAGTTAATTCATTTGCTCTACCATATGCAACGTTTGGCATCTGTTTGATTGCAGCGGTAAATGACTGAATAATCTCTTTAGCGGGTAGAACAAATTTCTTTGAGCTTTTAATAGAGTTCAGCAAATAGTTATACTTCTCATTTCCTTTATATGATTTCTGGATTGAAGTTGGTTCTGTGATAAATGAACCTCTTTGAATTTCATAGTAGTAACCAAATTGATTAAATAATATCTTTAGGTCTCTTTGGAAAGTATCAAGGGCGTAAAAATCTAATCCTTTAACAGCATTTTGACTGTTTGTGTACCTTGTAATTTTATCCCTTAATTCTTTCTTAGAAGTTTCATCCGCGCTTCTTTTGGTTTTGATAATCTTTACTAAAAGATAACCCTCTTGATTTAATGTGTTAATCTCGGAAATTGTCATATTTTTAAAATGGTCAGCAAGAGTTTTTGCAGTTTGACAACCATTCACTATTTGAGGTGCAGTTATGTTAACCAAACCTCCGAGAAAATTATATTCATCACATACGATCGTGACACCGTTATTGTAGTACCAGAAATTATCTAATTCTTCCTTCAAAGTCTTTTTGATTCCCTGGTTAATTTTTGTCCCTTTAAGATAGTTTCTGATATTTGAGTGAAATAAGGTATTTCCACCTTCTATGACAAAGTCTGCAAAATGCTTTATTTTTACCATTGAGACAATTGTTCCGAAGGTCTCGAAATTTTCTTGGATAGGTAACTTAAAACTTTTATTTCTAAATTCTTTTGGAAGCATTCCTTGTTTTATTTCAATTTGTTCATGTATTTTATCAAAATCATAGAAGTGATATTTTAAGTTTTTGAATTCCTCTTTAACGTTTTTCAGTGCACTTTTCTTCTGAATATATTCATGTTCACTAATATCATTGTTCGTAATGTAGTAGCAATTAATTGTATCGTTATTTTGATGTGCCTGTCTTACTTTTGTACATGCTTCTAATACAGCATCTCTAACACTATTTGGAGGTTCAGTTGCGATTCTTTGACAATCAGCAATAAATTTTATAATGGAATCAATGCTATGCGATGTTTCATACTTACTTTGAACAATACATATTTCACCGTTAGTTTCAAAAACTGCATCTATTCCATTATCAAACTTTCCGCCTATTTCTGTTGCATCTAATACTTCATCTTCTCTAAGTTCAAAAATGTTATATAGGACCCATTCACAAAAGCTGTTTCCAATTCCAACTTTATTAGAAGCGTCGCTATTCTCCTTTAAATATTCAGTAATAGAGTCCTCTATATTTTTTACTAATTGTCGTTGGTCTTTAAGTGTTGCTTTTTCTTTATTTTTTGCGATAGCCATTTTTAACCCTCCCAAACACCAATAATTACTAAAATTATACCACTTTGGTATTTTATAACCATACAGAAGCTAAATTTTCAAAAATTTGAATAGGTACAATGGGATAAAATAAGGGTTTTTATATCAATTTTGAATTGCATTTTTAGTTTTTCTCCATATAAGAGAATCGAGGTAATTGGAATGCTACACAAAATGGTAATACTGGCTGTTGTATTAAGATGATGTAGTGGAAGAGACACGTCTAACGTTAAGACTTTTTTATATTGTCATTGAAAAAGATGAAGAATCGGGAATAGGGTACTATTTTAGTGATGGTATTTTATTGTTGTAGGTGAGGAAGGTAAAGTAGAAACTTTTAAGGAATTAGAACATGATGAAGTTAAAAATATGATTCAATTACGAGAAAAAGACAAAGACAGTTCAGGATATATAATGGAAATTATTTTTGGTAACGATAAAGAGGTCAATAGAAGTAATGACTTTTGCGGATACTTCTGAATCTAGTAAAAATAATGGAGGTAGTCCATTCGGGGAATATATTGGAAAATACGTAGAAAAATGATGTGTTTTGTTGAAAGAGGTAATTAATTGGAATAAAATAGATAATACATGGGTAAAAATTCATATAATTTAAATTCTATATATTACAATAATTAAAGTTTTAATAAAAAAAGATAGGAGGAATATGAATGGCAACAATAGAGCTAGTCTTGTATAAAAATAGAGATGAATATGAGGAAGTAACTTTAGATGATATTGAAAAAAGAAGCGATTTTGATATAGTAAAGAAAAATTTGTATTGTGCTTTTGAAGGTTGCCCTGCAAAAATTGAGTATGTGCCAAGAGGTAAGAGGATTGCACACTTTAAGACATGGCCCATGAGTGACCATTCAACTGATTGTATAGATTTTTTTGAAAGAGAGAAGCAAAAGGCTGGAAAAAAGAGTTTAGCTAGTAATTCAGTTGGTCTAAGTGATAAACACATTAATAATGTATTAAGAAATTTAATTAATACTATTGAGGAAACAGAAGAAGAAAAACAAATAAGACTAGAAAAACAAAGATCAAGAAATAAAAATAGAAAAGTTAATAAGGTAACTGATGAATCACAGGATTCAGAACCTAATAATAATATTAGACCTTCTACTGATAATAACGCAGATACAGTAGAAGAAGGAAGAAGAGCTCCAAGTGTAAAAAGACGGTATAATTTATCTTTGTTAATTGAAGATGATATTAATACGGCAACTGCTTTGTATGAAGAAGTAGATTCTATCAATATTGAAAATAATCGAGTGATATTTAAATTGAAAAGAAATAATAAATAAGCAAACGTTTATTTTGAAGAAAACTTCTTTAACAACTCGGCTAGAAACATAGATTCGATGTTTAAAATAGTAAAAAAATATTTTGATGATGGAAATCCAGTAGAATTATATTGTGTTGGTAATGTTGAAAAAAGAAATGGTAATATATGTTTAGTAATTAACAAACAAAGTCATATTCGAATTAATAAAATGACTATTGAAAGATTTGCTTTATTTATTTCAAATCCTGATTTATTGTAATGAGTTTGCATTAATGACCACTTTAATAGAAGAGTGGTCTTTTTATTATTTTAAGTTAGAAAAAATTCGTACGAATCGATTTAAATAGTTACCAGTTATAGCGTATGGGAATATCCAAATTGACAAGTGTTTTTGCGTTTGTTTTACCTATTTTTAAGATATTTTATGTACAAATATTAACAGGTCGTATGACACGATTTTAAGAAATTGTTGATAAATAGCATAATATCAAAGGTTAAAGGGTTTAGACATTCCAGCACGACTCAAAATAGCGAACAGTACCAGGCACTGTTCGCAATGTAATTTATAATATTCACTGTTTTTTCTGCTATAATTGAGACAAAAACGGAGGTTCTTAACATGCCTACACACAACAAACTAGTTCGTGACCGCATTCCAGAAATTATTGCAAAGTCTGGAAAGAAGTATTCTACTAAAATTTTAGATAACAGTGAGTATGAAAAGGAATTAAAGAAAAAGATTTTTGAAGAATTAGACGAATACATGAATGCAGACGATAATACTAATGCCGTTGAGGAGATGGCAGATGTTCTAGAAATCTTTTGTGCTTTGGCGGAATGTCACGGTACAACAATTGTAGAGGTAGAGGAAGTTCGCAAAAAGAAAGCAGAAAAACGCGGTGGCTTTAAAGAAAAAATATTCTTAATTGAGGTTGAAGATGAGTAACATTCAGCTTTTTACAAATCAATTAGGCTCACATTTGTTGAAGCAGATTGAATCTGCTTCTTCTATTTGTATTTTGACCTCTTTTACAATGAAATCTGGTGTACAATACCTTTTTGATGTACTTAAAGATGCAGCGGATCGTGGAGCAGATATAAAGATTTGTACAGGTGATTATTTATATATTACCCAGCCGGAGGCACTCGAAGAATTGCTTAATATACATGAAAATATTCAGATTCGTCTTTGGCACAGTAATGGGACGTCCTTTCATCCAAAAGCATATTTATTTAAGTCAAATGAACGTGATTGCTTCATTATTGGTTCTTCAAATCTATCTAAATCAGCCATGAGCCATGGGGTAGAATGGAATTTGTCTGTAGAAAAGAATCCAGAAATTTATAATGAAGCTTTAGAACAATATTTGCTCACTTTTTTCGCTGACCAGACGCTTCCTCTAAATCGTGAAACATTAAAGGCCTACTATGAAAATTACAACCTATATCATAAAAAGCATCCTAACTTGGCAAAGAAATGGACGAAGATGGAGGAGCTAGATTTAATGCTTCCTTCTGACGTAGACGCCCCTGGTAAAAAAGGATATATGGTTTACGAAGAATCAGCAGCATATGGAAATATTCAACCGCGGTTTGCACAGGTTGAAGCTTTAGAAGAATTAGAGAAAACATTAGAAGAAGAGTACAATAAAGCCTTAGTTGTCATGGCAACTGGATTAGGTAAAACTTATTTAGCTGGATTCTTTGCGCAAAAATTTAAGCGCATTCTATTTATTGCTCATTTAGAAGAAATCCTCCATCAGGCTAAATCATCCTTCGAAAAGATCATGCCTGAAAGAACAGGCGGCATTTACAACGGAAAAGTTAAAGAAGCGGATAAAGATATTGTTTTTGCATCTATTTACACATTAAGTATGCAAAACCATTTACAGGTCTTCCAACCATATGAATTTGATTTAATTATTATGGATGAATTTCATCATGCCGCAGCCGTTTCTTATCAAAGAGTATTAGATTACTTTAAACCAAATTTCTTATTGGGGATTACGGCAACACCTGATCGTAATGACAATAAAGATGTATATGCTATTTGTGATGGAAATGTTGCATTTCGCCTGGATTTTCTAGAAGCCATTAATCGTAAATGGCTAGCCCCGTTTAAGTATTTTGGAATCTATGATGATACGGATTATAGCCAAATTACTTGGTTAGGAAATCGTTACGATGAAGAAGAACTCTTGCAGCGCCAGTTGCGTGATGACATAGCTGAAAAAATTCTTCATGCTTGGGAAGAGAAGAAACAGACAAGGACAATAGGATTTTGCTCATCTATTCGACAGGCTAATTTTCTTTCGGACTTTTTTAATAAAAATGGATATAAAACTGTAGCGTTGCATTCAAAACAGCTAGAAGTGGGAAGGCAGGATGCAATCGTTCAGTTAGCAGATGGGAAAATAGATGTAATCTTTACTGTTGACCTTTTCAATGAGGGAGTAGATATTCCTGAGGTTGATACACTCTTATTTGTTAGGCCAACGGAATCATTAACCGTCTTCACACAGCAAATTGGACGGGGGTTGCGTTTGCATCAAGGCAAAAGACATTGTGTTGTTGTTGACTTAATTGGTAACTATCGAAATGCGGATATAAAGTTAAGTCTTTTTGATTCATCTGAAAAAGGAACAAAAAAGAGCACTGAACCTGTACTACCTGAACTATGTGAAATAAACTTGGATGTGAAGGTCATTAATCTACTTGATGAAATGACAAGAAAAAAGCATCCAAGAAAAGACAATCTACTGCAAGCATATATGGATCTAAAACTTAAATTAGGCAAAAGACCAAACTATTTAGAGCTTCATTTAAAAGGAGCGGGGGATTCGGTTCAATATCGCCAGGAGTTTAAATCATACTTAGGTTTTCTATCTTGGGCAGATGAGCTATCAGAGAGGGAAAAACAAATTTACGTGCGCTACAAGAATTGGTTTGAAGAAGTAGAAAAAACAGGTATGAGCAAAAGCTACAAAATGATCGTTTTGTTGGCCATGCTTGAAAAAGGACAGGAACGCTGGAATGAGCCCGTTTCCTCAATTGAAGTTGCCCCATTTTTCCATTGTTATCTAATGGAAAAGGAGTATAGAAAACGCATAGATTTTTCCGATAAGGCATCAAAAAAACTCTGGGAATATGATGAAAAAGGGGTTTGCCGACTTATCTCAACTATGCCAATGACCAAATGGAGCGGGAGTTCAAAGGGGCTTATCTCCTTTGAAAACGACATTTTTCAATTAAACTTTGATATTTTAGAAGAAGACATACAAAAGGTTTATGACTGGACAAAGGAGATTTGTGAATACCGGCTACATTATCATTTCGAGCGTAAAGGGGAACAAATTAATAAAAATTAAAAACAGTCTTTTTAAGGCAAATCGACAAGATTTGTCTTTTTTTATGCAGTAAATATAACACTTATTTGCAGAATTGGTATAATACTAGTAATAAAGTAATAGGTTTTGTTGGTTTAATAATTACCATTTATCTTTCCAATTTATAAGAAAAGAGGTTTAAAGATATGCAAGAGGCAATTTATGAAGGAAAGTACTTTGACCTAAAGCTTTTCCTAGAGTCCAAGACTGATGTTAAGGCCGAATTAGAAATGTTGAAAAAACGGGGAGACAAAGGTGCTTTTCTTTGTCCTTATTGCAATGGAACTTTAATTCTAAAATCAGGCGAGATACGAGAAGAACACTTTGCTCACCGTCATTCAAAGTCCTGTGAAATATCTGTAGCCAGTGAAGTATATCAACAACAAGTAAAAAGAGAATCAAATAAACATTCGGTAATGAAGGAAATCATTTATGATGAATTGAAAACTCAAGAAAAAATCAATGAAAACCTTCAAGTAGAGTACGGATATGTTATAAAAGCTTCTGAAAAATGGCGTTATTATCCGGATATTATTATTGATAATAAGGGAAAAGAATTGGCGATTACAATATTAACAAATGTCACATCACAAAAAGATGAGAAACTAGTAAAGCAAATAAAAAAGAGAAACGGTTATTTCAAAGATAAAAACTTGGAACCGGTTTGGTTTATAGAAAACTCTGAGCAATCTATAGATATGGAACATCGAGTTATACACCTTTGGGAGGCCGAATTAGATATATCAATAAAAACAGCTGAGGATTTACGCTGGGAGGAAATGTTAAATTCTTATAAGTATAAGTACCCGTTGTTTGAATTGTTTAACTACTATCATAAGAATTCACCTTCATTTTTCGATGTTAACAGTCTTTACTACGTTCATTCCACAGAAACAAATATTGTTTTTGAAATTCAACGCTTTATTAAAGACGAAATCAATTATCCTTTTCGGGCGTTTGCCTTAAATGACACTTATCAAATAAGTTTGTCAAAAGCTCTAAATACAACGCTGGATTTCCAATTAAGTGATCCGATTGTTGAAGAACGACAAAGAAAAAGTTTTGGTCAATTAATAATTCAAAAAGAGGCTGAGTATTTTATCAATTTAAGAAAGATGGAAATAATCACACCGACACCTAAGTTTTCGCTTTCAGATGAGGAATTTTCAGTATCAGAAGGATATTTTACACCTCAGGTAAAAAAGGCGAAGAACAAACATAATTCTAGTAAAAATATTGTGAAAAAAGGTGACTTTTCAAAAGAGATTCAGGCATTCATACAAAATGTAGATAGATTTTCTGCTGAAGAATTAAGTGAATACCTAGTATTAGAATGTGGGGCATCTTCAGAAACATTTTCTACAGGGAGATATAAAATTTATATGGATGTTTGCAATTACCTTGAAATTTTAGAAGGTACAGGTGTAATAGAATTAGTAAAAAGAGATTTTGTTAATGATAGGTTTTATAAAGTTCGGAAAAATTATCAGATTAATTAGTGAAATAAAAAATTTAGAAGATTAGTTAATTTTATATATTACAAGATTGATTTAAAAATAAATAAGGAAATAAGGGAATGTTTTATTGTGGAAATAATAAGTAATATTGCTTCAAATCATTACAATCACATAAAAAATATATTATTAGGTGCCGACGAACTGCATATTATAAGTCCGTTTCTAATGGAGTCCTTCGACGTATTTTTTGATGAGATAAAGGAAATGGGAATAAAGCATATTTCATTGACCACGACACTAAAGGACAATAATCCGGATTTACTAAAGAAGGCAAACTCTTTACATTCTTTCTGTTTTAATTGTTTAAAGCTAGGTATTGACTACAGAATTTATGTCGATAACAAATTGCACGGTAAAATTTATATTGCTTTACTAAATGGAGAGCCATTGAAAACTATTATAACATCTGCAAACTTTACGGAAGCTGGGTTAGATGCCAATCATGAATGGGGAATACAAATAAATAATCCTACGCAAATTTCTTCACTTATAAATGATATTTCTAATTTAAGAAGTCATGCCCTTTCAATTGAAGAGATTTCAAATATTGTTGCAAAGATAGATAAGTATTCGAATGGTTTTAAATCACCTAAGCAGCCACATTTTGATTTGAAAATCAGTGACTTGATCAAACTAAAGCAAAAAGTAAATACCTCAAATTCAGATGTCAGATTTTTTATAAAACCTGTAGGTTGGTCGGACCGACCTTTTTCAATTCATAGAACTCTATCAAGTGACATAGAAAAGCTTCATTTTTCTAAAAGGAAGCCAACCGCAGTAAGGGTTGGTGATATTTTGATATGTTATGGGGTAGGTACAACAAAACTATGAGGTTATTTCGAAGTTATAGATGAACCTAAGTTTTTGAAGGACGCCGACAGATGGCCATGGGAAGTTAAAGGGAAGAATCTTTGCCCAGATTACAGTATGAGGTGGAATTTTTTTAATAATACCTTGTCCAGCATAATGGACTCATACAATTCCGATTTACCTGTTAGGTATGTTGGCGGTAAGTCCCTTGGTGCATTAAACTTTGGTGCTGATAGAATTCGCTTAAATGAACAATTTGCAAATTATATTATTAAACTAATCAAAGACACCGCCAAAAAGTAGGTATAAGCAAAAAATATCTTTATATAGTTATTTACTCTATCACATGTAAATGTGGTCCTTAAATTGTTAGAAACATAAATACAAATGACATAAAATTCGTTTTCGTTTTGTTTGATGTTGTAATCCCAGTCCAGATATAATAATGATTATTTCTCTAAATGTTACCTGGTAATAAATAAGTTAGTTATTCCATTTTTAAAGTATTAAATTTAAGCGTTTTGTTGAATTTACAAAAAATAAGTTGTTTTTGTTATAAAAAATCTGGAAAAATAGGGTATATATGGTAAAATATAAACTAAATTACTTAGGTGGTGTACCTGGTGAGATTAACTAGTTTTAGTGTAACGAATTATAAGGTATTTAACGAAACCTTTACTATTGAGTTTTCAAAAGACTCAATTGCTATTTTAACTGGAAGAAATAACACAGGTAAATCCACTATATTAGAAGCAATCAACTGTTTCTTTCAAAAAGCGTCTAAAGCAAATGCTATTTCTAATGATTGTTTTTCGGAAGTGAATAAGGAAATTATACTTGAAGCTGTATTTGAGTCAGGTGAAGATAAAGTTACTATCAAAAAGAAATATAATGATGGAACTGTTCCTAAATTTTATGATGAAAATGATGTTGAAATTAAAGCTAGTCATGAATTGAAAGATACATTAGATGAAATTTTAAACAATCAACCCTTTTATATAACCCCTTCTATGTTACCAGACGATATTAACGGTTTAATTCAAAATATATATTCGGAGATACTAAAAAATAATTTAGAAAAACTTGAAGGCAATGAATGCAACACTGAAGAAAAAGAGTTATCAAAAGAGTATGTTAAACTCAAGAAGTCATACCCTGAGTTTTTAAGAAAACTTAAATTAAATACGGATAAAATACTTGAACAGGTAAGTGGTGGTGTTTCCGAAAACTTGCGAACTTTGTTTTCTAATGAACATTTATCTTTAAATGTTGTAGGTGCTGAGAGTGATGGTTTTTCACCATCTGATATATTAAAGTCTACAAGCTCAAGTGTACATATTGATAGTAATAAGCAATCGAAAATGCCATTAGCAAATCAAGGAACTGGTCTACAGCGAATGAGTTTAATATACCTCATTCAAAACATGATAGAGAAAAAACTATTGGGTGTTAGTGACGAAAAGTTATTATTGATAGATGAGCCAGAGGCTTTCTTACATCCAGAAGCAGTTAGAGCACTGAGCCGGTCTCTATATAAAATTGGTGAAAAAATGCCACTCATGATTTCAACCCATTCCCCAATACTTATAGATTTATCTCAGAACCATTCATCTATTCAAGTTTTCCGTGTTGGGGAAAAAGAAGCAATACAATTATATAGGTCTGAAAGAGAAAAGTTTGATAATGATGACATTAGAAATATGAAAATTTTAAACTACGTAGACTCTTATGTGAATGAATTTTTCTTTGCAGATAGGATTATTATTGTTGAAGGGGATACTGAGTATATTGCTTTTAAGCACATAGCTAATGAGCAAAATGAAAACGTGCACATAATTCGAGCTAGAGGTAAAGCTACTATTTGTACCTTGATGAAAATTCTTAATCAGTTTAACTCAAGTTATGATGTTTTACATGATGTAGACAACCATACGAAGCACGACTCATCAACATTAAAAGCTCAATTAACGAATTGTAAACATATACTTAAACAAAAAGAAAATGACAACATAAGAATTTTTTGTTCAATTACAAACTTTGAAAATGCCATTGGTATAGGAGACGTACCAAATAATAAAAAGACACAGACAATTTATGAAATATTACATGGAACATCTGAAACAAATGAGTTTGCTAAGCCTAGAAGGATAGTAGAGAATTTATTTGAACAAATAATAAACCGAGATCAAGAGAAAATTTTGGATATTGGTTTTCAGAGAGTAAGGTCTGAACAAGATTATGAAGATTTATTTGTTGGATTGTTACAACAAAAAGATGAGGAATGGGAAGAAAAGAAAAACAAAGAAGAAGTCGAGAAGGTAGCTTCTCGCCAATAAGATTAAATAAACAACATGCTAATTCAGTGCTGGGTAGCTTTCTGTTGTGTTTTATCTTTGGTGAACTTACTCATTTATCTATCCTCCAATTATAGCTGAAGAAGTCAGATGGGAACCACCAGTACATGTAAATAGTATCGAGAGAAATGATTTTCAGTTAACAAATGTATCATACTCTTTCGAAATTTGTACTGAACCTAAGAATATACTATCCCTATGGTGGAAGATCTGACACTATCGTCCTTATACACCGAAACATGACCGTGTAAAGACGGATGGTTTGTGAAAGTAATAGATTTTTAATAAAGAGTCCAATACAAATAATATGAACTACCAGTCATACCTGTGGTACAACTCAATAACGTTTTGTTAAATAAATTGTTTTAAGTAGGGGCAATCAATAATGATTGTCTCTTTTTTATGCCTATATATGGTAAAATAATCCCAAACAAAACTTCAAAAGCGGTGAACAAAATGGAAAAGGTTATGAAAGAAATACTAAATTTTAGACACGAACGAAACTGGGAACAATTCCACAATCCAAAAGATCTTGCTATTTCATTATCAATAGAAGCAAGCGAGCTACTAGAAAACTTTCAATGGAAGGGCAGTCAAGAGGCTCTTGAGGCAAATATGGAAAATATTAAAGATGAACTGGCGGATGTTCTCATTTATTCCTTAATGCTTGCCCATGATCTTGATTTAGATGTTTCGGAAATTATACATAATAAGGTTCAAAAGAATGCAAAGAAATACCCAGTAGAAAAGGCATTCGGAACAAATAAAAAATATACAGAGCTGTAAATCTCGAAGTTTTTTAAAGGGGAGAAGGTGAAAGAATGATTATATATGAAGCAACAAAAACCGAATTTGTATCGGATGTTACCAATGAATTATTAATTGAACGATTATATAACTCCTATCAGGAAAAAATCGGACGGACTTCGAAGCAGGAGATAATATCATGGGAGAATTCTCTTCAACGAATGTCAAATGTGATGCAGGATAAGGACATCCCACATGATGCTGGTGTTGCGATTGAATTTAAGATTCCAAATACCTCAAAAAGAGTGGATTTTATTGTCACTGGAAATGATGGCAAACACGATCAGGTTGTCATTGTTGAATTGAAGCAGTGGTCCGAAGTGGAAAAAATAACGACTAAGGATGCACTAGTTAAATCATACGTCGGCGGTGGTCAGCGCCAACTGACACATCCATCTTATCAGGCCTGGACATATGCGGCCTTAATTAAAGATTTTAATCAAAGCGTCCAGGATCAGCAGATTCAACTTCAACCATGCGCTTATTTACATAATTATAGGAAAACAACGAATGATCCATTAGTAGATGAACATTACAAGGAACACTTACTAAAGGCGCCTGTTTTTACAAAAGGCGAAATCCAAAAATTAAGGGACTTTATCAAAAAATATGTAAAAAAAGGCGACCACAAAAAGTTAATTTACCAAATTGAACATGGCAGGATTCGTCCTTCAAAATCTTTGCAGGATTCTCTTACGAATATGTTAAAAGGCAACCAGGAATTTATCATGATAGATGAACAAAAGGTTTTTTATGAGGAAGCTTTTCATCTGGCATTAGAGTGTGTAAAAAACAATAAAAAGCAAGTGATGGTTATAGAAGGCGGACCAGGTACTGGCAAATCTGTGATGGCTGTCAATCTATTAGTCAATTTGATTAATAAGGGACTTATGACGCTTTATGTTTCGAAAAATTCTGCACCTAGGGATGTTTATGCTTCCAAATTAAAAGGCGCAGTCCGAAAGACGGAAATTGATAATTTGTTTAAAGGATCCGGAAGTTTTACAGAATCGGAATTGAATGAGTTTGATGTCATCGTTGTTGACGAAGCCCATCGGTTAAATGAAAAATCAGGTTTTTACGGAAATCAGGGAGAGAATCAAGTAAAGGAATTAATCAAGGCAGCAAAGTTCACGATCTTTTTTATCGATGAAAATCAGAAAGTCACCCTAAAGGATATCGGAAGTATTGATTTAATCAAAAAGTTCGCAAATGAGTTTGAGGCAGAGGTCATTTCTGGTCAATTAGTTTCCCAATTCCGCTGTGATGGATCTGATGCCTATATTGCCTGGTTAGATGATGTTCTCCAGGTTCGGGAAACAGCGAACACACACTACTATGGCGTGGATTATGATTTTCGCGTGTACGACAACCCACATGACATGCTGCATGAAATTGAAAAATTAAATAAGAAGAATAATAAATCACGCATGCTAGCAGGTTACTGCTGGGAGTGGCCGACGAAAGAGCGGACTAATTCGACATACAAAGACATTGTCATTCGGGAACATGATTTCGCTATAAGCTGGAATTTATCTGATAGCATCTGGGCCATTGATCAAGATTCCGTTAATGAAGCTGGATGTATTCATACCTCGCAAGGATTAGAGTTCGATTATGTTGGTGTCATTATCGGTGACGATTTGCGATTTGAAATTGATCAGGTGATTACTGACTATACCAAACGGGCAAAAACAGACCAGTCATTAAAAGGAATTAAAAAAATGGCCAAGGAAAATCCAGAAGAAGCACAGAAAATTGCGGACCAAATCATACGAAACACGTACCGCACATTAATGACTCGCGGACAGAAGGGCTGCTTTATTTCTTGTACGGATCCGAAGTTAAATGGTTACTTTAGAGACCGGCTGCAAAAGACAAATTTGTATAATGATTTATCGCCTAAATGGGATATGAAGGTTGCTGAGGATAGGGTTGAGTATTAAATAAACTCATATAAAAGTTTATTATAATCTAACTATGTAAACTAAACTAAATGTAATGAAGATGGTCCATT
>Ga0182742_1001475_pt1 | contig 29862 bp, 27 predicted proteins | sample eDN5th37CBELigMG_FD_128880 | JGI IMG/M metagenome (GOLD analysis project Ga0182742, IMG submission 128880) | Enriched Miracle-Growth compost microbial communities from Emeryville, California, USA - eDNA 5th pass 37_C BE-Lig MG (version 2)... ... | reverse complement strand
TATTTTCATAACTGTTTCAAACATCTGCTAAAGGGAGCTATGAACCTGGCCTCAAAGTACTGAACAGAAAAATACCGGCAGTCGTGGACCAATAGGAATGCCCAGACTGCCGGTGTTTACTTTTGTCATCAATAGCATCGTGAAGTAACACTTCCGGGTATCCCTCTAAAAGCTCATCCGGAAAAGCCTTATTCAATGTGTAAATTTCAAATCTTTCAAAACTCTCGCCTTTTACATCCAGAAAATCGTATTGTCCTTCATGATAGTAGCTTCCCGGGACATCCATGTTAACCATCCACGAATAGTGTTCTGGGGCCTCGGTCTCCTTGCCTTTGTTTTTCATAATAAGATCGTAAATAGCCTTGTGATGCTCATTTCCATCGATTTGCTCCACGATATTGCCCATGGTCATGTGATATAAACGCTGCACCGATTTCACTTCTGTTCCATCGATCACCAATGGTTTCGTATCGATAGTAACTGTAGAGTTTTCGTAATTTACGTCACTGTCAAATGTTTCTGCAATAAAACGAAGTGGAACCATCATGCGATCATTTTTTACATAAGGCTTTACATCCAACTGCGTTACTTTACTGTTGACCAATGCGGTATCATGATTCGTTCTTATGATGACCTTCAACTCATGCTTGGTAAGTAACACGTCGGAACCCAACCAATCGACCTGAACCCCTAAATTTTCGCCGATCACACGCAATGGCACCATCGTGCGACCGTTCTTTATCTCGGGATTCACATCGGAAGAGATCACAACGCCATCAATCATGATCTGAATGTTAGAAGCATAAATCGTAGCAGCAAAGGCAGGTATGAACATAGTAACCAGTATAAATGCACGAAAAATCTTTGAAAGCATCTGTTTCATTGTTATCCTCCGTCGTTATTAATTATTCTCCGAATTGTAAACGCAGAAAAGGGCGATTTTGTTGCGTTACCCTGTTAAGTCCTGCGGTCTCCCATTTCCCTCAAGTCCCCAATTGAACAATTATATTCTATTATGTGAAAAATTCTATTACAATTCTATTACAACCCTTATCTCTCGATATGAAGGAGTTCATCATGGCGCCCGCATTCCATGTTCGCAGTTTTATCGGTACATTCGATGAGCACTGGCACGACGATCCATTCCACCAGAACACTACGCTCGAAATTGAGACGATCTTGGAGGGAAGAGGCATCTTCCAATGGGAGGACCAGAGTGTGCCGATCGAAACCGGACATGTCATTGTCATCCCTCCGGGCATCCGCCATCGGTTCGATGCGGTGACCAACATTCGGTTCGGCGTGATTCACCTTCAGCACATGCCGAAATCTCTCGCGGACATTGCCGAGAAGCTCGGCGCCGGGTTACGTCAGCCGACCATCTCCGCACTCCCGCGCATCGACCGGGACCGGTTCGAACTGTTGTTCCGCGAGTGGCTTCGGGTGCAATCCTCCACACTGAAGGATCCGCACCGCAGCTTCGCCGTATGGACCGAGCTGCTGCTCGTCTTCTTATACGAGCATTCTCAGTCCGACCTGCAGGCGATCACGATTACGAAAGCGGCGGATTATTTGCGGGAGCATCTGCATCATAACGCGAAGATGGCGGATATGGCGAAGCTGACGGGGATGACCGTCGCCGGCTTCCGCCGCACCTTCGAGAAAATTTACGGCGTCAGCCCGAAGCAGTATCAGCAGCAGTGCCGGTTGCAAGAAGCGAAATGGCTCCTCAGCGCAACGGATAAGGATATGAACGAAATATCCGAAAGGCTGGGCTTCCATCGGCTTCATTCCTTCTCCCAATGGTTCAAATCCGTGGAACAAATCTCCCCCTCCATGTGGCGCAAACGGCAGAAGATGAGGCGGGATGAACCGCATGACCAAGGAATCCCTTTTGTGTAAATTACGGTCTCTTTTGCATAAATACTTTTTGAAGCGTTTCCACTATCCTTGTTTCTAGTAGATACGATTCTAGGAGGGGACAATCGTTCATGGACAAAGTGAGAGTCGGCTTTATCGGTGTCGGGGGCATGGCCGAGCATCATATCAGAATGGTGAAGCAGATCGAGCACGCGGAGCTGGTTGCCGTTCACGACATTAACGCGGAGCGTTCCGCTCATATCGGGCGCACTTATGAGGCGGAGGTGTTTGCCAGCAGCCAGGAATTGATCGATTCTGGCAAGGTGGACGCACTGTTTATTTGTACGCCTCCTTTTGCAAGGGAAGAGCTTGAGGAAACCGCAGCCGCGAAAGGCATTCATCTGTTTGTCGAGAAGCCGGTTGGGCTGGAGTTGGACCGAGCGCGGGCCAAGTGGAAGGCCATCCAACAGTCCGGGGTCATCCACTCCTCCGGCTATTGTTTGCGTTATTTAGCTTCCGTGCAGAAGGCGAAGCAATACATAGAAGGCAAGCAGGTGAATATGGTACTCGCCCACCGGATTAACGACATTCCTCCGCTGGCATGGTGGACCGATCTGAGGCGATCCGGCGGACATATGGTGGATACCGCGACGCATCAGGTGGATCTCGTCCGTTACATTGCGGGCGAATTCGTTGAAGCGAGGGCGATTTACGCCCAGCGAAGCATTCGCGATCGGGTGCCTAACGCTACGATTCCCGATGTCGGCGTCGTTCAGTTCACGATGGCCTCCGGCGCGATCGGATCGCTTGCCAACTCCTGCGTCTCCCGGCACTTCGGGCGGGGAGACATTGAGGTGTACGGGCCGGATTACTATGTATCGATCGACTGGCACGGTGTAAAGATTTATGACGATGAACAAAAGGTGGAAGAGCAATGCGACACTGATTTCTATCTGGAGCAGGATCGAACGTTTATTGAGGCGGTGCGGACCGGCCGTCAAGATCTGGTGCTGGGCGGCTATGACGATGCGGTCAGAACACTTGCCGCAACGCTTGCGTTCAACCAATCCGCGGAAACCGGAGAGACCGTCATCCTCCATGGAGAGAAGGTTTGATCAACATGCTGAAGGGTGTGAATCAGTGGTGTTTTCCAGAGGGGACGCCGCTTGCGACGTTGTTTGAAGTGAGCCGGGAAGCCGGTTACGATGCCGTAGAGCTCAATATCAATTCCGACGGAGGCATAGGCCTGACGATGGAAACAACACCGCAAGAGGCGGATGCGATTGCCGCGATGGCGCGGGGGCATGGCTTGCGGCTTAGCAGCATCTCCACCGCACAGCTGTGGCGGTACCCGCTCTCCTCGGCGGACCCTGATGTACGCGCGCAAGGGCGGCGCATCGTCATGAAGGAGCTGGAGCTCGCGGAGCGGTTAGGGGCGGATACGGTGCTTGTCGTTCCCGGAGCCGTCAACGAGACAGCCTCCTATGGCGAGAGCTACGAACGCAGCCGCAACGAGCTGGAGAAGCTCGTCCCGGAAGCCGAAAAGCGCGGCATCCGCATCGGCGTCGAGAACGTGTGGAACAAGTTCTTGTTGTCGCCGCTCGAGATGAAAAATTTCATCGACGATTTCGACTCTCCGTATCTTGGCGCCTACTTCGATGTGGGGAATATTTTATTGTACGGCTTCCCGCAGCAGTGGATTCGCATCCTGAACGACCGAATCTTCAAGGTGCACGTGAAAGATTTTAAAACCGGCGTCGGCAACGGCCACGGCTTCGTCCCTTTGCTCGCCGGCGATGTGAACTGGCCCGAGGTCGTCCGGGCACTCCGCGACATCGGCTACGCCGACACATTAACAGCGGAGGTCGCCGTGTACCCGCACAGCCCGTACCAAGCCGTGTATGATACGGCGCGGCAATTGGACGCGATCATTGGCATGGATTAATCCCGTAAAGCAGAAGGAGCAGCCCGAATGATCGGGGCGCTCCTTCTTTTTGCGCAATACTACAAATGTTCCGCGTAGCGGATTAAGATTTGCGCATGCTCTTCAGTCAATTTTTTCCCGCTTTGCGCTTTCACCTGATTGATGAACGCTTTAACCATTCCGTCTTTAGCGTTCTGAGCGCCGCGTTCCGCCGCAGCCTTCGCATTCAGAAGCTTGCTGCGGAGCGCCTCTGCAAGCCCTGTATCCTCACCGGCAAACCGGCCCGCCAGCTCCGCCAATCCCTCATACGTGACAACTACTTGGAAGGTGAAGGTTTCGGCAGCCGCATTGCCGGCTTTGTCTATCGCCGTGACCGTCACGTCATAGCTTCCCGGTTCCAGCTCGTAAGCCGGACGCTCAAGAAGCATATCTGCGCACGGGTCGCCTGCCAGCCCGGATAACGCATCGGTTGCCGTACAGCTCAGATAAACGGATTGGGATACGGTATAAACCGGTTCCGCTTCGAAATGAATGACCGGTGAGGTCTTATCGATGGCCACTTCAATAGTTTGAGGCGCTTCCTGAACGCCTGAATGATTGGTCGCGTAATACATCAACGTCGTTTTACCTTCCTCGGTTAGAAGAAGCGTAACATGATCGGCCTGAACCGTCGTCGGAGCAATGGTATGGGCTCCCTCGGCCGAGTATGTGATCCGGTAGGCCTGTTCCGCATCGATCGATACGGAGGTATCTGTGTTATTCCATCCCGCTTCGTTCGGAGCCGGCTGCAAGACTGCAACCGAAATCGGCACAACCTTATCCTTCATCTTTACATAGAAATCATCATAGTACGCAACTGCGATATTATACCTTGTCGTCACAGCCAGGAATCTAGCGTAAGCCGCATTCTCCGGCGCCTTGCCCCGCAGTGTAACTGTCTGCCATTGCGCCAATCGGGACTCGTCGAGATGTGTCTCCCACGTCGTGATTTCCCGGTTGTTGGTGTCGTAGAAGCGGAACATGATGCCCGGCTGGCCGGATTCGATATATAAGTTGACACCGGCTTCATAGGTTTCTCCCGGAATGACGGGAACTTTGTCGCCGATGACCGCAACGGAAGCCGTTCGAAGCGTATCGATCGTCTTCAAACTTGTGCTTCCTGTGAAGCTTCGCTCAGTCGTCAATTCATAGCTGAATCCATTGCCCGGAGCAAAGAACGGACTCCAGCCGGGAATGTTGTTCGTCGTGCCGCCTTCCTCAAACCCGGCGTTGCTTACCGGAATCGAAACGTCCGGGAACGGTTCTTCGATGTCGCCGTCCACTTCGATTCGGTACAAGTATGTGTTGGTTTGCCAATCTGTAAAGTATATGTTGCCGTCCCAGCCCAGATCGAATCGTGCCGCATCGGTCAGCGTGCGGGATTCCAGCGTATCGGGATCGATGACGGTAAGCTTATCGTTAAAGAGCACGTAAAGCAAACCGTCCTCCGACCAACGGATCGGGTGGTGGGCCCATTGGCTGAAGTTCAGTTTCGCATGAATCTTCTTGCTCTTCACAATCTCGTACGTGTCCGGATTTATGGCGAAAATAAACTCGTACGATGCGCCCCAGATCAATCCGTCCGGTCCGACCGAAAGGTCCCCGATGAAGATCGGTTTGTCTAGGCCCGGAATGCGCAGCGGAAACTCTGCGATTTTCCGCTCTTCCACCGTATCCCAAACAAAGATCTTCGCTTCCTCTTCCGTCGGGTCGGAGCCAAGACCGTTGCGGATCGTCGTGGAGCCGAACAGCTTGTTGCCATACAGCGCCGTGCTCAGCACGCTTTGATTTTGCACCACATTGCGATGCACTCTCGTTTCCCCGGTTGCAGGGTCATAAACCGTAAGCGACCCGCCTAATGTGCCGTATCCGGAAATCGTCGAAATATAAATCTTCCCGTTCCCGCCGGTAATATGTACAAGCCGTTCCTGATCGTTGCCGAGTACGGACAGCCTCCTCGGGTTGTTGTTTCCAGGCGGCTGCGTTAGGTCATACTCAAACAAGGCGCCTTCCGGATAAACGCCCAAATACACTTTGTTCCCTTCCGCATAGATGCTGTCGGCCTGCCCGATGCTGAACGGCTGTGCAGTCTTTGTCGTCAAGTCGATCAACGAGGATCGGGCCTGCGATCCGGTTGCGATCATTTGGGTTTCCGACACTTGCGCTAACCGGTTGACGACCCCGGGCAAACCGGGAACGATAGGCGGAAGAAGATGCACTTGCTTCGTCTCAATATTCATGATCGCCACGCCGCCGTCATAACGCACCGTGACCAGGTTCTTCCCCGGCAGCTCCGGGTTGTTCGGAAATTCAACCCAATCGACGCCCCGAAAACCGCTGCCGTATTGCATGCCTGTAGATTCGATTTCATACGTGTTCAAGTCGAATGTTTGCAGCAAGCCGTCCGCAAGGAAGTACAATTTCCCGTCCAACGAATCCGTCGCATGCAGCCCTACGAGACGATCGATTTTGACGTCGAGCCATTCCTCCGTCTGCGTATCATAGATGAATCCTTCCCCTGGAATGCCGCTTCCGTCTGTATACCGGGCCAATAAATAGCGGTCGTCGATCGTGCTCAAATCATAAACCACATCTTCTATCGCCGGAACGTTTGCCGCAATATTTATCTTCTCGCCCGTTTCAATATTCACCTTGACGATCTGCCGATGTGCGGTTCCCGCATAGACATAGCCCCCTTGATAAGCGATGGAGCGCACATATTCTTGCGCAATCGCGCCGATCATGCGGCCGTAATCTCTCAGTTGATTAGTAGCCGGATCATACTGAAACACCTTGCCGCCGGGATACGTTCCGATGTACACGCGGCCCTGGTCATCCGTCGTAATGGAATTCGGCCAAGACTCCCCTGAAAATTGGGCTACAACCTCGGCATTGTGCGTCTCCGGGGAGTAGCGCCACAGTCTTCCTCCACCCCCGTCCGCGCCTATGTATACCGTTCCGTCCGGGGCAACCGTATGCGCCCATGAGCTCTCCGATGGAGAAAGCGGGATGCTTCTTAACAGTTTATAATCATCGAGGTCAATGACATTCAGGTAACCTGGTTTCCCTTTCGCAACAGTATAGAGGGTATTATGTCCGTCTTCCATGCCGACCGTGCCGTTGAAAATCGCCACCGTGTAGTTATTCGGAATGAGGAGTTCCTCTGGTGTACCGTAGATTTTCTGCGACAGCTTACTCTCAGCGGCCGAAGCCGCGGCTCCGCCGAACCCCGTAACTGCGAGCAGCAAACTGATCATGACCGTTAGAATGCGAAATGTTCTCTTTTTCACTACAATACCTCCTTATATGTTTTTCCGCGCCAGCTTGATTCAAGTCTGCAAGAAATGAAGATGATTACGCCACTATCTGATTCGTAAGCGTTTTCAAAGATGAAGGTTATTGTTCTTCCGGCCTCCTTCCTCTTATACTGAGGGATACATCAACGTATTGTGGTATCCCTATGGTATCTATATTAGAAAATAGGCGGAAATAAGTCAATAATTTCCATTGAAATTTTCGTATTTTGGTTTCCATGTGGTATCTCATCTATTCCGAGCAGATTCATTATGATATAATATGGAAGATTTTGATTGCCGAGGAGGTGGCGGTACGATGAGCGGCAAGCCGGATCGTGCAACCTACCAAGCGCGGATGGAAGACATGCTGTCGACTTTGCGAACGGAGATTATTTCCGGCATCCGGCCGCAAGGCAGCTATTTGCCGTCTGAAATCGAACTTGGAGAGCTTTTTCAACTTAGCAAGAAATCAGTACGCAAAGCGCTGGAAATTCTGGTAGACGAAGGGCTTGTCTGCAAAATTCCCCGCGTCGGTAACCGCGTCCTGCTGCCGGATTCGTCTCCGGTAACTACCCTCAGATTAGGGATATATGCGTCGATCGAGGAGCAAGCGTTTCTCCCGGAATTATTGGAACGATTCCTTACAGCGTATCCGAATATCCGGGTGGAAACGGTCATGCTGCCGTATACCAAGTACCCTTATGCAATAAAGGGCTATTTGGAGAACGGATTTTTGGATGTATTCACATTGAATAACCGTAATTTTCAAGAAATAGAGGAAGCCAATCACCTGCATCTGTTGGAGCCGCAATCGCCGAATCCCGCCCATCATACGTTCTTAATCCGGCAATTCTCCCATAATGGAGCCCTCTACTCAACACCGCTCATGTTCTCGCCTGTAGTGCTATGCTACAACAAAGGCGTATTCAAGAACTGCGGCTTGTCTATGCCGAACAGCGGTTGGACCTGGGACGTACTGCTGGAGACTGCCATTGCGATTCGGAAGAAGGCCGGAATCAATGGGTTCTACGCGCACATCGAATCTTTGAACCGGTTTCCGATCTTCTTGCTGCAGTCCGGTTTCCGCTTCGAAGCCAGACCCTCCGGTTATCGCTATGACGATCCCAAGCTTTGGGACGTACTGCACCGATGCCGCAGCTTGTTTCTCGAGCAAGGCTTCCTTCCTGCCTTCTTATCGGAACGGGATGCAGGCGCCGAAAGGCTGTTCATGCAACAGAAGGTTGGGATGATCATGACTACTTACTACGGGCTTAACATGATGAAGCAGGTTCCCTTTGAATACGACATTACGCCGCTTCCTTACGCAGTGATTCCAAAAACGTTGCTGCTTACGACCGGACTGTCGATCAATCGGTTTTCAAAACAGAAGGAGATTGCCCGTCTGTTCGTAGACTTTCTCGCTTCCGAGCCGTCCCAGCGTTACATACAAAAACAGACGCTCAGCCTCCCTGCTAATGGAGCTGCTGCCGATCAGAACGAAGAAGACGGCTTAGCCGGGCCTCCGCGGTACCCTCTATACCGCGAAATTATGCCGACCTTCGCGGACTACAGGGAGCTGAACATCACGATAGAAGCGCTGGATGATTTCAGCCAAGAGCTAAAGCTGTTCTGGGGGGGATTAGACGAACCGGAATCCATTATCCAGCGAGTGCAAACGAGGTTGATGGAAATGTGAAAACCCGACCGTTTCCGGTCGGGCTTCTTTCCGCGGTAAACATTCGGTTATGTGGTGTTCCTTCCTGGTCCCGAATAAACCGCCACATTCCGTTCCCTGCACGCTTGCTCGAACGGAGCATCCGGCTGACGATCCGTGATGATGCCGGTCGCCCGGTCGAGCGGGATGATCGTAAATAAGGCGCTTCGCAGCAGCTTGCTGTGATCGAAGACGGCGTACACCTCGCTAGACCGCTCGATGAGCAGCTGTGCAATGCGCGCCTCCAGCTCGGAATGCATCGTAAAACCGTGCTCCGCCGACACCCCGTCGACGCCGAGGAACATTTTCGAAATATTGAGCTTTCCGATCACACTCTCCGCCAGCGGCCCGATGAGCTCATAGCTCTTCGAGCGCATGACGCCGCCGGTCACGACGACTTGGACGTCTTCCGCATCCGCAAGCTCCGCGGCGATGTTCACCGCGTTCGTCACGATGGTGATGCCGCGATGCTGCTTCAGCGCCCGCGCAATCAAATACGTCGTCGTGCCGCCGGTCAAGCAGATGACGTCGCCTTCCCGAACGAGCGACGCCGCGGTTTCGGCGATCCGCTCCTTCTCCTGCAGCAGGGCCGATTGCTTGGCGGCGAAGGGAACCTCTTGCGTTGCCTGCATCGCCCCGCCGATCGTGCGGATGATGCTGCCCGTCTTCTCCAGCACATCCAGATCCCGCCTCGCCGTCGCTTCCGAGCTCCCCGTCGCCTCCACGATGTCTTGTACGGACAGCTTACCGCGCAGCTTAAGGAGCTCTAAGATTTTATCACGGCGCAGTTCGCCTTTGCTTCGTTCCATAAGCCGGATTCTCCTTATAATATCGGGCGTACCTCGACTTGCTCAAGATAAGCCTCGTACACCTCTTGTTCGATATGCCCCGCGCGATCCGACATGGCGTTGGCGGCCGATGCGGCGGCGGCGATGCGCAGCTTCTCCTCCGGCGGCAGGCACCGCTCCTCGGCGAACGCCAGCCCGGCGACGAACGAGTCGCCGCAGCCGACGGCATTGACCGCCTGAATCTTCGGCGGCGTTACTCGATAGGCGCTGCCTTGCAGAATCGCGACCGCGCCTCGCTCGCCGAGCGTGACGCACACCTGCTCAATGCCGGTATCGGCAAGCTGCCACGCCGCGTCAATCACTTCATCGTCGCTCAACCGATCCTCGCGGCCCAGCCATTGGGCAAGCTCCTGCTCGTTCGGCTTCACGAAGTACGGCCTCGAGGCGAGCGCGGTGCCGAACGCCTTGCCGCTCGTATCCAGGAATGCGCGCGCTCCCTCCGCACGGACGATGCCGATCAACTCCGCATACAAATCCGTCGGCACACCTGGCGGCAGGCTTCCGGACATCGCAACGATGCTGGAGCGTTGAGCCAACCCGCGCACTACGGCCTTAAGCTCAGCCACATGAGCATCGCCGACATCCGCGCCAAGCTCCAGCACCTCTGTCGACTCGCCCGTCGTCTCATCCATGATGTTCAGGCAGAGCCGCGACTCGCCGTCCGCCTTGACGAAGGCCGTGGCGACCCCGCGTCGGCGCAATTCTTCTTCAATAAATCTGCCGTTATTTCCCGCGATGAAGCCGGTTGCCGTCGTATCGCCGCCCAGGAGGCGAATGACCTTCGCGACATTCACGCCTTTGCCCCCGGGGTCGGCGATTTGCCGCGTCACCCGGTGGACGCGCCCGATCTGAAGCTGCGGCACATAGTATGTCTTATCAATGGCCGCATTCAGTGTGACCGTCGAAATCACCGGAGATCTCTCGCTTTCCCGATACAGCCGCACAGTGACATTTTTTCGATGGCCAGCTCTTTGACCGCTTTCTTCGCCGGAACCATATATTTGCGGGGATCATTCTCGTCAGGGAATTGTGCAAAAATGTCCTTAATCGCATCCGAGAACGCGATGCGCAGCTCTGTCGCGATGTTCATCTTCGACATGCCGAGCGACACCGCGCGCTTCACCTGCTCCGCCGGAATGCCCGAACCGCCGTGGAGCACGAGCGGCACATCGACAAGGCTCGCGATCTTCTCGATCCGGTTGAAATCGATGTTCGGCTCGCCTTTGTAAATGCCGTGCGCCGTCCCGATCGCCGGTGCCAGCGTGTTCACGCCGGTCTCCTCTACGAACGTCCGGCATTCCTCCGGAACCGCCAGCATCGCGTCCAGCTCATCGACAACGATGTCGTCCTCGACGCCGCCGACCTTGCCGAGCTCCGCTTCCACATTGACGCCCGCCGCCGAAGCGACCTCCATCACCTGCTTCGTGCGCCGCACGTTCTCGGCATAAGGGTGCATGGACGCGTCGATCATGACGGACGTGTAACCCGCGCGGATACATTGGACGATCAGCGGGAAATCGGTACAGTGGTCGAGATGAAGCGCAATCGGAAGGCCCGTGCGGTTGGCTGCTACGGTCGCAGCCGCGGCGATATAATCAGGGCCGAGATGCTTCACCGTTCCGACAGTCGACTGGATGATGAGCGGGGAATCGGTTTCGGCGGCTGCCTCCACGACGGCTTGGAGCATCTCCAGCGTGTGGACGTTAAAGGCGGCAACCGCGTATTTATGTTGTCTTGCGTGCTGCAGCATTGCGGTAGATGAAACGAGCGGCATAGATAAATCCCTCCAGATAAATGAGTCTATGAATGAAACATATGATTATAATAATCCTGTTAATTGATTATTTCAATCAAAATTGTGATTGAAAATGTCATATTAAAAAGGTACACTAACGATAACATACACACCGCAATTATAGGAGGGTTCTATTCTCATGAGCTTGACGTACAGTGAAGTCAAACAACAATACGCCGCGCTGCAGCAAACATATGATTATATGATGTCGAAGCGAGAGGAAATCGTGAGCTTCGTCCGCGGACAATCCGTAACTTCCATTACGTATGCCGGCTGCGGCTCGAGCTATACATTGAGCCTGTCGGCGGCGTTCTCCACGCGGGTTCGCGCCCGTATGGCGGCGAACGCGTTGGCGGGCGGCGACCTGATGCTGAATGTGGAGCTGTACCGTCCGATGCTTGAACATACATTGCTGGTGGCGCCGTCGCGTTCCGGCAGTACGAGTGAAGTGATCGAGTCTCTCCGATTGATCAAGGAAGCAGGGCTGAACGTTCCTGTCATCTCCCTCTCCTGCGTGGAAGGTTCCCCGTTGTCGCAGCAAGCGGATGTGGCATTGGAGCTGCCGTGGGCGTTCGACCACAGCGTGTGCCAGACGCGGACCGTTACGAACCTGTACACCGCGAATCTAATGATCGCCGCTTTCCTGGGAAATGATGAGACGCTCCTCGCCGATATCGCGAAGGCGATTCAACATGGCGAAGCGTACATGGAGCGTGTAGAGGGGCTGATACGGGAAGCAGTCAGCTTCGATTGGAAGAGCGCCGTCGTCCTTGCCGACGGCGAGCTGCAAGGGCTCGCGGCCGAAGGAGCGATCGCGCTGACCGAGATCGCCCGGGCACAGGCGAGATCGTTCCATCTGCTCGACGTGCGCCACGGACCGATGGTGACCGTCGGACCGGATACGCTCGTCATTGCCGCCATTACGGGTGCCGGTTCGAAGCACCAAGCCAACCTGATGCGCGACATTAAGGAGAAGGGCGCGACCATCGTCGCCTTCGCCGACCGGGCGGATGCCATTCCATCCGAGCATGTCGATTGCGCCATCGTCGCCGAAACCGAGCTGGACGTTGCCGCGCAGGGCATCCCGTTCATCTTCATCCCGCAAATCGCCGCCCTCGACAGCGCCGAGCGCCAGGGCGTCGATCCCGATAAGCCGGACGGCCTCGTCGCTTGGGTGAAGCTGTAAATCAGAAAGTCCCACACCCCCGATCTTTACACGGGAAGTGTGGGACCTTCTTTTGTTGTTATGGACGTCCAAAAAATTCTTCTACCTCTCGTTCAAACTGCTCTAACAGCGGAAATCTAGAGACATGCCCCAGACTGTCTACGAGACCTTGATAATACCAACGCTGCTCCTCATACCCCCGCTTAAACTTCTGCCACACCGCGTCGCCCATTACTTCATAATCTCTGCGGATCGAACGCAGGTTGTGCAGCTTATCCGCGCACGTCACCTGCCTTACCGGCAAGCTCGCCGTACGCAGGTAATCCAACGTATGCTGCTTCCGCTCTTCCCAGCTCGCCGACTTATCCGGCTCCGACGCGCCTTTCACCAATTCCAGCACCTCAGCACCGAACCGTTCCGCAATGTCTTCCTCCGTCGTATCGGTATCTTCCAATGTATCGTGCAGCAGCCCGGCGATCACGACATCCTCTGAGCACCCGGCCTCCTGCAATATCATGGCTACCCCGAACGGATGGCTGATATACGGAATGTCGGTCTTTTTACGAAACTGATGCCGATGCGCCCATGCCGCAAACTCAATCGCTTGGTCGATTCTGCTCATGCTCCCCACCCCGATTCTGTATTCGATATCCAGTATATCATCCACATATGTGAAGGGCATCACAATCACATCCGCGCAATAAGGCTATAATAACGTTGGAGGCGATGAATAATGGAAAAGAAACCCGTAACCGATGCGCAAACCTTCAGTGCGGAGCGCTTCACCAAGCAGTTCTTATATAAAAAAGGCGGCAGCAACGTGTTCGTTCTCAACTTCTCCCCGGGGCAGGAGCTTCCGCCGCATAAGCATCCCGGCCATGAGCTGTTCATCCTCGTATTGGAGGGCGGCGGCACAATGACCGTCAACGGCGAACCAATTGCCGTGACACAAGGCGACACCGTCTATTGCGAATCGGAAGAGCTGTTCTCGTTCCAAAATACGGGAGACCGAAATACGAGTCTATACGTGGTATTAAGCAAGACGGCCATGTGACGCAAACACCTCGTCTGCCAACGGCCTGGTTACGATCGGACCGCGGCCGAACAGCACCGGAATCATCTCCAACATCGTCAGATGATACGTAGAGAGCACCACGACGCCGGTTTGCGTCTCTTGGATAAAGCCTGCATACGTATGGAAGCCTACCGTCGTGCCGCCGGTCCAAATCATCGGATGCTCCCACCGTTTCGAACGTTCAATAAACCAGCCCAGCCCTTGATCCAACTGCTTCGAGGGCCCTTTCGCATGCATTTGATGTGACAAATGAAGCCAATTTTTTGTATCGTCATCCGTTCCTTCTAGCCCCATGTTCCATTCCACAAACCTCATCATATCGCCCATCGTGGAATGAATCCCGCCGGCGCCCAGCACGCCTCCGATCGTCAGGGGCGGAATCGGGAAACCTTTTTTCGTGAAAGCTTCCACTCTTCGATCTTGCTGCTCTTCGTTCAATTCGAACACGGTGTCGGACATGCCGAGCCTGCGGCACACCCGTTCCTCTGCCGCCTTGGTATACGGCATCCCCAACACCTGCTCCAACACGCGCGCTAAGAGCGCCATCCCGATGTTGGAGTAATTCCATTTGCCGGACTTTCGTTCTTTCAAGGTATGTCCGGTAAGAAAAGCGGTCAAATCTTCAGGGGTGTAATATGCGTAAGGGTTCAAATGCTTCTCCCGGTTGAAGCCGACGCGCTTATTCAATACTTTATCCTCGCGCGGCAGCCCTGAAGTGTGCGTGGCGAGCTGCCGCAACGTGACACTCGGATAGTCAGGAAAAAATCTCGTCACCGGATCGTCCAGGCTGACGATGTTCTGCTGAACCAAATCCGCGAGAAGCAGCGTTGTAAACACCTTCGTGACGGATCCCATTTCGAAGACAGCCGAAATTGGCTTGATGTGCTGCGGAAGCTGTCCGTATATTCGGTACGACCGCTCCCCGCCTTGCGTGACTCCGATGAAGATCACATTATCCTTGCGCGGGTATAAGCCTTTGGCCGCAATATGGTCGAACGTGTTTGGAAAATTCATAGGATTACGCCTCCTGCTTGTTCTGCGCAATGTGGTATAGCTTCTTATAGATATTTAGCAGCTGCTCCAGCTCCGGCTCTTCGAGCAGCAGGTAGTAATTCCGGATAATGTACATGTCGATTTCATTCATTTTATTCCGGTACTGCTTGCCTTTCTCAGCGAGGGAGACGAGGATTTCCCGGCGGTTCTGCAGATTGATCTCCCTTGTGACATAGCCCGTATTCTCCAGCTTCTTGATGATTTGACTTGCCGCGCTTGCTGTAATTCCGAAATGATTCGCGATCTCATTCACTGTTCTCGCCCGTTCCCCGAGGAGCTCCAAGATCGTCATCTGCCGGTGAGTCAGCTCGGAGAACTGCTGATCCATCAGTTGGCTGATATCTCGCAGCATCAAGGCGGAGATCGCGTCGCTGTAGTGCTTGATCGCCTGGGAAATTTGTGTCATGTCGCTCATTGGAATAACATTCCTTTACGTTGATTTGAGTTTATTATTAAGTTTGCTTAATAATTAAGCAAACTTAAATTTTTGTTTTGGCGATTTTTTAACGGACACAGTTGCCGCTTAGAGGCTGATTTTCGAGCGTTTCTCATTCTAACGGACGCAGCTGCATCTTAGCGGCCAAAAACTGACGCCGCGGGTGAATTTAGCGCTGTAAGATGCTCACATGTCCGTTACAATGACGAAATGCCAGATTCGACGCTCTAAGCGTCGTTGTTGTCCGTTACGGGATCCATTCAAGAATGAGCGCCAAAAATAGACCAATCAAAAAAGACCGCACAAGGCGGTCTCTCCGTCGTAAGTGATATTACCCAAACACAAATTCCCGAACGGCGTGTGCGACGCCGTCCTCATTGTTCGTTCTCGTAATCGCATCGGCCGCAGCCTTCACATGCTCCTCTGCGTTCCCCATCGCCACACCCATACCTGCCGCCCGCAGTAAGCAAAGATCATTATCGCTGTCACCGAAGGCGATGACATCCTCCATCGTAATGCCTAGACGCTTACAGATCTCGCGTACTCCGTTTTCCTTCGTGACGCCTTTCACCGATATTTCGATGTTGATCGGAACGGACCAAGTGAGTTCCAGCGTCCCCCATCCCGCGAGCTCCTTCCGGATTCCGGCGAGCACTTTCATATCGTTGGTCCCCATGCCAAATTTCATCCAGTCGCGTTCGAACATTTCTGGAGTCCAATCTGCACGACCGGTCAAGCTTTCTACACTATAACCCCAGTACCACTCTGCTCGGGCCGACGCAATTTCGTGCAATTTGCGCACCGTATCCCTTGGCAAGAACGAACGCTTCAGCAGTTTGCCCGGCTTCTCCCAAATTTCCGCGCCATTCAGCAAGACAGCAGGGCCATCCACTCCCAATTCACGCCACAGCGCACCGGCCGTCTGCAATCCCCTTCCCGTCGAAAACATGACCGTGACTCCATGTTCGGCGGCATATGTTAGCCACTTTTTGGACTCATCGGTAATCTTCTTCTCATCATTCAGCAGCGTTCCGTCCAAATCCAACGCGATAAGCTTAAAATTCGTCTTCGTTCGCGGCATCGTGTCATCCTTTCACAGCGCCCATCGTTGCCCCTTCCATAAGGAGACGTTGAAATAACACATAAATAATTACCGACGGAATCATAGCGATCGTCACACCAGCAAACAGCGTCACCCAATCGGCTGAAAACTCCATCATCTTGTTCGCGGAATACATCTGTACGGCAATCGGATACTTATCCGGATCGCTCAAATAAATAAAAGGACCCAAGAAGTTATTATAGTAGCCTAGAAATTTAAAAACGGCAACGGTAACGATGCCCGGTGTGGACAACGGCACAATAATGCGCCAGAAGGTCTGGAAGATGGTAGCTCCGTCCATCTTGGCGCTCTCTTCCATATCCGCAGGCAGCGAGCTCATAAATCCGCCGAGAAGCATGAGGTAAAACACACTTTCCCCTAAGCTTGACAACAGGACGAGACCTGTTAAGCTGTTCGTCAATCCAAGATCTCTCATGAGAACGTATTGAGGCACCAACGCGTTAATTCCGGGCAAAAATAACGAAAGCATAATGAGTCCCCATATCAAAGACCGGCCCTTGAACTTAATTCGGGTTAACGCATACGCGTTGATCGTCGTAAAGAACATCGCGACGACCAAGCTTCCTCCAACGTAGTACAGCGTATTCAATAACGATTGCCCGAAACCGTATGAATTCCAAGCTTTGCTGTAGTTTTGCCAGCGAAGTTCTTTAGGCAAGGCCCAAATATCCATAAAAAACTCCGCATTGCTCTTTAAGGATTCATAAAGTACCCAAGCGAGAGGAAATAAAATGGTCAGCGCCCAAACAAACAACACAAGGCGCCAAATCAGATCCATGGCGGTGCGTTTTTCTTTCATTTCTAACCCTCCACTTGTTCCATAGGTTAAAATTCAATATCGTTCTTCGGCATAAATTTGTCCGTCAGCAGCTTCGCTGACACCAGAATGACGAACAAAATCATACCGATCGCGGAGGCGTAGCCATAGTTTCGATATTCATTGCCAAAGGCCAGATTAAACATATACAGACCAATGACATCTGTTGAGCCGAACGGACCGCCGTTCGTCAAAATCAAGACCATTTCGAAGCCTTTCATCGTTCCAAGTATGAGGAACAATGCGCCGATGCGAACCACCGGCATGACTAGCGGAACGGTGATCATGCGCAAGCGCTGCATGTGTCCGGCCCCTTCAAGAACCGCCGCTTCATACAGCGACTTCGGAATGGCAAGCATGGCATTCGCGAAAATAATGACGTACAGCCCAACCCCGCCCCAAACCCAAGCGGGAATGATCGCCGCCAGCGCCGTTCGCTCATCGCCTAACCAATAGAAATTGTTCATATTGATGCCGACGAGCTTCAGCATCCCGTTCAGCAAACCATACATACCGTCGTATATAAATGCCCACAGCAGTGCTATAACAACTGTTGACAACACATTTGGAAAGAAAAACAGCACCTTCAGCAGCTTGTTCTCTTTGTACGATTTATGCGTAATGAGATAAGCAAGCAGCAAGGAAATCGCAATGACAAGAATCGGTACAAAAATCATTAAAATTAAGTTATTGCGCAAGGCGCGCCACACGAACCGGTCGTTAACAGCCGCCGCAAAATTATCAAAGCCGACGAATTTGGCCGCGGTCATCCCGTCCCAATCCAAGAACGCATAATAAACAGACATAATATTCGGGTAAAGAGTGAACAGCAGATACCCGCCGAATGGGGGAATGATGGCTAGTGCGAGAAATATAATCTTCTGCGTACGCTCTTTATCCAATCCGAGTTTTTGCGAGAGCGCTTGCTTACGCTGCAACAGGGTGGACATCGTCTTATGAATCGCTCCTTTTCTTATACAGAACGCGGAGAGATTGCCGCCTCCCCGCGTCCCATATCTTCGCTACTCCAGATTTTGGAGAACTTGAACCATTAGCTTATCCGCCTCTTCCAGGATTGGCTGCGGATCTTGCTTCCCGATGAAAATCTTCGGAATCGCTTCTTCAAACGTCTTCGTTGCTTGGCTAAACAGCGGATCCGAGATCGAAACGCTGCGGTTTGGCCGGATGGTGAGAGCTTTGTTCTCCTCCAAATACCTTAGAATGTTCTTATGAGAGGTATACAATTTATCTGCCCTCGCCGGATCCGAGATCAAGTCGTTGCGAACCGGAAGCGCACCTTGCTCCGCAGAGGCTGACTGAATTTCCATAGACATCTGCCACATGATGAATTCTTTCGCCCACGCCTTATTCAGCTCCGGCTTTGCCGCCCAGATGTAATGACCGTTGGAGATACTGTTTTTCACCCACAGATTTTGATCTGTGCTCTCTCTGAACGGCACCGCCATGAAGCCCCATTCGAATCCTTCCGGCGTAGAGTCCTTCATTTCGTTCTCTACGTGGCTGCCTGTCGAAACCATAGCCACTTGACCTTGTATGACCAGCATCTGCGATTGCGTATGGTTCAATGCAGGCATTCCTTCGTAGAAGTAGCCTTTCTGTCCAAGTTCATAGACGCGAGTCCAAAGCTCCTTCGCTTCCGGACTGGAATACTCATTCTTATATGCTTGGAAATTTTCATGGAACGTATCGAATTGGCCCTTCATATCAGCGAGTTCATACATCTTGGTGTTGCCGAACGCATTGTCATGGTAGCTTGGATACATACCAGGGAAAACCATCGGCGTAATGCCGTCCGATTTAATGTCTTCTAGCAGATCGAGGAACTCATTCCAAGTTTTCGGATTTTGATTCCAACCTTTTTCTTCAAACAATTTTTTATTGAAAAAGAGTCCGCTATAAGTAGATACGGTGGGGATTTCGTACATGATGCCGTTGATTCGGTTCGCCCCTGAGTATACACCGCTGAAAACCATATCTTTCAGCTTCTTATCGGGTGCATCAGGCAGCGTTCGCTCCCACATGTCTTCGAGCGGTTCCAGCTTGCCCGCTTCCACCAAGGCGACAATATCGCCGGAAGGCTTGCGGTTGAACATATCGAACATGTCGTTATCGTCATTCGCGGAAATTTTCGTAGATAAGATGGTTGGCAGATCCGATGAAGCTGTAATTTCAATCGTGACGTTCGGATATTTCTCCGTGAACGTCTTGATTGCCAGATCGGCGACGTCGCGGCCGTATCCGCCTACAAAGAAGCCATACTTCAATGTAACCTTCTCCTTCTTCGGCAGCCCGTTCTCCGGATACACATCTTCCTCTGGCGCCGGGGCTTCCGTCTTCCCTGACGATGATGGATTCGCCGGCTGCGAAGGTTGATTCGCCGGCTTCGGAGGTTCACTGGTCGTGCCCCCGCCTGCGCAGGCAGCCAGCAAGGATAAAATGAATACGAATACAAGACTGACCGTAACCATCTTTCGGATAGAAATCTTTCTCATTCGAGTCATCCCCCAAAATTAATATCAAGACCCATTTCTTCACACGTTCCTATTTTTCGTTTCACCTGTGCAACGGCAATCTCCGCGATGCATTTTAAACTTAACCACCCCCATAAATTCGGCTTGTTCCCTTCCCTTTCTCATGAAATTCGGTATAATGATTAATAAATCAATTGTTTTTATTAATTAAATCATCGTTGTGGAAGCGTTGTCAATACATTTTAAAGAAAAAAATGTAACTGGAGGTATCGTGTGTTATGTTTCCAACTCAAAAACCAGGGCTTGAGCTGCTCAAATCCATGAATCAGCAGAAGGTTCTTCAATTAATCTTTACAGAAGGGCCGATCTCTCGCGTTGAAATCGCGCAGAAGACTGGGTTAAGCCAACAGACCGTTACGAATATCGTCAATCGGCTGCTGGAAGATCAAACTGTATTAGAAGGAGATCTGCAGCCGCTCAAAGCAGGCAGCGGGCGCAAACGGATCTCTCTTGTTTACAATCACTCGAATTTTTACGCGATCGGCGTCGAACTGGCCAGCCGCTCTATTCGCGGTTGCACCTACAACTTCCGCCAGGAATGCCTCTCTTCCTCTGAGCGCCGGACAGAGCGGTTCAACAGCACCGATGACCTGATGTCTTCACTCCATGAAGTCATCGATGAGCTGCTGCAGAGTGTTCCGGTGCAATGCCATGTGAAGGGTATTGGAGTCAGCGTCCAAGGTCTTGTGAATTCTAAAGAAGGCATTATTTTGCGCACGCCTCGCTTTAACCTTCAAGAGCTGCATCTGAAAGCACTGCTCGAACAGAGATATAACATACCAATTCATATCAATAACGATATGAATTTGTTGGCATATCACGCGAGCATGACCGGCAATCTCATGTCATCAACGAACAGTATCACGTTAAAATTTGATAACGGCATTGGCTCCGCGTTGATTGCCGATAAGCATCTTATCTCCGGAGCAACCTCCTCTGCCGGCCTGTTCGCGCATTATAAGGGATTTACCGGCACGAACGCTCACCCGTGTTTTTGCGGAGGAGTCGGCTGCTTAGCCACCCTGCTCTCAACCAGCGGATTTAAGAAGGCGATGGGGCTTCCACTGGAAGAATTCAGCCGGCTTATAAGCAAGGGAGACGCGGAGGCGACCGCGTTATTTGATCACATCGTTCATACCGCGTCGATTGCAATCGCCAATATGGCCTCCTTCCTGAACCCTGACAGCATTTTATTAACTGGAAATTACTTGACGACTTTAGGGAATCATCATTTCGTCCCGAAGCTTACCGAGAACGTGTTGAAGAACGTGCCGGAGACGAACCGCAACATCCGTTTTTACCATATGGAAACGATGCCCGATGCCCCATTGTTAGCGGCAGGCCTTGTGATTAAGCATGAATTCGAGCTTCCCGCCGAATCGTTCTGATATAATAAAGTATCACTGTAATGACCATAGGAGCTGATCCGATGATGGATATTTGGCGCTCGATTGCCGAGGAGAAAATTCAGGAGGCGATTCGCAAGGGTGAATTTGATAACCTGCCCGGCGCGGGGAAGCCCCTGCCTCCCGATGACGCGGCGCATGTGCCTGAGGATCTCAGAATGAGCTTTAAGATGCTCAAGAACGCCGGCTTCCTTCCGGAAGAAATGCAGCTGCGCAAGGAAATGTTGACACTCAGCGATCTGTTGGCTGCTTGCGAGGACGAAGCTGAGCGCACCAAGCTCAGAAACAGATTGTCCGCCAAGAAAATCCGCTACGACATGCTCATGTCCAGCCGGGGCTGGAAAACCGCTTGCGCCTTCGGCGAGTATGAGCAGCAAATCCAGAAGAAGCTGATCCAAGAACAATTGGATGATGATTCCCAATAAGCGGCAAAGAGGAGCTACGCCGCGCAAAACTTAGAGCCATGCACACATCCGCACCGGCAGCAGTAGTTTCCGCAGGCAAGATTGGCCGCAACGGACTGCCTCCTTCCCCCTTTAATCCGAGCCATAATCAATCTTGCCTCCCCTTCTGGAACCAAAGCACACATCCTTTGCACACTCCTTTAATTCAAAAAATAAAAAACCGCGCGAACAGAATATCTGTCCGCACGGTGCTTCCGCGCAAGTCATATCAAGTTACCGTGATTATATCCTGAAATGGGTAATTTATGCAAGCGAATCTTGCCATTACTTGCTCTTCCTGGAGACATTCCATAGCGCGAGGAAGAAGAACACCACGGCAACCCCAACGAGCACAGCCACATGCACCCAAGGTGACGCCGTGTAATCCCCGTAGGTGAAGGTAATTCCCATCAGAAACTCAAAATCGGAAACGATGGCTTCCGGCACACCGGCAAAGCTTTCGTCCATCGGCGCTTCCAGCATCAATTGCCGCATGAGGGCGCTGGCATGGGATACCGGGAACAGCGTAATGACCCACTGCATCGCCTCCGGCATATTGCCGACAGGCAAATACACCCCTGTCAAGAAGCCGATCAGCGTTCCGAGCACCGTGCTCGCGGTGGAGAAGGCGCTCAAGCTTGATATGAAGCTAATGATGAAGAAGACTAACGCGCTGGACGCCAGCACCGAGATGAACAGCACACCGAGAAACTTCAGCATCGTACCGAACGGCAGCAGCGCTCCTCCGCTGGCGACGATATAGATTTGCCCGATGGCGAAGGTGACCAAGCTCATGATAAGGCCGACCGTGAACGCGCTGAGAATATATCCGCCGACGATGCTGCTTCTTTTGACAGGGGACGCATGGAAATCCTTACTGTTCTTCCGCGCCCGATCCTCCACCATAATCCCGAAGGCGCCCATCGCCGTCGTGATGGACGCGACCGACACAATGCCCGCAATCATCCAGTTGTTCATCAGGTTTCGCGCTCCCGGCACCCCTTCGGGAATGGAACGCACCCACACATCCCCCAAGAACATCACGTACAAGCCGATGATGATGAATACGCCTAAGAGGGAGAAGAAGACGGAGCTTTTTTGGCGGAAAAAGATTCTCAAATTGCGAACTGCGAGATTTATCATTGGTAGTTCCCTCCTGTAATCTGCAGGAATACATCGTCCATGGATCCGTGAATAACCTCAAAGCTGTCGATGAACGGCTTTGCTTGCTCCAAGATCGGAATCGCGGCAACCGTATCGGGGATTTGGGCTGTAATGAGGCCGTTCTTGATGGTGTAGGACAGGTGCTTTTCTTCTAAAATGTTGACCACGGCATCCTGATTATTAGGTTTGATATGAATCCGATCGGAGCTGTACCGCTCCTGCAGATCGTATGGGGTCCCTTGGACGGCGATCTGTCCGTGGTTCATAATGACGATATAATCGGCTGTTGCCGCTTCCTCCATATAGTGCGTGGTCAGAAATACGGTCATGCCGGTGTTTTTCTGCAACTCGGACAAGGTCTGCCACACGCCCTCTTTCGTCTTCGGGTCAAGACCGGTGGTCGGTTCGTCCAGGAATAAAATTTTCGGCGTGTTCACCAGCGCGCGGGCAATATCCGCCCGGCGCCGCTGCCCGCCCGACAGCTTCCCGTACGGACGGTCGATAAACTCCATCACATCGGCCGTGAGCGCGGCGGTTCTGACCGCTTCTTTCATCCGCTGCCCGTTCATGTGATAGAAGCGCGCGCGGGTCATCAGGTTTTCCCGGACGGTCAACAGCGGATCGAGCACACTGTCTTGGAATACGACCCCGATCTTATGGCGGATGGCATCGTCCTCTTGCCCAAGGACATGGCCGTCAATCGTCACATGCCCGCCGCTTGGTTCCAGCAAAGTGCATAAAATATCAATCGTTGTGGATTTTCCCGCTCCGTTCGGGCCTAAGAAGGCAAACAGCTTGCCGGACTCTACGGAAAGATCGATCCCTCTGACCGCATCGAGGCTGCCGTAGGATTTCTTTAATTGGTTAACAGTAATGATTTCAGACATGGTTTCTATAACTCCTTTCCCGTTTCCATGTTTTATCTTACCGATCTACGGACAGGTGACAATGGGGAAGGAGGTAAGATGACTTTTTACGAAGGTAAGATGACTTACGCCGGCTGCTAAGTACATTTCGTGTACTTCAGTTGTGCCAGGCATTGGAGGATGACTTTACTAAGCGCAAACCATGCTCTTAGTTTGAGGGTTTCTGCCCGATGACCTTGATTCTCCTTGAACTAAGTACGCGGTTTTACCTTAGTTGCCGCGAAAACACCCGTTCCCGCTAAACTAAGATCATGTTATTACCCTAGTTGCAATAAACCCTGCTCGAACAACTTTTTTCGTAACTTCGTAATACAACACCCTCTTTCCCGCTCCGCGAAGCACGGGCTGCAGCCACCCCTTCTCCGCCAAGCGTCTTAAGTGTTTACTAGCGGTCCGGCGGTTCATCCCGAAGCGCTGCGCTACTTCAACCGGACGAACCGGCCGGGCAAGCGACACTGCAAAGCGAAGGACCTCGCGGTCCAAGTAATGAACCAATTCGCGCTGATCACCCGGCGAAGATTCATACTGGCTGAGGTACATTCTAAGCAAATTCACACACAATTCCGGTCGGTACGCCACATCACCATACGCAAACGAAATGACGCGAAAGCCCATACCGCCCAAGAACGTTTCCCGATTCAACTCGTTGCAGTACTTCTGCCGATCCATATTGGTCACATGCTCGCCGAACCCTTTAATCTCGATCAGAATCTTCCACAGCTTCGGCATGTAGCAATAATCCGCAAAGTAAGAGCGCCCCCGCCAGTCCAACACTTCATACTCCGGGTGCAAATTGTCAAACTGTCCCTTCAGCGGCCACCACACATTTTTAGCAAACAGCAATTCCATATGAGCATGGCCTCTCTCTAATCTGCCGCTCCGCTCCCCTTCTCTCCTTGCCAAGTGACTACGAATAAATGCAGTGTGCGCCTCGTCGAAACCGGTCATTTTACATCGTCCCTCCTAATAAAAATAAAAAACCGCGCGAACAGAAAATCTGTCCGCACGGTGCAGATGAAGCGTCCAGCCCTACTGCCGATTCCGATTAATTTGCTTCGCGTAGTTGACCACCGTTACATACGCAATTGCATACGTTATGACTACCGTCGGGATGATGATCAGACTGATATACAACAGCGAGCTCCAACCGAAGGGGAACATGCCATAAAGCGTACCTTCCACGAAAACGACAACATAGCAAATAAGTACCCGAATGACAGCATCTAAGGCAAGCGAACTGACATCCAGCTTGTCCAGTATCCATTCGCCGACCGACATGAGCAGCGCGATGGACAGTGTCATGCTAAAGAGCTGCAGCACCTTCTCGTTCGTTACCTCCGAAATGACCCCGATGACCGAGAACAGTACATACAACAGTATGGTGACAGTGAAGCTGGAACATGTAATAATCACGATTTTTTTCATTATCCCGTCTCCTATTTCATCAATTTATCGCGGAATGCTCGAATGTAGTGCTTGGAAACAATCACTTTTTCCCCGTTCTTCAATGTTGCTTCCAATCTTCCGCTCAGCTGCGCCCGCACCGAAGAAACCGCGGCAGAATTCAGGATGCAGCTCTTGCTGATTCTGATGAAAGGAGTGTTCGCCAGCTCTTCTTCCAGTTCATAGAGTTTCCGATCGCAACGGTAGACGTCCTTCCGGTCATAGAGGAACGTCTTGTTATCAACGGTGTCAAAATAGTAGATATCCTCCAGCGCAATCTGCCGCAGCACGCCGTCCTTCTCGGCACTCACGGAAAAGGAGAACAGCCGAATTTGTTCGATGAGGCGTTTTAACCGGTCATCTAAATATCCGCAGGTGATTTTAATTTCAACTTCCTTGCAGTCCAAAGACTGTTCCACTAGCAGCTTCAAGGTATGAATTCTCCTTATCGAAAAGATAAGAAAATTATAACAAAAACAACCGAAGCAGTCCGCCAGCGGCAGTAAATTTTACGGATTTAGTTTTACATATTATTACTATATTGTATAATAAACCAAATTCGCTGAAGGGAGCCTTTCCATGATCCATGAATCTATTGCGATACAAGACGGACAATTTCGTCCTTATCACCAGATATCGGTGTCTGCAGAAGATAGAGCCGTTTATTTTGGGGACGGGATTTACGAGGTCGTTCGGCTGTACGGCGGCTGTTTCGACGCTCTCGATGAGCATTTGAACCGGCTGTATCGTTCCGCCGAGCACATCTCCCTTACATCTCTTCCAGACAGGAATCATTTGCGCGCAATGCTGGAAGAGCTGGTTCGAAGAAACCGACTTAGCGACGATGGGATGCTGTATGTTCAATTCTCGAGGGGCATCGCACCGCGGGTGCATAGGTTTCCTGGAGAAGCGGTCACCGCTTCATGGTTTGCACATATCAATCCGTTGAAACGGCCCGTTGACATCATGCATAAAGGCGAAAGCGCTGTACTTGTGCAAGATATCCGGTGGCTCCGCTGCGATATTAAGAGCTTAAACCTTCTTCCGAATGTGCTCGCATCCGAAGAAGCGGCGAAGGCGGGCTGCCGTGAGGCCATTTTGTACCGGGATGAGTCGCATGTCACCGAAGGTGCTTCATCGAACGTGTTTATTGTGAAGGATGACGTTCTCCGCACACACCCCGCTAATCATCTCATCCTGAACGGGATTACGAGGCAGCGTGTCATTCAACTCGCGGAGGAACTTGGCGTCCCGGTGGAGGAGCGGGTGTTTGGCGTGTCCGAGCTGCTGGAAGCGGATGAGGTGTTCCGCACAAGCACGATCTGCGAGGTTTGTCCGGTGACCGTCATTGGTGATCACACCATCGGGCGAGGCGTACCCGGCGCGGTCACGAGAAAGCTTCAGGAGGCGTTCGAACGTGTCGTGACCGCAGGCCGAACTACCGTGTAATGCGAACGAAGGAGTTGCCTCGTCATGCTGCTGGCGTTGGGCGACTCCTTCTTGTTTCCTCCCCGGGCAGCTAAGTACATTTCGTGTACTTAGCTTCGCCAAGCAGCGGAGAGTGACTTTACGAAGTTCAAAACGTGCTCTTAGTTTGAGGGGGTTCCGGCCGATAAACCGGATTCCCCCCAGACTAAGTTCATCGTTTGACCTTAGTTGCCGCAAATTCGGGTAATCTCGCCAAACTAAGATCATGTTTTTACCCTGGTTGCAGCAAGCCTTGCTCGAACCCTTTCTTCGTAATTTCGTAGTACAACACCCTCTTTCCCGCTCCGCGAAGCACCGGTTGCAGCCACCCCTTCTCCGCCAAGCGTCTTAAGTGTTTGCTAGCGGTCCGACGGTTCATCCCGAAGTGCTCCGAGACCTCAACCGGACGAACCGGCCGGGCCAGCGATACTACGAAGCGAAGGATTTCGCGGTCCAAGTAATGGACCAATTCGCGCTGATCGACCAGCGAAGGTTCATACTGGCTGAGGTACATTCTGAGCAAATTCACACACAATTCCGGTCGATGCGCCACATCATCATAAGCAAACGAAATCACGCGAAAGCCCATACTGCCCAGGAACGTCTCCCGATTTAACTCATTGCAGTACTTCTGCCGATCCATATTGGTCACGTGCTCGCCGAACCCTTTAATCTCGATGAGGATCTTCCACAGCTTCGGCATATAGCAATAATCCGCAAAATACGAGCGCCCCCGCCAGTCCAACACTTCATACTCCGGGTGCAAATGGTCAAAATGTCCTTTCAACGGCCACCACACATTCTTAGCAAACAGCATTTCCGCATGAGCATGGCCTCTCTCTAATCTTCCGCGCCGCTCCCCCGATCTCCTCTCCAAGTGACTCCGAAGGAACGCAGTGTGCGCCACGTCGAAACCGGTCATTACGCATCCGTCCTCCCTGCGAAAATAAAAAACCGCGCGAACAGAAAATCTGTCCGCACGGTGCTTCCGCGCTATTCGTAATGCAATTGTCGTGATTATAACTCACAATGGGTGAAGCGTCCAGTCTTTGCTGCACGGCCAATTCGACTCCCGAGCTGTTAAGTACATTTCGTGTACTTAGTCCCGCCAAGCAGTGGGGAGTGACTTTACTAAGTTCAAAACATGCGCTTAGTTTGAGGGGTTTCCGGTCGATAAACCGGATTCCCCTTCAACGAAGTACGCGATTTCACCTCTGTCAAGAAAGTGGACACCTATTAAGGGAAATTTAAGCCGTCTGTTTCTTGAATTGCATTGCAAATTGAACCGGCGATAAATAGATGATTGAAATGTGGATCCGTTTGCGGTTGTAGAAAAATTCAATATACCTGTAGATGACTTCATAAGCCTGGTGCTTGGTCTTGAACTTCGTTCTATATATGAGTTCTTTTTTCAAAATACTGTGAAATGATTCGATACAAGCGTTATCATAGCAATTTCCTATCTTTCTTGACAGAGGTCCAGATTTTACCTTAGTTGCCGGGCGAACCGCTCGGACTTAGCTCCCGCTTAATTTCCTCCAGCAGCGTGTGCTCGTCTTTCAAGCCAAACCAATACAATTTCAGCAGACCGCGAAGCGCATACAGCTGTTTCAGCGGCAGCATGAGCTCCGTATGCAATCGATAAGTCGATTCAATCTCCAGGTGAAGGCCGAACCGGGACGGCCGCTCGTTCGCACATTCGTCCCGTGCCGGATCTAGGTTCGTCTTGAGCGCCGGCAAGCTCAAGGAGGTATGCGCTATAAAATCTTGGGCTTCCGGAGACGCAAGAAACCGCACAAATCGAACCGCCGCCTCCTTCTCCTGGGACAATTGATTCACCGCCCAGCCGATAGTGAGCATTAACGTATGATCAAACCTCTCTGACGGAAGCGGCGCAATGTCGAAGGGAACCTGTTTATTCCGAAACTCATTAAGCGAGAAGTACGTCGCTAAGAACATCGAGGAGCGCCCTTCCCGAAACAATTGCATCACTTCTTCTTCCGTTTCCGTCACATAGACGGGAACTCCGTTCTCATTTCGCAGCAAATCCCTCGAAAAACGCAGGCTTTCCATCAACAGCGGCCAGTCCGTTTCAAAGCCGTCTTCCCCTTTCGGAGTGAAACGAACTCCATGCTGCAGCAAAAATACAAGCCAACGGTTAATAGAGAACAGGTGGTAGTAGAAGCCTAACCGCTGTCCCTGATCCGACAATTGTTCCGCAGCGAGCCTCAAGTCGTCCCATGTCCACCCCTTCACCGGTTCACTCACGCCTGCCTCCCGGAAATGCTCCTTGTTATAGCACAGAACGACCGGGGAATACGTGAAGGGCATGGCGAATTGCTGCCCATCCGCAACGAACGCGAGATTCAGCTTGTCGCTGATTCCCTCTTGCGGCTGCAACGGCTCCAAGAGCGAAAGATTACCGGATTCTAGCATGTCGCAAAAATCAAAATGATTCAGAAGTACAACATCCGCTTGCCTGTTAACAAAAAACGGTGTCATGCCGTCGGCGAACGAAGGAAACACGCCGGTCCTGACCAGCTGCACTTGAATATCGGGATACCGCGCATGAAATAAATCTAACAATCTATTAAACTCAACATCCCGCAGCAGTGAGTCACGATACGCAACGTGAATGATTTTTTTCCGTATGACGCGATTTCCTACCCGCGGCTTCTTCTCGATCAATCCTTCTTGAACCAGCTGATCGAGTCCTTGGCGAATAGAGCGATTGCTCAAGTCGTATTCCTTCGATAAGGCTTCCTCGGAAGGCAGAAAGTCGCCGTCCTGATACACGCCGCTAACAATCTCCTGCCTGAGTTGATCTACGAAGCTCCTGACTTTTGCTTGGAATGTTTGCTGGTCGGTTTTTTTTGCCATCGCGCGCACAACCTTTTTGTCCATTATATGATCGTATAGGTATAAATACCCATTTACACCAAAAATAAAGCGCTTTACACTGAACTTGATTTACACCACATTTACATTACGAAAGGAGTTAGATGCTATTGTACACTTATCGTCCTTCTTTTTTCAAGCGTAAGCGACACAACAGGAGAACGTTTGCATTGATCATGTGTTGTATCTTATTTTTAGGTTTCCTGCCTGTTGGACCTATCTATGCAGAAGAGGCATACAACCCTTGGGTCCCTATGGAACTAGTGAATGCAGGATTTGAACAACCGCTTGACGAACACGGCCAGATTCCGGGCTGGAAACAAACGATTGGAATCGGCGGATTTACGCTCACAGACGAGATGAGCTCTGAAGGGCAGCACAGCTTATACATAGAAGATCTATCAACCAACGACAATTA
>Ga0182742_1001474_pt1 | contig 29866 bp, 40 predicted proteins | sample eDN5th37CBELigMG_FD_128880 | JGI IMG/M metagenome (GOLD analysis project Ga0182742, IMG submission 128880) | Enriched Miracle-Growth compost microbial communities from Emeryville, California, USA - eDNA 5th pass 37_C BE-Lig MG (version 2)... ... | reverse complement strand
GAATGAAAACGTTTGACTACCTTAGGAATTCCCCTTTTTGAGGAGCGGATTTACCTTTTTTGGGGTAATGAGCACCGCAGAAAAGGGGGATGACGAAGAGAGCGAACGTTTTTCAACAGCCTGTTAAAGACAGACTGCTTGCATCTGTCTTTTTTCTTATGGATTAAAAGTACTGTTTGAGATAAAGCCAGGCAAGTGGTATATTGTTAAAATAGTAAAAATATTTAGAGGTGTTACATAATATGGCAATTGAACAAGTAAGAGCATATTTGAAAAAATGGAATAAAGATATGGAAATTCAAGAATTTTCGCAATCGAGCGCCACGGTGCTAGAAGCAGCGGATGCATTAGGTGTACAGCCTGAAAGGATTGCCAAAACGCTATCCTTCCGCAAAGGCGAAGATGCGCTATTGATTGTTGCAGCAGGCGACGGCAAAGTGGATAATAAAAAATTTAAAGCCGTGTTTTTCGAAAAGGCGCGAATGCTTGCAGCAGAAGAAGTATTGGAAAAAACAGGACACGCAGTCGGCGGGGTTTGTCCTTTTGGGCTCAAAGAAGATTTAGAGGTTTATTTGGATGAATCCTTAAAACGGTTTTCTACCGTTTTTCCGGCGTGTGGAAGCAGCAATTCCGCGATTGAAGTAACAATGGAAGAATTATATTCGCTTGGAAATGCAAAAGGCTGGGTGGATGTCTGCAAAGGCTGGGAAAGCGAATGAGCATAGAGATGCAGCAAAAGCTGGCCAAACTAGAAAGAGAGCGGAATATCCACATCCTTTATGCGTGTGAAGCAGGAAGCCGCGCCTATGGACTTGCTTCACCGGATAGCGACTTTGACATTCGTTTTATTTATCTGCATCCAAAAGAGTGGTATTTATCATTGGATACAAACAGGGATGTCATCGAACTTCCCGCTACAGATAGTATAGAAATAAGCGGCTGGGAGCTGACAAAGGCATTAAGGCTTTTGCGTAAATCCAATCCATCGCTGTTAGAATGGCTGCAGGCAGAAAAGGTCTATCAGCAACAGGGTTATTTTACAGCAAGGCTGAAGGAAATTCAGCAGCAAGCTTTTAATCCCCGCGCCTGCTATTATCATTACATGCAAATGGCTAAAAAAAATGCACAAAAAAGCAGCTCGATGGAAGCAAAAACAACTAAAATGGTCCTCCATATTTTGCGTCCTTTACTGGCCTGCCAATGGATTAAACAAAAACAAACATTTCCGCCCAATCATTTTTCGCTGCTAGTGGGGGAACTAGTGGAGAAAGAGGAGCTGACACAAAAGCTGACAGACCTAATGGCAGCCAAAAGGAGCGGTGCCAGCCTTTATCAGGAAAATTCGACAATAAACAAGTTTATTGAGCAGCAGCTGCAAACAATCGAACAAAGTGCAAGTTCTATTCCAGGTGGTCCAGAAAACGAAAGAGACCTGACGCTAGCGCTTGATGAGCTGTTTCGCGAGATGCTGCATGCAAATGGGACGAAGTGAATGGTCTATTCTCTTCGTTCCATTTTTTATGCAGCAAAAAAAAAGAGCAGCCAGGCTTTATAAAAAACAGCTTGCGGCAACTCTATTCCTGCTCATTTGCCAATATCGAAGGAAGCTCTTTTTTTAACAGCTGCAGTCCTTTTTCGCTTACGGTGATTTTTCCGTCTGCCAATAGAATTGGTGTAGTAGTCGCTTCTCCTGTTACCATGCAGTAGCAATCATGATGATATTTTTCTAGCACAATTTTCTCCTCGTCTGTAAAAATCTCCAATAAGTCATTCTGCTTTATTTCTAGGCTTTTTCTTAGCTCTTTTGGGATAACGATTCTTCCAATTTTATCTAGCCTTCTAACAATTCCGGTGCTTTGCATAGTTTTCCTTCCTTTCTTTTATTTAGTTGCAGAAAGTGAATAGGATGTCAGTCTAGTAGATGTTAGTATATTTTTATAATACCAAATATTCAGAAAAAATGATACGGAATAACTTTCTATACTCCCGATAGGCGAAAAAATGTACAAAATGGAGGAGCAATATGGAAAAAGAGGCGGCGAATAAAAAAACGACCAGAAATGGCCGTTTGCTTCATGGATGTAATGAGAAGATTTGCTGAAAATCTGTGCTCCCTGCACTGCTAAGGAGGATGCATCGGACAGCATTATTGGATATGGCGATATACTCCAATTACTTTTCCAAGGATAGTTACATTTTTCAAAATAATCGGTTCCATTGTGCTGTTTTCCGGCTGCAGACGAATAGAATCCTTTTCTTTAAAAAAGCGCTTTACCGTTGCTTCATCATCTTCTGTCATTGCAACCACAATATCTCCATTATTCGCAGAGCTTTGCTGGCGCACGATGACATAGTCCCCATTTAAAATGCCTGCTTCAATCATGCTTTCGCCCATAATTTCAAGCATAAATACATCATTGCTTGGAGCAAGCCTTTCTGGCAATGGAAAGTATTCCTCGACATTTTCAATCGCAGTAATCGGCATGCCTGCTGTTACCTTGCCTACAACGGGAACATTGATAATATTATATTTTGGTATAGTGTTTTCTTCTAAATCTAATATTTCAATAGCGCGAGGTTTGGTCGGATCTCTTCTGATTAGTCCTTTGCTTTCCAATCTCGCTAAATGGCCATGCACAGTCGAGCTTGACGCAAGGCCAACTGCTTCAGCAATTTCCCTAACAGAGGGAGGATATCCTTTTTGACGCACTTCGTCTTTTATATAATCCAATATATCTAGCTGCCTTTTAGAAAGTTTTTGCATGGTATGCACCTCTAGTCAATTTTTCTTGTGACAATTATAGCATGTATTGCAAATGGATACAAACATAAGTTCTGATTTTTTGTTGACATAAAACATTTGTTCGTATTAAGATGGGGGTATAAACGAACGTATATTCTACTGAGGTGAGATGTCATGTGGCAAAAAATTTGGGCAAAATATTCTTATTCTATTATTCTATTAGTGTGCAGTTTGGCAGCGTGTGTTATGATTATGCTGTATAATAATGCAGATAACAATAAACAGTATGTAACAATTAAGGTCGAAACAGGGGATTCATTATGGAAGATTTCCGAAAAATATCATGGGAAATACCGGATGTCCCAAAAACAATTTATTGAATGGGTGGCAACAGAAAACGAGCTGCCTGCTAATCAGCTGAAAGCAGGGGAAGTGATTGTCATTCCCGTAAAAGCAGAGGATAAAAATATTCAATTGGCTTCCGAGTGACAGCAGCCAATCAAAAATTCAGTATACATATTTTGTTGGACGAATAATTTATAATTTTCTTTTGGATAAACAGAAAAATAGAGATAGCGGTGATGCTTTACATGAATGCAATTATTTATTGTCGAGTAAGTACAGATAAAAAGGAGCAGGAAACTTCTTTAAAAAGGCAGGAAGAAGAGCTGCTTCTGCTTGCAAAAGAGCATGGTTTTCATGTGGCGGATATAATAAAAGAGCAGGCAAGCGGCTTTGAATTGGAGCGGGACGGCATGCTGGAGCTTTTGACAAGAATAAAGGATAAAGATATTGGGGCTATTTTAATCCAGGATGAAACCAGGCTTGGAAGAGGGAATGCCAAGATTGCGATTTTGCACTGCATTTTGCGAGAAAATGTAAAGCTTTATAGCATTTCCCATTCTGGCGAATTGGCGCTTTCCGATGCAGACTCGATGGTGCTGCAGATTGTTGGCCTCGTTGAGGAGTATCAGCGCAAAATCCATAATATCAAAATTAAACGGGGCATGAAAAGAGCCATTGAAAAAGGCTATAATCCAGCGGAAAATCTGAAAAATCAAGGTGATAATGCGGGCAGGCTGCGTAAGGATGTTCCAATTGAGGAAATCGCCAAATTAAAGGAAAGCGGCTTAACCTTTGCAGAAATTGCGGCAACGCTGAGAGGGTTTGGCTTTTCCGTGTCAAAAGCTACTGTACATAGAAGATATCAAGAATACAAAGAGCAAAAATAGCATGAAGAGTGAAGAACATGCGCATTTTCTTTTCCTATGGTATAATCGTACTTTAAAATAATGATGACACATTTCTTTTGCAACTGGCCGAGGCTTTTTGTTTTAAAGGGATAAATACTATAGAGAGTAGAGGAGTTTTTGTATGATTTCTGATACTAAGTTAGCACGCATAAATGAACTGGCAAAGAAAAAAAAAGAAGCAGGCTTAACAGAAGCTGAAGCAAAAGAGCAGACAGCGCTTCGAGCAGAATATTTAAAGAGCTTCCGTTCGACGATGCTGAATACGCTAGAAGGTGTAACTATCTATGATCCAAATGGGGACGATGTAACACCACAAAAATTAAAGGATATGCAAAATAAAAAGAAATTGCATTAATGCAATTTCTTTTTATTTTGCCAAAAAAGGAGCGGCAAGCAGTGTTTGCGCTTTCTGGAACGAAAAAAATTTTTTTTGCTTGTGAAATTTAATGAAAATAAACTTCTGCTAAAAACCCTTTTTATTAAAGGGTTTTTACTGCCTTTTTGGCAAAAAATAAAATAAATATTAAAACTTTTTTTATATTTATTGATTCTATTAGTTGTTTTATGAGGCAATCGCCTTTAATATAATAGTGTAGTAAATATTGTATATGAGAGGATGTTTTACATGACAGCAAATATTGATAATCTATCGATTAATTCGATCAGAACTTTATCAATTGATAGTATCGAAAAAGCAAATTCTGGTCATCCTGGTATGCCAATGGGAGCAGCTCCAATGGCGTATACGCTTTGGACTTCCTTTATGAACCATAATCCAAAAAATCCTAAATGGTTTAACCGTGATCGTTTTGTGTTATCTGCAGGTCATGGATCTGCATTATTATATAGCTTGCTGCATTTATCAGGTTATGATTTATCGATTGAAGATTTAAAACAATTCCGCCAATGGGGAAGCAAAACGCCAGGACATCCAGAGTTTGGCCATACAGCTGGTGTTGATGCAACGACTGGCCCGCTTGGACAAGGGATTGCAATGGCAGTTGGAATGGCTATGGCAGAGCGCCATTTAGCAGAAACTTATAATAGAGATTCATACAATGTTGTAGACCATTATACATATAGCATTTGTGGAGATGGGGATTTAATGGAAGGGGTTTCAGCTGAAGCTGCTTCATTAGCTGGCCACTTAAAGCTTGGCAGACTAGTGGTTATGTATGATTCTAATGATATCTCATTAGATGGCGACTTAGACAAATCCTTTTCTGAAAGCGTAGAACAAAGATTTAAATCATATGGCTGGCAATATATCCGCGTAGAAGACGGCAATGATATTGCTGCATTAACAAGTGCTTTAGAAGAAGCAAAACAAGATGAAAACCGTCCAACTATCATCGAAGTAAAAACAATCATTGGCTACGGTTCACCAAATAAATCAGGAAAATCAGCTTCACACGGTTCTCCACTTGGTGCAGATGAATTAAAATTAACAAAAGAAGCGTATAAATGGACATTTGAAGAAGATTTTTATGTGCCTGAAGAAGTATATGCACATTTTAAAGAAACAATTGCAGATAAAGGTGCTGCAACAGAACAACAATGGGAAGATATGCTTGCAAAATATGAAGCAGAATTTCCAGAGTTGGCAAAACAATTTAAATTAGCTGTTTCAGAAGAGCTTCCAGCAGGCTGGGATCAAGACATTCCAGTATATGAAGAAGGTTCAAGCTTAGCTAGCCGCGCTTCATCTGGCGAAGTTTTAAATGCAATTGCGAAAAACCTGCCATCTTTTATCGGCGGATCTGCTGACTTGGCTGGAAGCAACAACACAATGATTAAAGGAGATAAAGATTTAACTCCTGAACATTATGATGGCCGCAATATTTGGTTTGGTGTTCGTGAATTTGCGATGGGTGCTGCATTAAACGGTGCTGCATTGCATGGCGGAGTAAAAATCTTTGGCGGAACATTCTTCGTATTCTCTGATTATTTAAAACCGGCGATCCGTCTTGCTGCAATTATGGGACTTCCTGTAACATATGTATTTACACATGACAGCATTGCGGTTGGAGAAGATGGTCCAACACATGAGCCTGTTGAACAATTGGCAGGATTGCGTGCATTGCCAAATCTTTCTGTTATCCGTCCTGCTGATGGAAATGAAACGGCTGCTGCTTGGAAATTAGCAGTTGAATCAACAAATCAGCCGACTGCTCTTGTGTTGACAAGACAAAACTTGCCGACAATTAAAGATACAGACAAAAATGCATATGATGGTGTATCAAAAGGAGCATATGTTATTTCTCCATCTTCACAAGAAACGCCAGATGCATTATTGGTTGCAGCAGGATCTGAAGTTGGTTTAGCAGTACAAGCGCAAAAAGCATTAGAAGCAGAAGGCATTCACACTTCTGTTGTAAGCATGCCTTCATGGGATCGTTTTGAAAAGCAATCACAAGAATATAAAAATTCTGTATTGCCGAAAACAGTGAAAAAACGTCTTGCACTAGAAATGGGAAGCTCTTTAGGCTGGCATCGTTATGCTGGAGATGAAGGCGATGTATTAGCAATTGACACATTTGGAGCATCTGCACCAGGAAACAAAATTTTAGAAGAGTACGGCTTCACTGTAAATAATGTGGTAGCCCGTGTAAAAGCATTATTAGACAAATAATTATAAAATCAGCTGAAAAATTTAAAAAAGGAGCGGCGTGATGCTGCTCCTTTTTTCCTAAGTCTATTTTTTGAAATTAATGGTATTTTTATCAAAAAAAACTCGATTCGACAAAACTAGTCTGTTTTTTTTACAGCTAAAGACAAACCTTGTACTCGTTCCTTTTTATAATAATAAAAAGACGTTAAGGCAGGTGGAGAGCGAGTATGAGAAAATATCAATTGTATTTAATAGAAGAAAGTGTAGCTCTACATTATAACGGAAAAGAAAAATTAATTTACAATCTATTTTTGGAGCATACTACTACCAAGGATGCTGCTTTAAAAGCCATTTTGCAAAAACAGATTGACTACATAACTCGGCCTATTCCCGTATGGAAAATACAGCAAGTCCTATTAATAGAATCACAAAAAAAGAATTGGTTTGAACAGAAAGACGATGGGTATTATATTAAAAATGATCATGCAAGCAATGCGGCATTGTCCATTTTAAATGATTGTCTGCAAATTGAGGCAGAGGGATATTATGATGCAGAACTTATATTTTTTGAATTGCTTCATAAATACGAGCCGAACTTTTTGGCGATTGATAGAGAAAATGGGCGTTATGGCTGGCTTAAACCAATAAAACAAAGAAATTTTGTCTGAAAAAGAGAAAATGCACGGCAGATATTGTATAATAATATCTGGTCTAGTACACTAAGTGGTAGACAACATGAAGGAGGAAAGAAGTATGTGGATTACGATTGTAGGAATCGTTGCATTACTTGCAGGGATTGCCATCGGATTTTTCATCGCGCGTAAATACATGATGAATTACCTTAAGAAAAATCCGCCGATTAACGAGCAAATGCTGAAAATGATGATGATGCAAATGGGAATGAAACCATCCCAAAAGAAAATCAATCAAATGATGTCAGCGATGAACAAACAGCAAGGCAAATAAAACCCTTATGTATCAAGTGTTTGAGGGTACTTTTTCATTACTTGATTGATGACTTAAACATCATTTTATTAACGATAAAGTGTAACCTTCTTCAAAGTTTTTCTTTGATTTTGGTTAATCTTTCAACAAACTAATCACAAACCGCCTATTCCGTTGGAAACTAAACCGATGGGGAGGTGGTTTTTTGTGTTGTTTAAAGATGTTTTAGAAGAATATATGTATCATTGTCAAGCAAAAGGATTTACGGATAAGACGATAAAAAACAAACGTCAAGAGTATAAACAATTCCTGCAATTTCTCAAAGAGAAAAGAGCAATTACAGAATTAGAAAGTATTACTATACATGATTTAAAAGCATACATGAGATTGAAGCAAAAGGATGGTTTACAACCTCAAAGTATTGTCTCTATGTTTAAGATGATTAAAGCATTCTTTGCTTGGTGTGAACAGGAAGAATATTTAAAAGAGAATATTGCTAAAAAAGTAGAAATGCCTAGAATACCTAAGAAAATTTTGAAAGGTTTTACTACTAAAGAGGTTCAATTGATGATAGATAGTTTCTCTTATAAAAACTATTTTGAAGCGAGGAATAAAGCAATCATTGGAATGTTATCGGATTGTGGACTTAGGGCTATGGAGATTCGAGGATTATTAACTGAAAATGTCAAGGAAACTACCATACTAGTTAATGGAAAAGGGAATAAAGAACGAATTATTTTTATTAGTCCTGCCTTGAAACGTATTCTAATTAAATATGAAAGACTTAAAAAACAGTATTTTCACGATAAATTGACTACCGATCATTATTTTCTAACCTATACGGGCAATGATATTTCACATGTTGGACTGGACAATATTATCAAAGAAGCAGGAAAAAGAGCAAGAATTACAGGTAAAAGAGTAAGTCCTCACACGTACCGCCATTTCTTTAGTGTTCAGTGCATATTGAATGGAATGGATATATATACTCTCAGCAAATTACTAGGACACTCTGAAATCAGTACCACGCAACGTTATTTACAATCACTAGAGGATTTTGAGTTGATAGAAAAAGCAATGCCATCTAGTCCATTGATGAATATGAAAACTAGGAGGAATAAGAAATGACTGTTTTAGACAATGAATGGCTACAACTTATCTCTAAAGCCAAACAACTAGGTCTGACAGTTGATGATATACGACTATTCTTACAACTTAATCAAAAGGAGAATTTAACTAAATGAACACACTATCCCATGCAATTCATATGATAGATGCTTACTTAATGCAACGCCAATATGGCACATTAATTGTAGATGATGGACAAGTCTATTTAGAGACAAAAGACGAGTTAATTACGCTTAATGAAAATTATGAAATTGAATTAATTGTAGAGGGAGGAATATATCATATCACATTTGAAGAAGCGGTAAACACTATTGATAATGATGGATGGAGTTTATATGGAGGACAACAAGCGAGAGTTAAACAATTAAAATAAAAATGCTACCGTTTTAGAAAAATGCTGTAACACGCATGAACACTAGGTTTCTAGCACATTGAGTTTTTCTGTACCTAATGATAGAGAATAGGGCTAGATGGTTGCAGCCACCTAACCCCTAAGAAATTTGTCAAATAATTTCCCATACAACTAAATATGGAATTTCCCTGCCTTCATTTTACGAAAAAAAGTTCAAGAATGCAAGGTCTAGTTTCCTATTGTCTTTTTTATGGAAATTCCGGTCATGGTCGCCCAATAACATGACTATAATCAAAACTGGAAAGGTAGTGACTCAGCCAATGCAAAAAATGAGGATAGGACACAATGAACATTCCCCTATTTATGTTCGTGTCTGAATGGTGCGAACGACCATTAACGGTTCGGTTGGAAAGTTTGAGGTAGCAATACCTGCAAGACATCCACAAGTAATTAGTTGTACTTTTCTAGTCCTCTAGCAATGAGGTGTCGAATTAAGTATTGGATAAGCCAAAGCGTAACAATACGGGCTAATAAACCTATCATGGGCAAACTTTTGATAGTAGGATGTTAGGATGAATAATCCTCGACAAATAGGGTGTTACGAATACGGATACCATAACCCGATATACAAAAGTAAAGTCGCTTGTCTATGTTCATTTAATTATTTTTTTTAATTACTTGAATCTAGGCAACAACTATGCCCAAAGCCGTTGTCCATACACCTCAACCAAAAATAAAAGTCGAAAAACATAAAGTCAAGTGAAATGTAAACAGTTATTGATATTTATCAGTATAGGGGGACAAGGGGAAATGTGAAGTAGTTTAAAATGTACTAGCGGTTTAGAAAATGATGTAACGCTTCGGAGAACCCTTGTGAACACTAGAGTTTAAAGGGTTCGTGAAAAAATGAGTCTAAATTTGTAAGAGGAATAGAAGAGAAATAAACGTGTTAAGAAAACGATAAAACGTTGAATCCCTTGGTATGCCTGACTTTATAAGACTATGAGTCTATTTTTGTAAGAGGAATAGAATGAAAAAACGTGGACAATTGAAAGGCGTTCAAACCGTTGATGTATAAGCATTTATTAAATTAAGAGTCTATTAAAACGTTGATACATAAGGGTTTATACCTGAAATATGAATAGTCTATAAAGGAAGGAAAAGCTAATGTACAAGCGAAAGGGTTAATTTCTTTTCCCTCTAAATAAAATCTTTCTTTTATGTAAGGGGAATGTAACGCAGAATAACATATTGGAAATTAAGCATTATTCAAAAGTATTGATACACCAATGTTTGTAACACTTCTTTTAATAAATAGATAATCGCCTATATAGGAAGAAAGTGTTCGAATCAATAAAAAGTGTGGACAATTGGAAAAAACGTTGTAACCCTTGATATATAAGGTTTTATTGGCGGTGAGAAATTAATAAAAAAGCAACAAACCTTGGTATATCAACATTCTTCGCAAAATATGGATGGTATTTAAGGGAGAAACACTATGTCACGCTGAGTTTGTTTGGAAATGTTGATAAATAAGCAGTAATTATAAACTTACTATTATCATTATTAAGAGAAACATAGTGTTATCAATTGTTCATGATACTTTTTAAAGAATCGTCTTTAAAGGGGGAAATAAGCGTGAAAAAATGTCCGACATTTAGAAAAGTGCCTTGAAGCCTACAGCCACAAGGGATACAGCGATTTTGCGCAAAAAAAATATTTTGAAAAAAGTGCCTTCCGCCTTACTCTCCCAAGCGATTGAGCCACTTTTGAGATAATCCTCTTTAAAGGGGGCTATAAAATAGTTAGGACATTTCATTGACTACCATATCACTATGATAATGAATGAAGTATCTTACTTCAAAGTCACTTTTTGACTTTTACCTTCCTTTATTGAGGGGGTGCTTAATTACAGGCACTCTCTCCTTTTTTTTACTCATAATTTTAACTATTAATTTTAATATCATATACAGGAGGTGTTGACAAATGGACTTAACATCTATTCCATTTGACCAATTAGTATCAAATGGGATATTTGCAGTATTGTTTATATGGCTATTAGTAAATCAACAAAAAGACAGTCGAGAACGTGAAAGTAGACTTACTTCACAAATTGAAAAGCAAAATGAAGCACAAGACAGAATAGTACAATCATTAGAAAGATTGGAAACTCAAATATCACAATTGAAGGAGGTTAAATGATGGCTGAAATAACAAGTGCAGCATATCAAGATTTACGAGATTATATTCAATCTCAATGGAAATATATCGAATTACAAAATGAAAGTGGAGTAGCTATTATTAGATTGTCACCTTCTGACAGCAGAGTAACTTATACAGCAGAAGGACAAACATTAAAATTACAAGTAGTTGTAAAGGGTTCTGATGCAGATATTAATACTCCTACAACATTTGCAAAGAGTGCTATATTTAAAGTGGTTACAGGTGGAAGTGCTTATAGCGTTGAAGCTTTCACATCATTTACAATTGAATCAGATCAAGACGAATTAACGGTTATCCATTCTATCGAAGTACCGCAAGTTGTTTAGGAGTTGATGTTTCAATGTTAGGAGCAGGAACACAAAGTAATCCTTATATCGTATCTACTCCACAAGATTTAAGCGATATTAGAAACAATCTAACCGCATACTATGAGTTAGCAAATGACATTGATATGAGCAACTTTGGAAATTTCGTTCCCATTGCTAAAAGTTCACCATTTTTTAAAGGGTTTCTTGATGGAAAAGGTTATAAGATTAAAAACCTTACTATTAATGAAACAACTGGTTATGTCGGATTGTTTGGAAGTATTGCAAATGACTCATCATATATTAAAAATTTAGGTTTAGAGGATTGTAATATTTCAGGTGGAACAGTTTCAAACTGGTGTGGTTCTATTACAGGAGCATTAAACCATGGGACAATAGAAAATTGCTATGTAACAGGAACAGTTACAGGAAAATACATGGTCGGTGGATTAGTTGGACAATTTCCATATGGGACTATTAAAAACTCTTATGCAAATGTTACTGTCACAGGTTTTGCGAGGGTAGGAGGATTAGTAGGCTATTCTACAAGTGTAAACAGTATAATTGAAAATTGCTATGCCGATGGAATAACTGTACATACAGAAATAGGAACAGCATATCCAGCAGGAGGATTAATTGGGGATGCAGTAGCAATTACAGTTACTAACTCCTATTGGGATATAAATAGTAGTGGATTAACCTACAGTGAAGGTGGAACAGGCAAAACAACAGCAGAAATGAAAACTCAATCTACATATGTTGGATGGGATTTTACTTCTACATGGGGATTTAATAATGATTATCCATATCTACAAGTTTTTGGATTGCCAGTAGCACCGCCAAAGGTCGTAAGTATTTCTCTTACTTCTCATAGTTTGCCTATCATTTCTAGTGCCAACATCAATAAGAAGGTTTACAAGGTCACAGAATCAATTCTAAGCCGAGTAAACGCCTATTTGAATAAGGAAAAACGAACAGAAAGAAATGTATCGACTTATTCCTTATCGTTGCATACAAGTGTCTTAAAATCTAATAGAACAGTTAGAAATAGCACTCAAAATGTAAATACATATATTTTACCAATTCATTCTAACGTATATAGAACAAGCAGAAAGATAGAAGAAATACTATCCTGCATGAAGCCTATACAAGCCCGTACAGACGTTTTGTATCCACTTAATACAAATGTATATAACGCTTATTTAAACGTCCTAGAGAACCGTTCTGTGGCTTCTTATACGCTTAATACGTCACAAATAAATACAATAGAGAATCCATCTATTGTGGAGGTGATAGAATAATGGCATTTGTGGGGGATACAGTTAGATTGAGAGTCCAATTCAAAACTTTTACAGGGCAATTAGTTAGTCCTAGTGATATTAAACTCACAATCTATGATAAACAAAACAATCAAATACAAGAAATACCAATCACAGACAGCGATAAAGAAAATATCGGTGTCTTTTTTTATGACTACATTATATCCGATGATATCTCGGATTACTTTGTTTTCGAGTTTGGAGGGCTACATAATGATAAGCCAATCCTTGCAAGGGGAAAGGTTAATGTCAAATTTAATTAATTTTAAGGAGGTGAAAGTATGAGTGAAGAAATTACATATACACAAGAGCAATTAAACGAAGCATTAGAAACAGCAAAAAACGATTGGACAGAGAAAGAATTAAATCCAATTGTTGCTGAAAGGGATGACTTACTTCAACATAAGCCAAAAGAAGTATCCGAAGCAGAAAAAGCATTAGTAGCTAAACAAGCCGAACTTTGGAATAAAGAAGTTTCTCTTTCGTTAAAAGAATATGGACTAGAAAGTTTTGCTTCAATCGTGAAAGTTTCTAACGAGGAAGAACTAAAAGGAGTTATTACAACTCTTAATACTTTTGTAAATGAATTAAAAGTATCAATGGGCTATGTGCCTAATGACCATAACAAACAATCAGAATATAGTGCAGCCGAATCTAAAAAAGATACAAAAGGCATGATTGCATCTAAATTTAACAAACTATTTAACTAAAAAATATTGGGTAGTGACCGACACTAGAGGAGACTTATTATATGTTTAAATCATCTAATTTTACTAATATGGAACAAATTTCACTTGCAAAGGAGATTGCATTAATTGGAGTACAAGCAACTCCTTTCACATCATTATTAATGAGCAAAGGTAACATTGAGAAAGCATTATCTACAGTTTACACATGGAGAGCAAAAACACTTGATAATGCAGAAGATTTATCTGCAGTTGAAGGTTCTGATGACATCGTTTTCTATGAGACAGCAAGAGCAGAATTAAGCAATATTTTAGAAATCTTTAAAAAAGGTGCAAGTATTTCTGGAACTGCAGTTGCGATGAAATCTACTCAATTTGCTGAAGAAGTAAATGACCGTTTATTAGAATTAAAAATCAACATGGAGAAAAAATTCATCAATGGATTAAAAGCCGATGGTTCTACTACTCCATACAAACGTCAATTAAGCGGATTAATTGAATTTGCAGACGCTACAAATGCTGTATCGGCTACTGGTGCGGTTACAGAAGATACAGTGAAAGAAGTTATGCGTAAATTATGGAATCAAGACCTTGCAGAAGGAACAGTATATGCATTTGTTAATGCTGATATTAAAGAGCAAATTGATGCTATCTACAAAGACCGTTATGGATACTCTCACGTTACAACTAATTTTGGTCTATTAGTGGACAGCATTAACACAAACTATGGAACAGTACACTTTGTACTATCTAAACATGTTCCAGCCGATAAAATGGTAGTATTCAATGACTCTTACGTTGATCTTGCTTATTTACGTGAGCCACACTTTGAGCCATTAGCAAAAACTGGTGACAATGTAAAAGGTCAAGTTATTGCAGAAGCAACTCTTAAAGTAGGTTCACCAAAAGGAGTAGCAGTTGTAACAGTAGCATAATCATACATATTGAAGGGGTAGGCAAATTGCCTATTCCTTTTTTATTTATTCCAAAAGGGAGAAAGAGGATGAATATTAAGGATGAATATTTTTTAAGAAGAAGAGAAAAGAAAATATCTATGCAGAAGATAGCAAAATACATAGGTTGTTCGCAATCACTCATAAGTAGATATGAAACTGGTGATTGTGGAATGGTACAAAAAAAGATTGAACTATACAGAGAATATATAGATAAAAACTAATCAAATAAAAAATCAAAGGAAAGTAGAGGTGAAAAAGTGAGAGTTATCGCAATTCGTTATGACTACTCCTTCTTTTAGTTCGATACGGTATATTAATTGATAAAAAATAATTAATAAAATTTTACCGAGGATTAAAAGGAGGAATCTGAGTGTATTTTTTGTACATTCAGAGTCATATACGACACGTTATGTTGTCAGAGGGTTTTGCCATGAGAAGGTAGTAGGAGAGTTTCAACTTTCGCTATTACAAAATGAACGAATATTACAGAAATTTATGTCCAGAATGGGCAAAGGAAATACATTTAGAAAATGATTTAGTATTGGGCGATGATAGTGATAGCTTATTATCTTGTAATTTGCTTGAAGAAATGACAAATGGATTATGGAAAGTGAACTATTTCTATGACTTTAAAGACATATACAGAGCAAATAAGACAACAGAACGCATAATCGGTGTTGATATGGCATTTACTAAACAGGGTGTAAGATGTTTTGATAATCACGTCAGCAGAGCATATCCAGGAGAAAAGTATAATGAAAATTGTATGAATCTTAACTTTTACAAAGATAATATCAGTGCAACAAAAAACTATTACAAAAAGTATCCATTTTCAACGTTAATGCTAATTATGGCTTACTATGATATTCCATTACCAAAAAGTCGAGCAGGAAAAGAAATCATACTTGCTATTGATTCTGCCCATAAAGGACACTACACTAATAATTCTTTTTTTAAACAAATACATACTGATTGGTTAGAGTTACTTGGTTTTGGCAGTTTAGTAGACATATTGGATAAAAGAGATATGTCCTTTTTTCAGAAAGTACAAAATTATTTCGGATTAGGGGAAAAAGTATATCTAAATGATGATGGATTACTACAAACAAGAATTGATTTAGAAGCATTACAACCATATTTAGATTGGGATTTAGGGTTATCTGATAAAAAATTTAAACAAATTGGAAGTTTGGTAAGAGAAGGTCATAATGTAGGTGACAAGAGACTTCCAGATAAAAAGGATATTATCTCATTAGCTTACACTGGAAAGGACTATGTATCTTATACGCATAGAGGGTGATTATTCGCCTTCTATGTTTGACTTTGACTATCTTTGACTATTTGACCAATATTGACTATAATTAATCTAGGAGGAAAATATTATGAAAAAATCATTCTTTTTTTGCTACAACAAAAATGTATCGGAGTTTTTATCAAGTAAGTATATCCCATTTATCACAGTTGCAAGAGATGTAAAAACAGGAAAAATTTTCAGTTTGTATCAAATTGACGAACGCTTACAAACAGCATTAGACGAATACAAAAATAGATAATCATATGCAAATAACTAATCTTATACATAAAATCGGAGGAAACTAATCTATGAAATACGAAGAATTATCAAACTACTTAAAATATGATGAAAATGAAAGCAAAGTGTTTATGCCAAATGAAATATTTGAGGACTTACAAAACAATATGAAAAATGGTACGCATATTGCATTTGCCTATTCCTTTTATTATTTAATCTCATGGCTGTATAGATATGCCAAATATCTTGATACAGTTGAAAGTGTGAAAGATATTAAAAAAATACTTGGGTACAATCCTAATGCTAAAACAATTGACTACATAATTAAAAAAAATGGATTACTTGATATAATGGAATATACTTCAACAGAAAGAGATTTTCCGATTATATGGCATTTTGTAGATGAAAATTTTGAAGGGTTATCATTTACTATGTTTAGCGAAGATAAAGAACTATTACCACCAGATTATCTCAACAAAATAACTAATAGATTTGTGATTAAAGAACCAATTAAAGCATTTTATCGCACAAAAGAAGATTATGAGGAAGGTCATAAAAATGGAACATTCTTTGAAGTAGATAATACTCATTTAATCCCATTTGAAGTGTTCATGTATTGTATGACAAATGAAAATATCGGCTGTACAGGATTTTATTTATATAGCTTTATTAAGATGCAAAATCAAAAATTTAAGGGTAAATATGATTGTCCTATGCTGACATTAGCAGAAAATACAGGACTGGCAAGCAGAACGATGAAAGATTACTTATCGCAATTACGACAATATAAACTTGTGGAAGGTATACATAATCAAGAGTTTTTCTGTACAGCATTAGATAAAGGTAAAAGGAAAGCAAATTCATACATAGCAAATGATTGGATAGTATTTTCAGATAAGCCTATTCCATATGAAAAAATAAAGGTTATGGAAGCGAAAGACTATTTCAAAATGTTGGAGGATAAACGGAAGGAAGAAGAAGGGGAAACAGAATCATTCCCACTTGATATGCTACCCTTCTAGTTGCTAAATCCAAAAGGTACGTTTTTCGCCCTACATATAATATAGGTGATTAACCTAGTCAGATTATGTTATATGTGATTATTTAAAAGGTTACTTATTTGCCCTACATATTATATATACTAGTTATCTAATAGTTAAATATGAAAAGTAAAAAGTATAACTATATTAAGTATAGGGCGAATATCGTACCTTTTGAAAATGTTAATTAAATTTTAAAATTAATAGTAAATTATAAGTATATTAAATGAGGAATCAAAAGTTTACAACTTATATTAAGTATAGGGCAGAAAAGTAACCTTTTGAAATTTGCAATTGTAGGGGGATGGGAAACTGTCCTCCTTTTTTATATTCAAAATTAAATTTAATCGAAGGAGAAATGTAGAAATGGAAAATAGAACTTTTAGCCAAATAGTTGAGGAAATTCAAGAGGATTTAAAGGAAGCACAAAGTATACTATCAGAAATGAAAGAAAGCAATGAACGTTTTACTAAACTGTATGATGAATTTCTGAAACGCTATGAGTCTAAGGAGGATAACAACTAATGAGCGAATTAAATAAAAGTTTTGACCAAGCGTTTAATAAATTTAACCGTACTGCTGATAATATTCAAGATAACTTTTCAAAACTAATTGAAAATAGTAACCGTATGACTGAGATACTACAAGATATGTCAAAGTTTCTTGAGGGAAAGAATGGTGATGAGTAATGAATATATTTGATGCATTAGATCAGTTACCAAATGAAAAGAAACTATACTTTTCATGGAAGCATGATATTAGATTTAGACGAGATATTCCGAAAAAATCGGAAGAGGACTTTTGTCGTGAAGTAAACAGAAAGACATTAGATGGCTTTATCAAATGGGAAAAAACAACCGAATACAAGCAATTGTTAATGTTATTATTGGACAGTAAAATAGCCAATGATTTTGAGGAAATATATCAAATTGTAACGAATAAAGCAAAGGAAGGGGACGAGAAATCTATTCGTCTCTTTTTGACTTTACATAAGGAAATACAATCAAATGCTAAACTTGCAGCCAAAACATTTGAACCTGTACATGAGGATGAACAGGAAGAAGATGGCTTATTGTTGGATTGATGAGGTCGTATTTCACGAGGTCATGTTTCATTGTCGCCAAAGTTGGCGGTTGAAATAAAGGGTGTCGCAAAACACGACAGAGGGGGTACTTTTCAGTACTCTCTCTTTTTTTATGTTCGGAGGTGAGAAAATGATAATCAAAAAAACTAAACATAGTAAAGCAATACAGAAAGTATTAGGTGATTTTCGCCTATTTGCTAAGAATTTTATCAAGATAATTGATAACAATGGTGATAGTGTTCCTTTTATACTAAACGCTGAACAAGAGCAATTTACCAATGAAATGACTAAGTATAACATCATCCTAAAAGGTCGTCAGATTGGCTTTACAACTTGGTCATTGGCTTACATGTTGTATTCTGCTATGACTAAATCAGATACTTCATATATCATCATGACTCATCATAATAAGGTTACACAGTCCTTATTGCGTAAGTTGAAAAAGATGTACAATTCCCTTCCCCATGACAAGTATCCTAACCTATTTCCTACATTAGAAATAAGCAATAGGGATGAAATGTATATGAGTAATGGTAGTCGTATAGTTGTAGGTACTGCTGGCGGTGAGGATTCTATTTCTGGTAACACATTTGAACTAATCCATTTATCAGAGATGGCAAAGTATCCTAATGAAGCACAAGAGGAAATCATAGCAACAAGTATTCCTGCTTTGGCTAAAAACCCCAAGAGTAAGATTATTATTGAATCAACTGCAATGGGCTACAATACATATCAAGAAATGTTCATAAAGGCATTTAGAGGTAAAGAATCTGTATGGAAAGCACACTTTTATAGTTGGCTTGCAAAGGCTTATAGTAGCCAATTTAAGCATAGTTTTGACGAAGCCGAAGAATGGTTCAAGGTACATAATAAAGGGGCTAGAATGGCTTCTAAAGACCTTGAACATGATGAAATAGAACTAAGAGAAAAGCATGGTGCTAGTTTTAGACAATTGATGTTTAGGAGATATTACATAGAAACAAATAGTATTGATAAGTTTCACAGGGAATTTCCAACAACACCTGATGAAGCATTTGCAGAAAGTAATATGTCTGTATTTGATACGAAAATTATTATTGAGCGTTTGCAGCATGTAATGAGTCCATTAAAAAATAATGAGGTCATGGGAGATTTACCCGACACCTTGAAGCCATATTTAAACAAAAGTTTATTCCTATATCATCTACCTAAAAAGGGGATAAAACATTATGGTGGGGTAGACGTTGCGTCTGGTACAGGTGGCGATAATGATAACTCTACAATAAGTATATACAATGCAGAAGGACAGCAAATGGCTTCCTTCTATGCAAATGATGTACCAGTTTATGAGTTTGCTAAAATAGTGAACAGTTTAGGCAGGTTTTTTAATTATGCCTATATTTGTGTAGAACGCAATAGTTACGGATTGCCATTGTTGGAGAAGTTGCGGAAAGAATATGGATATATGAACCTATTGAAACAAAAAGTGTTCGATCAAAAGGGGAAAAAGAAATTGCAACTAGGATTTATGACTACTACCACAACTAAGCCTATTTTAATCAATGATTTCAAGGAAAACTTTGAACTAGGCATGATTAACATAGAATGTGTTCAGACATTAGAAGAGATGAAAATATTCCAAGAAATTAAAGGAAAAATGGGCAATAAAAAGGGTGCTAATTTACATGATGACTTGGTAATTGCTAATGCAATGGCTTGTCAGGCAATGAAACAAAGTAAATATTATGTAGACATTTAATATCTGAGGTAAAACAATCCTTACATGAGGTCTGGTTCATCGTGAACCTGTCATATATACAGAAAGGGGAAAGAAAATGGATAAATTAGAAAAGTATATCAGTGAAAAGTATGATAACGATGTTAATTGGTTCGTTGAAGAAGTGGAAAATATCGACAATCAACAACGAGTAAATGATATATTAGAAAAGAAATATTATCTAAATGGTAATCATAAAATATTACATAGGCAGTCGTATAAATACAATGGAAAAGAGTTTACTCCACGTAAAATTGTATTGCAATATGCTAAAACTTTATTAAATTTCCAAAAGGCATACTTGTTACAGAATCCATTAACGTTGACTGGTGATGAAAATATTGTAAAAGAGTACCAAAAAGTCAATAAAAAGGCGAAATATGACCGTTTAAACGTGAAAATATTAGATAAAGTGCTTAAATATGGACAAGTTGCAGAATATGTGTATATAGAAAATGGAGTTATCAAAAGTAAATTAATTGATGCAGGAGAAGGCTATCCAGTTTATGATGAAGAAAATAATCTTATTGCCTTCATTGAAGCCTATATCAACGATGGTATTAGTTACTATACAGTGTTCAAAAAAGATATTGTAGAAAAGTATAATAACAAGGGTGGAGAGTCTATCCAATTAACAGATAGATATGTAAATCTTAGTGGATTGCCAATTGTATATCATAATGAGAATGAATTGAGTGATACAGAAGGCAGAAGCGAATTAGATGATTGGATAAGTATCCTTGATTCTATGGAGGATTTAATCAGTAAATATACAGATAGTTTCTATAAGTTTATGAATCCTATTCCAGTAGCCATCGGACAACAATTGAAGGGTGAGGGGCTTCCTAGTGATGTAATCGGTGGAGGGATAAACTTAGACGATGGTGCAGAGTTTAAATTGGTGGGGAATCAATTAGATTATCATTCCTTTGAAACTATCTATAAGACATTGCTACAGTCATTACTAGATGTATCACAGACACCTGCTGTTAGTTTGAATAAGACAGATATAAGTAATCTTAGTGAGGTTAGTATCAAGTTGCTATTTCAATTGGCGAATATTAAAGCAGGAATGAATGAACAGTTTATGCGTGATAGTATCGAACAACGCTTTGAGAAGATCAGAGTATTGTTAGGATATCTAGGTAAACAGTACACTGAGGATGAATATGAGACATTAGATATAGTATTCCAATATGCTACACCAAGTAATGATAAGGAGATTATTGAGAATCTTAAAGCGTTACGTGAGATGGGAGCAATTAGTTTAGAAGGAATATTAGAGGACAGTCCGTATACTACTGATGTACAGTTTGAGTTGAATCGAATAGTTAAAGAAGGAAATAGTGTGGGAACTAATGATAAGGATAAGGAAGAGAATGAAGAGGTAGCAATATAATAGGAATGTAGTAGTGTCAAGGGATTGGACTTTATGAGTATATATTGCCCTGCGCTTACATGTTATACGGTGGGGGGGTATATAATATATATAGGGTTCTAAAATGGAACGAAAATTTTATTTTTTTGTAAAGTTAATCTACTTGACACTTGCATTTCTATAATATATCGAATAATCCTTATGCAGTATTTTATGCATTATTTTGTATGTCATTAGGGAAATAATAAGAAACTAAAACTACTGCTTGTCTATTGATTATACAGTCATAAATGGCTACAAATAAGCGTTTTGGAGTGGAATTGTATATTATTTCCATAATAACGATGGAATGGTTATTCTATCGTACTTTTTGGAGTGCTTAGAAACGTTGATTTATCAATATTCCCATAATTTCCTAGTTTACATAATGTACGCTATAGGAAGCAATAAATACATTAATTTCCAATTATGATTAATTATTATGCATGAATATACAACTGATTCTATTGATAATGGATACCCCTAATTGAGAAAATGAAGTCGCTAACTATCTATTTTACACACCCAAGAAAAAATATAGGAAAATTCAGATAAATATTACTCGATTATCCCTATTTATATGGTAATATTTACTATAAAAGGGGGAGTAGTTTTGAATAGAAAAATATTTATTGGAGTATTTTTTTTGATTATAATGTTGTTGTCTGCTTGTTCAAATGTTAAAGAAACTTTATATAATTCGGAAACAAAAGACATAGTTAGTAAAACCGATGAACTTACAAAAGAAGAAAAGGATTTCTTTCAATCAGCAGTCACGTATGCGAAAGATAATGATGTTGATTTAGAAGGGAAGGAAGTATCAAAAATAATCGCAGATGAACAAGTCCGTTTAGAAAAAGTACGCAAAGAAGAAGAAGAAAGAAAGAAAGAGTTGCAACGACAAAAAGAAAAAAAAGAACAAGAATTAAAAAATTCTATTCAAATAACTTTAGATGGAAAATCAGTGATACCAAAAAATAAAGATAGATGGCAATTTAGTGATATAATTAATTTTGATTTTACATTTGAAAATACTACAAACAAAGATATGAAAGGTTTTAAAGGTGTAGCAATTTTCAATGATTTATTTGGTGACAATATCAAAAAAGTAAATGTTAGTTATGATAAAATAATCGGTGCTAATAATAAAACTAACTGGCAAGGTGCAATAGAAGTTAATCAATTTATGAATGAAGATATTAAATTGCGGGATATGGAGTTTACTAAGATTCAATTTGAATTCGATATGGATACTATTATATTCAGTGATGGAACAACACTAACTAAGTATGGAGAAAATACACAAGCGACAAATACTGAAACAAAAGATAATCCAAAACAGAATACTCAAAATGATAAAGAGGACACTCAAACTAAAGATACTAAAGATGCTCAACAGAGTAAAAAAAATACAATTGATCCTTATGAATGGGCAACAGGTCTAAAAGAAACATTTGAAAATAAAATGATTGATCTTGGATATATAGATTCAAAAGATAATATCATCTACAAAAAATACCAAATCAATGATAAGCAAGAAGGAATGTATGAAGTATATACAAAGGTTGACGGGAAAGAAGTATATGTAGTGGTAGTAAATGTAAAAACAGGAGAGTTTCATGGCTAATAAAAGTTAAGGTAACATGGTAAGAATCAAACATATATAGTTTAAATAAATTTATAGTTAATTCCCTACCCTAATTTTTATGGGGTAGTTTTTTTATTTTACAGAAAGGAATGATTAAATGAACAACTTACAACGTCTACAATTAGAAACAAAAGGTATCAACTTGTCACAAGAGGAATTAATCATCTATCTACAAGAAAACAACTTGCAGCCATTTGATGAATATTCCCCACAATCAGCCACTAGTAAGAAAAATATTTATTCTTCTGCCTTATCTATCCTAGAATCCATTGCTAATAATCCTGGTGGTATGAAGTCCTATAAATTAGATGATATGACAGTATCGGACTTTCACGACAACTTAATGGCACGCATAGACCAATTGGAGCGTAAAATTAGAACACTTAAAACGGATGAACAGTTACAGAATGAATCAAGTTTCTTTATGTTATTTAGTGAATAGAAAGGAGGTAACGTTTTGTTTAGTCCTAATATAGAAGATTTAGAGTTTCTTTTTGAATCAGCAGGACAAAGTATTTCTATTAATAATGTAGCCACACAAGCCATTATCACGAATACTACCCTTGCTGAACATGAAAAGAAGCATGTACATACAATCAGCCCTATTAAAATGGGGGATTTAATCACAGCAGATAATGAAAATTATTTGATTACAAGTGATACAGCCATGAAACGATACGGAAAGTATAAAGCGATTATGACACATTGTAATTTTATTATTTCTATTAAAGTAATTACTAAACAATTATATCGTGATGAAAACGGAAATGTTGTTTATGATGACATGGGAGATCCACAATGGATAGATGTAGAGGGAGAACCAATTTTAGTTCCTTCTATTATAGATCAGCAATCATTTACTATCGAAGGTAATCAATTAAAAGTAGCAAATAATCAAATATTGGTTACTGTACAAGATAATGAGACAAATAGAGATAAACTAAAAGTGAATAATACTTTTACATTCGAGGGGAATTATAAGGTGCTGAATCAAGATTATACGAATAGGGGATTAATTGTTTTAACTGCGGAGAGGGTTTTATAATTAATGACGAATCTCTTCCTATTTATATAGAGAAAGATAAACCTCCCTTTTTAAAAAAATTCTACATAATAGTGGACAGTTTTTTTGGAATATGGTATATTTTTCTTAACAGAATAGGCGAAGTTGAATAGTTGGAAAATCGTTGATATATCAAGGTTTTTTAATGATGATGATGCAAATGGGAATGAAACCATCCCAAAAGAAAATCAATCAAATGATGTCAGCGATGAACAAACAGCAAGGCAAATAAGTTTGTTCCCTTGCTTTGCTGCGCTAGTTAAAGCAGACGGCAAAAATGGAAACGTTTGTGGCATTAAATGATGTGCATGTATAGGACAAGTTAAAACTTCAATTTCTTATTAAATAGAAGCTTTTATTATAAATTGTTTTATTTATGCTTTATCTTTCATCAAAACAATCCAAAACCACTTTTCTCTTTGGACATGCATCCAATGGAAGAGTGGTTTTTTATGTTGTTTGAAAATGCTTTAGGTGAGGGAAGGATGTATCATGGCAAGAGTGGGAGATTTACAGCAAAGGCGATGAAAAATAAATGACAGAAATTAGCGATGAAAATTGTTTTTAATGGAGTGGCGCTATTGGCAGCAAGCAGACATCTTATGAAGTAAGTGTCTGATAAAATTGCAAAGTATGCCAGCAAAAAAGTATCATAGGAAGAAACGAAAAAGCAGCAGTTTTTCTCTTTGGCTGTGTGGATAGAAATTAAGGCATTTCAGCACCACCCGATCTTTGGACTTTGGACTATTGGTGCTGAAACTAATGGGGGAAATGATGAATGTAATGGTGTTGGGTCATTTGAGGAAAGGTATTTAATTTTTTTTTTGTATGTTATATTTATTTAATAATTGATCGAGTTCTTGGCTGCAGGCAATGGTGGCATGTGAAGAGAATCCATATTTTTTGGCAGTATCAATTAATTCCTCTCTTTTTGTTTCAATGAGATGCAATAAGTGTCCTTTTGACATGGATGGTTAATCCTTTCCAATTATAATATAAAACATTTGGATGAGAGAAGCATGGAAGTAATAAAATGCTGCCTCTGCTTACAAACAACTTGGAAAGTAGCAGAATAAAAATAAAACGATGGTGTATTGTTAAAGCTTTGTTTTTTTTGTTTTGTGTTTGTTTGTGCAACATAAAGAAGGTTAATTACTGTAATTATAGCGATATTTGGAAAGAAATGCAAAAAAAATGCTGTGGCATATATTTTCGCATAAGACATATAAGTAAATAGAAAGGGGGATTCTTTTTTGACGGATATTAATTTGTTTTTGGCGTTAGGGGCGGGCTTTTTAAGCTTTATTTCCCCTTGTTGTCTGCCGCTTTATCCAGCGTTTTTATCTTATATAACTGGCATGTCGCTAGAAGAGATGAAGCAAGAGAGCGTTCTTTTGCATAAAAAAAGCTTTTTGCATACAATTTTATTTTTAGTAGGCTTTTCTGTTATTTTTATTGCAATGGCTTATGGGACGTCGTTTATCGGCAGTTTTTTTTATTTGTATAAAGAGGAGATCAGAAGAATAGGGGCTATCGTTATTTTTCTGTTTGGTCTGATTATTTTAGGAGTCATTCGTCCGGGTTTTTTGCTGAAGGAACATCGCTATTCTTTTAAAAATCGGCCATCTGGCTTTTTTGGCACTTTTCTTATTGGCATGAGTTTTGCGGCTGGCTGGACTCCTTGCAATGGGCCTATTTTGGGTGCTGTGCTGACGCTTGCAGGGACAAACCCTGAATCCAGTTTTTTGTATATGGGCAGTTATATACTGGGTTTTTCTATTCCCTTTTTGCTGCTTACCTTTTTTATTGGAGGCACAAAAAAGTTCAAAAAATACAATCAATTATGGATGAATATAGGAGGAGGGATGATGCTGTTGATGGGAGGGGTGCTATATTTTGATGGCATGACTTGGATCAATAGTCTGCTAAGCCCTTTTTTTGGCGGATTTACGGGCTTTTAATTGCAGCATTTTCCACTAGGAATAGCGAGAAGGTTTGCCGGTTGTTAGGCAAATAGTTAAAATATGGAGATGAAAACACTATCAGCAAATATTTGTATTGAAAAGAATGGGAATTTTAGATATAGTGAGTAATATGTAAATAGTAAATTGGAATTAATTTTCAACTTCTGTTGTGTGTTAAGGAGGAAACAGCGGTGGCAAGGATATTAATTGTGGATGATGCAAAGTTTATGAGAATAACGCTTACAACTATTCTCACAAAAGCAAATCATGTGGTGGTTGGTGAAGGAGAGAATGGGAAAGAAGCTGTTCGCTTGTTTCGCGAGTTGGATCCTGATATTGTCACAATGGATATTACGATGCCTGAAATGAGCGGGTTAGATGCAGTAAAGGAAATACGGAAAGAATTTCCGGATGCAAAAATTATTATGTGCTCTGCAATGGGGCAGCAAAAGATGGTAGTAGAAGCGATTGAAGCAGGGGCAAAGGATTTTATTGTAAAACCTTTTGATGAAAATAGAGTAGTAGATGCCATAAATCGTGTCCTTCGCTAATAAAGCAAAATTGTGTAAAGCAATAAAAACCTACATAAAAATGGTTAGTCGAAAGGATATGATAAGTAGGATCATATCCATTTTACTATGTTTAAATCCATGTTATACTATGTTTTTAGATGGATGTTAATTAGATATAGAAAACATACTTATTAGATGAAGAAGGGGATTTAACAATGGCATCGGTCATTATTTCATCAGTTATTGCTGTGTTTATGGGCCTAGTTTTTACATTTGCCCGGATGAAGGCAGCGAAAAAACCAGTTTCTGCGAAAAAAATTATCCTGCCACCGCTTTTTATGAGTACAGGGGCACTTATGTTTGTATTTCCTTTTTTTGCTGTTACCGGAAAGGAAATTTTAGAAGCGGCTATCGTCGGCATGTTATTTTCCATCCTGCTGATTAAAACATCGAAATTTGAAGTGCGGGATAATGATATTTATTTGCAGCGCTCACGAGCATTTGTATTTATTTTATTTGGATTGCTTGCAATAAGAATTGTGGCGAAATTATTATTAAGCAGCACCGTGGATGTTGGACAATTAAGCGGCATGTTTTGGATATTGGCTTTTTGTATGATTGTGCCATGGCGCATTGCGATGCTTTATTCCTATAAGCGCCTTGAAAAACAATTGAATGTATCATTGAGATAGTTCTTAAATGGAAAATCTAGTATCATCATCTAAGGATAGAAACAAAAAATAGGGGCTCAGAAAAAGCTCCTATTTTTTGTTTCTATTTTTTTTGTTTAAAAGGGTTCTGCTTGCACCACATTTGATGGCCGAGAACAGATGCACCGGTTGCAAGAATTCCATTGGTGATTGCTTGAAATGTAAGACCGTAAGCAAAAATGGCAAGGAGTACAGATACGGCAAGCAAGATCCAGATAATAAGCCAGTCTGCAATTTTTGGCGTTTGTTTTAATGCATATCCTAGCACCCATAAAACGGGTATTAATATATAGTAGTTTTCATTTAAATAATCTTGCAATAAATCCATCTATTTTTCCTCCATTCAGTTTTCTACCATATTTTATGCAAGAAGAAGGAGTGTTGTTTATTTAAATAACTAAAATAAAGCAAAGGAGACTGTCTTTTTTTGGTGTCTGCTTCTATATAAAGGGAGAAGGGAGGTGGAAACATGGCACAAGCAACCTTTTTGGAAACAGTGGTGAAATTGAATTTTCAAACAGGCATGAAGGAAAACGGGGAAGCCATTTATACAAGCAAAGCATTGCGAAACATTAAAGATTCCGCGACACCAGAAGCCATTATGCAAGTGGCAGAGGAGTTGGCTTCTTTAGTAAGCTTCCCGCTGGAATCAGTGATAAAAAATGATAGTTTTGATGTAGTCAAATAATGCTGGTGTGCAAGAACCAGAAGGATTGCTGACAGAAGCAATCTGCCAGCAACCTTAAACAAAAAGGAGGAATGGGAAATGGCAAAAACGCTGGAATTAACGTTTGGCCATGAAAATGGCAAAACAACCAAAATCACATTAGATGGACCAATTGAACCTGTTGATACACAAAAAGTGCTGGTGGCGATGCAAAGCATCATCAACGCAAATATTTTTATGACCGCAAATGGCGCTTTTGCTTCTTCTGAGGGTATTCGGCTAATTGAACGCAATGTCACGGAGTATGAGGTGCAATAATTAATTGAAAAAGGAGATCTGGCAGTCAGGCTGAAGAGAATGAGGCTGTCTGACTGCCAGAGCATCCAAAAGAGGAGAGATGATGGCTTGAATGAGCTAATTACTTTTATCAGCCAAGTGGGCTTTCCGATTGTTGTAAGTTTCTACTTATTAAATCGGATTGAAGCAAAGCTGGATATTATGATTCAGTCTATTCAAAACTTATCTCGCTAAAGCTTAGAATAAAAGAGAAAATGATAGAATAGACAAAAAAATAGTAGTTTTTAATCCATTATCTGAAAAAATGAAAGGGTTTTCTATTGACAGAAATAGTTAAAGATGTTAAATTTACATTAACCGTTAGGAAACGTATTTGGTATTTAATTCAAATGATCGAATAATTATTGTTTGAGAGATTGATAGTAGAAATGCTTTATGCGCTTTTGAAATGGTAAATTTTACACATAGCTTTTGCAAGCTTATAGGAGGATTTTTTCATATGAAAAACGGTAAAGTAAAATGGTTTAATGCAGAAAAAGGATTTGGATTTATTGAAGCAGAAGATGGAAATGATGTGTTCGTACATTATTCAGCAATCCAAGTAGAAGGATTTAAATCATTAGAAGAAGGCCAAGACGTTTCTTTTGAAGTAGTAGAAGGCGCTCGCGGACCACAAGCTGCTAATGTAACAAAATTATAATTGTCTATTATAAATTATCAGCTGCCATTCTTTAGAATGGCAGCTTTTTTGCATTTTCCCCCTAAAGCTAGATTCACGCCTCCTTCCTTAGAAATTGTTTGCTATAATAGAAAAAGTAGTTTGCTAGATGGCAAAAATACGAAAAGAATAGGAGGATATTTGTGAAATTTATTCATACAGCAGACTGGCATTTAGGCAAGCTGGTCCATGGCTTATATATGACGGAAGATCAGCGGCATCTATTGAATCAATTTGTCGGCCTGGTGAAAAGAGAAGAGCCGGATGCAGTGGTGATAGCAGGCGATTTATATGATCGTTCCATCCCTCCTCTTGATGCGGTGAATTTATTGAATGAGGTTTTATATACAATTAATGTGGAATTACAAACGCCGATTATTGCCATATCCGGCAACCATGACAGTGCAGAGCGCCTATCCTTTGGAAGCTCTTGGTATCAGCGCCATCAGTTTTATTTAAATGGAAAAATTGAAAACAGCTTTCAGCCAGTGGATATTAAGGGAGTCCATTTTTATTTGGTGCCATATTGTGAGCCAGCAATGGTGCGCCAATATTTAGGAGAGGAAAAAATTGTCTCCCATCATGATGCGATGGAGGCGATTGTTCAAAAAATTACCGAACAAATGGATCAGACGGTGCCTAATGTCCTAGTAGGCCATAGCTTTGTATTAGGGGGAAAAACAACGGATTCCGAGCGTGTTTTATCTGTTGGCGGTACGGGATGTGTAGGCGCAGAATTATTTTCCCCTTTTACGTATACAGCATTAGGCCATCTGCATAGTCCTGATGCTCTAAACCATGCTTCGGTGAAATATTCTGGTTCGCTAATGAAATATTCTTTTTCAGAAGCAAAACAAAACAAGTCAGTCTCCATTATTGAAATAGCGGAGGATGGAACGTTTGCCGAAACCTATCATTCCTTTACGCCCAAAAGAGAT
>Ga0182742_1001472_pt1 | contig 29889 bp, 16 predicted proteins | sample eDN5th37CBELigMG_FD_128880 | JGI IMG/M metagenome (GOLD analysis project Ga0182742, IMG submission 128880) | Enriched Miracle-Growth compost microbial communities from Emeryville, California, USA - eDNA 5th pass 37_C BE-Lig MG (version 2)... ... | reverse complement strand
GCGGCATGTGCGGCAACGCCTGCAACGTGGCCAACGCCGCCCCCGCCTGCGTCGACGGCGCGTGCACCATCGCCGCGTGCAACACAGGCTTCGCCGACTGCGATCAGAGCGCGTTCAACGGCTGCGAGGTCCGCCTCACCGACGACTTCTTCAACTGCGGCGCGTGCGGCGTCGTCTGCGGCTCCGATCAGTACTGCAGCGGCGGCACCTGCATCGATCGCACCCCGGCGGACACCTGCGCCGCGCCGGCGATCCTCCAGGCCGGCCAGCAGACCATCTACTGGGCTGCCCCTGGCGCCGAGTACCTCACCGAGGCCCCGTCGTGCAATTCGACCCGGCCGGCGGGTCCCGACCTGGTCTTCCAGTACACCGCCAGCTACACCGGTCAGGCGGACATCACCGTCAACAAGCCGAGCGGCTTCTGGCACCTCGTCGCCACCACCGGCGCGTGCGGTCCGATCACCGCGGAGAACGAGGCGGCCTGCTTCTCCTCCTCGTCGAGCGGCAACGTCACCTTCAACCTGCCGGTGACCGCCGGCACCACCTACAACCTCTTCCTGGTCGGCAGCTCGAGCGGCACGCTGCGCGATCCGCTCAGCATCCGGATCGACGAGATCGACTGCGCCACGCTCCAGCCCATCGCCACCGAGCTCTCGCCCGCCACCGGCAGCGTCAACCCGACGCTCTCCGGCAGCTTCACCGCGACCTTCAGCAACGTGGTGAAGAAGGACGTGGGCACCTTCCACGTCTCCGCCGGCGCCACCACCCTCGACATTCCGGCCACCGATCCCCGCGTCCAGTTCGCCGCGGACGGGCGATCCGTGACCATCGAGGCGGGCGACATGCCGCCGGGCGCCCAGGTGTCGATCAGCTGGACCGGTCTCCAGGACGCGGTCTGCAGCCTGCCGGTGCCGGCGAAGACCTGGGAGGTGACCATGCCCGCGCCGCCGTGCGCCCCCGGCGTGGACGGCGTGGTGGGCAGCACCATGACCCGGATCCCGTTCAACTACCTGTCGACCAGCTCGTTCTCCGAGACCTACATGGCGGTGGACGACGATCCCAACGGCTGGGTCTACCTCGGCAACTCGAGCAACCTCTACCGGATGCCGAAGAACGGCGGCCGCCCGGAGTCGCTCTACAACACCGGCGGCATCGGCTACAGCCAGGTCCCGTCCCAGATGCTGATCGACGGCCCGAACATCTACGGGCTGCGCGCCAGCGGCAGCACGCTCAACGGCTACACCACCGGACGCGTGTGGCGCTACTCGAGCGACAAGGGCGCGACCTTCCTCGCCGAGGACGTGGTGGTCTTCCCCGTCGACCCCGGCAAGGTGGCCGGCACGGTCGCTGCGTCGTTCAGCGGCTTCGCCGCGCGGGACGGCAGGCTCTACATGCTGACCGAGACCACCGGCAACAGGACCGAGCTGTGGAGCGCCGACATGACCGGCGAGCTTCCCGCGACCGCGCAGGTGGAGCTCACCTTCGTCGACATCGCCGAGTACGAGCTCTGCAGCGGCCTCGCGCTGGACGATCGCTACTTCTACACCACCTGCCGCAAGGGGAGCTCCACCAGCTCGCCCCGGATGATCGTCCGGATCGATCGCACCACCCATGTGGTGACCGACATCGTCCGCGCCTGGGATACGGCCTACCCGACGCCGGTGGTCGCCGCCGACACCAACGGCGACGGCCTCGCCGACGTCCTCTACCACCGCGGCGACGATCGCTATTCGACGTACGTCTGCCAGCCCGCGGTGGGTCTCCCGTACATCGACGAGCACTTCAACTTCGCGGTGAACACGGGCAGCAGCAACGGCCTGGGCTTCGATCCGGTGGAGAACGCCCTCTGGGTCTTCGACCGCTCGACCAACGAGTTCATCAAGGTCAAGTAACGCCGAGCGAAATCGCAGGTCGATGAAGCGCGGAGCCGGCACCAGCCGGCTCCGCGTCTTCGTTCCTGCATCACGCTACCCCGCTTAGTCTGGCACAACCTACAAATATGCCAAGAACTCCGCTGATACGGCCTCAACTCCCGGATGAGACCTTCTCATCCCCGACCAATTCGGGTCATGCTTCGGAACGGGACGGAGCTCCCGCAGCGCCTGCCTGCCCGCTGGAGCGGGTTCGCGCCTCACCCCCCGGGAGCGAGCCGTGTCCCTGGAAGTAGACGTTGATGTGAGAAGTCGAGGCCCCGATGAACTGGCGTAATCTGCTGGGCGCTTTTGCGCTGCTCCTGGGTCTCGCTGCGTGCGGTGAGGACGAGTCTTCCACGGAAGCGACTCCCACGTGTGCGGCGGGCGATACACTTTGCGGATCCTCCTGCGTCGACGTTCGCAGGGATTCGCGTCACTGCGGCGCCTGCGGCGTCACCTGTGCCGCCGGCGAGATCTGCTCCGACGGTGCTTGCATCGCCAGCTGCCCCGGCAGCCAGGCGCTCTGCGACGGCGCCTGCGTCGATGTCGGCTCGTCCTCCCAGCACTGCGGCGGCTGTGGCGTGGCGTGCGGCGTGAACGAGCGCTGCGACGACGGCGTCTGCACCGACACCTGCCCTGCGGGCCAGACCATCTGCGACGGCCGTTGCGTCGATCTCGACGCTTCCGCGGATCACTGCGGCGCCTGCGGCAACGCCTGCGGCGCCGGCCAGGTCTGCTCGAACGGCGCCTGCGTGGTGAGCTGTCCCGACGGCCAGCTCGCCTGCGACGGGGCGTGTTTCCAGCCCGACGTGTCGCAGGATCACTGCGGCGCCTGCGGCAACGCGTGCGGCGACGGCACGGTGTGCATGGACGGCGACTGCAGGCTCGTCTGTCCCCCCGACACGACCGAGTGCGACGGCGCGTGCACCGATCTCGACACCGACCGGACCAACTGCGGCGCCTGTGGAACGGTGTGCGGGGCAGGCGAGCTCTGCATCGAAGGCGCCTGCGAGCTGCGGTGCGCCGCGGGGACGACCGCGTGCGACGGCGCCTGTGTCGATACCGCGGTGGATCGCGCCAACTGCGGCGGCTGCGGTACCACCTGCGCGACGGGGGAGATCTGCTCGGAGGGCGCCTGTGTTCTCTTCTGTAGCGGCTGGACGCCGGACGTGTGCGACGGCGCGTGCACCAACCTGCAGGTCGATACGAGCCACTGTGGTTCCTGCGGCAACGCCTGCGAGGCGGGTCAGGTCTGCAGCGGAGGAACGTGCGTCGATTCGTGCGCGCCGGGATCGGACGTGTGCGCTGGCGGTTGCACCTCGCTCCAGCACGATCCCGCCAACTGCGGCGCCTGCGGAACGGTCTGCCAGGCGGCGTCCAACGCCCTTCCCGTCTGCGGGGCGGGCAAGTGCGACCAGGTCTGCACGCTGGGTTACGGTGACTGCGACCGCGACCTCGGCGAGCCGAACTCCAACGGGTGCGAAGCGCCCCTCTTCGTCGATCCGGGCAACTGCGGCGCCTGCGGCGTCACCTGCCCGACCCCGCCCCATGCCACCGCCGGGTGCATCGACGGCGCCTGCGGCATCGGACAGTGCGACCTCGGATGGGAGGACTGCGACGGCGACCCCGCCAACGGCTGCGAAGTGAACATCGCCGCCGATGACGGCAACTGCGGCGGTTGCAACTTCGCCTGTGGCGTCGGGACCTCGTGTGTGGACGGCGGCTGCAGCACGCCGGGCGTCGCGGACGTGTGCGCCGGCGCAGCGGAGCTGGTGCCGGGATTCAACACGGTCTCCTGGGAGTCGCGGGGTCTCGACTATTTCACCGCGGCGCCGTCGTGCGACACCGGAAGGCCCATGGGGCACGACCTGGTGCTCCGCTACACCGCGACGGTCACCGGCGCCGCGCGGATCCACATCCCCAAGGGCGCCCAGAACCGGATCCACCTGGTGGTCTCGGACAGGCCCTGCGGCGACATGAGCGCGGAGGTCGCCTGTCGCTCCGACTACACCAACCCGGAGCTCGACGTCTCGTTCCCCGTCACCGCGAACCAGACCTACTTCATCTACCTCGTCACGGCGAACTGGCCATCGAGCGGCCCGTACGTCTTCCCGTGGCCGATCGAGGCGACGGTCACCGAGTACCCGGCGCCGGCCGGGTCGGGCCCCGGCGACAACTGCGACGTCCCGCTCACCGTGACCAACGGGAGCAACAGCCTCTCCTGGAATGTCGAAGCGAACGACTACCTGGCCCAGCCGCCCGCCTGCGGCTTCGGCACGGCGCAGCCATACGGCCCCGACCTGGTGCTCAAGTACACCGCGACGCACACCGGCGCCGTGGAGATGTTCACCGAGCGGGTCTCCGGCAAGCGGGCCTATGTGGTCGTGACCGAGGACGCCTGCGGTGCGATCGGCGATGCGATCGCCTGTTCCGCCGAGACGACGGGAACGCAGACCCGGACCGTCTTCCCCGTCACCGCGGGCAGCGACTACTACATCCACCTCGTCTCGACGATGAGCGGGTCCAGCTCGACCAACGCCCTGCTGCCGAACCCGCTTTCGTTGCAGATCAACCCGATCGACTGCTCCTCGATCGCACCGACCGTGACCAACCTCTCCCCGGCGAACGGCACCCTGCTCGACACCTCGACGCCGACCTGGGTCGCCAACCTGAGCCACGAGGCGCGTCGGGACGCGGGAACGGTGACGATCACCGGCAACCTGGGCACCTCGCATACGTTCACGCTGCCCTCGCCGTTCGTGACCTTCTCGACCGACGGCAAGCAGGTCACCATCACGCCCGAGGGCTTCCTGCGCTCCGGCGAGCAGGCGACGGTGGTGCTCGACCTGGTGACCGCCGACTGTGGCGTGCCCTTCGCGCCCGTCACCTGGACCGTCACCGCGCCCGTCACGCCCTGCACGCCGGGGCTCAACGGCATGGTCGGCGCGAGCCTCACCCGCGTGCCGATGCAGGCGATCGGCACCATGTTCTCGGAGTACTACGTCGCAGCGGACGACCTCCCCGACGGCTACGTCTACCTCGGGTCGGATTCGCACCTGATCCGGATGCCGAAGTCGGGAGGCATGTTCGAGAACATCTCTGGCACCGCGGGCCTGAACACCAACCATCTCGGCTACGCGATGCTGATCGACGGCCCGAACATCTACACGCTCGACACCCAGACCGCAGCGGGCGGCGTGCGGCGGCTCTGGCGGATCTCGTCCGACGGAGGTGCGTCCTGGGAGGTGACCGACGTGGCCACCTTCGGGACCTCGTCGACGGACGACCCGGAGGACGCTTTCCGCGCCATGGCCGCACGGGACGGCAGGATCTACCTGATCACCCGCGAAACCACCGCCACGGTGAACACGCAGATCTGGTCGGTGGATCCGTCGGGCCCGCTCCCTGCAGCCGGCCAGCTCGAGCTCGCCTTCGGCGCCAACGCGTACAACAACTGCGTCGGCCTGGCGATGGACGCGAGCTCCTGGTTCACCGTCTGCCGGGCAGGCACCTCGGGCAGCAACTTCGTGGCGCTGCGCATCGCCAGAACCGGCGGAGCGATCACGGAGCTCGGCTCGCTCACCGCACCGCTCAGCTCGACGCAGAACGCCGTATCGGTGATCGCCCGCGACCACGACGGCGACGGCAACGCCGACTACCTCTACATCCAGACGGACCGCGAGTCCGCCGACTTCGTCTGCTCGCCCTACGGGACGCCGTACCTGAGGCAGCACTTCTACTTCGGCTCGGGCACCGGCAACTACGGGATGGGCTTCGACGCGGCCGCCAACACCCTCTGGTTGTTCGACGACGACACGCTCGAGTTCGTGAAGGTTCAGTAACTGCAGCGTTCTGCCGGCGCGCCGGCAGCATCCGGCAGGGTGCGCGGCGCGCCGGCTGTCCCCCTGGAGAGCGGGGACGAGAGGTTGTCTTATGAATTGGCGATTGGTTCTGAGCGCCGCGGCGCTCGTGCTCGGACTCGCCGCCTGCGGTGATTCGGGCGAGGGCGAAAACACCCCCCTCAACTGTAGCGAAGGGTTGATGCTCTGCGGAGGCGCCTGCGCCGACACGCGCGACGACCCGCGCAACTGCGGTGCGTGCGGCACGGTCTGCGGCGACGGCGAGATCTGCCGCGACGGCGTCTGCACCTTCTCCTGCCCCTCCGGGCAGGTGGCCTGCGGCGACGGGTGCTACAACCTGTCCGCCTCCCCGAACCACTGCGGCGCCTGCGGCAACGCCTGCGACGCGGGCCAGGTCTGCTCGGAAGGCGCGTGCGACAGCGCGTGCCCTGCCGGACAGGTGGAGTGCGAGGGCGGGTGCTTCGACACCGCCACCTCGCGCGATCATTGCGGCGCCTGCGGCAACGCATGTGCCGACGGCGAGAGCTGCACCGATGGCGCGTGCGTCGCCGTCTGCCCGGGGAGCCAGCAGCTCTGCGACGGCGGTTGCTTCGACCTCGACTCGAGCCGCACCCACTGCGGCGCCTGCGGCGTCGCCTGCGGTGCGGGGGAGGTCTGCGTGAACGGTGGATGCGCGCCCACCTGCCCGCCCGGCCAGACCGACTGCGACGGCACCTGCGTCGCCCTCGGCACGAACCCCTCCCACTGCGGCCAGTGCGGAAACGCCTGCGGCGTGGGCGAGGTCTGCGTGGACGGGAACTGCGAGCTCTCGTGCGCCAGCGGCCTCGCCGCCTGCGGCGGGAGCTGCGTCGACACGCGCAACGACCGGAACAACTGCGGCGGCTGCGGCATCGCCTGCGGCGACTCCGAGATCTGCTCCGATGGTACCTGCGTCACTTCGTGCTGGGGCTTCGCCTCCACGCAGTGCGGCGACACCTGCACCAACACCGACGTCGATCCCCTCAACTGCGGTGCGTGCGGCAACGCCTGCGCCCCCGGCGAGGTCTGCAGCGCGGGCGCCTGCACCGGCTACTGCGCTCCCGCGCTCACCGAGTGCCAGGACGGCGCCTGCACCGACACCCGCAGCGATCCGGCGAACTGCGGCAGCTGCGGGACGAGCTGCCCCACCGTCGCCAACGCCGCGGCCGTCTGCGCCGTCGGCAACTGCGACGTGGTCTGCCTCGAGGGACACGGCGACTGCAACGGCGACCTGCGCCATCCGGGGGGCGACGGCTGCGAGGTGACGTTCGCCACCGATCCGCTCAACTGCGGCTTCTGCGGGAACGTCTGCACCGCGCCCAACGGGGTGCCGAGCTGCGTCGACGGGGAATGCGGCCTGGCGGCCTGCATGCCGGGCTTCGGCGACTGCGATCTTTCCGCATTCAACGGCTGCGAGACCAACATCACCAACGACCCGGCCAACTGCGGCGCGTGCGGCAATGTCTGCGGCATCAACCAGTACTGCCAGAACAGCCAGTGCCACGACAGGGTCGATGCGGACACCTGCGCGACGCCGGTGACGCTCACCGGCGGAAACCAGCAGATCCACTGGTTCGCCAGCCAGCAGGACTACATCACGGCGCCACCCGCGTGCTCGGCTTCGAGCAGCTACCTGCCGACCGGTCCCGACCTGGTCTTCCGGTACGACGCCACCTTCAACGGCCAGGTCGAGATCGACTTCAAGCCGCCGAGCGGGACCCGGTGGCACGCGGTCGTCGCCGATGGATCGTGTGGCGACCTTACCAGCCAGGTGGCATGCCTCTCCGCGAGCGGCTCGCTCTCCGGGGCGTTCCAGGTGGCGGCCGGGCAGACCTACTACATCTACCTGGTGGACAGCACCAGCGGCGCCAACCCGCTCAGCAACCCGCTCAACATCGAGGTGACGGAGCTCAACTGCGCCACCCTCGCGCCGGTTGCGACCACCCTCGCACCGGCGAACGGGGCAATCAATCCGACGCTCACCGGCCAGTTCCAGGTGACCTTCAGCCACGCCATCAATCCGGTCGGGGCCAGCTTCACCCTCACCGGAGACCGTGGGACCGTGCGGACGTTCGCGAGCGACGCCTCCGAGGTGACCATCTCGTCCAACAACCGCACCGTCACCATCGCTGCCGGTGATTTCCTCCCCAACGAAAACGTGACCATCACCTGGAGCGGCCTGACCGACGCGGTGTGCGGCACGGCGGTGGCGATGCCCACCTGGGTGGTCACCATGCCCGCCCCGCCGTGTGCACCGGGCGCAGGCTCGATGGTCGGTGACACCTACGTTCGCGTCCCGCTCGGCCTGCTCCCGGGGTCCTCGTTCACCGAGTACTACGTGGAGGCGGACCGGGATCCGAACGGCTACGTCTACGTGGGCGGCAGCACGGCGCTCTACCGGATTCCCAAGGCCGGCGGGCCGCCGGAGGATCTGGTGCGGAGCACCTCGATCACCTCGTCGAACCTCGGCTACCACATGGCGATCGACGGCGACTCGATCTTCGTGCAGCGGAGCGCGTCGACGGCGACCAACCAGATCTGGCGCCTCAGCGGCGACGGCGGCGTGACCTGGGATCCGGTGGACGCGGTCTCCTTCCCGACCGCACCCGGTTCGACCCTCAACGGAACCGGCGCCTGGAAGGGGAAGCTCTTCATGATCACCCACCAGGGCCCCGGCCTCACCCAGATCTTCTCTGCAGACGTGAGCGGCGCACTTCCCGCCACGGCGACGCTGGAGACCACCTTCGCCGGCGACACCAACAACTACCAGTTCTGCGGCGGTATGGCGGCGGACGACCGCTACTTTTACACTACGTGCAGGAAGGGTCCTGTCGGCTCGCCCTACAAGGTCCTCCGGATCGATCGCGTGACCCACGAACGGACGGAGATCGGCACCACCACCGACTACGAGACGATGGGAAGCCCGATTCGCGTGGCCGATACGGACGGCGATGGGCTCGCCGATTTCCTGTACCAGAAGGGCAAGCAGGAGAACGTGCGCTACGTCTGCTCGCCCACCACCACGCCCTACGTCGACGAGCTCGTCCGCTACGGCGACTCGACCGGGAACGGGCTCGGCTACGATCCGGTCAACAACGTGGTCTGGGCCTTCGACGACGACACCTTCGAGCTGATCAAGATCGAGTAGAGGCGCTCGATCGGGTGACGCAGCGCGGCGCCGGCACCTGCCGGCGCCGCGTTTTTCGTTCCGGCCGCGCGTCGAATCGACCGCTTTCGTCCAAATTTTCCAGATCTGCCCCGATTTTTGGTTTGAGAACTTCTCAACACTACCTCTCTTCGGCGATGCTGCGTCCCAGGCCCCGTACCTCCGGTACCGCCGCCCCGGCCGCACCCTTCCGTGCGGCAGGGGAGCGAGCCATCCGGCCGGAGGAGGTGGCGCACTGGAAGTAGCGGTAGATGCGAAGAAGTCGAGGCACCCCCACAATGAATTGGCGTTATCTGGTGGGCGCGTTCGCGCTCATGATGGGCCTTGCTGCGTGCGGTGAGGACGGCGAATCGGTCGCCGCCACCCCCACCTGCGAGGCGGGCACCCTCTGCGGAACCTCCTGCGTCGATACGGAGAAGGACTCGCGCAACTGCGGCGGCTGCGGCATCGCGTGCGCTGCCGGCGAAATCTGCTCCGACGGCGCCTGCACCACGAGCTGTCCCGGCGGCCAGGCACTCTGCGACGGCGCCTGCCACGATCTCGGCACCTCCGCCGCGCACTGCGGCGCCTGCGGCCGCGCCTGCCCCGAGGGCCAGGTCTGCGCCGCGAACGACTGCGTGGTCGCCTGCCCGGATGGCCAGGCAGCCTGCGACGGGGGCTGCTTCGACCTCGGCTCCTCGACCGCCCACTGCGGCGCCTGCGGCAACGCCTGCGCCACGGGCGAGGTCTGCCTCGAGGGCGCCTGCGTCGCCAACTGCCCTGCCGGCCAGCTCGTGTGCGACGGCGCCTGCGTCGATGCCCTGACGGATCGCGCCAACTGCGGCGCCTGCGGCAACGCCTGCGACGAGGGCGAAGCGTGCGTGGACGGCGCATGCCGGCTCGTCTGCGGCGCCGGTCTCGAGGCGTGCCAGGACGCCTGCGTGGACACCGGAAGCGACCGCGCCAACTGCGGCGCCTGCGGCAATGCCTGCGACGCAGACGAGCTCTGCGTCGGCGGCACCTGCGCCCTGAGCTGCGCCCCCGGCAGCACCGCGTGCGGCGGCGCCTGCGTCGACACGGACGTGGACCGCGCCAACTGCGGCGCCTGCGGCAACGCCTGCGACGCGGACGAGATCTGCGTGGAGGGCGCGTGCATCGCCTCCTGCGGGAGCTGGGCATCGGACCTCTGCGACGGGAGCTGCACCAACCTCCAGACCGATCCGCGCAACTGCGGCGCCTGCGGCAACGCTTGCGCCGACGGCGAGGTGTGCAGCGAGGGCGTCTGCGCCGATTCGTGCGTCCCCGGCTCCGACGTGTGCGCCGACGGCTGCACCGACTTCGACCACGACCCGCGCAACTGCGGTGGCTGCGGCAACGTCTGCCCCGCCGGGGCAAACGGCATCGCCGTCTGCAGCGCGGGCACCTGCGCCAACGTCTGCATGGCCGGCTACGGCGACTGCAACCGCGACCTCGGCATCCCCGGCTCCGACGGCTGCGAGACGCCGCTCCAGATGGCCCCGGATCACTGCGGCGCCTGCGGAAATGCCTGCCCGAGCCTCCCCCACGCCATCGTCGCCTGCACCGGCGGCGCCTGTGGCATCGGCGCCTGCGAGACCGGCTGGGAGGACTGCGACAACGATCCGAGCAACGGCTGCGAGCAGCAGGTGACCTCGGACGCCGCCAACTGCGGCGGTTGCGGCATCGTCTGCGACGAAGGCGAAACCTGCATCGACGGCATCTGCGAGGGTCCCGGCGCCGGCGACATCTGCGACACCGCGATCGACCTCGCCCTGGGTCCCAACACCGTCAACTGGCTGGCCCGCGGCCTCGACTACTTCACCGGCGCCCCCTCCTGCAGCACGCTGGTGCCGCGCCACGAGGACATCGTCCTCCGCTACACCGCGCAGTCGACGGGCGCGGTGAAGATCGCGGTCACCAAGACGCAGGGCGATCGCACCCACATGGTGGTGAGCAAGGCGCCGTGCGGCAACGTGGCGGACGAGTTCCGCTGCGTCTCCGACAGCACGACCAACGGCGTGCAGACGTCGTTCCCCGCCACCGCCGGCGAAGTCTTCTACATCTACCTGGCGGTGACCGGCAGCAGCGACTTCATCCCCAACCCGCTCCCGGTGGAGGTCACCGAGTACCCGGGCGCCGGTGCGGCGGGCGAGAGCTGCGCCGCTCCCGCCGCGCTGGTGGACGGGGCCAACAGCGTCGACTTCACCGCGAACGTGAACGACCACTTCGCCAGCCCGCCGTCGTGCAACACCGCGCCCCCCGTCGGCGCCGATGTGGTGATGCGCTACGTCCCGACCTACACCGGCGCGGCGGAGATCGTCGTCGCGAAGGCCTCCGGCACCGCCTGGTACCTGGTGGTCGACGAGGCGAGCTGCGGAACGCCCCAGGAGGCGCTCGCGTGCGTCTACGGCAGCTCCAGCACCACCGAGCTCCGGAACACGATCCGCGTCACCCAGGGGACCGAGTACTTCCTCTACCTGACCGCCGCGGGCACCACCTCGTCCACCGCCTACACGCCGATCGCCAGCCCCGTCACCGTCCAGATCAACCCGCTGGACTGCAGCGGGATCACGCCGGCGGTGACCAGCGTCACCCCCGCGGAGAACGGCCAGGCGGCCACCCTCAACGACGCGATCGTCGTCACGCTCAACGAGCCGGTCCGGACGGACGTGGGACAGATCACCCTGGTGGGCAACCTCGGGACCAACCAGACCATCACCATCCCCTCGCCCAACGTCACCTTCTCCGCGGACAGGAAGACGGTCACCATCAAGGCGGAGGGCTTCTTCGTCTCCGAGGAGCTGGTCACGGTGACGGTCTCGGGGATCGAGCACCAGTACTGCGGCTCGGTCTTTCCCACGAAGACCTGGACCTTCTCCGCGCCCACCACGCCCTGCACGCCCGGCCTCGACGGCCTGAACGGCGGCAGGATCTCCCGCATCCCGATCCCCGCCGCCGGCTCGATGATCACCGAGTACTACGTCGCCGCGGACGCGGATCCGAACGGCTGGGTCTACGCGGGCGGCACCAGCGCTCTCCTCCGCACGAGGAAGGACGGCTCCGCCTTCGAGAACGTTGGCGCCGCGGCGGGCCTCGGCACCGCCGAGCTGGGCTACACCATGGTGATCGATGGTCCGAACATCTACGTGTTCAAGGGGACGACGAGCGATCCGACCGTGACCACGGGCCTGGTCCACAGGATCTCCGCGAACGGTGGCGCCTCCTGGGAGAAGGTCGACATGGCCACCTTCCCCTCCGTGCCCGGCGACGACATCCGCGGAGCAGCCGTCCATGGCGGCGCGATGTTCCTGATCACCCACGAGAACACCCACGCCAACCCGACGAACATCTGGTCGTTCGACCTCGCCGCCACGCCTCCTGCGACCGCCACGCTGGTCCAGAGCTTCGGCGCGAACACCTACTCCTACTGCGCCGGCCTCGCGGTGGATGCGAGCGCCTTCTTCACCGCCTGCCGAAACGGGTCGACGACCTCGTCGCCCTTCAAGCTGATCCGGATCGATCGCGCCACCGGCGCGATCACCGAGGTGGCGCAGGTGCCCGGCAACACCAGCGCGATGGCGGTGCACGCCGGGGACAAGAACGGCGACGGCCTGGCCGACTACCTCTACTTCCAGGAGGACGTGGAGGAGGGCTACTTCGTCTGCTCGCCCCACGCGGCCGCGCCCTGGTCGTCGAAGCTCTTCGACTTCGGCGGCGGCACGGCGAACTTCGGCCTCGGCTTCGATCCGGTCGGCAACGTGCTCTGGGCCGTCGACGACGACACCCGCGAGTTCGTGAAGATCCAGTAATGGCTTTCCCGGCGCACAGCGGGGTCCGGTCGAACCGGCCCCGCTGCGGCGCGGTCCCCGCCCGCCGGGGACGATGAGGTTGTCAGTATGAATTGGCGTTTGGTTGTGGGCGCGGCAGCGCTCATGCTGGGGATCGCCGGATGCAGCGACGGCGACGAGACCGGCACGGAGCCGCTGCGCTGCGAAGGTGAGATGATCCTCTGCGACGGCGCCTGCTCCGACACGAGCAGCGACTGGCGCAATTGCGGCGGCTGCGGCATCGTCTGCGGCGACAACGAGATCTGCAGCGAGGGCTCCTGCGCGCTCGTCTGTCCGCAGGGACAGCAGGCGTGTGATGGCGCCTGCGTGACCCTCGAGACCTCGGCGCAGCACTGCGGCGCGTGCGGCAACGCCTGCGCCGCCGGCGAGGTCTGCTCCGGCGGCACGTGCGCGGCCACCTGCCCCGAGGGGCAGACCGCGTGCGACGGCGGCTGCTTCGACACCGCCACCGACCGGGCGCACTGCGGCGGTTGCGGCAACGCCTGCGGCGCGGGCGAGGCTTGCGTCGGCGGCACGTGCGAGCCCACCTGCCCCGCGGGGCAGGAGCTGTGCGACGGCCTGTGCATCGACACGAACGCCTCGGTGGCGCACTGCGGCGGCTGCGGCAACGTCTGCGCCGCCGGTGAGGTGTGCGTGGAGGGCGCCTGCCGGACGGACTGCACCGGCGGCCTCACCGCCTGCGACGGCGCCTGCCGCAACACCGACACCGATCCGCGCCACTGCGGGGCCTGCGGCAACGCCTGCGGCGACGGCGCGATCTGCGTCGACGGGAGCTGCCAGCCGTTCTGCGCCGGCGGCCTCACCTCGTGCGACGGCGCGTGCCGCGACACCAACAACGACCCCAACCACTGCGGGGCCTGCGGCAACACCTGCGCCGCGACCGAGATCTGCTCGGCGGGCGCGTGCGTGCCCTCCTGCGGCGGCTACGCGTCCGATCACTGCGAGACCGGCTGCACCAACTTCGATACCGATCCCCTCAACTGCGGCGGTTGCGGCATCACCTGCGCCGATGGCGAGGTGTGCAGCGAGGGCGTGTGCAGCGGCGTCTGCGCGCCCACGCTCACCGAGTGCGAGGAGGGCGCCTGCACCTCGCTCCAGGACGATCCGGCCAACTGCGGCGCCTGCGGCAACACCTGCACCGCCGCCCCGGGCGCGATCCCGGTCTGCGCCGATGGCGACTGCGCCGCCACCTGCGCGCCGGGCCTGGCGGACTGCAACGGCGACCTGCTCGCGGCCGGTAGCGACGGCTGCGAGGTGACCCTCGCCACCGACCTGGACAACTGCGGCGCCTGTGGCCTCACCTGCAGCGCTCCGCCCAACGCCACCCGCGCCTGCGTCCAGGGCGCCTGCACCATCGGCGCCTGCCAGACCGGCTTCGAGAACTGCGACGGCGATGACTTCAACGGCTGCGAGGTCGATACAAGCAGCGACGACGCCAACTGCGGCGGGTGCGGCCTCGCCTGCGACCCCGATCAGTTCTGCAGCGGCGGCACCTGCCACGACATGGTCGACGCCGACAGCTGCCTCGCCGCTCCGATGCTCCAGGCGGGCACCAATACCTTCCGCTGGTTCGCGCAGGGGCGGGACCACATCACCGTCCGGCCGTGCACCACCGGCAATCCCACCGGCCCGGACCTGGTGTTCCAGTACACCCCGACCTACAACGGACAGGCGCGGATCGAGTTCAACAACACCTTCCGCGCCTACGCCGTCGTGACCCAGGGCACTTGCGACGATCTCACCGAGCCCGTCACCTGCGAATCGGTCGTGACCCGGGTGACGCCCACCTTCCCGGTCACCGCCAACACGACCTACTTCATCCACCTCGTCGACAGCGACTCGGGCACCGGCGTGCTGCCCAACCCGCTCACCGTCACGGTGACTGAGCTCGACTGCGCCACCCTGGCGCCCACTGCGACTGCGTTCTCGCCCGACAACGGCGCGACCAATCCCACGCTGACCGGCACCTTCCAGGTGACCTTCAGCAACGACGTCGACACCACGAAGGGCAGCTTCACCGTCACCGGCAACAGGGGCACCAACCGGACGCTCGCGGTGAACGACCCCGCGGTGACCTGGTCGAGCAACCGCCGCACCGCCACCATCGCCCTCGGCCTGCTGCCGTCGGGCGAGGTGATCGACATCTCCTGGAGCGGGCTCGAGGATGCGGTTTGCGGCAAGCCGATCCCCGCGCGGGCCTGGACCGTGACCAATCCCGTGCCCGCCTGCGAGCCGGGCGTGGGTGGTGTCGTGGGAGCGACCATCTCCCGGCTCCCCGTGCCGTTCATGCCGGGCTCCACCCTGACCGACGAGCAGTACGTCGTCGCCGACGCCGATCCGAACGGGTGGGTCTACGTGGGCGGGACCTCGAGCCTCCACCGCGTCTCGAAGAACGGCGGGATGGCGGAGACGCTCTCGGGTACTGGCACGGGCGCCATCACCAGCAGCCACCTCGGCTATCACCTCGCCTTCGCGGGCCAGAACCTGGTGTCGCTGGAGAATCGCTCGAGCGCGAGCACCACCGGCTACATCTTCCGGCTCTCCGCCGACGGTGGGCGCACCTTCGCGCCGGAGGACGCGGTGACGTTCCCGTATCCCCCCGGTGACACCAACTCGCTCTACGTCGCGCCCTCCGGCCTGGCGGCCTGGGGCAACGAGGTCTTCATCATCAGCTTCGCGGGGCCCGGCCTGACCGAAATCTGGTCGGCCGACCTGAGCGGTTCGATCCCGGCGATGGCGAACCTGCTGGGCACCTTCGCCGGCGACACGGAGGAGTTCCAGTTCTGCGACGGTCTCGCTGCGGACGCGCGCTACCTCTACACCACCTGCAGGCACGGTCCGCCGAACTCGCCGAACGCGATCGTGGCCTTCGACCGCACGACGGGCGCGGTCAAGATGGTGGCCGACGTCGGGGATTACGCAGATCTCCTCTACGACAAGATCACCGCTGCGGACCTGGACGGCGACGGCATCGCCGACGTGCTCTACAAGAAGACGGAGGATCCCAACGCGAAGTTCGTCTGCGCGCCGCACGGCACGTCGTTCGTCGACGAGCTGCTCCGCTGGGAGGCCGGGACCGGCGGGTCCATTGGCCTCGCGTGGGATCCGTCGGTGGGCGCCCTGTGGTTCTACGACGACAAGAGGGCCGAGCTGATCAAGGTGCAGTGAGCCACACTGCCCGGTAGCTGTTGGCGCGGAGCCGGCGACCCTGCCGGCTCCGCGTTTTTCGTTTGGCCGCGGCGCGGATGCTAGGCTTCCAGGCACCCGGACACGCGCAGGCCCGGCAGGCGCCGTGGAAGCGCGTGCCCGCGCCGGAGGCCGCCCATGCAGCGCCGCTCGTCCGAGGCACCCCTGCCCCCGCCCCGCAGCCTGGCGCTGCGGCTCCTCGACGGCGTGGAGCGGGTGGGCAACCGCCTCCCCGACCCGCTCACCCTCTTCGTCGCCCTGGGCGCCGCGGTGCTCCTCGCCTCGTGGCTCGCCGCGCGGGCGGGCGTCTCCGTCACCCATCCGGGCACGGGCGCCACCGTCGCCGCCTCCAACCTCCTCTCCGCGGAGGGGCTGCGGCGGATCCTCACCGGTCTGGTCCCCAACTTTGCCGCCTTCCCCCCGCTGGGGACGGTGCTGGTGGCGATGATCGGCATCGGCGTCGCGGAGCGGAGCGGCCTCGTCGCCGCTGCCCTGCGGAGCCTGGTGGCGGCGGTGCCCCCTTCGCTCCTCACCGCCACCCTCGTCTTCGCCGGGGTGATGAGCAGCGTCGCCTCCGATGCGGGCTACGTGGTGCTCACGCCGCTCGGCGCGCTCCTCTTCGCCGGCGTGGGGCGCCATCCGATCGCCGGCCTCGCCGCCGCCTTCGCCGGCGTCTCCGGCGGATTCAGCGCCAACCTCCTCCTCACCTCGCTCGATCCGCTCCTCGCCGGCCTTACCCAGCCCGCGGCGCGCCTGGTCGATCCCGGCTACACGGTGCAGCCCACCGCCAACTACTACTTCATGGCGGCGTCGGTCCTCCTGGTCACCGCGGTGGGGACGGTGGTGACCAGCCGCTTCGTCGAGCCGCGGCTCGGCCCCTGGAAGGGAGGCGCTGCAGCGGCGGACGCGCCGCTGGGCGCGCTCGAGCCCGGCGAGAAGCGCGGCCTGCTCGCGGCGGGCGCGGCCTTCCTCCTCGTCACCGGTCTCGCCGCGGCGCTGACCCTTCCGCGCGGCGGCGTGCTCCGCGCGCCGGACGGGGCACCCACGCCCTTCTTCGAGAGCATCGTGCCGCTCATCTTCGCTGCGTTCCTGCTGCCCGGGCTCGCCTACGGGATCGCCGCCCGCACCATCCGCAGCGACAAGGACGTGGCGCGGATGGCGGGCGAGACGCTCGGCACCATGGGCCCCTACATCGTGCTCGCGTTCGCCGCCGCCCAGTTCGTGGCCTGGTTCGGGTGGAGCAACCTGGGGCTGATCCTCGCCGTCACCGGCGCAGAGGTGCTGCAGGCGCTCGGCCTCGACGGTATCGCGCTGCTCCTCGGCTTCGTCGCCGTCTCCGCCGTCATCAACCTCTTCATCGGCAGCGCCTCGGCGAAGTGGGCGATCATGGCGCCGGTCTTCGTCCCCATGCTGATGCTGATGGGCTACTCGCCGGAGGTGGTGCAGGCGACCTACCGCGTCGGCGACTCGGTCACCAACATCGTCACGCCGCTGCTGCCGTACTTCCCGATCATCGTCGCCTTCGCCCGCAAGTACGACCCCGCCGTGGGCATCGGCACGCTCCTCTCGGCGATGCTCCCGTACTCGATCGCCCTGGCGATCGCGTGGACGGCGATGCTCCTCCTCTGGCTCGGCCTCGGCATTCCCGTCGGGCCGGACGTGCCGATCCACTACCCGCCCGCCGGCTGATCGCCCCCACCAGCATGGGGGTGAGGGTGGCGGGAAGGAGGTGGTGCGCCCAACTTCGGTGCCATGCACTACCGACGGATCAGCTACCGCTACACGGTACAGCGTGCAGGAGCGCCACAGTTCGGCGACCCCCGCTCGGAGCAGCTGCCCTTCGCCCTCGCCGAGCCGGTGTGGCGCCCGCCCGCGGACGTCTACGAGCGCCGGGACGAGTTCGTGGTCAAGGTGGAGCTTCCCGGCCTCGAGGAGGAGGACTTCGAGATCACCGCCTACGAGGACGTGGTGGTGATCGAGGGGGACCGCGCCTCGCCGCCGCCGGGTGAGGACGCGCGGCTGATCTCGATGGAGATCCGCTGCGGCCCCTTCCGCCTCGCGGTGCCGCTCCACGGCAGCATCGACAGGGACCGCATCACCGCCGACTACGAGCAGGGCTTCCTCTACCTCCATCTCCCCAAGAGCGGAGGGGGCGCATGAGCCATCCCGAGAGCGAGCAGAAGACGCAGCAGACGCTTCCCCCCGAGCTGCCGGTCCTGCCCCTGCGCGGCATGGTGCTCTTTCCCCTGGCGGTGGTGCCGATCTCCGTGGGGCAGCAGCGCTCGATCCAGCTCGTGGACGAGGTGATGCGCGGCGACCGCACCTTCGTGGCGCTGGCGCAGTCGAACGAGCGGGCGATCCCGGCGACGCCCGACGACCTCTACCGGGTCGGCACCGTGGCGGTGGTGCGCCAGCTCCACCGCACGCCCGACGGCCCGCTCCAGCTCATCATCCAGGGGATGCAGCGGGTGCGGATCACCTCCTTCACCGCGACCGAGCCCTACCTGCGCGCGGCGATCGAGCCCCTGCCGGACCAGGTGGAGAGCGGCATCGAGATGGAGGCGCTGCTGCGCGCCACGCGGGAGCGGGTGATGGAGCTCTCCGAGCGGAGCGAGCAGATCCCCACCGAGCTGGGGCGCGCCCTCGCCCGCTTCGAGGATCCCCTCCAGCTCGCCTACCTCCTCGCCACCACCATGCCCCTCGAGACGGCGGTGCGGCAGGAGATCCTCGAGCAGGACTCGGTGGCGGCGCGCCTGCGCCGGCTGCTGGAGGAGCTGCAGCGGCAGCTCGCCGTCCTCGAGCTCGAGGAGCAGATCACCAGCCAGACCCAGACGCGCATCTCCGAATCGCAGCGCGAGTTCCTCCTCCGCGAGCAGCTCCGCTCCATCCAGGAGCAGCTCGGCGAGGAGGGCGGCAGCGAGGTGAAGGAGCTGCGCGAGCGCTTCGAGAAGGCAGATCTGCCGGAGGAGGCGAAGCGCGAGGTGCAGCGGGAGCTGGGCAGGCTGGAGCGGATGAACGAAGCCTCGCCCGAGTACGGCATCGTCCGCACCTGGCTCGACTGGATGCTCTCCCTGCCGTGGAACAAGCGCACCGGCGGGACGATCGATCTGGAGGAGGCGAGCCGCGTCCTCGACGAGGACCACTACGATCTGGAGAAGATCAAGGAGCGGATCCTCGAGTACCTCGCGGTGAAGAAGCTGCGGGACGAGCGCGACGTGCGGGTGTCGCTCGACGGCGCCGGCGACGCGGACCACGCAGCCTCCGCGGGGCCGCTGCCCCAGACGCCGCGGGACGAGGCGCGGCGCGAGCCGATCCTCTGCTTCGTCGGGCCGCCCGGGGTGGGCAAGACCTCGCTGGGCCAGTCGATCGCCCGCGCGATGGGGCGCAAGTTCGTGCGGATCAGCCTCGGCGGCGTCTCCGACGAGTCGGAGATCCGCGGCCACCGCCGCACGTACATCGGCGCGCTCCCCGGCCGCTTCATCCAGGGACTCCGCCGGGCGGAGGCGGCGGACCCCGTCTTCATGCTCGACGAGATCGACAAGCTCGGCCAGAGCTACCGGGGCGATCCCTCCGCGGCGCTCCTCGAGGTGCTCGACCCGGCGCAGAACAGGAACTTCACCGACACCTACCTGGGCGTCCCCGTCGATCTCTCCCAGGTCCTCTTCATCTGCACCGCCAACACCCTCGACACCATCCCCGGGCCGCTCCTCGACCGCATGGAGGTGGTGCAGCTCTCCGGCTACACCGAGGCGGACAAGCTCCACATCGCACGCCGCTACCTGCTGCCCCTGCAGATCCGCGCTCACGGCCTGCGGGAGGACGAGGTGGAGATCGAGGACGAGGCGCTGCAGCGGATCATCCGCTCGTATACCCGCGAGGCGGGCGTGCGGAACCTGGAGCGGCAGATCGCCGCGGTGATCCGCAAGGTGGCGCGCCGGGTGGGCGAGGGGGCGGAGACACCGATCCGGGTGCGCGCCGACGAGCTCACCGACTGGCTGGGGCGGCCGCGCTACTTCGACGAGGTGGCGGAGCGGGTCGATCGACCGGGGGTGGTGACCGGGCTCGCCTGGACCCCGGCCGGTGGCGACATCCTCTTCGTCGAGGCGGCGATGATGCCGGGGCGCAGCGAGCAGCTCATCCTCACCGGCATGCTGGGCGACGTGATGCGGGAGTCGGCGCAGGCGGCGCTCTCGTATCTGCGCTCCAACGCCCGCCGCTTCGGCGTCGATCCCGACCTGTTCAAGGGGCAGATCGTCCACCTCCACGTGCCGGCGGGGGCGATCCCCAAGGATGGCCCCTCCGCGGGCGTGGCGATGTTCACCGCGCTCCTCTCGCTCGCCACGGGCCGGCGCGTCCGGCAGAGCGTGGCGATGACCGGCGAGATCACCCTGCGCGGCAAGGTGCTCCCGGTGGGTGGCATCCGGGAGAAGGTGCTCGCCGCCTACCGCGCGGGGATCCGCACCGTCCTCCTGCCGCGGCGCAACGAGGCCGATCTGGAGGACGTGGCGGAGGAGGTGCGGCGCGAGATGCGCTTCGTCCCCCTCGACACGGTGGACCAGGTGCTCTCGGAGGCGCTGGAGGAGAAGGCCGAGTACGCCCCCGCCCCGGAGACGTCGCCGATGATCTGAGCCCGGCCGCGGGAAAGGAGGCTGCCCCGCGCGTGCCGCCAGGCGCTGCGCGGGGACGGCAATCGGCACCAGCTTGGACCCGATGCGTGCGATCGTCTGTTCGCTCGTCCTCCTGGTCGCGCTCCCCCTCACCGGCTGCGGTCGTCTCGGCGAGAGCGGCGAGGGCGCGCAGCCGGCGGGCCGGGGACCATCGGTGGAGGTCTTCGGCTCGGCTGCGAAGATCCGCCCCGACGGCGCCGTGACCGGAACGGGCAGGGCGCTCCTCTACGCCGCGCGGAACGAGTTCGAGTCGTTCCAGATCGCGATCAACGGCCCCCTGCGCGGGCTGCGGGTGGCGATGCGCGCGCCCTTCGTCGGGCCGGACGGCGCCCTCATCGGCGGCGAACGGGTGACGATCTACCGCGTCGACTACCACGACGTGCGGCGCCCCTCCGATCCCGAGGGGGAGCCGGGGCGCTGGCCGGACGCGCTGGTGCCGACGGTCGATCCGCTCTTCCTCGAGGATCGCTCCGCCTTTCCGATCGCCGTCCCCGCTGGGGAGAACCGGGTGGCGTGGGTCGACATCCACGTGCCCCCGGACGCGACGCCCGGCACCTACCGCGGCGCGATCGAGGTGCGCGCCGAGGGCTTCTCCGCCAGCGTGCCGCTGGAGCTGGTGGTGCTCGACTTCGCGATGCCCTCCACCACCACCCTCCGCGCCGCGTTCGGGATGGGCGACGAGGTCTGCGCGCCCCTCGGCCTCGACGACTGCCGGGCCGATCCCTGGCACGCGGCGAGCGTCCGCGCCCTCTTCGTCCACGCCGCCCTGGACAACCGCGTGGGCATCGCCCGCCCGCACACCGCGCGGATCACGCCCGCGACGCCGGAGGGTCTCGCCGGCTTCCGCGATCACCTCCTCCCCTTCCTCCACGGCACCGCCCCCACGCGCCTCGAAGGCGCGCGCCTCACCGCCTTCCAGGTCAACCAGCCGTGGGACCGGAACATCGCGCCGTGGGAGCAGGAGGCATCCGAGCAGGGCTTCGCCGATCGCGCCTTCGTCTGGTCGTGCGACGAGCCGCTCTTCTTTCCGCTCTGGGGGGATCCCGCCTACAACTGGCCGTTCTGCAGGGAGGCGCTGGAGAGCGACGCCGGCGCCTGGGAGGCGGCGCCGCGGCTGGTCACCACCCAGCTCGAGACGGTGGAGGCCCACGGGATGGGCGAGCTGATCGATCTCCTCGCGGTCAACCTGGAATTCCTCCACGGCCCGGAGGACTCGCCGTGGGCGGCGGGCGACCAGCGGCCGCTCTACGATCGCTTCCTCGCCCGGGAGGATCGCCCGCGGGAGCTCTGGCTCTACTCCAACTGCGCCAGCCACGGCTGCACGCGCAACGACGACCCCTACACGCGCGGCTGGGCGGGCGGCTACCAGATCGACGGGCGCGCCGCACGGGTGCGGGCCCTCCCGTGGCTCGCCTTCGTCCATCGGGCGGACGGCCTGCTCTACTACGACACCGTCTTCCAGCTCGCCTCCGCGTGGGAGGATCAGCACCACCACGACGGCAACGGCGAGGGGACCCTCTTCTACCCGGGCACGCCCGACCGCATCGGCGGCTCCACGCCCATCCCGATCGAGTCGATGCGCCTCAAGCACCTGCGCGACGGCTTCGAGGACTATGAGCTCCTCTACTTCCTCGCGCAGAACGGGCTGGAGGCGGAGGCGCGGCGGATCGCGGAGGATCTCTTCCCCGCCCCCTGGGACACCAGCCGGACCGACGAGGAGGTCCAGGCGGCGCGACGCGAGCTGCTGCGGCTGGTGGCGGCGGTGACCGGCGGGCCCTCGCCCTGATCGTTGAAGCCGGGCGCAGGAAAGGGCAATGATGCGCCCGGCCGGCGGCCCGGACCGCGGCCGAACACCGACAATCGAGGAGTGCGCACCATGTTCCGGCACGTCGAACCCTTCGGCGGCGATCCGATTCTCTCGCTCAACGAGGACTTCCAGCGCGATCCGCGCGCCGACAAGGTGAACCTCACCATCGGCATCTACTTCGACGAGCAGGGCCGCATCCCGGTGCTGGAGTCGGTGCGGCGTGCCGAGCAGGCGCTCGCCGCCAGGTCCGATCCCAAGCCCTATCTGCCGATCGAGGGTTCGCCCCGCTTCATCGCCGCGGTGCAGAAGCTCCTGTTCGGCGCGGACTCGGAGGCGTTGCGCAGCGGGCGCGTCGCCACGATGCAGGCGATCGGCTCCACCGGCGGCCTCAAGATCGGCGCGGAGTTCATCAAGCGCTGGTTCCCCGGCAGCGCCTTCTGGGTGAGCGATCCCACCTGGGAGAACCACACCGCCCTCTTCCGCGGCTGCGGCCTCGAGGTGAACGTCTATCCCTACTTCGATCCCGCCACCGGCGGCGTGAAGTTCGAGGAGATGCTGGCGGCGCTCTCCCGCGCGCCGGAGAAGAGCGTCGTCCTCCTCCACGCCTGCTGTCACAACCCGACCGGCGCCGACCTCACCCCCGCGCAGTGGGGCGAGCTCATCCCGCTGCTGCGGGATCGCGAGCTGATCCCCTTCCTCGACATGGCCTACCAGGGCTTCGGGACCGGGCTCGCGGAGGACGCCCACGCGATCCGCGCCCTCGCCGACGCGGGGATCTGCTTCTTCGTCGCCAACTCCTTCTCGAAGAGCATGAGCGTCTACGGCGAGCGCTGCGGCGCGCTCAGCGTCGTCTGCCCGGACGCGGCGCAGGCGGAGCTGGTGCTCGGCCAGCTCCGCTACACCATCCGCCGCAGCTACTCGAGCCCGGCGATCCACAGCGGGCTGCTCGCGGCGATGGTGCTGGACGATCCGGAGCTGCGCCCGATGTGGGAGCGCGAGCTGGCGGAGATGCGCGACCGCATGCTCTCCATGCGCCGCAAGCTCCACGCCGCGCTGGTGGCGCGCCTGCCGGGGCGCGACTTCGGCTACCTGCTCTCGCAGCGCGGCATGTTCAGCTACACCGGCATCACCGCCGCGCAGGCGGATCGGCTGCGCGACGAGTTCGGCGTCTACCTGCTCCGCTCGGGCCGCATGTGCATCGCCGGTCTCAACGAGGGCAACGTCGAGCGCACCGCCGCGGCGATGGCGGCGGTCCTCGCCTGAACGGCGGCGGCGCCGCGGTCCGCTCCGCCCCGCGGAGCGACCGCGTCACTGGGCCGCCGTCGCGGTGAAGCCGACGATGTAGAGCGGGCGGTTGGCAGCGTCGCTCTGCACGCGCAGCCTGCCGCTGGCGGTGCACGGCTCGAGCGGCGCGAACTCCACCGAGAAGGGGTGGCTGCCGGAGACGGGCTCCAGCTCGAGGGGCGTGGAGGCACCCGCCACGCGGAACCACTCCTCGAGACAGGTGCCATCCACCAGCTCCACGCTCACCGAGGTGACCGAGAGCGCGCCGCAGCCCTTGTTCTCGATCCGGAGCGGCAAGCGGGCGGTCTCCCCCACCCGCGGGCTCCCCAGCTCGAGAGGCTCGAAGGCGAAGGTGCCGTCCATGTTGCGGATGGTGCCACAGCACGGCTCGCCCGCGGCGACGGAGCAGTGGGGCAGCGGCGTGCCGTCCTCCTTCGTGCCGCAGGCGAAGGAGATCGCGGCGCCCGCCGCTGCGTCGGCCACCGCGCCGCGGAGCTGCAGCGTCTCCACGCCGCCGTCCCAGTTGACCAGCACCTGGGCCTCGTGGGTGGCGCCGAGCTGCGAAGCGCCGCCCGCCAGCTCGTCGGAGGGATGGTAGGTGGCGGTGATCAGGTGGGCGCTGCTGCCGGCGACGATCTCGAAGGCGGCGGGCGCCACCGAGAAGAAGGGCGCGCCCTCGCCTGCGAGCTGGAGGGAGACGAGGAGCGGCAGGTTCCCTTCGTTGGTGAAGGAGAAGGTCTGCTCGGCGGTGGTGTCGTTGCAGATCGTGCCGAAGTCGAGCGACGTGGGCTCCACCGCGAGCGCAGCGCCGCCTTCTCCGCCGCCGCCACCGGCGCCGCCCGTTCCGCCCATGCCGCCGTCGCCTCCGGAGCCACCCGAGCCGCCGGCGCCACCGCTCCCGCCGCCTCCCCCGGAGGCGCCGTCGCCTCCCGTACCGCCCGCGGCGATCCCGCCGGCGCCCGCGTCACCACCCGTGCCACCCTCCGGGTCGCTTCCGCACGCGGCAGCGAGGAGGACGGCAGCCCCCAGCAGCATCCATTCGTAGCGCATGCAAACGAGGCTAGCACAGGCGGTAGGCGGCCCGTCGAGGGGGGGCCGGCGGCTGTGTCGCATGACCGGAACGCTGCCCCCCTTTTGCCGGATTGCAGCGCCCCACCGCGGCGCCGACGCTTGGCGCACGACGCGGGGGGAGAGCGATGCGAAACGACGGCGCTGGGGGCCGGATGGGCAGGGGTCCGTTCACCTGGTGGATCGCTGGCGTGCTCGCCGTGGGGACGGCAGCGACGGCGCTGGGAATCGGGCTCGCCGGGCGGGACCGCCTCGAAACCGGGGAGGCGGCGCCCGCCTCGACGGCGGTGGCGAAGGAGGCGTCGACGCCGGCGCCGGCGCTTCCCGACGTGGAGCTCTTCGATCAGGACGGCAGGCGCGTCCGCCTGCCCGAGCTGATCCGCGGCCGCACCGTGGCGATCAACTTCGTCTACACCACCTGCACCACCGTCTGCTCGCCGCTCACCGCCATCTTCGCGCAGGTGCAGCAGGCGCTCGGTCCGCGCCTGGGCAGGGAGGTGCACCTCCTCTCGATCACCATCGATCCCGCCGTCGACACGCCGGAGCGGCTCGACGCCTACGCCTCACAGTTCGGCAGGAAGGAAGGCTGGCGCTTCGTCACCGGCGCGCCCGCGGACGTGGCGCGGGTGCTTCGCGCCTTCGGCGCCCACGTGGCCGACAAGGAGAGCCACACGCCCATGGTCCTCGTCGGCAACGAGCCGAACGGCGCGTGGAGCCGGCTCTTCGGCCTGAGCCCGCCCGCGCGGATCGTGGAGGCGATCGACGCGGTCCTGCGCGCGCCGCCTGCCGAGGAGGAGCGCGCGGCGGAGGCCTGGTTCACCGATCTCGAGGTGGTCGACCAGCACGGCAGGACGCACCGCTTCTACAGCGATCTGCTCCGGGGTCGGAAGGTGCTGATCCACTTCGCCTTCACCGGCTGCCAGACCGCCTGCCCGCCGATCCTCGGCAAGCTGGCGGAGGTGCAGGCGAAGCTGGGCGACAGGCTCGAATCCGAGGTGCGGATCCTCACGCTCACCGTCGATCCCGGGAGGGACTCGCCCGCCGCGCTGCGCGAGGTGGCGTCGTCGCTGGACGCCCGGCCGGGCTGGTACTTCCTCACCGGCACGCAGGCCAACATGGAGGCGATCCTCCGCAGGCTCGGCGGCTGGACGGAGGATCCCGCGGCGCACTCCACCGCCCTCTTCATCGGCGACACGGCGACGGGCCACTGGGTCAAGGCGATCGCCCTGCGGCCGGTGGAGGAGATCGTGGAGACGGTGCTGCGGATCAACGATCCCCTGCCCCCCACCGCCGGCAGGCTCGAGTGAAGCGCCCGTGGGCCATCGCCGCGTTGGTCGCTGGGCTCGCCGCGGCGCTGCTCCTGCGCGACGGCGCCGCGCCCGATCCCGCCCGCGGCCGCCTCCTCTACCTGCGCGGCGTCGACGCGGCGGGCGGCAGGCTGGTGGGACGGCTGGCGGCGGGGGCGCAGCTCGAGGGGGCGCTGGCGGCGTGCGCCCGGTGCCACGGGCCCGGCGGTGGCGGGAGCCGGGAGGGCGGTATCGCCGCGCCGCCGATCGACGCGCGCAGCCTGCGTTCGCGGGCGCTGGACGACGAGGTGCTCGCCGCCGCCGTGGCGGAGGGGCGCCGGCAGGACGGGACGCCGCTCGACGGAGCGATGCCGCGCTACGCCTTGTCCGCGCGCGATCGACGCGACCTCTTCGCCTTCCTCCGCACCCTGGGCGAGGCGCTCGATCCCGGCGTGGGCGAGGAGGCGGTGCGCGTGGGCGCCATCGCGGGCGGGGAGGCGCGCGCGGTGCTCGAGGCATTCTTCGCCCGCGTGAACGAGCGCGGCGGAATCCACCGGCGCAGGATCGAGCTGGCGGTGGTGGCGCCCGCGGAGGCGGCGGCGATGCTCGAGCGGGGCGAGCTCTTCGCGCTGGTGGGCGGCGAGCTGCCGCCCGCGGTGCGTCCGCTGGTGGAGCGCGAGGGGATCCCCGTGGTGGCGCCGATCGGCGTGCGGTGGGAGGCGCCTACGGTCTTCCACCTCTACCCAACGGCCGAGGAGCTGGCGCGGGTGGCGGTGCAGGAGATCCTCCGCGCGCAGCCGCCACCCCGTCCGCTGCTCGTCCACGCGGAGGACGAGGGGGGGCTGGCGTGGCTGCGCGGCGCGCGGGCGGAGGCCACGCGGCGGGGCGCGGCGCCCCTGGCCACCTTCGGCTATCCGCCGGAGCGCTTCGATCCCGCCGCGGCGGTGGAGGCGATCCGCGTCGCGGGCGCGGATGTGATCCTCTTCTCAGGCGACGAGGACGCGCTGCTACAGCTCGATCGCGCCCTCGGCGGCGCGGCCGTCGCGGTGCACGCGCCGATCTCCGCCGCTCCCCGGGTGCCGTCCCGGGGATCCGGGCGCCTCTTCTTCTGGAGCCCCACGCTCCTCGGCACCGAGGCGTCGGAGGGGCTCGGCGCCTTCCACGCCTTCCTCCGCACCAACGGCATCACGCCGAGCCGCAACCCGGTGCAGCACCACGCCTACGCGGCGGCGCGGCTCTTCGCGGAGGCGCTGCGCATCGCCGGCGCGCCGCCCACGCGGGCGGGGCTGGTGGAGGCGCTCGAATCGCTCGATCGCTTCCCCACCGGCGTCACGCCGCCGGTCACGTTCGGCAGGTACCGCCGGTCGGGGATCCGCGGGGCCCATCTGCTCGCCGCCGATCCGCGGGAGCGCCGGCTCGTGCCGGTCGCCGCGTGGGCGGAGCTGGCGCCGCCGTGATCGCCGCTCGCCCGGCGCTGCGAGAGGTGGCATACCGCACCCGGCCGCTCGCGACGCCGCCTCGGCCTGGCGAACGGCCGCGACCACGTGCGCGTCTGCGCGCCCGTCCACCGCCCGGTCCACGGGCGGCGCCCGGTGGGGACATGGAACGCAAGATCGTCTATTCGACCGATCCCGCGCTGCAGAAGCGCTGCCCGCGCTGCAGGGAGCTCGAGGTCTCGTGCACCTGCGCGCCTGTGGCCCGCGTGGTCGAGCCGCCCACGGTGGCGAAGCTCCGCCTCGAGAAGTCCGGGCGTGGCGGCAAGTCGGTCACCGTGATCTTCGACCTGCCCAACGATCCCGCCTGGCTCAAGGAGCTCGCCGGCAAGCTCAAGAAGGCCTGCGGCGTCGGCGGCTCCGCCGGCGCGGGGCGGGTGGAGATCCAGGGCGATCAGCGGGAGAAGCTGCGCGAGCTCCTCCCGAAGCTCGGCTTCCAGACCGTCAAGGGCTGATCGTGCGGGCCGGCTGGCTGTACGGTGTCGTTTCGCAGCAGGACGGTCTATAAGGCGCCGCCACCTTTCGCCTCCGAGGAGGGAGCGATGGACGTCAAGGACAGCAACGGCAACCGCCTCGCCGACGGCGATTCGGTCACCCTGATCAAGGACCTGAAGGTGAAGGGGACCAACGTCACCCTCAAGCGCGGGACCCTGATCAAGAACATCCGCCTCACCGACGACGAGCACGAGATCGAGTGCAACGCCGAGAAGGTGAAGGGGCTGGTGCTCCGCACCGAATTCCTCAAGAAGGCGTGATTGGGCGGGCGGCGCGCGGCGCCGCCCTTCCCCCCCTCAGCGCTCGTCGACGATCACCTCGAAGCCCGCGTAGATCATCCGCTTGCCGTCGAAGGGCATCTCCTCGCCCATCTGCTTCGCGCGCGGATCGTCCATGAAGCGCTTCGACACCCCGTCGCGCGTGGCCTTGTCCGGGTACTCCACCCAGGAGAAGACCACCACCTCGTCGGGCTTCGCCTGCACCGCACGGAAGAAGTCGGTCACCTTGCCCTCCGGCACGTCGTCGCCCCACGCCTCCACCACGCGGGTGGCGCCGAGCTCCCGCAGGATCGCCGCCGCCTTCGCGGCGTGGGCGCGGTAGACCTCCTTGTTCTCCTTCGGCACGGCGGCGACGAATCCATCCACGTAGGCCATCGATCCTCCTTCGTTCGGCGCAGGAGTGCGCCCGGCGGATCAGACGGGGATCGGGCTTGGGAATCATCGCCCCGTAAGGGCTTTCGCCCCTCCGGCGTTGGCTCGGAACCGGAAAGCCGAGCAGCTGCCGGCAAGTTTGGGACTACAGCCAGTCTTCTTCGCGTCGTACGTCCAATCAGGCATGCGAGCTCCGGAGACACCCTCCGTTCCCGAATCGCCAACCCCTGGGAAAACAGCCCTGGACGGAGGTGCCGCGGGTCGGCCGAGGATGTATCGGAAATACGTCTTCGCGATGGAGGCCGTCGCAGCGACCACCTTCCCCAGCGGGTGAGTGACGCGAAGTGGCCATCGGGCTACCGTCCACGGGCCGATTGCAATACGGCACGCACCGGGGGACCACCCATGCGGCGCTTGGTCGTTGTGACACTGCTGGCAGCGCTTCCCGGCATTGCGGCCGCCCACGGCGGCGGTCTGGACGGCAACGGCGGGCACTACAACCGGAAGACCGGTGTCTACCACTGCCATAGAGAACCATGCTTTTCCAAGCAGGCGAAACCGAAATCCAGGCCCAACCGGACTGAGCAACCGGTCGAGGCGAAGGACGAAACGAAGCGCGAGCATGCGGGCGAGGGAAGCGCGCGATGAGATGTCTTCTTACCCTCGCAAGCCTGGTTACCGCACTCGTGGCTGTGTCGGTGTTCTCGGCAGGCTGCGGGATCGGATGCTCGAAGAGCTGCGACAAGGGGAAATGCTGCGGGAACAGCTGTATCGCCAAGAGCAAGACCTGCCACAAGCTCGACGATGGAAGCGAGTGGGCCGACCCGGCCGACGAGCCGGAGGACGCGGTTGGCGACCCTGGATCGTTCGGCGTCGTGACGTCGACCCACGCGCTGGGCCGGCGGACGCTCCCGGCAAGCTCGGCGGGAGGCACGATCAAGCCTTCCCGTGCGGACATTGGCATCGATGGACTTCTTCGAGCCGCCGAGCCGTGCGGGCCAAGGGGTGACCTGCCGTCATCCAGCTTCGCGGAATCGGGATAGGGGCCGGCAGTGAGCCTGCCGGACCCCTCCCACACCACCGGACATGCGGGTCCGCATCCGGCGGTTCGGTTGGTTGAGGTTACGCGGCGAGCCTCGGGACGCCGAGTG
>Ga0182742_1001471_pt1 | contig 29894 bp, 22 predicted proteins | sample eDN5th37CBELigMG_FD_128880 | JGI IMG/M metagenome (GOLD analysis project Ga0182742, IMG submission 128880) | Enriched Miracle-Growth compost microbial communities from Emeryville, California, USA - eDNA 5th pass 37_C BE-Lig MG (version 2)... ... | reverse complement strand
CCCTGCCCGAGATCTACGCGATGGGCTTCCGCAACCCGTTCCGCATCCACGTCGACCAGAAGACGGGCTGGGTGCTGATGGGCGACTACGGCCCTGACGCCGGCCAGTCGAACCCGAACCGCGGCCCGCAGGGCTCGGTCGAGTTCAACGTCGTCAAGGAGCCGGGCTTCTACGGCTGGCCCTACTGCGTCCGCGAGAACGTCCCGTACAAGGACATCGAGTACACGTCGAACGGCGGCGGCACGGTCAAGGGCGACTACGACTGCGACAACCCGGTCAACGACTCGCCGAACAACACCGGCCTGGAGGAGCTCCCGCCGGCGATCCCGGCGACGATGTGGATGGGCTACTCCGAGCTCGACAACCGCTTCCCCGACCTCGGCGGCGGCGGTGCCCCGACCGGCGGCGCCCGGTACTACTACGACCCGGACAACCCGTCCGATCGCAAGTTCCCGAAGTTCTACGACGGCCACTGGTTCATCGGCGAGTGGAACAACGACTGGATCAAGACGGCCACCCTCAACGACAAGGGCCTCTCGACCGGCGTCTCCTGCTTCGCGATCTGCGACGGCTACATCAGCCCGATGGACATCGAGTTCGGGCCCGACGGCGCCATGTACGTGGTCGAGTGGGGCCAGGGCTTCAACGAGAACAACCCTGACTCCGGCGTCTACCGCGTCGACTACATCGAGGGCGCGCGCACACCGATCGCGGTCGCGACGGTCAACAACGACGCGGTGCCCGTCGGCACCACGGTCCAGTTCTCCTCGGAGGGCTCCAACGACCCCGACGGCACCGAGCTGACCTACCTGTGGAACTTCGGTGACGGCACGCCGACCTCGACGGAGCCGAACCCGTCGCACACCTACACGCAGGCCGGCACTTACACGGTGACGCTGACGGTCACGGACGAGTCGGGCGCTACGGCGGTCGACACGATCACCATGGTCGTCGGCAACGAGCGGCCGGTGATCACGTTCGAGTACCCGGACACGGGCAAGGTGGCCGATTTCGGCGACCGGATCCGCTACAAGCTCAACGTGGTCGATCCGGACGGCACGGAGCCGGTGGACTGCGACGACGTCCGGCTCGAGTTCAAGCTCGGCCACGACTCGCACGCCCACGAGCTGTCCAGCACGACGGGCTGCGAGGGCGAGTTCACCATCACCGGCGTCGAGGGCCACGGCACCGACATCAACATCTTCACGGTCATCACCGCGAACTACACGGACGCGGGCAACGGCCCGGCGGCGCCGGTCACCGGCAGCGCCGAGGTCATCCTGCAGCCGAAGCTCAAGCAGGCCGAGTTCTTCCAGAGCACCGGGCGTACCGCGGACGGCCGCGGCACGGGTGACCCGGGCGTCACGAACGAGGCCACGACGGACATCGGCGGCGGCCTGGCCGCGGCCTTCATCGAGGACGGCGACTACATCGCGTTCGAGCCGTACAACCTCGAGGACCTGGACAAGGCGACGTTCCGCGTCGCCTCGGCCGGCGCCGGCGGCACGATCCAGCTGCGTTACGACGCGCCGGACGGCCCGCTGGTGCTCGAGACCCCGAACATCGCGCCCACGGGCGGCTGGCAGACGTGGCGTGACGTCACGGTCGACATGCCGGACAACGTGCCCGAGGGCACGCACAAGCTGTTCATCGTCTTCCGGCACCCGACCGCCACGGGCTCGCTGATGAACCTGAACTACTTCAAGTTCACCGGCAAGGGCGCGGCGGTGACGGCGCCGCCGGAGGTCACCGCGACCGCCGAGCCGACCAGCGGCGAGGCGCCGCTCAACGTGGCCTTCAACGCCACGGCGACCGACACCGAGAACGAGGAGCTCACCTACGAGTGGGACTTCGGCGTTCCCGGCACGGACGACGACACCTCCACCGAGGAGGACCCGAACTACACCTACACCGCGCCCGGCAACTACACGGCCACCGTCACGGTGACCGACGCCTCCGGCGGCAAGGGCGAGGCCTCGGTCGAGATCCGCGTCACGCGGCCGCTCGACCAGTGCCCGACCGGCCCGGTGCGCTCGGACGAGTTCGACGGCACCGCCCTCGACCTCAACCGCTGGACCGTGGAGCGGCCTGACACGGAGAACCCGTTCAGCGTCTCCGACGGCCACCTGAACCTGCCGATCGCCAACGGCTCGATGTACGGAGCCGGCACGACGGCCAAGAACATCATCGTCCAGGACACGCCTGACGGCGAGTGGATGGCCACGGCGAAGATCACCGTCTCCGCCCTGACCGAGGACTACCACCAGGCCGGCCTGCGCGTGTGGGCGGGCGATGACAACTGGGCGTCCGTGCACATGATCTACGCGGGCACCGGTCGGGACATCGAGTTCATCACCGAGACCGACGGCAACCCGCGCAACGAGGCGGCCGACAAGCTCGGCGGCATCCCGGAGGACGCGCCGCTCACGTACTACGTGCGGCTCGTGTCCGACGGCGACGAGCTGACGGCCTTCTACTCCTACGACGGCGTGCAGTTCTCGCCCGTCGGCCGGCCGGTGTCGCTGGACACGTTCAACAACCCGAAGATCGGCCCGGCGGCCCTGTCCGACCTGGCGCCGAGCGTGCCGATGGCCCGCTTCGACTGGATCCGGTTCGATCCGGACGGCTCGGGCGGCGGCAACGAGGGCATCGTCGACGAGTTCGACGGCAACGAGCTCGGGTCGGCGTGGGAGCGCATCCGCGGCGACCAGAGCGCGATCGTCAGCGGCGGGACGCTGCAAATTCCGGCGCAGCCCGGCGACATCTACCAGACCCGCAACGACGCCAAGAACCTGATCGTCCGTACCGCGCCGAGCGGTGCCTGGGAGGCGGTGGCGAAGCTCAACTTCAAGGGCACCGCCCAGTACCACCAGGCCGGGATCATGGTCTACGGCGACGATGACAACTTCACGAAGTTCGGCCGCATCGCTCACACCGGGGCCGGCGACGAGAAGTTCGAGTTCATCTACGAGAACAACGGCACCGCGCGCAACGCGGCCGAGGACTCCACGGCCAACCTGCCGGGGGACTTCCCGAACGACTTCTACGTCCGGATGACCTCCGACGGGACGAACGTGGTCGGCCACTACTCGACCGACGGGAACACCTGGACCCCGGTCGGGCGCCCGGCGCCGCTCCCGGCGGACGCCAAGATCGGCCTGTTCGCGTTCGCCAACGACGGCCAGGGCAACCCGGTCGCGGCCTTCGACCGCTTCACCCTCACGGGTGACGAGGTCGGCGGTGGCGGCGGCACGCCCTCCGGCCCGAGCTACGACGACGAGTTCGACGGCTCCGCGCTGGACAAGCAGCGCTGGAACGCGATCGTCCGTGACACCCCGAGCCAGTACGAGGTCTCCGGTGGCGAGTTCAAGCTGAAGCTCAGCCAGGGCGACATCTACACGGGCGACACGGACCCGCCGCCGAACAACTTCATCCTCCAGGACTCGTCGCACGCCGGCGAGGACTGGGTGATCGAGACCAAGATCAACTCCTACACGTTCGACGGCGGCTACGCGCAGGGCGGCCTGATGGCCTACGCCGACGGCGACAACTACATCAAGTTCGACGTCATCACCGACCCGAACAACACGGACGTCAACCGGATCGAGCTCCGTTCGGAGGTCGCCGGTGTGATCCAGTCGCCGGAGTCCAACGCGAACGTCCCCGCCGAAGCGGCGCGCGGTCCGTTCTGGCTGCGGCTGACCAAGTCGGGCAACCAGTACACGGGTGAGTACTCGTTCGACGGCGTCGCCTGGACGCCGACGCCGAACAGCCCGGTGACGAACCCGATGGCCTCGCCCGACTTCGGCATCTTCGGGTTCAGCCCGCAGGACGCCGGCGTGGGCGACGAGGTCGCGTTCGACTACTTCCTGCTCGACGGGCCCGACCCGAGCGGGTGCGAGCAGTGCACGGGCCCCGGTGACGACTTCACCGGTGACACCCTCAACGCCGACCGCTGGAACGCGATCGCGCACGACGACCCGACGAAGTACAAGGTCGAGAACGGCAACCTGGTCGTGACCACGACCGCGGGCGAGATCTACCAGAGCTCGACCGGCGGCGGGCCGCTGATCCTGCAGTCCGCGGATCACGCACCCAGCGACTTCGTCCTGGAGACCAAGCTGACCAACACGCTGGACGGCGGCTACTCCCAGGGCGGCATCCTGGTCTACGGCTCCGACGACGACTACGTCAAGCTCAACGCGATCTCCGACGCCAACAACGCGAACCGCGTCAACCGCCTGGAGCTGCGCTCCGAGGTGGCCGGCGTGGTGAGCCAGCCGGCGGGCGGCGACCCGGTGGTGAGCGAGGCGCAGGCGGCCGGGCCGATCTGGCTGCGGCTGACCAAGCAGGGCAACAGCTACACCGCGGAGTACAAGTTCACCGAGGACGGTGCCTGGCAGGCCTTCGGCGGCCCGGTGACCAACCCGATGGTGGCGCCGCGGTTCGGCCTGTACACCCAGGGCGTCCAGCAAGAGGGCGACACCGTGACCTTCGAGTACTTCGGGGTCAACGGCGACACGACGGGCTGCCCGCCCACCGACGAGAACAACCCGCCGACGATCGAGTCGGTGACGGCGACGCCGACCTCCGGGTTCGCGCCGCTGAACGTCAGCTTCGACGTCGAGGCCTCCGATGAGGACGGCGACGAACTGAGCTACAGCTGGGACTTCGACGGCGACGGCGAGGCCGACTCGACCCAGAAGTCCCCGACGCACACCTACACCACGGCCGGCACGCATGAGGCCGAGGTGACCGTGTCCGACGGCGAGGACGAGCGTTCGCGCACGGTGACCGTCACCGTGTTCGGCGCCGACGACCCCGAGGCGCGCTTCCGGGTGCTGGTGTTCTCGCGGACGACCGGCTTCCGCCACAGCTCGATCGACGAGGGCATCGCTGCCATCCAGCAGCTCGGCGAGGCGAACGACTTCCAGGTCGACGCCTCCGAGGACCCGATGCTGTTCCGCGACAACGTCCTGTCGCGCTACGACGCCGTGGTCTTCCTCTCGACGACGGGTGACCCGCTCAACGACAGCCAGCAGGCCGCGTTCGAGCGCTACATCCGCGGTGGCGGCGGCTACGCCGGCATCCACGCGGCGGCTGACACGGAGTACACGTGGACCTGGTACGGCAAGCTGGTCGGCGCGTACTTCCGCAACCATCCGCCTGGGACGCCCACCGCGACCGTCCGCATCGAGGACGCCGACCATCACTCCACGCAGGGTCTCCCGGATCCGTGGGAGCGCGTGGACGAGTGGTACAACTACCAGCAGCCCGAGGGCGCCGTGGTCGGCGGCGGCGGGGACGACTGGAGCCCGCGTGAGGCCGGCGTGCACGTGCTCGCGACGGTCGACGAGTCGACCTACGACGAGCAGGACGGCAACACGACGGATGACGACCATCCGATCTCGTGGTGCCAGCGCTACGACGGTGGCCGCTCGTGGTACACCGGCATGGGCCACACCGAGGCGTCGTTCACCGAGGCGAACTTCCTCAAGCACCTCCTCGGTGGCCTCGAGGTCGCGGCCGGCGCCGTCAGCGACGCCGACTGCGGCGACGCCGGCGGCGGCAACCAGCCGCCGACGGTGACCGCGCTGCGCAACCCGTCGGGCGACGTCAGCCCGGGCGACCCGGTGGCCTTCACGGCGATCGGTGAGGATCCGGACGGCGACGAGCTCACGTACGCGTGGGACTTCGGTGACGGTGCCACCGCGAACACCAAGGACGCGATGCACACCTACACCGAGGCCGGCGTGTTCTACGCCAAGGTGACCGTCTCCGACGGCCGCGGCGGCTCGGCCAGCGCGCTCGTCCAGGTGGTCGTCCAGCCCACCGCCGACAACGAGGAAGAGGTCGGCGTGGGCGGCCTGGTGCCGGGCGTCATGGCGCTCAACATCACCGGCTCGGCCAACTTCGGGCTGTTCGTGCCGGGCGTCGCACGTGACTACACGGCGGAGCTCGCCGCCACCGCGACCTCGTCCGCGTCCGCGGCCGAGCTGACGGTGCGCGACGAGAGCTCGCAGGCTCCGGGCCACCTGGTCAACGGCGATGACGCCCTCGACCAGGCCGTGCAGGTGCGGGCGACCGACGCGGCCAACCCGGACACGGCGTACGCGCCGGTTCCGGAGGACGGTTCGCGGCTGCGGCTGCTCTCCTTCGGGGAGCCGTTCTCCAACCGCGCGCTGACGATCGGCTTCAAGCAGTCGATCGGCGCCGGCGAGGCGCTCAAGAGCGGCGCCTACGGCAAGACCGTGACGTTCACGCTCTCGCCGACCACCCCGTAACGATGGGCTCGCCGGGCGGCTCCTCGGAGCCGTCCGGCGGGTAGCTTTGACCGCCATGCGCGTGGGGATCGCAGGCGGAGGACTGGGCGGCCTCGCGGCCGCCCTTTTCCTGCTCCGGGCCGGCGTGCGCGACGTGCGCGTCTTCGAGCGCCAGCCGGCGCTGCAGGAGATCGGCGCCGGCATCCAGATCGCGCCCAACGCGTTCCGGCTGCTGGCGCGGCTCGGGCTCGCGGACGAGCTGCGGGCGGTCGCCGTGCCGTTCGAGGTGCCGTGGGAGTTCCGGCGCTGGCAGGACGGGCGCGTGCTGTTCGAGCAGCGCTTCGGGGCCGAGGGCGAGGCGCGCTACGGCGCCCCGTACGTCGCCATCCACCGCGCCGACCTGCTGGCCGTGCTGGCCGCGGCGCTTCCGCCCGGCGTCGTGGTGACGGGCCGGACCGTGGCCGGCGTGGACGGCGGGACGCTGCTCTTCGCGGACGGCGCGCGTGAGCGCTTCGACGTCGTGGTGGGCGCGGACGGCATCCACTCCGTCGTGCGCGCCGCGGTCGTGGGGGACGAGTCGCCCGTGTTCACCGGGCTGGCGGCCTACCGCGCGCTCGTGCCCGCCGCCGAGGCGCCGGCGTTCGCGCGCCGGCCCGTGTGCTCGATCTGGCTCGGGCCGTCACGGCACTTCGTGCACTACCCGGTCTCGGCGGGGCGCTACGTGAACCTGGTGACCGCGAACCCGGCGGGCGACTGGCGCGAGGAGTCCTGGACGGCGCCGGGTGAGGTCGCGGACTTCCTGGCCGAGTACGAGGGCTGGGACGAGAACGTGCGCGCGCTGATCGCCGCCGCGCGCCAGACCAAGCGCTACGCGTTCTACGCGCGCGAGCCGATCGCGCGCTGGGTCACCGACCACGTCGCGCTGCTCGGCGACGCCGCCCATCCGATGCTGCCGTTCTTCGCCCAGGGCGCCGGCCAGGCGATCGAGGACGGCGCGGTGCTCGCGCTCTGCCTGCGCGACGCCACCGACATCCCGGCCGCCCTGCGCCGCTACGAGGCGCTGCGGATCGAGCGCGCCACCCGCGTGCAGCGCATGAGCGGCGAGCGGCGCGAGCACCACCACATGCCCGACGGCCCCGAGCAGCGCGCCCGCGACGCCGCCCTCGCCGGCCAGGACCCGCTCGGCCACAACGACTGGCTCTACGGGCACGACGTCGAGGCCAGCCACGCCTGCAGCTGCTCGTAGACGGCCGGGTGCTTGAGCAGCGCGAGGTGGTGGACGCCGCCGAGCTCGATGCCCTCGACGTAGCCGGCCTTGCGGCCGGAGGCGCTGGGGAGCAGGACGAGCGCGTCGCCGAGCAGCCGCCCGGCGGGGTGCGACGGGCTGCGCGTGACGGTGGCGGCGACGAAGCAGTGGGTCGCGCCGGGCAGCAGCGGGATCTCGCGCAGCGCCTTGGCGCGCAGGGCGTCGGGGTCGCGGCCGTGCCAGTCCTCGTCCACCAGCGAGCCGCGGCGGAGGTCGCGGATGCCCGCGCTGCGGCGGCGCAGCAGGCGCGCGAACGGGCGCGTCTCCGGGGCCACGGCGAGCGCGCCGGCGAGCACGTGCACGGCCTGCTCGAGCGGCGCGCCGGCGTGCGGCGTGCCGAGCGAGACCGTGTGCGCGACCTTCGCCGTCCAGTCGCCGCCGTGATGGCAGGCCGAGCGGGCGACGAGGCCGCCCATGGAGTGCCCGATCAGCGAGATCCGGTCGGCGTCGAGCGTGTCGAGCAGCGCGGCGAGCGCGGCGCCGTTCTGGGAGACGTGGCGGCCGCTGTTGTAGCGGACGTGGACCGGGGTGATGCCGAGCTCGCGCAGGCGCTCGCCGTAGCCCCAGGAACGCTCGCTCTCGCCGAGCCCGTGGACGAACACGGCGACGTGGCCGCCGCGCGCCTCCCCGATCAGCTGCATCGGGATCGCCAGCGGGCTGCCCTCGGCCTCGAGCCGGTCGCCGTAGAGGCCGTTGAGCGCGGCCAGCGCCCCGAGCGGGAGCTCGCGCGGCGCGACCGCCCGCGCGCCGAGCCAGAGGCCGCCGCCCACGGCCGCGTAGGTGCCGCGGGCGATCGTGTCGTGGACGGCGCGGACCGGCGCGGCCGGGCGCCCGAGCGCGCCGAAGACGCGGCCGGCGATCGCGTCGTGGACGTCGCCGATCCCGCGCGTGAGCGCCAGCAGCTCGTCGGCGATCAGGCGGTCGGCGGTCACCGCCCCAACCGTTGCACCACGGAGCCCGTCGCGACCAGGCGCCCGTCGGGCTCGGTCACCTTGACCTCGCTGAAGACCAGGCTGCGTCCGCGCCGGACGACGACGGCCGCGGCGGTCAGGTCCTGCCCGCGCGCGGCCTGGAGATAGTTGACGTTCAGCGTCACGGTCGAGCCCTGCATGGTCTCGGGCTCCTCGTCGGACGCCCACGACGCGGCCATCCCGGCCGTGTCGATCAGCGACGCGATGACGCCGCCGTGCACGACGTCGTCGATCGTCGCCAGCTCGGGACGGTACGGCAGCACGAGCGTGGCCGCGTCGGAGCCGATCGAGTCCAGCCGCATCCCGAGGTGCCCGACCAGCGGCGAGCTGGGGATGAAGCGCTCGACGAGCTCCCGGCGCGTCATGCCTCGCTCGACTGCGACCAGATGTTGATGCCGGACTCGACCGCGTGCTGGTCGATCTCGGCCAGCTCCTCCTCGGTGAAGGCGAGGTTGTCGAGCGCGGCGACGTTGGTCTCGAGCTGCTGCACGCTCGAGGCGCCGATCAGCGCGGAGGTCACGCGCGGGTCGCGCAGCACCCAGGCGATCGCCATCTGCGCGAGCTTCTGCCCGCGCCGCTGGGCGATCTCGTTCAGCGCCCGCACGCGGGCCATGTTCTCGTCGTTGATCCAGTCGCGCTTGAGGTAGAAGTCCTTCGCCGCGCGCGAGTCCTCGGGGATGCCGTTCAGATAGCGGTCGGTGAGCATGCCCTGGCCGAGCGGCGAGAACGCGATGATCCCCATGCCCTCGCGGTCGCAGGCCTCGAGCACCTCGGGCTCGATCCAGCGGTTGAGCAGCGAGTAGCTCGGCTGGTGGATCAGCAGCGGCGTGCCGAGCGAGCGGGCGATCTCCGCCGCCTCCTTGGTGCGCTCGGCCGAGTAGGAGGAGATGCCGACGTAGAGCGCCTTGCCCAGCCGCACGGCGCGGTCGAGCGCGCCGATCGTCTCCTCCAGCGGCGTGTCGGGATCGAAGCGGTGCGAGTAGAAGATGTCGACGTACTCGAGCCCCATCCGCTTCAGGCTCTGGTCGAGGCTCGCGGTCAGGTACTTGCGCGAGCCCCACTCGCCGTACGGGCCGGGCCACATGTCGTAGCCCGCCTTGGTGGAGATGATCAGCTCGTCGCGGTAGGGCGCGAGGTCCTCGCGCAGGATCCGGCCGAAGTTGATCTCGGCCGAGCCGTAGGGCGGGCCGTAGTTGTTGGCCAGGTCGATGTGGGTGATGCCGAGATCGAACGCGCGCCGGATGATCGCGCGCTGGTTCTCCAGCGGCGTGTCGTCGCCGAAGCGGTTCCAGAGCCCGAGGCTGATCGCGGGCAGCTTGATGCCGCTGCGGCCGCAGCGACGGTAGGGCATGGTCTCGTAGCGGTCTTCAGCGGCGAGGAAGGGCATGCGGTGATTGTGCCCAACGACCCCCGCTCCGCCACCCCGCGGCGACCATGTACATCGCCGCAAGCCCCTGCCAAGGGGCGAAACGCTCCAGGATCCGCGCGAACTCCGCCTCGCCGATGCTGCCCGTCCGCACGCCCGCGAGCCGCGCGTAGGCGTTGCGCATGCCGACGTCCTTGGCCAGCGGCACGTCGTAGATCCCGCGCCCGAACAGGTTCAGGTGCGCAAGCGTCCACTCGCCGACGCCGGGGATCGCGTCGAGCCGCCGCTGGTCGTCCGACGCGGGGTCGACGTGGCCGGCGGCGACCGCTCGCGCGACCCGCGCCAGCGTCCGCGCCCGCGTCGGGGCCAGCCCCGCGGCCTCGAGCCGCGCCTGGTTGGCGAGCGCGTCCACGGTCGGCGCGCACCACGGCCCGCGCGGGTGGCGCTCGCCGTGGCGGCGCGTGAGCGTCCAGGCGATGTCGCCGGCGCGCTGGGTGTCGATCAGCTGCTCGATGATCGCCCACGCCAGCGCCTCGAACGGCTCGGGCTTGCGCAGCACGCGCAGCTTCGGCCGCGCGCGGATGACGCGGCCCAGGACCGGGTCGGAGCGGTGCGCGCGGTGGAAGGGCGCGAGGTCGTCGTCGAGCGCGAGCACGAAGCGCATCCGCTCGATCGCCCGCTGCGCTTTCGCCTCGTCGCCGGCGTGGGCGCGCAGCAGCACGTCGTCGCCGCGCCACGCCGCCTCGGCGAGCACGAGCTCGCCGTCGATCCGCATCGCGCGCCGGACGACGTCGCCGTCGATCTGGATCAGCCCGCCGGGCCCGGCCGAGCGCGGCGGCTCGCTCGGCCACGGCGGCGTCACGGTCAGCTCGGCGGTCATCGCGCCCGCAGCACCAGCTCGAGCTCGAAGCGCGCGTCGGGATCGTCGAGCGCCGGGCCGAACAGCTCGCGCAGCCGCCCGAGCCGGTAGCGCACGGTCTGCGGGTGCACGCCCAGCTCGTCCGCGGCGGCGCCGACGTTGCCCGCGTGCCGCAGCCACGCCAGCAGCGTGGCCGTCAGCCGCGCGCGCGAATTCGGCGTCTCGCCGTCCAGGGGCGCCAGCCGCTCCGCCGCCAGCGCCGCGACCAGCGACGGCTCCGTGCGCCACAGCAGCTCGACGCGGTGCGCGTCGACGGCGTGCGGCGTCGCCGCCTCGCGCTCCTCGGCCAGCGCGAGCGCCGCGCACGCCAAGCGGAACGAGCGCGGCGCGTCGGTGGGCGCGACCGCCGGGCCGATCCCCGCCGCGCGCCCGGCCAGCGCGCCCGGGAGCTCGCTCGCGGGCCCGGCGAGCACGGCGCAGGGGAGCCCGTCGACGGTCGCGCGCAGCGCGTCCGCGGGCAGCGCGGGCGGCTCGCCCTCGCGCCACACTCCGACCACGACCGACGCCGGCAGCCGCCAGCGCGCCGCGTCGGCGGCCGCCGCGACCGCGCTCGGCTCGGGTGCGGTCACGAGCAGCTCGGCCAGCGCGCGGCGCCGCCGCTCGAGCTCGCCCGCGCGCTCGGCCTGCTCGCGCGCGAAGCCCTCCGCGGACTCGGCCGAGAGCTCGTCCACGTAGGCGAAGATCGCCTCGGCCAGCAGCACGAGCGTCTCAGGCGCCAGGCCTGCTTGGAGCCCGAGCGCTGCCATCCGCCGCCAGGCCACGCGCGCGCCCGTGCGGTAGGCGCTCAGCAGCGCGTCGAGCGAGCGGCCGGCCCGCAGCTCGCGCCGCCCCAGCTCGGCGGCGACCGCGCCCCGCTCGGTGGGCGCGCCGCGGGAGAGCTCGACGAACTCGGCCAGCGCGCCCTCCACGCCGCGCCGCACGGCCTGCGAACCGCGTGCGAGCGGGCGCGCGTACTCGTCGACCTCGGCGGCGATCGCCGCGACGATCTCCGACGCCAGCGCGGGCAGGTGCGGGGCGAGCACGTAGACCTCGCTCGGCAGCACCGGAAGTTGTGCGTTCGTCATAAGTTCCGCCCCGGGCAGGCGCGCGGTACCACAAGATCTCGCACGAGTTGTCCAATAGTGTCAACTCATGGAGGCCGTCACGCAGCCACTGACCCAGGGCTCGTTCTCGCTGGAGCTCTCCGAGGACCAGCGCGACGTGCGCGACTGGGTGCACGGGTTCGCGCGCGACGTCGTCCGCCCGGCCGCCGCCGAGTGGGACGAGCGCGAGGAGACGCCGTGGCCGCTGATCCAGGAGGCGGCGAAGATCGGGCTGTACTCGTTCGAGGCGCTCGCGCAGTTCTACGCCGACGAGACCGGGCTGATGCTGCCGATCGTCAACGAGGAGCTCTTCTGGGGCGACGCCGGGATCGGCATGTCGATCATGGGCACCACGCTCGCCGTGGCGGCGATCTTCTCCAGTGGCACCGGCGAGCAGTTCGGCGAGTGGGTGCCGCAGTGCTACGGCACGCCGGAGGAGCCGCAGGTCGCCGCGTTCTGCGTCTCGGAGCCCGACGCCGGCAGCGACGTCTCGAGCCTGCGCACGCGGGCGCGCTACGACGAGGCCACCGACGAGTGGGTGATCAACGGCCAGAAGGCGTGGGCGACCAACGGCGGGATCGCCAACGTGCACGTCGTCGTCGCCTCCGTCGACCCCGAGCTGGGCGCGCGCGGCCAGGCCGCGTTCATCATCCCGCCCGGCACGAAGGGCCTCAGCCAGGGCGCCAAGGTCAAGAAGCACGGCCTGCGCGCCAGCCACACCGCGGACGTCTACCTCGACGACGTGCGGATCCCGGCGCGGCTCGTGCTCGGCGGCAAGGACAAGCTCGACGAGCGGCTCGCCCGCGCCCGCGAGGGCGAGCGGGCCAAGCGCCACGCGGCGATGCAGACCTTCGAGGCCACCCGGCCGGCGGTCGGCGCGCAGGCGATCGGGATCGCCCGCGCCGCCTACGAGTACGCGCTCCAGTACGCCAAGGACCGCAGCCAGTTCGGGCGGCCGATCATCTCCAACCAGGCGATCGCGTTCGCGCTGGCCGACATGCGGATGGAGATCGACGCCGCGCGGCTGCTGGTCTGGCGCGCGTCATGGATGGGCCGCACGGGGCGCAAGTTCGACGCCGCCGAAGGCTCGATGTCCAAGCTCAAGGCGGGCGAGGTCGCGGTCTGGGTGACCGAGCGCGCGATCCAGATCCTCGGCGGCAACGGCTACGCGCGCGAGTTCCCCGTCGAGCGCATGCACCGCGACGCCAAGATCTACACGATCTTCGAGGGCACCTCGGAGATCCAGCGGCTGGTGATCAGCCGCGCCATCTCGGGCCTGCACATCCGCTAAAACCAGCGGCCATGGATCTCGATGCGGTCGAATGCCGGGTCCTGGGCTGCTTGCTCGAGAAGCAGCGCACGACCCCCGACGCCTACCCGCTGAGCCTCAACGCGCTGCGGCTGGCCTGCAACCAGAGCACGAACCGCGACCCCGTCGTCAACTACGACGAGGACACGATCCGCACTGCCCTGCAGCGGCTCTACAAGCGCGGCTACACGCGCCTGGCCTCCAGCCACTCGAGCCGCACCGCCAAGTACCGCCACCTGCTCGACGAGGCGCTCAAGATCGACCAGGCCGAGCAGGCCGTGCTGGCCGTGCTGCTGCTGCGCGGCGAGCAGACGCCGGGCGAGCTCAAGCAGCGCACGGAGCGCCTGGAGCCGATGAGCTCCGACGAGCTCCACGACGTCCTGACCCGGATGATCGACGCCGAGCTCGTCGTCCAGCTCGCGAGACGCCCCGGTCAGAAGGAGGAGCGCTACCGGCACCGGCTCTCCGAGGACCTCGCGGACGACGCCCAGGCCGCCGCGCCCGCGGTCGTCGTTCCCCCGCCGCCGCGCCGGGACGAGCGCCTGGACAAGCTCGAGCGCGAGGTCGCCGAGCTGCGCCAGGAGCTCGCCGCGCTCCGCCAAGAGCTCGGATACTGACCGCTCGTCTAGCAGCGCCCGCGGCCAACCCTCGCTAGGGTCGCCTGATGCTCTGGACCGCCCTGATCTTCGCGGCGATCCTCGTGCTGGTCGCGCTAATCGCCCGCCGGGCCTAGCACCGCGCCGTCCTCGATCGTGCGCGGCCCCCGCACGAGCACCTCGCCGCGCGCGACCACGCCCGCGCCGAAGCGGACGTCGCCCTCGACGACGAAGCGGTCGCAGTCCACGAGCGACGGCGGGCCGGCCGGGAAGCGCTCCTCGAAGTCCCGCAGCAGCTTGTAGTGGTCGCTGTCGAGCGCGACGTACGGCACGCTGTCGCGGCGCAGCACGACGCGCGCGTCGTCCGTGAGCTCGTAGGCGTCCGAGCGCAGCGCCAGCAGGTCGTCCGTGGTCTTGACCGGGGCGAAGCGCGTGCGCGGGACGCGCAGCGCGCGGGCGCCCTCGAAGAGCTCGATCGCCGCGCCCATCGCGGTCTCGAGCTGGTAGACGGCGGGCGAGGACTTGTCGGCCGGGTCGACCGTCTTCTCGTTGCGGATCATCGGCAGCTTGAGGAAGCCGTCGCGCATGGCGTCGTCGAGCGCGCGCAGGTCGACCCACAGGTTGTTCGTGTTGACGTAGCGGTGGCGGTCGATGTCCTGCAGCGCCTCGAGGTCCTCCTTCGGCGTCTGCGCCGTCTCGCGCAGCACGAGCCGGCCGTCCGAGCGGCGCACGGCGAGATGGCCGCCCTTGCGGTCGGCCTCCGTGCGGTCGGTGACTTCCATCGCGAACGGGATCTCGTGCTTGCGCAGCCACGCGAGGATCCGCGGGTCCAGGACGGCGCCGAGGTTGTCCGAGTTGGCCACGAACGCGTACTCGAAGCCCTCGTCGAGCAGGGTCTGGAGCATGCCCGAGGTGACCAGCGCCGTGTACAGGTCGCCGTGGCCGGGCGGGCACCACTCGAGTGAGGGGTCTTTCGGCCATTCGACCGGGGTGAGGTCGTCCACGCGCAGCTTGGGCTCCTTGTTCTGCACGAAATCGAGCGGCAGGCCGGCGTCGATCTCGGGGTGCTTGGCCAGCGCCTTCAGCGAGTCCTCGCGGGTGGAGAAGGAGTCCATGAGGACGAGCGGCAGGCGCGCGCCGTGCTCGGCGCGCAGGGCCAGCACCTGACGGGCGATGATGTCCAGGAAGCTGTGCCCGTCCTTGGCCTCCAGCAGCGACTTGGCGCCGGTCAGGCCCATGCTGGTGCCCAAGCCGCCGTTGAGGCGCAGGACGATCGCCTTCTGCAACGCCTCGCGCTCGGCGTCCGGGTCGTGCTCGAGCTCGTCGAACTCGGTCACGTCGGTGGCGGGCTCGATCGAGTCCTCGGGGACGAGGCCGGTCTCGCCGGCCTCGAGCTGGCGGTAGTAGTGCTCGAACGCGCGGATGGCGGCGTCCGCCACACCGGCGGAGCGCATCTTCTCGACGCCGGCGCGCAACCCTTCGTCGCTCACCGCGGTGATGCTAGCCGGGAACGGAACGTGCCCGCGCCCATGACGTCCGCGCCCTTGGCGCGGGCGCGCTGCGCCAGTTGCGCGTCCGAGGTGACCACGACGGCTTCCTGGGCGTCGTCGAGCAGGCGCACGATCTCGTCGTCGGCCGCGTTCCGGCCTTGGCGGGGCGCGCGCACGACGGTCACGAATCCGACGGTGCCGAGCAGCTCGTCCGGGCCGGCGTCGAGCACGACCGTGACCTCCTCGCGCGCCCATTCGCGGATCTCTTGGATGAGTCTGCGGGTGGCTTTGTCGCGGTCGCGCCACCAGCCGTCGGGGCGGCTTCCGATCACGTTCATGGCGTCGACGAACAGCACGTTGCTCAAGTTTCGCGAACCATCGGCCGATGGGGTGGGAGATCCGAATGCGCGTCGATACGTCTCTCCTCCAAGGCATCTCCGCGGCGAACGACGCGGCCAAGGCCTCTCCCTCCAGACTGAAGTCCACCGGCACGACGACCTCCTTCTCCGCCGAGCTGAAGTCGGCGAGCGAGAAGGAGACGACCAAGCCGGTCCCGGGCAAGGGCTACGCCGAGATCCTCACGGGTCCGCGTGCCGGCATGTACTTGAACACGAGCGGCGGCGCCCGCGACGGCCAGGCGTTCGTGCTGGTCCAGCGCGACGGGCGCGAGCACCGCATCTACGGCACGGGCGACGACCGCAAGGTCGTCACGGTCAAGACCGACGGCAGCGCGTCCTCGGCCGACAAGGCGCCCGAGAACGAGCGCACCGAGCCGGTGCCGGGCCGCCCGTACGCCGACATCCTCAACGGCAAGCGCGAGGGCCTGTACCTGAACACGAGCGGCAACGTGCGTGACGGGATGGCGTTCGTGCTCGTCAAGCGCGACGGCCGCGAGTACCACATCTACGGCACGGGCAAGAACCGCCAGATCTTCAGCATCCCGGACCCGGACGTGAACAAGACCGCGGACTCGGGCTCGACGGACACCACGACGGGCACCACGCCGCCCACCGGCACCACGCCGACGGGCACGCTCGTCACCGACAACCCGTCCTAGCCGCGTCGAAGGCCGGCGGGATCTCCGCCGGCCGCCCCAGCAGCTGATCGGCCACGAGCCGGGCCGACGCCGGCCCGAGCGTGATCCCCCACGCGCCGTGGCCGGCGGCGATGCTCACGTTCTCGGCGACCTTTCCGAGGTAGGGCCGGCCGTCGGCGGGGCGCGGCCGCGCGCACGCCCGCAACCCGCGCGGCTTGGCGTGTTGCAGCGCGGGCAGGAATCGCGTGGCGTTGGCCAGGATCGCGGGCGCCGCTTCTTCCGGGTCCGGCTCGTCCGGCGTGAACGTCGACCCGATCGCCGAGATCCCGCGGGCGGTCACGGCGCTGAACAGCGCCACCGGCCCGCCTGACTCGCTGGTCAGCGCCTCGATCCCGGCCTCCTCGAGCACGTGCCGAGGCGCCTCCGGCAGCTCGAACTCAACCACCACCCCCCACAACGCCCCGATAAAGGGGACAGTCCCCTTAACCTGGCGTTTAGGTTCGCCCTCGGCCTGTCGCGGTTCTCCGTCTTCCGGTGCGTCCTCGGCGAACATAAAGGGGACAGTCCCCTTAAGGTTGGGTTTAGGTAGGGCGGCCGGGGTCCAGGGGCCGGCGGCGACGGCGACCGCGCCGGCCGGGTGGTGCGTTTGGCCGACGGTGACGCCGGTCGCGCGCTGGCCGTCCATGGCCACCACGGCGGGGGCGCCGATGCGGAACTCGGCGCCGGCCTCGCGGGCGCGGGCGGCGAATGCGTGGGCGGCCGCGGCGGGCGGGACGGGGCGGCCCGTCTCCAGCCGCCAGGCGACCAGGCCGTCGGCGAGCGCGGGCTCGGCGGCGCGCAGCTCGGCGCCCTCGAGCAGGGTCGGGCGCAGCTCGGGGAACGGCGCGGGCGGGCCGAGCCGCTCGGGATCGTCGCTGACCAGCAGCAGCCCGACCGGGTCCGCGGGCAGCTCGAAGCCGCGGCCGAGCGTGCGGTAGTGCTCGACGGACTCCTCGTAGAGCGCGGTCAGCGCCGGGTCGAGCGGGTGCTGCACGACGCCCGAGTTGCGCCCGGACGCGCCGGCCGCGATCTCCGCGCGCTCGTAGACGACCACGGTCGCGCCGGCCTCGGCCAGGAACGCGGCGAGCGAGCAGCCGACGATGCCGGCGCCGATGACCGCGAAGTCGGGCGCGCCGCTCATGGCCCGCGCCCGCCGGCCAGGACCGCGACCCTCATGCCCCGACGGCGTCCGCCCCGAGCAGCTTGCGCAGCTTGACCTGCAGCTGCAGCGGCGAGAACGGGGCCGCCAGCCGCTCGTCCGCGCCCGCGGCCCGAGGGTCGCGCGCGGTCGCCTCGTCCATCACCAGCAGCAGCTTCGCGTCGCGCGTCACCGGATCGGCGCGCAGCGCGCTGACGACGTCCGCGGCCCCGAGGATCACGAGGTCGGGGCGGACGTCGCGCGCCACGTCCACGACGCGGTTCGCGGTCTCCTGCATGTCCACGCGCGTCCCGAGCGCGACCTTGGCGATCGCGCGCGTGCTCGCGTCCACGCCCGCCAGCAGCACCCGCGCGCGGCGGGCGGCCTCCGCCGCCTCGCGCGCCTCGGAGACGGCGGCGCTGACGTCCGCGGTCGTGCTGCCCGTGCGCCGCGGCGGGACCGTCTCCGACAATGGCCCGGCCGCGTCCATCACCGCGCGCGCCGCGTCCGTCAACGCGCCGCAGGTCTCGAAACGCCGGTCGGGCGACTTGTCGAGCGCCTTCGCGATCACGTCGTCCAGGCCCGACGGCAGCTCGGGCCGCACGGACGACGGCTTGGGCGGGACCTCGGACAGGTGCGCGTAGATGACCGCGACGTCGGTCTCGCGCTCGTACGGCATGCGGCCGGTCAGGCAGTGGTAGAGCACGCAGCCGAGCGAGTAGACGTCGGCGCGCGGCGTGATCTCGCGCCCCTCGATCTGCTCGGGCGCCGTGTAGTGGATCGTCCCCACGACGTCGCCGGCCTGCGTCAACGGCGCGATCGTCCCCGCCATCCGTTTGGTCAGCCCGAAGTCGGTCAGGTACGCGACGCGGCCGGAGATCAGGACGTTCGCGGGCTTGACGTCGCGGTGGATGAGCCCCTGCGCGTGCGCGGCATCCAAAGCGCCCGCGATCTGGCGGCAGACGTCGATCGCCCGGAACGGCCGCAGGCGCCTGTCCTCGCTCAGCATCCGCGCCAGGTCGGCGCCCTCGATGTACTGCATCGCCAGGTACAGCGTCCCGTCGACCTCGCCCGCGTCATAGACCGTGACGATGTTGGGGTGGGCGAGCCCGGCGGCGATCCGCGCCTCGCGCGCGAAGCGCTGGCGGAAGCCGGCCGAGGACGCGAAGTCGGGCGCGATCACCTTCAGCGCGGCGGTCCGGCCGAGGCTGAGGTGCTGGGCCCGATAGACCACGCCCATCCCGCCGCGGCCGATGCGCGACTCGATGCGATAACCGCCTATGACCGTGCCGATCCGCCGGTCGTCGGTCGCGTCCGCCATGATGCGGTGCAGTATGGAGGACGCCGATGCGCTCGCGGGCCTGAGGCTGCTCGTCGCCGGAGGGGACCTCGCCGCCGTCCAGGCGGTGCAAGCACGCCTGGACGCGCTCGGCGCGGACGCCACGGCGCTGGCGGGCAACGTCGACGCGCTCGCTCGCGCGGCCGCCGCCGCGCCGCCCGCGGCGGTGATCGCGATCGACTCCACCGAGGACGCGCTGCGCGAGCGGCTGGACCCGTTCGCCCTGAAGGCGGGGCCGCCCGTGATCGGGCTCAAGACGCTCACGGCGCCCGACGAGGCGTTCGGGGCCATCGCCGCCGCGCGGCTGCGCGCCGCGGTCGCCGAGCGCGCGCTGCGGCTGCGCCAGTCCGAGCTGGAGGCGACGCTCGCCGCGCAGTCGCTCACCCGCCGGCGCGACATGGAGGCCGCGCAGGAGGAGCTCCTGCAACGGCTCTTGCAGGCCGCGGGCTACCGCGACGACAACACGCACGAGCACACCCAGCGCGTCGCCGCGCTCGCCGCCAAGCTCGCGCGCGGCCTCGGCCTGCCGGACCGCCAGGTCGCGCTCATCCACGCCGCCGCCCCGCTGCACGACATCGGCAAGATCGCGATCCCGGACTCGATCCTGCTCAAGCCCGGCAAGCTGACCGAGGAGGAGTTCGAGGTCGTCAAGACGCACGCGCTGCTCGGCGCGCGCGTGCTCGCCAACGGCGGCTCGGACCTGCTCAACACCGCCGAGGCGATCGCCCGCCACCACCACGAGCGCTGGGACGGCGGCGGCTATCCCGCCGGGCTCGCGGGCGAGGCGATCCCGGTCGCGGCCCGGCTCGTGCACCTGGCGGACGTCTACGACATCCTCGTCCACGAGCGTCCCTACAAGGAGTCGTGGACCGTCGAGGCCGCCGTGGAGGAGATCTCGCGCGGCGCCGGCACGGACTTCGACCCGGACGCAGTGAGGGTCTTCCAGCGGTTAGGGACCACTGAATTGCAGGTCTGATGTTTTCTGCCGATTACCGGGGGCGTGAACCCTCGGCTTCGCATATTCGTCGTCCTGCTGTTCAGCTGGCTCCTGTTCCCCTCCGCGGCCTCGGCCCAGACGGCCTGCCCGATCCCTGATCTTCCTCCGTACTCCGCCATCGCGACGGACACCACGGCGCCGCCCACGGGCTGGCAGCCGACGTCCCCCGTCGTCATCCCGCTGACCGGCGACAACGTCGAGGAGTGGGAGTACATGGTCGACTGCGGTCCCGCCGCGACCGTCGCCGCCGGCGGCAGCGCGATCGTTTTCGACGATGGCGAGCACGTGCTCACGACCCGCGCCAAGGAGAACGGCATCGCCTCCTGGACGCGCTGGATCGACCGCACGGTGCGCATCGACGCCACGGCCCCGTTCAACACGACGGTCCCGCCCACGACCGCGTGGCAGAAGGGCCCGGTGTACGTCCCGCTGACCGCGACCGACGCGACGTCGCCCGTCAGCACGGAGTACCGGATCGACGGCGGCGCCTGGACGCCCGGCAACAACGCGATGATCAACGGCACCGGCGTGCACACGCTCGAGAGCGCCGCGGTCGACGCCGCCGGCAACCGCACCGAGCGCAACGACACCGTCCGCATCGACAACGAGCTGCCGGTCGACACCACCGAGGTCGCGCCCGACGCCGACGTCGACCCCGACGGCTGGCACGACCACGCCGTCAGCGTGCCGGTCACCGGCACCGACGCGGACTCGGACGTGGCCAAGGTCGAGTGGCAGCTCGACGCGCAGGCACCCGGCGAGGGGCCCGAGGGTACGGTGATCCTGGTCGCCTCCCACGGCATCCACACGCTGCGCACGCGCGTGACCGACAAGGCCGGCAACGTGACGCCGTGGAAGAACACGACCGTCAAGGTCAACATCGAAGGCCCGGCCGACACGACCGTCGTCCCGACGGACTGGATCACCGAGCCGTCGGCGGACATCGACATCACCGCCGAGCCCAACGGCGCCGCGATCAAGCGCATCGAGTGGCGGCTCGACGGCGTCACCTCCGGCGAGGAGTGGTACACGGAGACCGTCCCCGTGACGGTCACCGGCGATGGCGTGCACGAGCTCGAGGTCCGGATCACGGACGACAACGACAAGGTCAACGACTGGCACACGCACCTGGTCAAGATCGACACGGTCAACCCGGTCGACAACACCACGGTCGCCGCGGGCTGGCATCCGCTCGCCTACCTCGACGTGATCGTCCGCGGCGCCGACGAGCACTCGCAGGTCCGCGGCGTCGAGTGGCGCCTCGACGGCGGCGATGTCTACACGGAGTCCCAGAACAACCACGAGGTGCGCGTGACCGGCAACGGCGTGCACACGCTCGAGACCCGGATCGTCGACCACGCGGGCCGCAAGAGCGGCTGGAAGGCGCACACGATCCGCCTGGACTCGGCGCTGCCGACCAACACCACCCCGGCCTATCCCGGCGGCTGGCGCAACACGCCCTACAGCGTCGTGCTCGACGGCACCGACGCGGGCGCGGGCGTGAACTCCGTCAACTGGCGCGTGCAGCTCGAGGGCGAGCCCGCCGGTGACGAGTACGAGGGCACCCCCAAGGTCACCCAGGTCACGATCGACCAGGACGGCACGCACACGCTGAGCACGCGCGTGCTCGACCTGGCCGGCAACTACTCCGCGTGGCGCAACGAGACGATCCGCATCGACCGCGTGCTGCCGACGGACGACACCGTCTATCCGACCGCGCCGGTGCCCAACCGCCACACGATCACCTTCGACGCCAACGACGACCGCTCGGGCGTGGCCTACGTCGAGTACAAGCGCGACGACGACCCGGTCCGGACGGGCGCGAGCGTGCAGATCCGCGGCGAGGGCGAGCACACCCTGTCCGTCCGCGTGCGCGACAACGCCGGCAACTACAGCGCCTGGACCGAGCACAAGGTCACGGTCGAGTTCGGCCCCGACACGACGGATCCGACCGACCTCACCGAGGTCCCGAGCGGGTGGCAGCTCGCGCCGACGAAGGTCGTTCTCAAGGCCACCGACGACGACGAGGACCGCCCTGGCCTGCTGGTCCAATGGCGCACCGACGACGACTCAGTCGGCCAGGCCACGCCGCCGCACGAGCTCACGTTCTCCGCCGACGGCGAGCACGAGTTCGAGACCCGCGCGGTCGATGCGTCCGGCCGCTCGACCGAGTGGCGCACCCATACGCTGCGGATCGACACCACCAAGCCCGTCGACACGACGACGATCAAGGGCCCGTACACGAACGATCCCGCGATCACGCTCCAGGCCACGGACGCCACGTCCGGCGTGGACGAGCTCGAGTACAGGCTCAACAACGGCGGCACCGTGAAGGTCCCGAACGGGACCGTGGTGACGCTCCCGTCCGACGGCAAGCACCGGATCGCGCACCGCGCCCTCGACGTCGCCGGCCAGGCCTCGGCCTGGAAGGTCGACGAGGTCACGCTCGACCGCGTCGCGCCCGCCAACACCAGCCCTGCGGTGCCGACCGGCTGGCAGCGGACCGCGCTCTCGCTGCCGCTGAGCGGCACCGACGCGCTGTCCGGCGTCGCCCGCACGGAGTGGCGCGTGAACGGCAAGACCACGGCCGGCGCGACCGCGACCGTCACCTCCGAGGGCGTCCAGACCTTCGAGACCCGCGTGGTCGACAAGGCCGGCAACGCTTCGCCCTGGCGCTCGGAGACGATCCGCATCGACCGCACGCCGCCGGTCAACACCACGCCGGCGCCCGCGAGCCCGTGGCGCAACAGCGCCTACGTCACGACGGTCACCGGCACCGACACGGTGTCGGGCCTGGCGACGGTCCAGTACAAGCTCGGCGACGGCGGCATCGTCAACTCCCCGGCGGTCTCGATCTCCGGCGAGGGCACGTACCGGCTCTCGACCCGCGTGGTCGACGTGGCCGGCAACGCCTCGGCCTGGCGCGCGGACACGATCGGCATCGACATGACGCCCCCGACGCTGTCGGCCGACTGCGGCGGCGCCGCCTGGCGCAACACGCCCGCGCTGTGCGCCGTCAACGCCTCCGGCGGCCTCTCCGGCCTGCAGGCGCTGACCGCGACCCGCGACGGCGGCCCCACCGAGGCGATCGGCCCGCAGTACGCCGTCGAGACCGAGGGCGCGATGACCGTCACCTTCCGCGCCGTCGACGGCGCGGGCAACGCCAAGACCGCGACCGCGGCGCTGAAGATCGACCGCACGCCGCCGACCGTGAACGTCAGGTGCAACGCCGGCACGGACGGCTGGACGTGCACGCCCACGACCGTCGACGGGCTCTCCGGCGTGGCCTCGGTGGCCTACGCGGTCGACGGCGGCGCGCCGGTCGCGGTTCCCAGCGGCGGCAGCTTCACCGTCAAGAAGGGCAAGGTCGTCGTCTCCGCGACCGACGTCGCCGGCAACACGGGCACCTCCGCGCCGGTGACGCTCGCCGCGCGCACGGGGACCGACGCCGGCGACGAGGTCCCCGGCCGCACCGCCAGCGAGGCGATCCTGCTCGGCAAGCGCGCCAAGTCCTCGCGCCTGCTCGGCCAGCTCGCGATCGCGGCGACCTCGACGCGCACGACCGTCGACCTGCGGCCGCTCGCGCTCGGCAAGGGCACCTTCCAGTTCGTGGTCAAGGTCAAGACGGACAAGAAGACCAAGACCTTCCGCAAGACCCAGCGGACCCGGCGCGGCTACTCCAAGCGCTTCAGCGTGAGCACCGGCGCGGGCGTCAACGTCTCCGTGACGGTGACCGTCCGCAAGAAGGTCGGCAAGCGCTGGAAGACGCACGCCTCCGGCAAGGCGACGCTCTAGGTTGACGTTCCCGGCTCGCTTGCAACAATCGACGCAAGCGAGCTAGGGAGCGTGACCATGTCCGAAGAGGCTCGGATCCTCGTCGTCGCCAACAAGACCGCCGCGACCCCCGCGCTGATCGAAGCGGTCCGCGAGCGGGCCGCCCGCGGGCCGGCGAGGTTCACGCTCCTTGTGCCCAACACGGCCCACGGCCTGCACAAGCTCGTGGACCCCGAGGACCAGGCGGCGACCGAGGCGCAGACGACGATCGAGCTCGCGCTGCCGCTGCTCGAGGAGGCCGCGGGCGGACCCGTCGACAGCATGATCGGCGTGGCCGAGCCGCTGGCGGCGATCCAGGACGCGATCAACCTGCACGGGTTCGACGAGCTGATCATCTCGACGCTGCCGCAGCGCGTGTCCAAGTGGCTCAAGCTCGACCTCCCGTCGAAGGCGGCCGGGCTCGGCCTGCCGGTCACGACCGTGATCGCCTCCAGCCGGGAACGCGCGATGGCCTAGTCTGGGGGCGTGCCCTCGATCTGGATCTGGATGCAGGTCATCATCGTGATCTGCGTCATCGCGAGCTTCGTCATCGCCCTCATCAAGCTCTGATCGGCGCCCGCAGCGCGGGCGCCGCTTATGATCGCCCGCATGTTCCGCTCGATCGTCGTGGGCACCGACGGGTCGGACACCGCGCGCAAGGCCGTGGACGAGGCGGTCGACCTCGCCAAGGCGCTCGGCGCGGCGCTGTGCCTGGTCATGGCCTACGAGCCCGTGCCCAAGTCACGGCTGCGCGAGGAGGCGCGCCAGGCGCCCGAGGACCTGCAGTGGATGATCAACCCGCGCGAGGACGTCGACGCGATCCTGAGCGAGGCCGCGGAGGCCATCCGCGAGGCGGGGGTGGAGGTCGAGACCTACCCCCGCGAGGGCGACCCCGCGGACGCGATCCTCGACGTGGCCGAGGAGCGCGGGGCGGACCTGATCGTGGTCGGCAACAAGGGCATGACCGGCGCGCGCCGCTTCCTGCTGGGCTCGGTCCCGAACAAGGTGTCGCATCACGCGCCCTGCTCGGTGCTGATCATCCGGACTACGTGACCGGGATCGCCGGGTTGGTGGCCGCGGCGGCGTCCAGGAGGCCCGCGCCGTAGTGCTCGTCCGGGCCGGGCGGGCCGAGGTCGCGCGCGGTCTGCTCGAGCCGGCGCTCGATCGCCTCCGGCGTCGGGTCGGGGCCGAGGATGCCCGACGCGATCACGAGCGCCGCGGCGCCCGTGACGTGCGGGGCGGCCATCGAGGTGCCGATGAAGCCCTTCGGGATGCCGAAGCGGCGGAACTGGCGCTCCTTGCGGAACGTCATCTGGTAGATGTCGAGCCCGGCCGACGCCGTCGGCTGGCAGTTGGGCTCGCCGGGCAGGTTGGAGTCCTCGCCGCCGCCCGGGGCCACGAGGTCGAGGTCGCGGCCCTCGTTGGAGTAGTCGGCCTGGCAGCCGCGCTGGGTCGTCGCGCCGACCGACAGCACGTCGCGCGAGCGGGCGGGGTAGGCGACCGCGGCGGCCGCGGCGTTGCCCGACGCGCCGACCACGAGCACGTTCTTGGCGCGCGCGTGCGCGATCGCGTCGAGGATGTTCGGGATCTGCGAGCGCGTGATCTCCGGCGGGAACTCGAACGAGAGGTTGATGATCTTCGCGCCCTTGTCGGCGGCGAAGCGGATGCCCTTGGCGATCGCGGCCGAGTCGCCCTCGCCGTAGCGGTCCAGGACCTTGATCGGCATCAGCTTGGCGCCGTACGCCAGGCCCGTCAGCCCGACCTTGTTGCCCGTCCCCTCGGCGATCGTGCCGGCGACGTGCGTGCCGTGGCCGTTGTCGTCGTTGGGGTAGGGGTCGTTGTTGACGAAGTCGTAGCCGCGCACGAAGCGGTGCGGCGCGAAGTCCGGCGAGCGCAGGAACCGGCCGCGGTTGGAGTACGCGATCCCCGTGTCCACCACGGCGACCGTCACGCCCCTGCCGCCCGGCCGGCCGGCCCGCATCAGGTTCTCCCACGCGTCCGGGGCGTTGACGCCCGTCTCGGGCATGAAGTTCCACTGCAGCGACTGCCAGCCCGCGACGGTCTTCGTGCGGCCCGGGTCGGGCGGGATCCAGCCCGACACCTTGGCCACGTAGTTCGCGGTCGCGCTCAGCACGCCCGGCTTGGCGCGCAGCCGCGCGGCGGCCGCGGGCACGCTCTCGCCGCGGCGGGTCTTGACGACCTCGCTGCGGCCGTCGTCGTAGCGCACCACGACCTCGCCGGGGCGATAGCGCTCCGCGTGGGCGGCCGCGGGCAGCAGGACGCTCAGCGCGGCGGCGCAGAGAAGAGCGGAAACGAGAGAGAGGCGCAAAGAAGTGGTGTCGAGGCGGGTCGGTCGGTAGTCGTGGCTGGCCCGCGGTTCCTACAACATGATCGGCACATCGAAGTTCCGGAACAAGCCCCCGCTGCCTCTCATTCGTGACGAATCGACGATCAGATGACCACGAGCCGCCGATGCGGCTGGCCATTGCCGAGGCCGAACGGGCCCTCGCCCATGATGACGTGCCCGTCGGCGCGGTCATCCTCGGAACCTCCGGCGAGGTCCTCGGCGCGGGCCACAACGAGCGGGAGCTGCTCCAGGACCCGAGCGCGCACGCCGAGATGCTGGCGATCCGCGAGGCCGCCTCCAAGGTCGGCTCCTGGCGCCTGCTGGACACCACGCTCTACGTGACCCTCGAGCCCTGCGCGATGTGCGCGGGCGCGATCGTGCTGGCCCGCATCCCGCGCGTCGTCTACGGCACCGCCGACCCCAAGGCCGGCGCCGCCGGCTCGGTCCTCGACATCCTCGCCGAGCCGCGCCTCAACCACCGGCCGGAAGTGGTCGGCGGCGTGCTCGCCCCGGAGTGCGCGGGGCTGCTGCTGGACTTCTTCGCCGCCCGCCGGCGCTGACTCGCTAACCTCACAATCGCGTACCCGGAGGGGTGCGAGAGTGGTTGAATCGGGCGGTCTCGAAAACCGTTGTGTGGGTAACCCCTGCACCGAGGGTTCGAATCCCTCCCCCTCCGCTTCAGAGCCGCAGTTCCCCCGGGGCTGCGGCTTTCGTCGTTCTCGGGGTCCTCGGATGCCGGGCGGCGCACCGGCCACACGTCGAGCGTCGGGCGTTGAGTCGGCGGTCCTCTAGCCGGCGGGCCGGTCGGCGCGGAGAGCGTCGACGCATCGAGTGACGTGCTTGCGGGACCTGCGCCGCGAATGCCAGGAGTACCCGGCGAGCCGACAGCGCCAGCCTCTCCCTTCGGCCCCTGAGGACCGGTTGCACCGGTCGGTCCTGCCGGGCCCGCGGGCCCAGTTGCTCCACGAGGTCCACGTTCGCCCACGGCGCCGACCGGCCCACGCGGCCCCGGTTCGCCTGGCGGACCTTGCGGACCCGTCGCGCCGTCTCGGCCGTGACGAGGCTTCCTGCTGACGGCGTCCGAGGCCAGATCGACACGTCGGATGCCGTGATCCCGTAGGTGAGCCGGGAAAACCTCGGAAATACGTATGAAACCGGCGCACCTCCCGCACGGGGGCGTTCCGTCGTCGTTCTCGGGGAGGTCACAGGTCCGCGGGGTCCGGACGGTACGGTCCACGGCGTCCTAGACAACCGACATGTCCCGGGAGGCAACATGTCCGTATTGCGTTTCGCCGTCGCGGCCCTGGCCGCGCTGCTGATCGCCGCGCCCGCCGCGTCGGCCAAGGCGAGCGACCTGCACGTGATGTCGTTCAACCTGCGCTTCGCGAGCGACACGCCGCCGAACTCGTGGCCCGAGCGCCGGCCGGTGGTTAAGCAACTGCTGCAGCGGGAGCGGCCCGACATCATCGGCACCCAGGAAGGCCTGTACCGGCAGTTGCGGGACATCCAGGCCGACCTGCCGAAGTACTACGACAGCATCGGGCTCGGGCGCGAGGGCGGGTCGCGCGGCGAGGCGATGCAGGTCTTCTACGACTCGCGGCGGCTGGAGCCGGTCGAGTACGACCACTACTGGCTGTCGGACACGCCGAACGTGATCGGCTCGCAGACGTGGGGCGGCTGCTGCCCGCGCATGGTCACCTGGATCCGCTTCCTCGACCAGCGCACGGGCAAGGAGTTCTACGTCCTCAACACGCACTTCGAGGCGTTCGACGCGACCGCTCGCTCGAACTCCGCGGACCTCGTGATCCAGCGCCTGGCCGAGTTCGAGCAGGGCCTGCCGGTGATCGCCACGGGCGACTTCAACGAGCCCGCCCGCGAGGGCGAGACCGTCTACGACCTGCTCGTCAGCAACGGCCCGTTCGACGACACGTGGGTGACCGCGAAGCGGCGCTCGAAGCTGTACGGGACCTTCCACGGCTACGAGCCGCTGACCCCGGACGGCGACCGGATCGACTGGATCCTCACCTCGCCGGGGATCGCCACGCGCAAGGCGTCGATCAACACGTTCCAGCGCGGCGGCCAGTTCCCGAGCGACCACCTGCCCGTGCAGGCCGTGCTGCGACTGCCGTAGCGGTAGCCTCCGGCGCAGGGTGTGCCGCGCGCTCGTCATCGCCGCGCTCGCGCTCGCCGCGTGCGGCGAGGCGCGCGCCGACGAGTGGCACGCCCTGCGCCCGGCCCAGCTCGAGCGCACGGAGGTTTCCGCCGCCCGGGTCGGGAACGCGATCTACGTCGCCGGCGGCTTCGACCGGGTGGGGGCGGACACCGCGGCCGTCGAGCGCTACGACATCCGCCGCGACCGCTGGACGCGCGTGCGCGACATGCCGGTCGCGCTCAACCACGCCGCGATCGCGACCTACCGCGGGAAGGTCTACGTGGTCGGCGGCTACCGCGGCAGCCGCGCGGTCGCCGGGCTGCTGCGCTACGACCCCGGACGGGACCGCTGGACGCGCCTGCGCTCGATGCCGACCGCCCGGGGCGCGCTCACCGCGGGCGTGCTCGGCGGCCGCCTGTACGCGGCGGGCGGGGCCCGTGACGGCCGGGCGCTGAAGACGCTCGAGGTCTACGACTTCCGCCGCAAGCGCTGGAGCCCCGGGCCGCCGATGACGGTCGCGCGCGAGCACCTCGGCGGGGCGGTCAGCGGCCGCGCGTTCTATGTCCTCGCCGGCCGCGCCGCCGGCGCGGGCAACATGACCGTCGCCGAGCGCTACGTCCCGTCGCGCCGGCGCTGGGAGCGGCTGCCGGACAGCCGCCGCGCCCGCGGCGGCACCGCGGCGGCCGCGCTCGCGGACGGGCGGATCGTGCTGGCCGGCGGGGAGGAGTCCGCGGGCACGATCAAGGAGGTCGAGCTCTACGACCCGCGGCGGCGCCGCTGGTCGTTCCTGCCCGACATGCCGCAGCCGCGCCACGGGCTGGGCGTCGTCGCCCGCGGCCGCGCGGTCTACACCGTCCAGGGCGGCCCGCAGCCCGGGTTCGCGTTCTCGGGCGCGATCGAGCGGCTCACGGTGCCAGCCCGCTGACCAGGCAGTCGGTCAGCGCGCGGGCGTAGGCGCCGTCGGGGTCGAGGTCCGGGTCGAGGATCGTGACCTGCACGCCGACCGCGCCCGGCGCGATCGAGCGCAGCAGCGCGGCCAGCTCGTCGTAGGACAGCCCGCCCGGGTAGGGCGAGTCGACCGCGGGCAGGTCGAGCACGTCGGCGTCGACGTGCAGCCAGTACGGCACGTCCGGCACGCGCGGGCCACGCTCGCGCAGCGCGTCCAGCCCGAGCACCGTGATTGCAGTCGCGGCGATCGCGGCCTCCTCGCCCGGGTCGCGCTCGCGGAACCCGAGGTGGACGGCGTCCTCGTCGGCGACGTAGGGGGAGAGCCCGTCGATGTCGCTCAGCTCCGGCTCGAGCCGACCCGTCACGCCCGCGAGGTCCTCCCCCGCGACCGCGCCGATCCCGCCCGACCAGCCGGCGTGGCGGAAGTCGAGGTGCCCGTCGAGGTGGACGAGCCCGTAGCGCCCGCGCCGGCGCAGCGCGAGCATCGCGCCGAGCAGGATCGAGCAGTCGCCGCCGAGCACCAGCGGGCGCTCGTCGAGCAACTCGCCCAGCCGCGCAGCGAGCGCGCGCGTGTACGAAGGGACCAGCGCCCGGCAGGCCTGGATGTCGTCGCGCACATACGGCGGCGGCTCCACGCGGCCGGCGTCGCGTGCCCCCAGACGCTCGACCAGGCCACACGCGCGCAGCGCGTCCGCGAGCCGCCGGACGCCCGGCTCGACCCCGGGCGCGGGCGGGCGCAGCCCGAGGTTCGAGGGCGCGTCGAGGACGATCACGCGGCGAGGT
>Ga0182742_1001470_pt1 | contig 29948 bp, 33 predicted proteins | sample eDN5th37CBELigMG_FD_128880 | JGI IMG/M metagenome (GOLD analysis project Ga0182742, IMG submission 128880) | Enriched Miracle-Growth compost microbial communities from Emeryville, California, USA - eDNA 5th pass 37_C BE-Lig MG (version 2)... ... | reverse complement strand
GCCAGCGTTCGTCCTGAGCCAGGATCAAACTCTCCAATAAAGTTTGTTACTGGTTCAAAGCTGGCAAATCATTAATGATAGACTCATCAACGCTTTCGCTGTTCAGTTTTCAAAGAGCATTTTGCGATGTCGACGTTTCAGTGCCGACCCTTTTAACTTTATCATGTCTCTCCCTGAAAATCAAGAGGTTTTTTTAAAGTGAATCGTGTTTTTTCATTCTCTTTAAAAATACTCTCAAAAGCGACATGGACTATCATAGCAAGTTGAAATCGAAAAAGCAAGGGTAAATTTTAAAATACTAGCCTCCTTTCCATTCCCTTAGCAAAGAAAGCAATTCTCGCACCGAAAAGACTACCACTCTGGGAGTGAAAAGATCAGGAAGAACGTCAGTAGAATGCGTTTCTCCACTCTCTTTCCCCCATTTGTCCAAACACCACTGCAATACCCTCTGGTCTGTAGCACGCCTTTCCGGTTCAAGATCAATGCCTTGGCCATCAAGCGACCTTTCTATAAGTACGGATACCACGTTGCACTTGTTTGCCAATTGAACGTCGTGATCCAGACGATCCCCTACATGTGCAAACACTTCACCAGGCAGCGTACGGAAAACAGCCGGGTCAGGTTTTCCTGTCCCTACTCGCTCTGGGGTTATCACTGCTTCGAACAATGGGAGCAACCCCAGCGCTTCCATGACAGGAGCCTGATATTTATAAAATCCGTTCGTCACTACCGCCAGTGAAAAACCAAGTTTTTTTATCTCCTCCAATGCCTCGGCAGTTCCCCTTTCCAACAAGTGCACTTTGGGATGGACGCAATGTTTTTGTACCAGTCTTTCGATATCACAAGAATTTTTGATGCCAAGTCGAGCGCACAATCCCTCCAGCATCTCATCCCAATCATACGCTTCGACATACCTGCCTTGCCTCATACGCCGTTCATGTTCCGCCACCAGTTCAGCGACTGTATCATAAGGCCTTCCCAACTTCCCGGAGACTGTCTGCGCAATCTCCGGAAACACCCATTTGCCAAAAGGATTCTGCATCAGCGTGCCATCCAAATCAAAAGTGATCCATTGCTTGGTCATTTGATCGCCCCCGAGGTCAGTCCTTCAATAAATTGCTTGGAAGCAAACAGGAACGCCACGATCATGGGCAAGGAGGAGATCGTCAAGCTGGCAAACAGCAGGTTCCACTCCGTATCGTACTCCCCGAACAAGGTCAGTACCCCAAGCGGAATCGTGCTTAATTCCTCGCTTTTCAAAAAGATCAGTGGATAGAAAAAGTCGTTCCAGACGCCAATCAGATGCACAATCCCGACCGTAGCCAATGCGGGTTTCATCAATGGCAGGATGATCTTGTAGTACACTTGGAAGCTGTTGCAGCCATCCAGCCTTGCCGACTGGTCCAATTCCGTGGGCAAGGTGCGAAAAAAACCGTAAAACACGAATACGGCAAACGGAATCCCTCCCGCCACGTACAAAATCACCAGCGAGGTCAGCGTATCCAACAGATTGAGCTGCAGCATGATCATGTACAGCGGCAAAATCGCCAGCTTCATTGGGAGCATCAAGCCGATCATAAAGAAAAACAGCACGAACGGGTTCCAGCGAAACGAAAAGCGCGACAGGTAAAAGGCAGCCAATGACGAGATGAACAGGATAAAAAATACGGAGAGTGCGCTCACGTACACACTGTTCCACACATATGACCCAAAGCTGACCTTCTCCCATACCAGCACGTAGTTCTCAAAGGATAACGATTGCGGCAAACCCAGCGGTGAAGTCAATATCTCCAAATTGCTTTTAAAAGAAGAAGAGATCATGAGAAACACCGGATAGAGCATCAAAAACGAAAACAACAACAGAATCAGGTATTTTGCGTATTGACCAAAGCGTGCCGTCATGTTCTCCCTCCTATTGTTCATATTCCTTGCGCTTGAAGAAAAAGAGCAGAATGGCGGTCGCACTGGAAATCATCAAAAAGAGGACGACAGCCAAGGCCGAGCCCAGCCCGATCGACTCCCCTCCATCGACAGACCCAAACGCCAGCCGATAAAAGAAGGTCGCCAAAACATCTGTAGAAAAATAAGGGCCTGCCTGTGAGCCTTGCATCGCAAAGATCAATTCAAAGGTTTCAAACGCTCCGATAAAGGTAAGAATCGTCATGACCATAATGGAGGGCATCGCCAACGGAATGGTCATCTTCATCAGCATTGTGAAGCCTGAGGCACCGTCCATCTTGGCTGCATCGTAAATCTCCGACGGAATCGCCTGCAGTCCAGCGAGGAAAATCAGCACCGCAAAGCCCAGCCCATACCAGCCATTTACGAGGATAATGGTATACAGCGCCGTATTGGGGTCACCCAGCCAGGGGCGCGCCAACTCCTCCAGTCCGATAAAACGCAAAAATGTATTCAATGCCCCGTAAGTCGGGTTCAAGATCAAGCTGAACAGGAAACCGACAACAATCACGGAGAGCAGCTTCGGTAAAAAGAGAACCGTTTTGAAAAACTCTTTGCCGCGAATTTTGCTGTTGATCAATAAAGCGAGCAAAAAGGCGACAATCAATTTTGCCAAGACCGTCCCTATGAAGAAGATGACGTTGTGGCCAAGGGCGCGATAAAACGTCTCCTCAAACGGCGCTTCCGTAAACAGCCTCACAAAATTCCCGAGCCCGATGAACTCGCCTCGGCGCAACCCGTTCCACTCAAAAAAACTGTTTAAAAACGCTGAAAATATCGGATAGACCTGAAACCACACATAAAAGAGAAGCGCGGGAAGCAAAAACAAGTGCACCAGATGCTTTTTCCAATTGGTTCTTTTTCGCTTGGACGTCTTTGGCTGAATCTCCGTCGTTTTCTCCAGTACAGGCATTCGGCTCAATCCCTCCTTATACGAGCAGATACAGTCAAGCGACGAAGCCTGACTGTATCGCTCCACTTGCTGTCACTTGCTCTTCCTTGTTACTTCTTGGGCTTAAACCACTTGTCCGCGGAGGCCTGGGCCGCTTCGGCCACTTGATCAACCGTCAGCTTATTGATGTACAAGCCCTGCAGCGAGTCCTCAAAGGTCGTTTTGGTGGTTGGAGTACCTTCTCCGAAGTGAACCAGCATCATATAACTGGTCATGCTCTTCTCGCTGAGCTGGGTCATTTTTTGCACCAGCGGATGCTTAGGCGTTACGCCGGGAATCGCACTCAGTCGGTTTAAATCATCACTAAACATCTGCCCAAACTCCTTGGAAGCCAAAAACTCGATGAACAGCTTCGCCTCTTCCGGATGCTTGGTCGCCTTGGCAATGCCGTAGGAGCCGTCCACCCAGTTGATCATCGGGGTTTCTCCGCCCTTCTCTTTTGCCAGAGCAGGGAGGATGTCGATCGGCATGCCCGGGTTCTGCTTCTCAAACGTCTCCAGACGGTAGCTGCCATTGATGTACATCGCGGCTTTGCCGGTATAGAACAGGGCCTGCGCATCCTTGTCATCAATCGCAATGAAATCAGGTGGGAAATACGGTTCGAGGTCCTTCATCCGCTTGATGGACTCCTTGAAGGCTGCATCCGTCAGATTGATCTCGCCGGAAATAAGCTTTTGCACGTATTCTTCGCCGCCATAAGCGCTTGGCCCGAGAACACTGTGAGCAATGGAGAGCAGGTAAGCAGCCTTGCCTGCTTGAGCAATCGGAACGATTCCCTTTTGCTGCAAAGCCTGGGAAACCTGTAACAGCTCATCCCATGTCGTCGGCGGCTGCAAATTGTTTTCTTCAAAAAGCTGCTTATTGTAAAAAATGACAGCCGAGTTGATGGATAGCGGTACACCGTATACCTTGTTGTCCGAGCCACGTGCTGCATCCAGATACGATTGCGGAATGTCCTTGACGCCTTTGGCATCATCGATCGGCAGCAAATAGCCGGCGTCGGCGATCGAAGTGGCCCCTGAATACGGTCGAAGCTGAACGATGTCTACACCGGTCCCGGATGTAAGCGAGTTCGTCAGGATCGTATTGTATTCCGTGGATTTAAAGGAACGAAACTTCACTTTGATGTGTTCATGCTGCTTTTCGAACTCGGTGATGAATTTCCCGTACGCATCCTTGTCCTCTGGACGCCAGCTGTACATCACCAGCTCCACCGGCTCCTTCTTGGCCTCTTCTGCTGCGGGCTGCTGCTGTGGCTGTGCAGCATTCTGTTCTCCTGGAGCAGATGTCGAAGTATTGCTGCTGCATGCGGATAAAATCAGCATCAGTACAGCGCTAAACAACCAAATCCCTACACGTCTCACCGTTCAATCGCCTCCACGTTCGCTAATTGTTGATTGCTCATATGTGTAAAGCATTATGTAGAAATGTTTTATAATATTATAATAATTCACGAAATATTTTTTCAACTGTTTATTCCAAATTTTCAGATGATTATTCAAAAAAAAGAGACAGACATTAAAGTCTGCCTCTTTTGCGAAACGGTTTTGAAGCCGTTTCTTACATCATGCCCATTCCGCCCATTCCGCCCATGTCTGGCATAGCTGGACCTTTGTTTTCTTCTGGTTTGTCCGCGATTACCGCTTCTGTAGTCAGGAACATAGCCGCTACAGATGCAGCGTTGGAGAGTGCGGAACGAGTTACTTTCGCAGCATCCACGATACCAGCCTCAAGCATGTTCACATACTCTTCGGTAGCAGCGTTGAAGCCGATGCCTACTGGTTCGTTTTTCAGACGCTCTACGATGACAGAGCCTTCCAGCCCTGCGTTCGCAGCGATTTGACGTACTGGCTCTTCCAGAGCGCGGAGGACGATTTGTGCCCCTACTGCCTCTTCGCCATCTACGTCCAGATCGGCTACTGCTTTGATCACGTTGATCAATGTAGTACCACCGCCAGGTACGATACCCTCTTCTACTGCTGCACGAGTAGAGTTGAGTGCGTCTTCGATGCGTAGTTTTTTCTCTTTCAGTTCGGTTTCAGTTGCAGCACCCACTTTTACAACCGCTACGCCGCCAGCCAGTTTAGCCAGACGCTCTTGCAGTTTTTCGCGGTCGAATTCGGAAGTGGTGTCTTCGATTTGTTGACGGATTTGTGCTACGCGGCTTTCGATAGCAGCCTTGTCGCCAGCACCTTCCACAACAGTGGTGTTTTCTTTGGTAACCACGACTTTGCCAGCGCGGCCCAATTGTTCCAGCTTGGTGGATTTCAGATCCAGACCCAGCTCTTCTGTGATCACTTCGCCGCCAGTCAGTGCAGCGATGTCTTGCAGCATTGCTTTGCGGCGGTCGCCAAAGCCTGGAGCTTTAACAGCTACCGCTGTGAAGGTACCGCGCAGTTTGTTCACCACGAGAGTAGCCAGCGCTTCGCCTTCTACGTCTTCCGCGATGATCAGGAGAGGTTTGCCGCTTTGTACCACTTGCTCCAGTACAGGCAGAACTTCCTGGATGTTGGAGATTTTTTTATCGGTGATCAGGATGTAAGGGTTGTTCAGAACCGCTTCCATCTTGTCAGTGTCAGTGATCATGTAAGGGGAAGCGTAGCCGCGGTCAAACTGCATACCTTCTACAACTTCCAGCTCAGTTGCGAAACCTTTGGACTCTTCAACGGTGATAACGCCGTCTTTGCCCACTTTTTCCATTGCTTCAGCGATCAGGTTTCCAACCTCTTGATCGTCAGCGGAGATAGCCGCAACTTGAGCGATCGAGGATTTGTTCTCAACCGGCTTCGCGATGGATTTGATTTCTTCTACTGCAGCACGAACAGCTTTTTCCATACCGCGACGGATTACCATCGGGTTAGCGCCAGCTGTTACGTTTTTCAGACCTTCACGGATCATGGCAGCAGCCAGAACAGTTGCAGTGGTTGTACCGTCACCCGCGATGTCGTTTGTTTTGGTGGCTACTTCTTTTACGAGTTGCGCACCCATGTTTTCGTAAGCATCTTCCAGCTCGATTTCCTTCGCGATGGTCACACCGTCATTGGTGATCAGCGGGGAGCCGAATTTTTTCTCCAGTACCACGTTGCGTCCTTTTGGACCAAGTGTTACTTTTACCGCGTTTGCCAATGTTTCCACACCGCGGAGCATTGAGCGGCGAGCGTCTTCAGAGAACTTGATTTGTTTTGCCATCGATTCTCTACCTCCTGCTTTATGTGTTTTCCTAACGGTATCCTATGTGAAGGAACGAATTAGCCGACGATCGCGAGGATATCGGATTCGCGAAGCACCAGATATTCTTTGTTATCCACTTTCACTTCAGTGCCGGCATACTTGGAGAAAATCACCTTATCGCCTTCTTTTACTTCCAACGCGATACGCTCGCCGTTGTCAGCAACACGACCGGAGCCTACAGCGATAACGCGGCCTTCTTGCGGTTTTTCCTTTGCCGTGTCAGGCAGAACGATCCCGCTAGCGGTCGTTTCGTCTTTGGAGATAGCTTCGATTACCACACGGTCACCCAATGGCTTCAGCACTAAAAACACCCTCCTCAAAAAATGTAGGTTAAGAAAGTTTGTTGTTAGCACTCGACTTTAGCGAGTGCTAACACCCAATTCCTATAATAATGAATCACCTTTTACTTTGCAAGTGGTTTCCCTCACATTTTTCCATCTATCTGATCTCTCAACTCTCTCTAGCAGGAAGCAATTTTCTAGCAATGAGGTTCTAGCAATCATTTGCGCTCATATAATCAAGCATAGAGTGTAGTCAAGATTCCAAGGAGGGACCCAAAACATGCGAAATTGGTTTTTACTTGGTGTGATAGCGCTTGTGATCTTCGGAATCAGCCGTCTCTTTTCGGCAGACACTCCATCCCCGATCCAGGTAAATGTCAATTCTGCCAAAGCCGTCTACTGGGATGGTCAAGCGCTCCCTATTCCAGAAGCCAAGAATCCGGCAAAAGGCGATAATGCCCCGCCCGCTACCATCGAATATCAAGGGAATCTGTACGTCCCGCTCACCATGGTCGGAGAATGGCTGGACAAGCCCGTCGGCTGGGACCCGCATACATCCATGGCCTGGGTCGGACAAGCACCGGCAGCTCCTGCCACAACAGTAGCTCACGCAGGCGCCTCCCCGATCAAGCCTGCAGTCCCGCCTCAAACGGCTCCCTCAGAGCCTGCTGCCATTGCTGCGAACGCGAGCCATCTCCCAGCCGCTCCGAAAGCGACAGCTCCTGCTGAAGCAAACGAAGCTTACCATCTCTTCGGAATCAAACTCGGCATGTCAGCGCAACAGGTGAAGAGCATACTCGGCGAGCCCAATCGCACAGAACCAAGCAGTCTGGGCTATCAATGGTGGGTCTACAACAAGGATTTATCAAAATATCTGCAGGTAGGCATCGCAGGAGATCAGGTCGTCGATCTCTACTCCAACGCTCCGACGGCCAAGCTTGGCGGCACAGGCATCGGAGCCAGTCTGAAATCGATTGCGAGCAAGCATTCCCTGCAAAACGTCGTCTCCTTTTCCTACATGGGAGCAAACATCCAGATCACCAATCAGAAGCAGCAGCGTCCGCTGGTTCTAAAAGACGGAACACCCTTGATCTTCTACCTCGACAAGCAAAACAGCGACAAAGTAACGGCATTGCGGATGATCAACACCCAGATGCTGCTGCGCGGCGGCTTTTATGAAACCAAATGGACCTACACAGGAAAAGCCCCCAACTTCGATCCTCCTCCCCTGACAATCAAGCAACGGGAGCTGGTCAACGCCGCCAATGAACGCCAATTGCTCGACCTGGTCAACGTCGTCCGCTATCGCTACAAGCTTCCTGCGCTTTCCTGGCATGAAGGAGCCGCAGAGGTCGCACGCCAACATAGTCAGGATATGATGACAAATGACTTTTTCGACCATATTTCTGCCACGAGCGGCATGGACCCCTTTGCCCGCTTGAAACAGGCAAACATCCGCTACACCATGGCCGGGGAAAACATAGCGGCTGGCTACCCGGATGCCATCGAGGCGCATGAGAGCTGGATGAACAGTCCCGGCCACCGCAAGAACGTGCTGGAAAAAGGATTTACCCAGCTCGGTGTAGGCGTCGTCACGGATTATTTCACGCAAGCCTTTCTCACGTTGCCGAAATGAGTCGCCTACAACCACGAACCCGGCTTCCCTCTCAAGGACGCCGGGTTCCTTTTTCTGTCTTTGGCAAATGAAGCTGCTCACGTATTGCATCCACCTGTGCGGAAAACTCGACCAGGACCGTCTCCTCCTGCTTGGTATGCAAAATCAGCCACGGCTGACGTCCTCCCGACTTCGGCATGATGACAAACATGGCGGTGATCTGGGTATCCAGATTGGAGGCCTGATGCACCAAGCGTTTGGGGGGAGCAAGGGGAATTTTCACGATCATGGCATTCTCCAGCGAAGGGTTCAGGTCCAATACACGACCGCTCACACTGTCGAGAATGCGCTGCGCCTGCTGCTGAAAAGCTGAAGAATTGGGGAAAGTCCTGACGACCTGCTGTTTGTCTGTATCAAACAATTCCACTTCTTCAGCCTGAATGCTTTGTTCCGCCGGTTGTGCCGCAGCTGCCTCAGCTGGAACAGGGGATAGGAGCAGGGCCGCACAAAGAATCCACCGAATCACGGCGCACCTCCCTTTTCATACCGTATTAGTATATCCGGGTACGAAAAGGTAAAACGTGGCCAATAAAAAAAGTCCCCACTCTCGGAGGACTTAAGCTTCGCCTTGACTGCTGACTTCATCTGTTTGGGTGCGGTATTCCTTTTCCCATTCTTCATCCTTCTTCAACTGCTTGCGGTAGACAATCCGAGAAAGCCAGGTGCTGATCTCATACAAAACAATCAAAGGAACTGTCACCAGCACATCGCTCATGATATCTGGCGGAGACAACGTAACACCGATGACTGTCAGAAGAAAATAAGCGTACCGCCGCAGCTTGGACAACCTCGCAGGATTGAGAATTCGCAGCCGCGTGAGGAACATCACGATGATCGGCAGCTGGAACAGAACCCCGAACGGCAAGACCATATTGAACATGAAGCTGAAAAATTCCCCGATGCCGTAGTTGGGATTTACCCCCATACTGCCTGTCAGATTGGACATGAACTGCATCAGCATCGGAAATACAACATAGTAGCCGAACAGAATTCCCGCGACAAAGAGGAAAAAGGCGGCAGGGATAAAATACAGCGTTCCGCGGCGCTCGCTTTCCCGCAAGCCTGGGGACACAAAACGCCAAATATGGTACAAGGCAACCGGCAGAACCGCGACAATCCCTACCAGCACCGCTACCTGCATGTAGACGCGCAGCGCGTCAGAGGGATGCAGGGAAATAATCGGAACACCGTCGGCTATGGGTTGCTGCTTCAGGTATTCAATGAGCGGCCCTGCCAAAAAGAAGCCCACGATCAACGCCACTACAAATACGGCCAACACCCAGATGATTCGCTTGCGCAACTCTGTCAGATGTTCAACCACTGTCATTTCCTGATCGGCCATGGCAACCACCTTACCCAATTACGCTTTGTGCTGTTCTTTTTCAAGTTGCAGTCTTTCCTGCTCCAGTTTTTCGCGAATCTCCTTCTCAATGCGTTCACGCTCGATGCGCTCCCGCACTTCCCGCTCAATTCGTTCGCGGTCTATGGCTTCCTGATCTGCAGCTGCAGCCGTTGTCTTATCCGCAGACGAAGTGGACGCCGTTGTGGCAGCTGTTGTCGTCTTGGCAGACAGCTCCTTGGTTTTTGCCTTTTCCTTGTCCTCGTCTTCCTCATCGTCGCTGGTCAGGCTGCGAGTCGCGTTCTTGAACTCTTTCAAGGTATGACCTACTGCCCGGCCCAACTCAGGAAGCTTTTTGGGGCCAAATAATACGAGTGCTAAGACCAAAATAAGAATCAAACCAGGAATTCCAATCGTACTCATCGTGTTTCACTCCTTTTCCTGTTATATGCCAGTCTAACCAGCTAACACTTGCGTAAACCGCCGTATCCCAAGCGGGTCATATCTGGTTGCTCAATTTTTTCGCCTGCCAGGATGCGCGGCAAAAATACATCAAAGGATGTAAAAGGCTCATGCATGACCGCCCCGGGAAGTCCCAGGATCGGAGTCTCGCCATGATAAGCCACCAAAAGCATTGAGCCGGGCAGCATCGGTGTACCATAGCGAACGATTTGTGCACCGACGCCCGCAATCGCGCCAGGAGTCCGGTCGTCCGGATCGACGGACATGCCGCCTGTCGCCAGCACGAGATCGACTCCCTGCTCCAAAAACCACTTGATCTCCCGCTCAATCGCTTCTTTGTCGTCTGGTGCAAAACGTTGCTCGACCACTTCCGACCCAAGCGCTTCTACCTTGGAGCGGATGACCGGACCGAACTTGTCGGCAATCCTGCCGGAAAATACCTCGCCGCCTGTCGTTACCAGCCCAACGCGTTTTTTCTGGAACGGCTTCACTTCCACGATCGGATGCCCGAACGAGCGGGCCAGCTTCTCCAGCTCCGCAATTCGCGCTTCCTCGATAATCAACGGAATGATTCGGGTCGCCGCCAAAGTATCTCCCTGCTTCACTACCTGATCGCCGTAGATGGTGGAGAAGGCGATTCCCTCGAGCGCATTTACTGCATGGACGGCTTGTTCGTTGATTTTCGCCAGTCCGTGCCAGACCGCTTTCATGGACACCTTGCCTTCGTACGGCTCTGTCAGTGTCAAGCCTTGCCCGGATACAGCCTGCGCGATGCGCACACCTGCTTCTTCCTCGTGAATGAACCCTTCCGGCATGTCCAGCACGTAGATGTGTTCCTTCCCGATGGACAGCAGCGGTTCGATGTCTTCTGCTGTGACAATATGTCCTTTTTTGAACAAGCGCCCCTTGAACTCTCCGGGCAGAATTTGCGTCATATCGTGAGGAAGCATCATGCCGATTGCCTCACGAACAGGCACTTCCCGCATCTTCGGTTTTTCTACCAACCCAATCCTCCCCAATCCTCATTGGCTTCACCCGTCCCTTGCAGAATATGCAAAGCATCGGAAAGCATGTCTCCAATGGCATTAAAGCAAATCCCTACACCTTTTGGGTTTCCTGGGAGATTTACGATCAACGAGTTTCCGCGTGTGCCTGCAACGGCACGTGTCAGCATAGCACGGCGGGATTGTTGCAGTCCAGCCCTGCGCATCTCCTCCGCCAGACCCGGTACAGGTCTGTCGATCACCCATGCCGTCACTTCCGGGGTCACATCGCGAGGACTCAGACCCGTTCCTCCCGTGACAATCAGCAAATCGCATTTTTCCCTGTCGACCAGCTCGATCATATTTTCCTTCAAGTCTTCCATATCGTCAGAAACTGCGCGGTATACCGCTACGTCTACCTGTAACCATTCACGTGTCAATTGGCGAATGATCGGGATCCGATCATCCTCCCGTTCACCAGTCGCAATAGAGTCACTAGCCGAAATTACGCCTACCTTCCATTTCCCCACAGCTACCAACCTTTCGTTTCTTCAATGTTAGTATTGTACACTTTTTTGCTCCCGCTGTAGATAGCAAGGCCCGAAAAGAGCAAGCCTGACACAAAACCTTCACGAATGATAAAAACCCTCTTCCGTGACAAGCGCATCCAGCGGGATGTCATGGGGCTCCATCGGCACCTGATCGACGACTTGTATCGAGAAGCATATTCCCACCAAAAAAGGACGGTGCTGCAAGGCTGCTAGAAAGCGGTCGTAATAGCCGCCTCCATACCCCATTCTTCCCCCTCGCCTGTCAAAAGCAACCCCTGGGACCAGGATGGCGTCCAGCCTGCTGCAATCTCCCTCAGTTGCCAGATCGGGATTGGGCTCCCAAATCCCGTACACCCCTTGCTTCAACATATGAGGTCCATCGTAGCGATAAGGAACCAAGCGCCTTTGGGCCGGAACCGTCAACGGCAGCCAGATTTCCACACCCCGCTCCTTGGCTTCCTCTAGATATGGCAAAATATCCAGTTCCTCGCCAAAGGGATGAAATGCCATCACGACCTGCGCTTGCGACAGCCGGTCACAGCGGAGCAACTCTTGGCAGGCTTGCCTGGAAAAGCGTTCACGCTGCTCTTGGGACAGCGCGTTTCTTTTCTCCAATACGTGGTGACGAAGCTCTTTTTTCTCCATGTCTCTTCCTCCCCATGCCCCACAGGGTTGTCCCGTAAGCGCTCTCTAGGCTACACTTGAACATAGTTGACAAAGAGGTGAATGAAATGATCTTGCTGCAAGCAGAACATATAGAAAAAACCTATGGGGTCGAAACCATTTTACAAGACATATCCCTGCAAGTTCAAACAGGAGAACGCGTCGGATTGGTCGGTGTCAACGGCGCGGGGAAATCGACCCTGATGAAAATCCTGGCAGGCGAGTTGAGCTACGACAGCGGAACCGTCCGCATCCCCAAGGACGTCTCCATCGGCTACCTGGCGCAAAATGGCGGCCTGGAATCGGAGCGTTCGATCTGGGATGAGATGCTCAGCGTATTTTCCCACCTGCAAAAGGAAGAGCGGGAATTGCGCGAGCTGGAGGCGAAAATGGGCGATCCGAACGTGATAGCCGATTCCAAACGATATCAGCAAATCATGGAGGATTACGCCCATCGCGCAGAGGCTTTCAAGGAAAAAGGCGGGTACAGCTACGAGGGCTCCATCCGCGGCGTGCTCCACGGCTTGCGCTTTGCCGACATGGATTACCAGACGCCGATTCGGACGCTGAGCGGCGGTCAAAAGACGCGTTTGGCCCTGGCGAAGCTGCTCCTGCAATCCCCTACGATCCTGCTGCTGGACGAGCCGACCAACTACCTGGACATCGAGACCCTCACCTGGCTGGAGAGCTATCTGCAAAACTACCAGGGCGCGATTCTCGTCGTCTCCCATGACCGTTACTTCCTGGACAAGCTGGTGACAGTCGTCTATGAAATCGAACGGACGCGGGCTACCCGGTACGTCGGCAACTACAGCCAGTTTCTCGATCAGAAGGCGGCGCGACTGGAACAGGATCTGAAGCGCTTCGACAAGCAGCAGGAGGAGATCGCCAAGCTGGAGGACTTCATCGCACGCAACATTGCCCGAGCCACGACGACCAAGCGGGCGCAGAGCCGCCGCAAGACTTTGGAGAAGATGGAGCGATTGGAAAAGCCGATCACCAAAAACAAGGCGGTCAGCTTCTCCTTCGAAGTCTCCAAAATGAGCGGAAATGTCGTCATGAAGGCAAGCAATGTCGCCATAGGCTATCCAGACGCGACCCTTTCACAAGGTCTTACCTTTGAGCTCGAGCGGGAAGAGCGGGTCGCGCTGGTGGGTCCCAACGGAATCGGCAAATCCACGCTGCTCAAAACCATCGTCTCCCAGCTGCCTGCCCTAAAGGGCGAGATCTCGTTCGGAAGCAATGTCACCATCGGGTACTACGACCAGGAGCATCGCAACCTCAATGAGCGCAGCACGGTTCTCGGGGAGATCTGGGATGAATATCCGCAAATGCTGGAGAAAGACGTCCGGACTCTATTGGGCAATTTCCTGTTCAGCGGCGACGATGTGCAGAAGAAGATCTCTGACTTGTCCGGCGGCGAGCGGGCACGGGTCTCATTGGCCAAGCTGATGCTCAAGCAAGCCAATTTCCTGATCTTTGACGAGCCGACCAACCACCTGGACATCTACAGCAAGGAGGTCCTGGAAAATGCCCTGGACGAATATCCGGGCACGATCCTGTTCGTCTCCCATGACAGGTATTTTCTGAACAAGATAGCCAGCCGCGTGCTGGAGCTGTCGCCAACTGGCGTGACGAGCTATCTCGGCAATTACGACTACTTCGTGGAAAAGAAACAGGAACTAGCCGAGCTGGCGGCAGAGCAGATGGCACAGCCAAACAAAAAGACGGGAGCGGCTCCCGTCCAGGCGGAAAAATCATCCTATGAGCTTGATAAAGAGGCCAAGCGGCGCGAGCGTCAGCGTCAGCGCCGCCTGGAAGAAATCGAAGAGACGATCCAGAAGCGGGAGAATGACATCAGCAGATGGGAAGAGGAGCTCTGTCATCCCGAGATCTACAGCGACCATCTTCTGGCCAAGGAGCGCAATGATCAAATCCAAGCGGCGAAGGAAGAGCTGGAGCTGCTATATGACGAGTGGAGCCAGCTTTCCGGTGATTAGGCTTCAGTCGCCGACCTCCCGGCTATTCGCCCCCTCTGTCTGCATGGCTGACTCTGCGGGAGCTCCCAGAGCAGCGTAGAGCGCCGGGACGACCATAAACATGATACAGGTCGCAGCTGTCACGATGCCGGAATCATTCAAGACCAATCCAGCGAGCGAGCCCGCGATCACCCCGGCAAAGCCTTTGGCCAGATACGGGTAGTCCTGCGCCAGATGCCCCAGAAAGCGATCATTTCGCAAAGAGAGCACACCGAGCACGAGGAGCGAGACGACGAACACCTTGCTCCAGATCGAGACGCGAATCAAGCGGATATTCATCTCCAGCTTTCGTTCCAGCATCTGGGCCACCTGCGCCCAATCGCCAGAGACGATCTGCTGCGATACCCGCCCTACATGCGTCAGGGGCTGATCCGTCAAAAGACTGCCCGCTATCAATACCAGCACACCACTCACGAGGCCGCCTGCCAGAAGCAGGAGGCCTTTTTTGCCCAGTTTCCATCCCGACAGCCTTGACCCGGCAACAAAAAATCCAACCAGTCCGGCTAAAAAGCCGCCCGCGTCCGTCCCCAAGTGGGGAGCCACCATATAATACAGCACAATCGCGAACAAGACCGCCGAAATCACCGGGATCACCTGACGGCTCCAACCCTGCCGCTTTTCCCGAGTACGGTCGATTTGGTACAAGGCCGCGACCAGCAGTACGGTGCTGCCGATCAATACCCCTTCGTACTCATTCCCTAATCCGTAAAAGCGGGCGCCTATGACCGGGTCATATCCGAGGTACGATTGGCCCATCAATTTTGCTCCCGTCCATCCATCCAGCAGCAGGCCAGCCACAGTCAAACCGCAAACGACCGCAACGATTCGAGACAACGGAAGGATCTCCATCAGAAAGGCGAGCAGCAGGGAGGTCATAATCAACGCTCCCAATACGACGATTCCCGATACCTGCCAGGTCAATGCCGCCTCGGCCAGCAGCAAAAAGGGGAACCAGAGCATAGCCAAGAGAGCCAGACGCATTCCGCGGCGAAGCTTCTCTCCCGCCTCGCCCATGCCGTGTTTTCTCCCCCATAGCCAAAGCGCGACCGCACCTGCGAGGGTAATCATCTGCAGCATCACATAGGTGTACAGCACAGAGGAGCGTGTCGCATAAGTATGGTGAATTCCCTCCACCTTTTGAAAGAATGAAGCAATATCTGTCCCGCTATCCTGGATGCGCAGGGTATGTCCAGCCAGCCCCTTTGGCTGTGGCACTTGCAGCCAAGACAACAGGGTTGGCAGAATATCGAGTCCACTCACCAGTCCGGGCTGTCTGGTGGTCGCCGAGGTGAGCAGGCCGCTTTCTTCGTTTCGCCACACCAGAATGGGCGGCAACAGCTTTTTCTCCTGTGTTGCCTGGGCATGCACCGCTGGCGTGACTACCATGACGGTCTGATTTTCAGCTCGTGCTGACAAGAGTTGATCCAAAAAGACCGACCAATCCCGCATAATGCGATCGTAGGAACGCTCAAACTGGTTCGGTTCCATCGCATCTGCCAACTGATACAGGCGGGCCAGATCCGACAGCTGCACAGTGATCAACCCTGGGCCCTTGTTTTGGTTGGCTGCGATGCTGCTTAGCAGTTTTTCGTAATGGGTTCGGATTCCATGGGGGTAGTCCTCAGTAGATGATGCAGTCCTTGCATACAGATCGCCATGCGGTACACGTCCCAACTCATCCATGGCAAAAAGAATGGCGTGCCGCTGCCGGACGTCCTCGTAGTCGCCGGACCCGTATGCTGTCACCGGGATCTGATGGGCTGCAAGCACGCTGCCCAGAAGGCCGATCTGCGGCGTGTAAGGCTTGTCCCGATTCTCCGCATGAAGCCGGAAAATACCCGGAAAGACAATTTGGGCGTCTGCAGGATCCAGTCCAAGCTTTGCTGCCCATACACCCGCCGTTTGATTGCCCTGAAGGATTTCCCCTCTTTCATAGGCGGTACCGCTTCGCTCCGTGTAGAGCGCTTGCGAGCCGCCTCCCATTAGAAGATAGGCATTAGCCGCTGTACGCGCGCCTGGCGACCGGATCGACAGCGCCCCGATTCCCGCCTGCTCCAGCCAACTGTCCACATGTGGATAGGTGCGCCACCTCTCCAGATCGGCAAAAGACATCCCTTCCAAGAACAGGAGTATCACCTGCGGGCCTTGCGCTGTCTGACGCGCCTCCGATTTTGGGACCATGGTCAACAGCAATAATACTGACAGAAAAATGAGGCATTTTCTCTTCACTTTGCTCCCTCCTGTTGATAACACTGCCTGCTTTATCCACATATTCCACAGAATAATCCACAGGAACCGGGCTATTTTCCCGGTCATTTTTTATAGTTATCACCAGTATTCACAGGGGGAGCTCGGGACAGACACAAAAGTTATTCGACTTCTGTGGATAAGATGGCAGCCCACCAACTGATCGAGGCGGAGAGGGAAAAAGGCTGCCCCGTCGTCAGCTCCTGACTTCGGGACAGCCTTGAAAAAAATCTTATGGATTGCCTGCCACCTTAGTGCTCAGCAAGCGACAAGCCCGGGACTCCGTTGAGATCAAGCCCGGCAAATTCCCCTTTTTCATAGCGAATATATCCTGCGGCCGCGATCATGGCGGCATTGTCCGTACAAAGCGAGAGCGGCGGAATGACAAGCGGGATGCCTTCCTGCTGGCAACGAGACTGCAGTCTTTCCCGCAATCCCCTATTCGCCGCCACACCACCTGCCAGCAACACCTGCTTGGCCCCGAATTGCCGGACTGCGCGCAGCGTTTTTTCGACCAGGACCTCTGTTACCGAGTCCTGGAAGCTTGCGGCCAGATTGGCAGGCTGAATCGTCTCCCCGCGCTGCGCGGCATTGTGCAGGGTGTTGAGGACAGCGGATTTCAAGCCGCTGAAGCTGAAATCATAGGAATCGGGTTCCAGCCAGGAGCGAGGGAGGGGGACATTCGCTTCTCCCTCATGAGCAAGCCGATCGATGTGCGGGCCGCCCGGATACGGCATGTTGAGCGCACGAGCCACCTTGTCGTAAGCCTCGCCGGCGGCATCGTCCCTCGTCTCGCCCAGAATTTCAAACTGGCCATGCCCCTTCATCCAGACCAATTCCGTGTGGCCTCCGGAAACGACGAGGGAGATCAGCGGGAAATCCATCTCTTCGACGAGGCGATTCGCGTAAATATGTCCAGCGATATGGTGAACCCCGATCAACGGAATGCCTCGCGCCAGAGAGATTGCTTTGGCAGCCGCAACCCCTACGAGCAAGGCTCCTACCAGGCCCGGTCCATAAGTAACAGCGATAGCGTGGATCTCATCGAGCGTCTTGTCGGCCTCTCGCAGAGCTTCCTCGATCGTCAGCGTAATATTCTCCACGTGGCGTCTGGAAGCCACCTCCGGCACGACGCCGCCGAAGCGCTTGTGAATATCCGCCTGGGAGGCAATCACATTGGACAAAACTTCGCGGCCATCCCGGACTACCGAAGCCGACGTTTCATCGCAGCTCGTCTCAATTCCCAGAATATAAGTCGGACCTCCCGACTGTTTGTGTGCCTGATAGGCCTGCATGACGCGCTGTTCGTAGCGCGATTGGTTTGTCCTGTTCATTGCAATGTCACCCACATAATGATTGCGTCCTCATTGTTATCCGAATAATATCGTTTTCTGATCCCTTGTTCCGTAAAACCCAGCTTGACGTACATGCTGCGAGCGACCGTGTTCGAAGGCCGCACCTCCAGCGTCATGCTTTTCGCGCCAAACATCATCGCGACTCCCATCATTTTTTGCATCAGCCGAATCCCGATCTTCCTGCCCCGATACGAGGGGTGGACGGCCACGTTGGTGATGTGAGCCTCATCAATGATAATCCACATCCCGCAGTAGGCAATGACCTTGTTCTGATGCAGGGCTACCACATAACGCGCGTTCGGATTTTTCGTCAATTCATTGACAAAGGCATCGTGCGGCCAAGGAGTGGTAAACGACAAGCGTTCCAGCTCGGTGACGGCTCCGACGTCCGCCAGTGTCATAAAACGGAATCCCAACTCTATCGGTTGATCCATGCGATCACTCCTTTACCGAACCCTCCTGCTTTTGCGCCAGCCATTTCGCTTCTGCCTCTGCCAACTGGAGATATTCCGGTACCAGCGCATGGGCATCTCCACTCTCCTGCAGCCTTTGCATCGCCAGGTAGCCAATATGCGCCGCCCGCGGATGGTTGAACGCCGGGGAGGCAAAAAGGGCCTGCTCCCCCAAGACCTGCTCGATTGTCTGCCGGTGCATCCGCACATCTTCGCCCAGGAAGAGAATCGACCTCCCGCCAGCACGATCGCGCATAAGCGGCAACCACTCTTGCAAAAGGATAATCCGCTCTTTTTCCAATACGTCTAGGCTATCCAGACCTCTGGAGGTATAGCAGCCCGTGTAGACCTGCCCGCGTCTGGCATCAAACAAGGGCACGATCAAATCCGCGAAGCCGAGCGCATTCATGGCGACTGCCTGAAGACTGCTGACGCCTACGACTGGCAAGTTCAAGGACCAGGCGATGCTTTTCGCAGAAGCAACCCCGATTCGCACGCCAGTATACGACCCGGGTCCGATAGCGACTCCGATGCCGCTCAATTCTTCCGGAGAGGTATTGGTGGCGTCCAAAAGCTCGCTGATCGCATCCATCATGCGAACGGAATGGTTTTTCTGCTGATTGGTCGTCGTCTCTGCCAGGACGCGTTCATCCTCCACGACGGCTACACTTAAGACCAGATTGGATGTATCAATCGCCAGTACGCGCATCAAAATCAAACTCCTCACACAATCTCACGTAGCGATCTCCTCGCGGCACCAGCTCGACCAGCCGCTGTCCGTCGCCAACCGCACGCAGGAAAATCGTCAAACGGTCCGGCGGCAAGACTTCCTCGATCAAGGATGCCCACTCCACAACGCAGACGCCTTCTCCAAAGAAATAATCGTCCAAGCCGAGTGAATCGACATCGCCGCCCACCCGGTACACGTCCATATGATACAACGGCAAGCGCCCCTGATACTCTTTTATGATCGTAAAGGTCGGACTGTTCACCACATTCCGCACTCCCAAGCCTCGCGCCAGCCCTTGCGTGAACGTTGTTTTGCCCGCTCCCAGATCGCCCTCCAGCGCCAACAGATCGGCAGGCTGCAAAAGATCAGCAAGCCGTGCGGCAAAATTCTGGGTCTGCTCTACTCCTGCGAGCGTCCACTTGTACGCCATTGCCGTCATCCTTTCTTCTCTTCCACGTGGACAAAGTGATTGAAACCCGCCTTGTTCAGCGTCATCTGCTGGCCATCACGTGTGACCAGAACATTTTTTCCATTTCCTTCCACGCGGCCGATCACCGTAAACGGAATGCCTTTTTCGGCAAACTGCTGCGAGAGGGCGGCAAGACCGTCCTCTGATACAGTTCCAACCAATTGATAGTCTTCCCCACCGTACAAAGCCCAGTCCAGCGGTTCCTTGCGAGAAACCCGGGCATAGGCGAGAACTTCCTCTCGAATCGGGATGGATTCTGCAGCGATGCGGATCGTCACGTCGCTCGCCTCGGCGATCTCCCACAGCTCGGATGCCAGCCCGTCGCTGACATCGTTCAATGCTCCACACACTCCTGAAGCCTGGAGCAGTCGCCCAGCCTGAATTTGAGCAGCGGGACGTTGATGCGCCTCCACTAGAGGCAGCCACTTCGCTTCCGGCTCGTTTTTCGCCAGCAGCAGGTGCAGTCCGGCAGCAGAACTGCCGACATGCCCGGTCACGAATACAAGCTGCCCCGGCCTAGCCTGGGAACGGCGAATCGCGCGCCCCGCTTCAACCTCGCCCAGCACGGTGACGGACAGATGCAAGGACCGAGGAGAAGAGACCGTATCTCCGCCAATCACGCGAACGCCATACTGCTCGCATGCCTCGTAGATGCCATCGTATATTTGCCTGTACTCTTCATCTGTATAACTAGGCGAAACCGCAATGCTGACCAGGGCGTACCGGGCTATCCCGCCCATGGCAGCGATGTCGCTAATGTTGCTGATCACCGCCTTGTAGCCGATGTCAGCCGGCTTCATGGTCTCTCTTAAAAAATGGACCGTCTCTACCATCGCATCACAGCATGCCACGACTTCCATCTCTGGCGTGGGGCTAAAAACGGCAGCATCATCTCCGATCCCGACAGTCAGGCCGTCACCTTCTTGTCCGTTCGAACGGCTCGTCCATTGCCGGATCAAGGAAAATTCATCATGTGCCACCTTCCAGCTCTCCTTTGCTGCATAGTCAGTTCATTATAACGTTGCCTTCCAAAGAGACGCAAGAAACCAGAGCACAGGGCTGCGCTAATTCGGCTTGGCAGGCTGCAGCTCGCGAAGAGTCAGTTTGCCGCTGCAGCGCCCGCAGCGATAGCGGGTGGGATTCATCTTTCTTTTGCGCTTGTAGCTCATGCCGCAGGATTGGCAGCGAAGCTCATAGCGATACGGGAGCTGCGTTCTGCCATTCCCCACCTGCTGACAATACCTGCTCCCCCCGACTTGCTGCAGCAATTGCTGAAAATCCCGATCCGCATGGCGATAGCCTCTCTTGGCAAGATGCAGGTGGTAATGACAAAGCTCATGCTTGATGATCCCCACCAGTTCTTCTTCCCCATGCTCGTGCAGATGCCGCGGATTGATCTCGATGTCATGCGTGCGCAGCAGATAACGTCCCCCTGTGGTACGCAGCCGTCCATTGAAGCGAGCCTGATGGCGAAAAGCCACGCCGAAAAAGCGGCTGGAGATCTCCTCCACCAATTTTTGCAGTTCCTGATCGGTCATCTCTCGTCCCAGCCTTCCCACACCGGGCCGCCATACGTTGCCTGCCCGAATCGTATTTATACCTGCTCATCGCCTTGTCGAGTTCCGTGCCTTTGCAGGCGAGGTCGGATTTACGCTTTTACGAAATAATAGGTACCTCCTGTTCGTCCGGCGCATACATTGCCAATAGACGAATATCTCCAGGAGGTACCTTCATGCCACAATGGATGCGCAGGCAGCTGCAACGTGCCTTCATCGGGAAGGACATTCGCCAGATTCGCCTGCTGAACAGCTGTTGGTTCTTATACTGGGAAAAACATGGTGGTCGTCCGCAATGACGGGACGCCGCCTTTTTTATTTGCCTGCCTCATCCGGCGCGATCATCGTCAGGCCCACACGCTGCCGTTTCTCGTCGATTTCCACGACCCAGACATCCACAATGTCCCCGACAGTGACGACATCCAGCGGATGCTTGACGAAGCCTTTTTTCAACCGGGAGATGTGAACTAGCCCGTCGTTTTTCAACCCGATGTCGACAAAGGCTCCAAAGTCTACGACATTGCGCACCGTCCCTTGCAGCTTCAACCCGGCACTCAGGTCAGACAGCTGCAAGACATCGCTGCGCAACAGCGGTTTAGGCAGCTCGTCACGCGGATCTCGTCCAGGACGCAGCAAGCTTTCCACCATATCCTGCAAGGTAGGCTCCCCGATGCCCAGCTTTTCGGCAGTCTTGGCTATATCGAGGGCTTGCAGCCGATTCCGGCATGCCTCGCTGCCGATTTCCTGCGGCGCGATTCCCAGCATGTCGAGCAGCTTGTACGTAGCATCGTAGGACTCTGGGTGAATCGGCGTCTTGTCCAACGGATTGCTGCCATCCGCGATCCGCAAAAAGCCGATACACTGCTCATATGTTTTGGCTCCCAGGCGCGGTACTTCCTTCAGTTGTGTGCGTGACGTGAATTTCCCGATTTCCTCCCGCTTTTTCACGATGTTTCCGGCTACCTGGCGGCTGATGCCGGAGACGTACTGGAGAAGCGATGCGGAAGCCGTATTGACATCCACCCCGACGTGGTTGACCGCCGATTCTACGACGAATTGGAGGCTATCCTCCAGACGGGATTGGGAGACATCGTGCTGATATTGACCGACGCCTACAGATTTAGGGTCGATTTTTACCAGCTCTGCCAGCGGATCCTGCAATCGGCGCGCAATCGAGGCTGCACTGCGCTCCGCCACGTCCAGATCAGGGAATTCCTCCTTCGCCAGTTGGGACGCTGAATAGACAGAGGCCCCCGCTTCGTTGACGATCAGATAATGGATCGGCTGCTTCAATTCCTTGAGCACAGAAGCGATGAACTGCTCGGTTTCGCGTGAAGCGGTTCCATTGCCAATCGCGATCAACGTCACTCCGTAAGCCGCGATGAGCTGCTTCACCTTGGCAGAGGCTTCCGCCACCTTGTTCGCTGGCGGCGTCGGGTAGATGACCGCCACCTCCAACAGCTTGCCTGTCTCATCCACGACGGCCAGCTTGCAGCCCGTACGATAGGCCGGGTCGACTCCCAGGACCACTTTTCCCTTAACAGGCGGCTGCAGCAGCAGATTGCGCAGATTTTCGGAAAATATGTGAATCGCCTGCTCTTCTGCCGCCTCGGTCAGTTCTGTGCGCACTTCCCGCTCCACGGAAGGGGCGATCAGCCGTTTGTATGCATCCTCGATCGTACGCTGCAGCAAAGCGCGGGCGACTGTCTCCTGCCGGATGACTCTTCGCTCCACCCATGCCAGAATATCCGCCACCGGCGCTTCCACCGTCACTTTTAAAACGCCTTCGCTCTCACCGCGGTTGATCGCCAGGACGCGATGCGGCACCACTTTTTTCACCGGTTCACTATAGGAATAATACATTTGATAGACGTTTTTCTCATCGGCCTCTTCTGCCTTCTGCTCAGACAGCAGCTGGCCTTTTTGCAGTGTCTGCTTGCGAATCCACTGCCTGATATCCGGGTCGTCAGCAATGTGCTCAGCCACGATGTCCATTGCGCCTTGGAGCGCGTCCTCTGCCGACTGGACACCTTTCTCGGGATCGATATAGCGAGACGCTTCCCGCTCCGGCTCGCCCGACTTCGGCAGCGCCAACAGATACTGGGCAAGCGGCTCCAGTCCCTTTTCCTTGGCCATCGTCGCACGTGTACGGCGCTTTTGCTTGTAGGGACGGTACAGATCCTCCACTTCCTGCAGCTTCACCGCTCGTTCGATCGCCGCCTTCAGTTCATCCGTCAGTTTCCCCTGCTCCTCGATCAGCCGCAGGACCTCTTCCTTGCGCACAGACAAATTGCGCAGATAGCGAAGCCGCTCTTCAATCGCCCGGATCTGCGTTTCATCCAATTGGCCCGTCATCTCTTTGCGGTAACGTGCGATAAACGGCACCGTATTGCCCTCGTCCAGCAAAGCGATGGTGCGCTCTGCCTGATGAGGTTTGACACCCGTATCCCGGGCAATTGTCTGAATCAGCAACGTTAGCTCCATACATTCCTCCTGCAAACAAGACCGTTTTGTCACTCTTTTCGTTATTGTACCATACTTGCCCATCTCTCCAGAAAAGGGGGGAAAACAAAAAAAGGTGCCTGCTGACACCCTACCTGGTTCTCGCTGATATTGGCTGCGTCTGATCCCATTTCAAGGCTTCCCGCAGCTTGCCTAACGCCCTGCGCTGGAGCCGGGAGACGTGCATCTGCGACATGCCTAGCAGATCCCCTGCTTGCTTCTGGCTGAGATTTTGGTAAAAAGTCAATTGAATGATTTCTCTTTCCCGGGGATCCAATACATAAAGAGCATGATCAATCGTCAAATGCCGTTCGACGCGACCGTACCCCTCTTCCTGCTCCCCTACCAGGTCAAAAAGGGAAATGGTATTCCCCTCGCTGTCCGCCTCCAGCTCGCTGTCCATAGAAAGGGCGTGGTAACTGCGGCCCATCTCCAAGGTTTCCAGCACATCTTCCTCGGACACACCCAGATACCGGGCAATATCTGCGATCTGTGGAGAGCATTGCATCTGGACGGTCAGCTCGTCTACCACCCGTTTGATCTTGGGACTTAACTCCTTTACTCTTCGAGGCACGTGCACACTCCAGGTCTTGTCCCGGATGAAGCGTTTGATTTCCCCTACAATCGTCGGTATTGCGAAGCTCTCAAAGCTTCTTTCAAAGGAGGAATCATAACGGCGGAAAGAGGACAGCAAACCAATCATGCCTACCTGGACCAGATCTTCGTACATGATTTGACTGCGCAGGAACTTTTTTGCGAGTGTCTCGACCATCGGCGTATAGATCTCGACAAGCTGTTCCTGCAAATCAGGATCTCCTGTTTGTTGATACCGCAGCAGGAGCTCCTTCCCTTCCTCGCGGCTATATTTGATTTTTCGAGATTGTCCGGTCATCACCAGCCACCCCATCTCGCCGTAGATACTTCGTCATGGAGACCGAGACGCCTGCACCTGTATGGAAAACAACCTCGTCCATCAAAGCTTGTATCAAGAACAAGCCCAGTCCCCCCTCTTCGAGCTCATCCTCTTCCATCCCGTTTAAAAGGGGTGCCTTCCTCTGCTGCTCTGCATCCTCTACAGAGAAGCCCTTCCCCTGATCGGCCACCTCGATCCAGAGTCGATCCTCGTATACATGGCAGACGAGGTGAAGCGAGTTGGTGCCGTCCTCGGATTCGTAAGCGTGCTCTACTGCATTGGTGCACGCCTCCCCTACCGCCAATTTGATATCCTCGATCTCCTCGTAGGTGAAGCCCATCCGATTGGCAACCCCCGACACGAGCAAGCGGGCTACCCCCAAATATTCCACCCGATTCGGCAAGGTTAGTGAAATCACGTCAACAGCAGGTTGATTGGATGCCATTACGCTTCCTCCCCTTTGCGAATGGCAATGAGGTCATAGAAACCTGTGATGCGGAACAACCGTTCCACCCGAGCGGACAGGTTCTCCACAAAAAGAGAACAACCGGAACGCTTGCATGCCTTCATCAAGGCGACAAACATGCCAATCCCCGTGCTGTCCATATATTCGACTGCTTTCAAATCGACCGTAAGCCTCGTCGCTCCCGCCTCGAGCAGAGATAATAATCTCTCCTTTACCTCCGGGCAGGTGTAGGCATCGATCTCTCCCCCCAGAATTACCTGATGCTCCGTCTCTTCGCTGATTGTCTGGATAGTCAGATCCATCTGAAATTCCTCCCTGTCTGTACTCAGATTCTGCGCAGAACAATCATCGTGTAATCGTCCCTCTGCTCAAACTGAGCAAGCATCATGAGCCTGCGGTAGATCTCATCCGCCATGAGTTGAGCCGGCTTGTCCACCTCTTTCTGCAAAAAGCCGACCAATTCTTCACGCACCAGGTAGGAGCGCCCTTTTTTACTCTCCGTCACGCCATCTGTCAAAAGAATCAAGACGTCCCCGGTCTGCAGGGCAACCTCATGCTCCATATAGGTGCTGTCAGCGGAAATTCCCAGCGCGATGCCGCTTCCCGCCAGATCGTGAAACTGCCCCTCCCGCGCTCGGTAGAGAAAACCTGGTTCGTGTCCGGCTACGGCATAGCGGAAGCAGTGATGGTTCGTATCGTAGCAGCCAAACAGCATCGTCACAAACATGCTGGGATCGATGTTCCGCTCTACGACCCGATTGAGGTGGCGAAGCATTTGATCCGGCCCAAGCTGGATTTCGCCCAAACTGTCGACCGCGTATTTCAGCATGGACATGCACATGGCAGCAGGAATGCCTTTTCCTGTAATATCTCCAATTGTCAGGCTGAAGCGATTTCTGCTGAAGTGCATGAAATCATAATAATCGCCCGACATCCCATTCGCTGCGACGCTGACGACGCCAATCTCCACGCCAGGGTACGTCGGAATGTTCTGGGGCAACAGGCTTTGCTGCATGGCGGATGCGATTTCCACTTCCGACTGCAGTTGCGCATGCTTGTTTCTCCAGCTTTGCAGGGAACGATGCGCATTCCCGTATTCGATCATGACTTCTGTCAACATGCGAAAGGATGCGCGGACGAATTCCGGCACTTCTTCGACGCTCTCCAAAGCCCTGCTATGCAAATCTACCAGTTCCTCAGGGGAAATATCCTTGAGCAGCAGCCACTTCCCCAGTTTCTGCGCTCCGTACAGCTCGTCTTCTTCTTGGCTGTTCAAGTAATCCCGGAGGATTTGAACATATTCAGCTTCCAACCTCCGGGTCATACCTGCGTTCCACCTCTCCCGCTACTGCTCAAACCACTTGACCACGTCTACGCGAGTCCCTTTTCCGGGTGCGCTCTCTATATCAAAACAGTCCATCATTCGCCGCACACCTGGCAATCCGGCTCCAAGTGCGCCCGATGTGGTATAGCCGTCTTCCAAAGCTTTTCTGATGTCAGGAATGCCCGGCCCTTCATCGATCGCTGTGATTTGCAAGCCCTTTTTTCCTTCTCGCTCAACGATCGCAATCGTGATGGTGCCTGATCCTGCGTACAAGAAGATGTTGCGTGCCAGTTCCGAAATGGATGTAGCGATACGCGATTGCATGATCGCGCCAAATCCCAGCTCTTTTGACATATTTCGTCCGATGTGTCTGGCTGTTACAATATCGTTCTCTCTCTCAATACGGATTGTTTCAGGATTAGACGCTGCCACAACCACGAACCCCTTCCGCTTCTTCCCAATTTCTTTTCTGATTCGCGGAATGATTAGCAAATCATGTCACTTTTTGTCTAATATTCACTATCAGACAGATTCGCTACAGACGGGGAATTTTCCTCCCCCAATGAGGAAATGATCTCTTTTTTGATATGCTGAGCATTTGAAAGGCACGCCAAAAAACCACTCGATCCGCACGCATCCAAGTGGTTTTTCTACACGCGCGACTGATTTATCCTTAAAAATCAATGAGTCCCAGACTGATTTGTAGGGATTCATTGACTCGATCCATCATCTCATCATCAAGATGGGTAATCTTGTCGGTCAGTCGTTGTTTGTCAATGGTTCGAATTTGTTCCAACAGAATGACGGAGTCACGATCAAATCCATATAATTTTGCGTCAATCTCTACATGCGTCGGCAATTTTGCCTTTTGAATCTGCGCCGTGATGGCGGCGACGATGACCGTCGGACTGAATCGATTTCCAATGTCGTTCTGAATGACTAAAACAGGCCGCACGCCTCCTTGCTCAGAGCCAACGACCGGTGACAGGTCCGCGAAAAACACATCGCCACGTTTGACAATCACTGGTCACACCCCGCTAACTAAGCGGACAAGAGTATGGTCAGCCTCTTCTTCAGCGCCAAATGCCTCCGATGCCATTTTTAGATTGATCTTCGCCATCTCCATATACCCTTTTTGCATCGTTTCACGGATTGTGCGTTTTTTGCGCTCCTTCAGATAAAGGTGCATCGCCTGGCGAATAAACTCGCTGCGATTGGAATTTTCCTTTTCAATCACGCCATCCACTTCCTGGAGCAAGTGATGTGGCAAACTGATCATGATGCGTTTCGTGTTAGACTTCGACAAGACAAATCCACCTCCAACCATGACCGTAACTTCCATCCGTTATGCTTGTTAGATACTGACTTGTGCCAGTATGAACAATACCATTATGTCGAAACCATTGCAAAAATATACCTGTTGCTCAACTGGGTAGCGCAAATATTGCGTTCGTGCATTCTTTGCGCTTAGCTATAATTCGCGTTATGCTGATAAAATCCTGCCGCATGTAGACAGGCAGTTTTTCCCAGATAACGATCGTGCTGTTATTTGAAAAGGGGATGAAAGACTCCGCATTCCTTTCCTTGGCGCATGTATACCTTGGGAATCCGGTAATTCAACATGCAGGGCACCTCGTAATTGATCGTGCCGATCAAAGCAGCCACTTCATCCAGAGAGATCTCTTCTTCTCCCTGTCTGCCGTACAGGACCACCTCGTCCCCGACCTTAGCCTCGCCGCTCTCGATCCGCACCATCGTCTGATCCATGCAGACTCGGCCGATGATCGAAGCACGGGAACCCTCGAACAGCACCGTGCCGCGATTGGACAGGAGCCTGGAATATCCGTCCGCGTAGCCGATCGGCAGCGTCGCCACCTGTTCATTGGGTTCTGTCGTGTACGTGGCGCCATAGCTTACTGTGATAGGTTGCTCCGCCACTTTGACATGGGCAATTCGCGTTTTCAGCGAAAGAGCGGGAACCAGTGAGACATCCGCACGCTCTTTCATGTACGGTGAAGGATATAGTCCGTATAAACCTATGCCTAAACGAATCGTATCATACCCCCATTCCGGATGGGCAATGGCGGCAGCCGTATTGCAGCAATGAACCTTGGGCAGTTTTCTGCCTGAGGCCAGCAGGGCTTGCAAAAAGGCTTGAAACATCTCGTGTTGTCGTCGCACATGGGTATCGTCCGGCTCATCCGCGCAGGCAAAATGGGTAAACAGGCCAGACCAACGGAGCTTATCGCTCTCTTCCAGCGCCCCGACGACCCCCAACAGTTCATCTGTTGTGCGCACGCCAAGACGGCCCATCCCTGTATCCGCTTTGACATGAATGCCGACGGGCTCAAGCTGATCTTGCCGCAGAAGTCTGTCTGCTTCCCGTATCCATGCTTCGCTGTAGGCGGTCAGCTCAACTTGCCGTTTGCTGGCGATGCCCACCGATTCAGGCGGGGTATACCCGAGTACCAGAATCGGCGCTGCGATCCCAGCATCACGCAGGACGACTGCCTCGTCAAGCATTGCTACCGCCAACGAATCCGCACCGGCGTCCAGGGCTTCCCTGCCTACTTGTACAGCTCCGTGACCGTAACCATCCGCTTTGACCACTGCCATGATCTCCGTCTTCTCGGGAATATGCCGCCGGAATGTCTCGACATTGGCGCGAATGGCATCCAAATCTACTTCAACCCAGGTGTCACGACAAAACGGTTTCATCCTTATCTCCTCTTCTTATTTCCTTTTTGGTAGTAAAACAATCGCTCGTTCAAGTGGGACAAAAACTGCCGGGAAACCATCAGCGATTCCCTTTTGCCACTCAAGCGATAGACATGGCGTCCTTCGTAAATCGGCTCCACCTCGTTCAGTGGATAACTCTTTTCCTGACCGGACAGCGAGATGATCAGATGTGTTTTTGTCAGTTTGTACATCGGACGCAGGATGGCTTTGTACAAAAACGGGGATAAGCCTACTACGGCAATCGCGATCGCAAAAGCGAGCACCTTGAACGCCGTCGCATCACTGGGAAAAAACTGTGCCAGGATCATCATTCCAAAGACAAATGCCACTGTTTCCATGATTCGCATTTTCATGCTTTTTCGCAGAAGCATGTCCTTGTAGGATGATTCCTCTTGGTACAATACATCTGACATCGGATTTTTCATGAAACGCATGCCACCTCATCAAATAAGTTATCTTGAATGTATCGCTTTTCCCTGTCTGGTGTCAATGAAGGGAATGTTGAACAAAAAGATCCCTATCGGCCCAAAACCGATCAGGGATCTCCTGTTGATACATGTATGGTTATTCCTTTGCCGCCTCAGACGAACGGACCTTCTTGAAAGTCCCTTCTACCATTTTGGCAGCCTGTTCTTTTGCCTTGTCCAATTGCTGGTCTGCTTGCTCCTGTGTCAGTTTGCCTTCCTCCACAGCCTTGGCCAGCAGATCCTCATGCGCTTTTTGCAGCAGCGCAATGACCTCTTCTTGGTCTACACCCTGCTCTTTCGCCACTTCAGCCAGCGACTTGCCTGCCTTCAGCGCCTCCTGCAGTTGGGCAGCGTCCAGTTTGAGCAAAGCCAGCAATTCCTCGTTTTGTCCAAAACCGAAGAATCCTTTGCCCATTCCTCTTGCTTTGCCTGGATGCGGGTTTGTTACCTGTTCTTCAACCCGTTCGCGGGCATTTTCGCTCAGTTTGTCTGCTTGCTCTTGTGTCAGTTTCCCCGCTTTGACAGCTTCCGCAACCCGATTTGCCTGTTCTTGGACCAGAAGATCAATGACATCCTGCTTGTCGACGCCTTGC
>Ga0182742_1001469_pt1 | contig 29997 bp, 28 predicted proteins | sample eDN5th37CBELigMG_FD_128880 | JGI IMG/M metagenome (GOLD analysis project Ga0182742, IMG submission 128880) | Enriched Miracle-Growth compost microbial communities from Emeryville, California, USA - eDNA 5th pass 37_C BE-Lig MG (version 2)... ... | reverse complement strand
GCCCACCGTCACCATCGGGGCCGGCCAGGCGGAGATCCACACCATCAAGGAATATGTGAACCTGACGGAATTCGCCGCAGGATGCCGCCTCGCCCTGCTCCTGGCAACCATCGAGGACTAGGTGAGCAAAAGGCGACGATCCCGCCTCGCCGCGCCCAAGGGCGACCAAGGCGACATGACCAGGAGATGAGCGATTGAGTCCCATAGCTTATATCGCGATCATCATCGCCGTCGTCGTCGTCCTGTTCATCTGGAACAGGCTGCCGGTCGTGGTCGTCGCCATGGGCACCGCACTGGCCCTGTGGGTGACCCAGATTCTCACACTGGGACAGGCGCTCGGCGGCTTCGGCGACCCGGCCGTCATCTTCATCGCCTGCCTTTTCATCGTGAGTGCGGGTCTCGAGACGACCGGCGTCACGGCCTGGGCCGGGCAGCTTCTGATCCGGGGGGGAGGCAAGGAGAGCCGGACGCGGCTACTGCTCCTGACCATGAGCCTCGTGGCCGTGCTGACCGCCCTGATCAGCGTCAACGGCGCAGTGGCTGCCCTGCTGCCCGTCGTGATCGTCATGGCGGTGCGCCTCAAGCGGAAATCGTCGCAGCTCCTGATGCCCCTCGTCTTCTCCGCCCATGCCGGATCGATGCTCGCCCTGACCGGCACGCCGGTAAACGTCCTCGTCTCGGAGGCGGGGCTCGAGGCCGGGGTCGGCGAGTTCGGCTTCTTCGAGTTCGCCCTCGTTGGCGTTCCCCTGCTCGCCGGCACGATGGCCATCATCATCGTCTTCGGCGAACGCCTTCTGCCGCAGCGCAACGGGGCCAAGATGCCGGCCGATCTCAGCCTTCATGCCAGGACCCTGGTGGAGCAGTACGGCCTCGCCGACGAGGTCATCCCGATGCGCGTGCGCGCAGCCTCGCCCTTCGTCGGCCTTTCTCCAGCCGATCTCGACCTCTCAGCCTTTCCAGGCCTGCAGATCGTCGCCATCCAGGACGGCGAGAGCGCCGCGCCGCTCCGGCGGCCCGTGGCCGATGGCGATCACATCCTGGTGCGCGGCCATGCCGATGCCACGGCCGCGCTCGCAGCGCAGATGCAGCTCTCATTCCGCGAAGACATGACTGAGGGCCAGAGCGAGGAGACCCTGTTCAATCGCCGCTCCGGCTTGGCCGAAGTGGTGATCCCGCCGCGCTCGGGCCTGATCGGGCACACGGTGTTTCCAGGCATGGTCACCGAAAGCGGCGATCTCATCATTCTCGCCGTGCAGCGCGCCGGAGCGGCGGTGGACGGCGGCACACCGACACCTGAGCGCGGCGGCATTACCCTGCAGGCCGGCGATACGATGCTGCTACAGGGCACCTGGAAGGCGCTCGATCTCCACCTCAGCGATCCGGACGTGCTGGTGGTCAACTCGCCTGAACTGGTGCGGCGTCAGGCCGTGCCGCTGGGGCCGGGCGCCTATCAGGCGATTGCAGTGCTGGTCGGCATGGTCGTCCTGCTCGCCACCGGCCTCGTGCCGCCCGCCGTCGCCGGTCTCATCGCGGCCGGCGCCATCGTCCTGTCGCGGATCCTGAGCGTCGAGCAGTCCTACCGGGCCATCGACTGGACGACGGTGATCCTCGTCGGCGCGTTGATGCCGCTGTCGACGGCGATGGTGGAGACCGGGGCTGCCGAGCTCATGGCCAAGGGATTGGTCGAAATCATCGGTGACGCTGGCCCCACCGTCCTGCTTGCCGGCCTGTTCGTGCTGACCGCAATCATGGGCCAGCTGATCAGCAACACGGCGACCGCGCTGATCGTCATTCCGATCGGTGTGGCGGCCGCAGCGAGCATGGGGATCTCGCCCCGCCCCGTTCTCATGAGCACCGCGGTGGCCGCCGCAGGCGCTTTCCTGACGCCCATCGCGACGCCGACGAACCTGATGGTCATGGGGCCCGGCGGTTATGCGTTCGGGGACTACTGGAAGCTGGGACTGCCCCTGCTCATCTGGTTCTTCGTCATATCAGTCTTCCTCGTGCCGCTCATCTGGCGGTTCTGATCGGCAGGCGGTGATTCCAAATGAGCGACGCAGCTTCGGACCATGCCAACTCCAAAGCCCCCCTCCGGCCACACGGCGTGGTCAGCCTCTGGGCCGTGATCTTCGTCGTCTGGATGGTGGCCAATTCGACAGTCGCGATCGTCGTCGTCCTGCTCGGCGCGGCGATCACGCTACCCATCGCCTGGATCCTCGGGTCCTCCGGAAACACCTGGAACCGAATCCGCTGGACGCGCGACGGGCTGCTGCACTTCTCGCTCTACGGCGCGACGTTCCTCGTGGAGCTCGTCAAGGCCAACATCGCCATGATGCGCTACATCTACTCCCCTCGCATCGACATCAAGCCGGGCATTGTAAAGGTCCGCACTGGTCTCAAATCGCCGATCGGCCGGCTGGCCCTTGCCAATTCGATTGCGCTGACGCCGGGCTCGCTTGTGATGGAGTTGAAGGGCGACATGCTCTTCATCCATTTGCTCGATATCGACGGCATCGACGCCGAAGTGATGAGCGATGCGATCATCGCCCCGTTCGAACGGCATTTGGAGCACGTGTTTGGCTGAAACCATCATTCAGGTCGCGGCTGCCCTGATCCTCGGCGCCATCCTGCTTGGGGTCACCCGGCTGGTGCTCGGCCCGGCACTGGTCGACCGGATCGTCGCGATCGACATGCTGACGATCATCTCCATCTCGCTCATCGTCCTCTATGCCCATGTATCGGGACGGTTCGTGTATGTCGATGTCGCCCTTGTCTATGGATTGCTGAGCTTCCTGGCGGTGCTGGCAATCGCGCGCTTTCTCGAAAATGGACTCTAGCCCATGCTCCAGCTTCTCATCCTGGTCGTCTGTGCCGGCATTCTCGTCAGCGGGCTTCTCGCGGCGTGCCTGAAAAACCTTATGGCCGCGATGGTAAGTTCGGGCTTGGCCGGCCTGTTCGCGTCGGTGTCGTTCTTGCTGCTCGCGGCTCCGGACGTGGCTATGGCGGAGGCGGCGATCGGCTCGGGCCTGACGACCTTCATCTTCGTCTATGCCCTCCGCAGCGCCAGCAACGGAGCGCGTGAACCATGATCAAAATGATCGGAAGCCTATCGATCCTATCCGGCGCCGTGTTCCTGTTCTCGGCCGGCCTCGGCCTCGTCCGCATGCCAGACGCCTTCACCCGCATCCAGGCCGGCACCAAGGCGACGACCCTAGGCAACATACTGATCGTCATCGGCCTTGCCTTCTACCATCCGGAATGGACCCCCAAACTGACTCTCGTCATCCTCTTCGTCCTGATGACGAACCCCATTTCCTCCCATGCGTTGTCGCGCGCCGCGCATCGGATCCGCACGCCGATGGCGCCGGCAACAGTGACGGACGCGCTCGCGGACGACGAGACGACTGGCGGATCGGGGGGAGCGGCATGATTTATCGTGTCGGCGTGCTGGTCACCATCACCCTGATCGCGCTGATCTTCGGCCGCCTGGCCGGCAGCTACACGGAACGGTCGGCTCTTCGCCCGCTTGCGGAGCATTACGTGTCGCAGGCCCCCTTCGAACTTGGTGTCTCGAACATCGTCACCGGAATCCTCATCGCCTATCGCGGCTTCGATACGCTAGGTGAGGTTGCCGTGCTGTTCATGGTCGCGGCCACCATCGGCCTGCTTCTCGGAAATGATGACGGTGGTGCGCGCGAGGCCGGGATGAACCGGCGCAGGCCTGCCGGCGAGATCGTGATGACCGGCTCCCAGGTCCTGCTGCCCGTGATTCTCACGTTTGGTGCCTACGTCATCGTCAACGGCCATCTCTCGGCTGGCGGCGGGTTCCAGGGTGGCGCCATCGTCGCTTCGGGAGCCATGCTATTGCTTCTCGCTGACCCGGCAGCACAGCTTAACGCCGCGGCGCTCAGCATGATCGAGTCCGTTGCCGGCCTATTGTATGTCGCGATCGGCATTCTGGGGCTGATCATGGCCGGCGGATTCCTCGATCCGCGGTTCCTGCCGCCCGGCGAAGCCGGGGCCTTCATCAGCGCCGGCGCAATTCCGTTGGTCTCGGCGCTGCTCGGCATCAAGGTCGGGGCCGAGCTCAGTGTCATCATCAACCGCTTCAGTCGATGAGTCGGACAGGGCATGTCACCGAACATCCCAGTATCGTCCATCCTGCTGGTCACGGGCTTCGGGCTCGCCCTGATTGGCCTTTGCGGCATCCTGATGCACTGCCACCTGCTTCGCATCATCATCGGGTTCTCACTGTTCGGAACGGGACTTCACATCGTCCTTGTTGCAAGCGGTTACGTTACCGGCGGCACGGCCCCGATCATCGACGGTGCGCTCGGCCCGACCGTGTCAGAGCGTGCAATTGACCCCATTCCTTCCGCGTTGGTGGTGACGGCCATTGTCATCGGCTTCGCGGTGACGGCTGTCATGCTCGCTTATGCGATCCGACTCCATTCGGCCAGGAAGACCTTCGACATCGGCGTCTTCACGGAGTCGAAATGGTAGCGAGCCTGTTCCATCCACTGAACATCTTCCTTGTCGGGCTAGGCGGCGGCTTCGCCATTCCACTGCTCGTCCGGATCGGCAACTCATGGCTGTCCGCCGGCTTCTTCATTGCACTCGTCGGGATAGGCATCATCAGCGGCGTCTCGCTGCTGCGCGTTCTCGGCGGCGAACCCCCCATCGACATCCTCACGGCAGGATCACGGCCGCCCGTCTCGATCAATCTGCGCTTCGGCCTGTCCGAGGGATTTGTAACCGCAAGTGTCAACGTCCTGGCCATCCTGGGAGCGATGCATTTTTGGGATCGGCTGCGCGGCAACTACACGGCGCTGCTGCTGTACCTGGGCCTCACGATGGGCATCAACGGCATGGTGATGACCCGAGACCTCTTCAACCTGTTCGTCTTCCTGGAGATCGTTTCCATCGCGACCTATGGACTACTCGGGCTGGAGCGGACACCGGCCGCATTGGGGGCGGCGTTCAAGTTCATCATGGCGACGGTGCTTGCGTCGTCACTATTCCTGCTCGGCACGGGTCTGCTCTATTACGTCACCGGCACCCTCAACATTGATGCCCTGATGGCCACCAAGCCCGCCATTACCGGGCCCATCGGCGCGGCTGCACTGCTTCTCCTCCTCGCTTGCCTCGTCATTGAGCTGAAGCCATTTCCGGCCAACGGCTGGGGCCTCGATGTCTATGAAACCGCTCCGAGCGGCATCGCCGCGATGATCTCCGTCGGTGTCTCCGCTGGCGTATTCTTCGCGCTCGTGAAATTGCTCCCCCTCTTTGATGACCAGCTTTCCATCCTCGCCGTCTCGGGCGGAGCCACATTCCTGCTGTCCAACCTGATCGGTTTGAAGCAGTCCAATGTCCAGCGGCTCCTCGGCTATTCGTCGATCGGCCAGATGGGACTACTCCTCCTCGGGCTGGCGCTTCTGCATCAGGTCGGTGCGGAGGCATCGATCCCACTGGTGGTGGGCGGCCTCTTCATCAATCATCTTCTCGCCAAGGCCGGCCTGTTCTGGATCGCCGCTGTGATCCGGCAGCGTGATCTCGACAGCGCGGTCGGCCTCGCCGGCCATCCGCTTCTCGCGGCCCTTCTGACTCTCTTCCTCGTGGCCATCGCTGGCCTGCCGCCCTTTCCCGGGTTCTGGGCCAAGTGGGCACTTGTGATGCAACTATCCGGCGCCGCCGAGTTGCCTTGGGTCGCGCTGATCCTCTGCGGTTCGCTGCTGGAAGCAGCGTACATGTTCCGCTGGTTCACCCGTGCCGTCTGCACGCAGGAAAGCGGACCGACCGAAATGCCGTCGGCCGCCGCGCTGTTTCCCATAGTGACCGTCGCGCTCTTGCTGGGCATCGCCGGCTATGTCGCGGCACGCGCCTCCGGAGCAGGCGAGTTCTGGATGTTCGGCCCGCTCCTTGCCGGCGTCATCCTCTATGCGCTCGACCGCATGCCAGGCCGAGCGAAGTGTGTGCTGATGCTCGCCGTCGTTCTTTTTGGCGGAGGTCTCCTGGTGCAGGCCGCCCAGGGCATTGCCTGGCTCTTCGCGGTCCTGCTGCTGGCGGGAAGCCTCGTCATCGCCGCGGCGGGTCTCTACAGGGGCGATGAACGGCCCGGCTACTTTCCGCTGGTGGCGATCCTGCTGCTTTCGATCCAGACGCTGCTTCGCTCCTCCACAAGCCTGGAGTTCTTGTTCAGTTGGGAGATCGTGACCCTGTCGACCTGCTTCCTGATCGCGAAGGGCCAGGGTGCGGGGCCACATGTGCCGGGATTCCTGCTGTTCTCGCTGCTGTCTGCCTTTCTCGTGCTGGCGGGCTTCGCCGGCATCGCCGCGGTCAGCGGCTCGACCAGCCTCAATGCACTGATGACGAGCGGCCCGGACGCCAGCATGGCATTCTTGCTTCTCGCGGCCGGCTTCCTCGTCAAGGCAGGTGCGATCGGCGTGCATGTCTGGCTGCCGGGAGCCTATTCCGAGGCCGATGACGATTTTACCGCATTGCTTTCCGGCGTGATCAGCAAGGTTGCGATCTTTGGCCTGCTGATAGGTACCTATCTCGCGATCCGGTCCGAGGTCGGGTTGGAACTCGCACATGCGATGGCCTGGCTCGGCATGCTGACGACAATTGCCGGAGCCTTGATGGCGCTCCGACAGACCGACTTCAAAAGCCTCCTCGCGCTCTCCAGCATGAGTCAGCTCGGCTATATTGTCACCGCAATCGCGCTGATGAGCCATCTCGGTTGGGTTACCGCGCTCTATCTTGTCGCCAACCACATGATGGTGAAGGGAATTCTCTTCCTCGCGGTCGCCGGGATCATCCTGCGCACGGGGACGCGCAGCTTCGCGGAAACAGGTGGGCTTGCCCGCACCATGCCGGTGACCTTCGCCACCGTGCTCGTCGCGGTCATTTCGATGTCCGGACTTCCGCCCCTGATGGGCTTCGGCGGCAAGTGGTTGCTGTTGAGCGCCATGATTGACAAGGGCTGGCACTTCCTTGCGATCGCCGGGCTCTTCGCGACCTTCCTCGGCTTCCTCTACATGATCCGCCTCGTCGGCGGCCTGTTTCTCGGCCCGCCCAGGCAAGACCAGGTTGCAGCCGGCGAGGCGCCCGTGGCTCTCCTCGCGCCGCAGTTCGTGCTCATTGCCGGTATCGCCATCCTTTCGCTGTATCCGAAGCTGCTCATGGAGCCCGTATCGACTGCAATCGACCCGCAATTCGCCTCGACCCTTGTCTGGGACGGCATGTCGCTCGAGACAATCTATGGCTATTGGGATCCGGCGCCGATCATGATCACCGCCGTTGCGGTCGCGGCGATCCTCGGCCTGTTCGTCTGGTTTGTCCGTCCCCTCCCCCGGCCGGATACCGTCGAGCCGCGCCGGTTGGTCATTCTCGACCGGCTTGTCCTCGGTCCATCGATGCCCGCTGTGGCCGTCATTTTCTGGCGAAACGTCGCGAGTGGTGCTGTTACGGCTGCGGACTTGGCGCGAAAGCTCTATTCCGGCAACGGTCAGACCTATGCCCTGTACGTCCTGCTGTATTTCCTGGTCATCTATGTCGCGGGCACAGGCCCCGCCGGGTTATGGATTGGCCACTGATCGTTGGCGCCGATACAGCATTCCGCACGGCACCGTCGGCGTGCCGCGGGCGAGTGATACCGGATCGCGCAAAGGGAAGGATGGCGGTATCGATCTCGGACATCGAGCGGCGTTGTAGCTAGCGCATCGGACGGAAAAGTGGACCCGGTTTTCCGCCCGAACGATGCGCTCTTCAAGGAGTGGAGCATCGGATTTGATCCCAAAAGTGGATTCCACTTTTGGGTCCGATGCTCTAGCGGGCGGTTGCCCGGTACCGCCTCCAACGTGTGCTACATGGGCAGGACCCATGGCACCAGGATCACGCAAACGATGAGGACGAGAATGGAGAACGGAACGCCAAGCCTTATGAAGTCTCCGAACGCATAGTTCCCTGGACCGACCACGAGGGTGTTCACGGGCGATGAGACCGGGGTCATGAACGCGGTTGATGCGGCCAAGGCGACGGTCATGGCAAAGGGATAGGGTGAGGCGTTCATGTCGTTGGCCACCGCAAGGGCGACCGGCGCCATCAGGACCGCGGTCGCGGTGTTGGAAATGAACATGCCGAGCAACGCGGTGATGAGAAAGAGCGCTCCAAGGATCACACGAGGTCCGGCGTCGTTGATGAGCGCCATGAGGGCGTCAGCGGCCAGATCCACTCCCCCGGTTCTCTGCAATGCAATCGAGAACGGCAGCATGCCGACGATGAGAACGATGGTCTTCCAATCGATGGAACGATAGGCACTGGGAAGATCGATGCATCCCAGGAGTCCCATCAGCAGGCACCCGATCAACGCGGCATGCACGTTCGGGATGATCCCACTGACCATCAGGGCGACGACGAGCAACAGGCAGGCGACGGCTTGAAGGGCCTTCCCAGGGACCGGAAGGACCTCGTCCAGTTCCGCGGGGAGCCGGATGATCGCCAAGTTCCCGTCGTCCGACCGAAGCTGCTCGATGTCGCGCCAACTCCCGACGAGCAGCAGCATGTCGCCGATCTCGAGCCTTTCATTGACAGGACTTCGTTCATGGACGACCCGTCCCCGTCTGAGGCCGATGACCGAAAGTCCGAAACGACTGCGGAAGCGCGCTTCGATCACAGAGTGCCCGACCAGATCCGACGATGGCGGTATGATGACCTCCACCAATCCGATTTCGTGCGAACGATCGCCGAGATAGGTCGCCTCCAGCGGCAACTCTTCGAGGCTGAACTTGTCCCGGATGGACTGGATGCCCCCGCCATCCGAGCGCAGGTCGATCAGCAGGACGTCGCCGGCCTTGATCTCCATCTTGGCCGTCGGCCGGAGCAGCTCTCTCGAAAGGTTGCGGCTTCTCTCGACGGCGATGATGTTTGCTCCGGACGAGCCGCCCAGGTCGAGTTCCTCCAAGGTCTTGCCGGCCAGCGGCGAGCGGTCGGTGACGAGAAGTCGGTATTCGCGGCCCGCAAGTCCATACTCGTCGACCCATGTTGCGAATGTCGGTCGGTTGAGGGTCCTCGCCCGCTTTTCAGCCGGCAACCAGCGCCGCGCGAATGCCATGTAGATGATGCCGAGCATCAGGATGGGGACGCCGAAAGGCGTGAAGCTGAAGAACGAGAAACCCGTGATGCCGTGCCGCTCGAGCTCGCTGTTGACCACGAGGTTCGGTGCCGTCGCAACCAGGGTCGTCATCCCGCTGATCAGCGCCGCGAAGCTGATCGGCATCATCAACCGCCCGGGCGGTATGCCGGTGCCCTGGGCGATCCGTAGCGCTACCGGGATGAAGATCGCCGTCACAGCGGTCGAGCTCATGGTCGCACCGAGCGCGCAGACGACCGTCATCAGGAGTGTGGTCAATCGCAGTTCGTTGGCCCCGGCCTTGTTGGTCAGCCAGTCGCCGAGCCCCTGGGCCACGCCCGTGCGCACCAGTCCCTCGCCGATCACGAACAAGGCGGCGATCAGGACGATGTTCGGATCGCTGAAGCCTGCGAGCGCTTCCTGCATCGTAAGGACGCCCGTCAGGGGCAGCGCCACGAGCATGATCAGCGCCACGGCGTCCAGGCGGGGTCTGTTGATCGCGAACATCACGATCGCGGCGGCAAGCAGGCCCAGGACGACGACAAGACCGGACATGGCGAGATTTCCCGGTTCCACGGAACCTCAATTTCAACGAGCGCACAAATTGAGCTTCCGCAATCTTGACGGCAACAAAATTCCGGCATTGCTTGGCGCATTGGGACGCTTGGCACGATCGTGGGACACGGGGTCAAGCCAATGGCAGCCATGCCGCTGTGGACCTCACTCGGAAGTCGAACCGGTGTCACGGTCGCCAACGCTCATCCGGAGCATATGCTCCCTTTCGCGGCGGGCCGGCGATCATCTGGGAGAGGACCGGATTATCTGCAGGTGATTTCAGGGCATTACGGGTTTCACGTCGGGGTTATTCCCGATACCTGTTGCCACCTTGCTGCGGTACCCTTGCGGTTTGCCAAGGCGTCCGGGTGCGCTGGACGGGGAGCACAACCATGGCTGAACTGGTGGTCGTCGGGTTCGACAACCCGACCGATGCGGACCGGGTACTGACCGAACTGACCCGCCTGCAAAAAGAATACCTGATCGACCTTGAGGATGCTGTCGTTGCTATTCGGAGCCAGGATGGCGCGGTTCGCATCAAGCAGAGCGTCAATCTGGTGAGCCTCGGAGCGACCTCGGGCGGCTTGAGAGGAGCCATGTGGGGCAGCCTCATCGGCTTGCTCTTCCTCAATCCGCTCGCCGGTCTTGCGGTTGGCGGTGCCATCGGGGCCGGCTCGGGCGCGCTATCGGGGAACATGATGGACTATGGCATCAACGACGACTTCATCAAGTCGATCGGCGATACGCTCAAGCCCGAGACCTCCGCCTTGTTCCTGCTCATTCGCAAGTCGCAGCCGGAAAAGGTTCTCGCCGAGCTCAAAGGTTTCAGGGGACACATAATCCGCTCGTCACTGTCGCCGGAGCAGGAGGCCAAGCTACAAGCCGCCCTTTCTCGGGCCCATCCGCCAAGCCCGAGCGACGGCGTGGAAGCCGCAGGCACGGCGGCTGCCCAGGCGACATAGTGGTCCGTGCCGTTCGGCCAGAGGTCGAGATACTCACGCGCGAGCGCGCCTGAACTGGCCGGTCGGCGCGGTCTCGGCAGCGTCGGTTTGCATGGTGGCGACAACCGATGGCGCAGCCCAGCCAAGACCGGATCATCGCCCTCAAAGACCAGGCGGGCGGCTCTGACGAGGCGGCCGGGATTGGAGTTCCTGCTGCGGGCGATGGGTCTGGGTATCGGGCCATTGAATCCATAGCAAGCCCGTGGATGCCGGTGGTCGATGATGGGCACAGCCGTCCCCATCCAGCGATTGTGAGAGGAAGGTGAGCCATGGAACTGCTGGATCCGATCGTGAAACCAGGCACCTCCTTTATCTCCACCGGACGCCTGCCATCCGCGGAGGCCGTGAAACGGCTCGTGACGGAAGCGCATGAACGGTTCCGTTCCGTCGCCTTGGGGCAGGTCTCGCAGGTCTACCCGGCACTCGCCCGCGTGCCGCCCGAGCTCTTCGGCATCTGCGTCGTGGGAACCGACGGCAATGTCTTCGCGGTTGGCGACGCAGACCACGAATTCACCATCATGAGCGTCTCCAAGCCATTCATGTTCGCGCTGATCTGCGACCTGATCGGCGCGACGGGTGCCCGTCAGAGACTCGGCGTGAACGCGACAGGCCATGCGTTCAACTCACTTGCGGGCATCGAGCGCAATGCCGATGGGCGAACCAACCCGATGGTGAATGCAGGCGCGATCGCCACCACGAGCCTCGTCCCGGGCAACAACACGAACGAGAAATGGCGCTTCATCCACGACGGGCTCTCCCGGTTCGCAGGCCGGGAACTGCCGATGAACGAGGAGGTCTATGCCTCGGCCTCGGAGACGAACTTCCGCAACCGCAGCATTGCCTGGATGCTCCAGAGCGTCGGCCGCATCTACTGCGACCCAGCCGAGGCCACGGATCTCTATACGCGGCAATGCTCGCTCAACGTGAGCGCCAAGGATCTGGCCGTCATGGGCGCGACGCTCGCCGATGGTGGCTTCAACCCCGTCACGCGGGAGCAGGTGGTCAACCCCGATACTTGCCACTACACGCTCGCCGTGATGCTGACCGCCGGAATGTATGAGACCTCCGGCGACTGGTTGTATGAGATCGGGCTCCCAGGCAAGAGCGGCATCGGCGGCGGCATTGTCACGGTCTCGCCGGGCAAGGGCGGCCTCGGCACGTTCGCCCCGCCGCTCGACGAGGCCGGCAACAGCGTCAAGGGTCAACTGGCGGCGCAGTTCCTGTCGCAGCGCCTCGGCCTCGATCTGCTCGTCTCGACACCGGCGGCATGACTGTGCCCTGAACGGTGAAGAGGGCCGCCATGCGTATTGGGTCGAAGGTCTCGTCAAGGCTGCCGTTCGTCCTGCGCACACGACCAAGTTCCCTCGGGAACGTCAGCATCGTAGCGGATCCCGCCAAGAGCTTCCTCGTCGTCATGAAGGACGGTAGGATGCCGGAGGATACACGGCCCAGGTGAGGCTCCCGACAAGACTGGAAGCATCGTTCCTGCATCTTACCGCAGGAACGGCGCGCGGCAGGGTCCGGGCTTGGGGCGTCAGATCCAGGAGCGGACCTTGCGAACGACCATGGGTGTCTGGCTGAAACGCGCTGCCGTCGGCATCGGCCTTCTCGCAGCTCTGCTAATGTGCCTCATCGTGGCCGGACTGGCATTCCGGGCCTGGGATGCCCTGCGCGCCCCGCCGCTGGAGGCATGGCACACGTTCGTTCCCGATGAGCCGGACGCCGATGCCATCGAGGCCATGGACTGGGCCGGATACCTTCGGATGGAGGAACATCTCATCGCTGACGTCCGGAGGGAGGTGTTCCGTACACCGGAGGACGGAGCGACGACTCCCATCAATCGGTATGTCACCGGCAGCCCCGTCGACCCAGCGACATTCGCGACCGACTGGAACCGCTCCTACGTCATGGAGCCCGTCGGCAGGCCGGTCGGAGCCGCCGTGTTTCTGCACGGCCTCACGGATGCTCCCTACAGCCTCCGGCATCTCGCCGCAGCCTACCGCGATCGCGGCTTTGTCGCCGTCGGCATCCGGTTGCCCGGCCACGGCACCGTCCCGGCAGGCCTCACCATGGTGGAGTGGGAGGACTGGATGGCGGCCACCCGCCTGGCCGTGCGGGAAGCCGTGCGGCGTGCCGGACCGGGCAAGCGGCTGCATATCATCGGCTTCTCGAACGGCGGCGCTCTGGCGGTGAAATACGCCCTCGATGCCATCGCGGATGACAACCTGCCAAAGCCGGAACGTCTCGTCCTGCTCTCGCCGATGATCGGGCTCACCGCGTTTGCACGCTACGCCGGCCTTGCCGGACTGCCGGCCTTTTTTCCGGCCTTCGCGCGGGCAGCCTGGCTCGACGTGCTGCCGGAGTTCAATCCCTTCAAGTACAACTCCTTCCCCGTGAACGCGGCGCGGCAGGCCTATCAGGTCACGCAATCGGTTCAGGATCGAGTCAATCAGGCCGCCGCCGACGGCAGCATCGCTGCCCTTCCGCCGATCCACACGTTCCAGTCGGTGGCCGACTTCACCGTCAGTACCAGGGCGATCGTGACGAGCCTGTACGCACGGCTGCCGGCGAACGGCAGCGAGCTGACGCTGTTCGACCTCAACCGGGCCATCGGCCTCGGCCCCCTGCTCGACCGTTCCATGGACACGATCGTCGAACGACTTCTGCCGCCGGCCCCGCGGGCCTTCAGGACGACGCTTGTCACAAATGAAGATCCGTCCTCGCTGGAGGCTGTCGAACGGGCAGTCGAGAGCGGAACAACGGAGGAGGCGGTGACGCCCATCGGCCTGTCGTTCCCACCCACGGCCTTTTCGCTCTCCCATGTTGCCCTGCCGTTTCCGGTCACCGATCCGCTCTATGGCTCCCAGCCCGGCCCAGGGGAACGCTTCGGCATCAATCTCGGCGCCTTGACACCCCGCGGCGAGCGGGGCGTCCTGATCGTCTCACTGGATGCGCTGGTGCGCATCTCGTCGAACCCGTTCTATCCCTACATTGAACACAGGGTGATCGAGGGCATCGACAGACCGCTTCGGAAGGCACCCTGACGGCGAGGTGGATTCCAGGGTCTCGCAGATCTCGAAGTCTCCGACACAGAGGCGGGTTCGCGTCTCGGGCAGGCTAGCGCATCGTGCGGAAAACCGGGTCCGGTTTTCCGCACGATGCGCTAGGAGAGATCGGCAACGTCATCCACGCCCTGATCGAGCACGAGCAGGGCTACCGTCCGCGATGTCATCGCGACCATGGAGCACCACACGACGTCCTTCACAAGACGTCGCTGCGCCCAGATCCCGAGCTTGGCTCCGACTCCGAGCGCCGTGGGCAGGAGCCGCCCTGGTTTACTTCCTGGTCCTCGCGCGATGTCCGGCAGCCTTCTCCCGGTTGCCGCATGTCTCCATGCTGCACCAGCGGCGCTTGCCGTTCTTGCTGGTGTCGATGAACATCATCACGCAGTTTGGATGTTCGCACCGCCGCAGCCTCCCGGTGCGTCCTGATGCGAGCGTCCCGGCAAAGTCCGCTGCCAATCGACCCAGGAGGGCATCGGCCGCCGGCGCATCGAAGCGCGGCATTATCTCCCAACCGGATCCACCCTCGCTGAGAGCGGATACGACCGGACTCCGGGCAAGCCTCTCGTTCACGGCAGCAATGGTCGCCTTCGGCGGGCTCCGATCGGCGAGAAGGGCCTCGGCACCTTCGCGCAATGTGGTGCGGAACCGGCGAGCCTCTTCGAGCCAGGCCTCATCCGGCTGGAACGGGTCCCCTGAGCCGATCAGGCCGGCGGCATTCGCCCAGCGCGCGAACGCTCCGGGCGTGCTGACCAGATCGTCTCTTCCCCCGCCACCGGGACGAGCCGGTTCGGTGTTGAGGAAGTCGACCCAAAGGGCATTGCCGACGAAGGAAAATTCCCTGGTTTCCATACTAACCTTCTAATTACCGTTTGACAGGTTACCACTTCGCGCAGTAACTATCAAATAGTCATTTTGGTGGTTACTCATTGGGAGCTGAAGATGACCCTTGCCTCACGATCCGCCCGCCTCTCGGCTGCCGGCCTCCTGGCCTCGGCGCTGATGGCCGCCCCGGCTGACGCCGATCCCGCGCAGGTGCACTATCGCACCCAAGCCGTCGACGGGATCGAGATCTTCTACCGCGAGGCCGGCTCACCCGATGCGCCGGCCGTGCTGCTCCTCCATGGCTTCCCCACGTCCTCGCACATGTTCCGCGATCTCATTCCGCGATTGGCGCAGCGCTATCATGTCATCGCCCCCGACTATCCGGGCTACGGCTTCAGCGATGCGCCCTCGCCCGCCAGCTTCACCTACACGTTCGACAGCCTAGCCGACGTCATGGGCCGCTTCACGCAGGCCGTCGGGCTCGACAGCTATGCCCTCTACATGCAGGACTTCGGAGGTCCGGTCGGTTTCCGTATGGCCGTCCGACATCCCGAGCGCGTGAGCGCGCTCATCGTCCAGAACGCCAATGCCTATGAGGAGGGGCTGTCTCCGGCCATGGATACGGCCCGGCCCGCCTGGGAGCGGCGCACGCCGGAGACCGAGAGGACGCTGCGGGGCTTCCTCACGCCCGAAACGACCAAGTTCCAGTATCTGCACGGCGCGCGTGATCCGGGCCGGATCAGCCCGGACGCCTGGCTGCACGCCCAGGCGGGACTCGACCGTCCCGGCAATGACGAGATTCAGCTCGCGCTCCTGCATGACTATGGCTCCAACCCCAGGCAGTATCCGCTGTGGCAGTCCTACCTGCGTGAACGCCGGCCGCCCACCCTCGTGGTCTGGGGCCAACACGATCCGTTCTTCACGGTCGCCGGCGCGAGGGCTTACGAACGCGATGTGCCGGACAGCGAGATCCACCTGCTCGAGACGGGACACTTCGCGCTGGAAGAAGAGGCCCCCACGATCGCCCGTCTCATGCTCGACTTCCTCGACCGCAGGCTTGTCGCTCGGTAGGGGGCGAACCTCTCGCCGGCGTGACCGCGAAACAGGGCCCACCTGCGCTTAAACATAAGCCTGAACGCGAGGACACAACGTGTGCCGATCCACCGGATCGGGTCGGTACACTGTCCGGAGGCTCCCTCCCTCCTGCCGCAACGCCTTCGCGCAGGCCGGACCGATCCGGCCCCTGCGGGGTGATCAGTTGATGGAGCCGTCTGCCCGCAGGCGGCTGGCCGCTAAGTCGACGAAGGCCCGCACCCGGGCGGAGGCCTGTCGGCCCTCCCCGTGCACGAGATGGATCGGCACCGGCGCGGGCTCGTACTCGGCGAGCACGATCTTCAGTCGGCCCGCGGCCAGTTCGGGTGCGACCATGTAGGACAGCACCCGCGTTAGCCCGTGTCCCTGCACGGCGGCGGTGATCGCCATCTCGGCGGTGTTCACCTCCAGGCGCGGCGACGGCCTGACCCCCACCTCGGAGATGCCGTCCCGAAACGACCATTCGGCCGAGGGCGTGACGCCCTGGAAGGCGATGGTGCGGTGCCGGACGAGGTCGGCGGGTTCCTGCGGGATGCCGTGTTCGGCGAGATAGGCGGGCGACGCGCAGACGAGGCGGCGCACCGATCCCACCTTCAGGGCCGTCATCCCGGAATCCGGCAGGTGGGCGATCCGCACGGCTACATCGAGTCCTTCCTCCATGAGGTTCACCACCCGGTCGACGAACAGGGTGCGGACGCTCACCCGGGGATGGCGGCCGAGGAAGTCGAGCAGGATAGGGGCGACGTACATGCGCCCGAACAGCACCGAGGCGGTGACGGCCAGTTGCCCTTGCGGTTCCCGGTGCGAGCCCGCCGCCGTCTCCTCCGCCTCGTCGATCTCGGACAGGATGCGGCGGCAGTCCTCCAGGTAGCGCGTGCCGGCCTCCGTCAGGCGCACGCTGCGCGTGGTGCGGTGAAGCAGCCGGCTGCCGATGCGCTCCTCGAGGGCGGCGACCGCCCGCGTCACAACCGGTGGCGACATGGCCAGCCGCCGCGCCGCGGGGGCGAAGCCGCCCTCCTCCGCGACGGCCACGAACACCGTCATCGCCTGCAACCTGTCCACGGTCGATTATTCCTCCAACGGAAATGATCCATTGCGGATAATGAATATTCATCTCTTTCAATGCAACAACCATTGTCCTGACAGCGAGCGGCAACCGCCGTTCGGACCTGATGGAAAGGACGCCTCCATGGCCCGCATCTCCGCCGTCGATCCCGCCACCGCCTCCGGCGAGGCCAAGACCCTCCTCGATGCCGTGCAGGCGAAGCTCGGCATGACGCCGAACTTCCTGCGCGTGCTCGCCCACTCGCCTGCCGCGTTGGGCTCCTTCCTGGGCCTGTACGGCATCGCCGAACACGGGAGCCTCGATCCGCAGACCCGCGAGCGCATCGCCCTGGCTCTGGCCGAGCAGAACAGTTGCGAATACTGCCTGTCGGCCCACACCGCCATCGGCCGCAGTGCCGGCCTGACGGGCGACGAGATGGAGGCGAACCGGAAGGGCACCTCGCAGGACGCCAAGGCGGCCGCCGCGGTCGCGTTCGCCCGGGCGCTCGTGGAGCACAAGGGCGAGGTGATGAACGCCGAGATCGAAGCGGTGAAGAAGGCCGGCTACGGCGAGCCCGAGATCGTCGAGATCATCGTGCATGTGGGCATGAACCTGCTCACCCACATCCTCGGCAAGGCCAGCCGCATCGAGATCGACTTCCCGAAGGTGTCGCTCGAGCAGGCCGCCTGATCCCGCCTACCTTGTCACCTCTTCGGGAGAGCTACGATGGCTGAACCTGTCCTGACGTCCGGGGTCGATCACATCGGCCTCACCGTCTCCGACCTCGATGCAACGCGCATCTTCTTCACCGATTGCCTCGGCTGGACGCTGCTGGGGGAGAACCGCGCCTATCCGGCCGCCTTCGTTACGGACGGCGCCATGCGGGTAACCCTCTGGCAGGTTAAGGACCAGCCTGACCATGTCCCCTTCGACAGGCACAGGAACGTCGGTCTCCACCATCTCGCTTTCCGCGTCGCGGACTTGCTGACCCTTCACGTCATTCATGAGCGCGTAGCCGATTGGCCTGGGGCCATCGTGGAATTCGCGCCGGAGCGGAACGGCGCAGGGCCGAAAATCCACTGCATGATCCGCGAGCCGAGCGGCACCAGGATCGAGTTCACCTGCATCCCGCATGAGGCCGTTCCCCACGCGCTCGGGTGATGAGCGTCAGCGAACTCTCCCCTTCCAGTCCAGGAGCATCAGAGCCATGGCCCGGGCCTTTGCCGAGATCACCTTCACCCCCAGCGTCAAAGCGGCGCAATCCCGCTACGGCAGCCGCGACGCCAATGCCGCCTTCGAGCAGGCCGCCGAGCGTCGCGACACCCTCACCGACCGCGAGGCCGAGTTCATCCATGCGCGCGACGGCTTCTACCAAGCCAGCGTGAGCGAGACCGGCTGGCCCTATGTGCAGTTCCGCGGAGGTCCGAAGGGCTTCCTGAAGGTGCTCGACGAACGCACGATCGGCTATGCGGACTTCCGCGGCAATGTCCAGTACATCAGCACGGGCAACATCAACGCGGATGGACGCATCGCGCTGATCCTGATGGACTACCCGAACCGCCGCCGCCTGAAGGTCTGGGCGCGGGCGCGGATCGTGCATGAGGACGAGGATCCCGCCCTCCTCACCCGTCTCGAGGTCCCGACCTACCGCGCCCGGGTCGAGCGGGCGGTGGTGATGACGGTCGAGGCCTTCGACTGGAACTGCCCGCAGCACATCACACCCCGCTTCACCGAGGACGAGATCGCAGAGCTCGTCGCACCGCTGCAACGGCAGCTTGCGCGGGTCACGGCCGAGAACGATGCCCTGCGCACGACGGCTTCGAACGTGCAGGCGCTCGGCAGCGGGCCGCTGGAGCTGGTGGTCGCGGGCATGCGCCAGTTGACGCCGCGGATCAGGTCGTACGAGCTGCGGGCCGCTGACGGCGGCCTCCTGCCCGCCTGGAAGGCGGGCGCGCATCTGAGCGTGCCCGTCCATCTGCCCAACGGCCAGGAGCAGACCCGCGCCTATTCCCTGATGGGCGATCCGGCCGACCGTCACGTGTACGAGATCGCGGTGCTGCGCGAGGATGCGGGCCACGGCGGCTCCGTCGCCGTTCATCGGGACTACGGCCTCGGCACGGTTCTCCGCTGCGGCCTGCCCCGCAACCTGTTCGAGCTCCACGATGATGGGAGACCGAGCGTGCTCGTCGCGGGCGGCATCGGCATCACACCGATCCGCGCCATGGCGTTGACCCTGCTCGCGTCCGGCCGTCCGTTCGAGCTTCACTACACTGCCGGAACGCCGGTCGAGATGGCCCTGCGGCAGGACCTTGAGGCCCGGCTCGGACACCGCCTGAGGACCTCCTTCAGCCGGGGGGTCGCGTCGACGCCGTTGGACGTCGGCAAGGTGCTGGCAAAGGCGCCGCCGGACGCGGTGATCTACGTCTGCGGTCCTGCCGCCCTGATCGAGGCCGTGCAGGGGCAGGCGGAGATGCTGGGTATCCCGCCGGACCGCGTCCGATCCGAGCTGTTCAAGGCGGACACGGCACGCGACGGTGACCGACCGATCACGGTGCGGCTCGCCCGGACGGGCAAGACCGTCTCCGTCGCGTCCGACCAGACCGTTCTCGATTCCCTCATCGCAGCCGGAGCCGATCCGCTTTACGAGTGCCGTGCCGGCACCTGCGGAACCTGCGCCACCAAGGTTCTCGACGGCGTCCCCGATCACCGCGACGGCGCCCTCTCCGAGGCTGAGCGGACCCGTGCCGGCCTGATGTGCACCTGCGTCTCGCGGGCGCTGACCGACCACCTCACTCTCGACCTCTGATCCGACAGGAGACCTGACGATGAGGGCCCAGCCACCCTTGAGCCAACTCCGTCCGGCGAGCGCCCTTCTGGTTGCAGAACAGGTTGAAATCTGAACGCCGAGGCGGTTCGTCGATGAGCCGCCGCGGAGCTCACCAAGCAGACCGGAGCAACGTCCGGGTTTGAGCCTTTAGCAGCCACGAGACAGGTGACCGAGGCATGCCTGAAGCACCCCTTCGCCAGAGGTGAAACGTCACTCAGCACCGATTGAACGCACATCCTCGCTCGCCACACGCTTCTAGAGCATCGGACCCAAAAGTGGAATCCACTTTTGGGATCAAATCCGATACTCCACTCTTTGAAGGGCGCATCGTTCGGGCGGAAAACCGGGTCCACTTTTCCGTCCGATGCGCTAGGCCTCGTCTCGCAGTACGGGACGCGCCGCTCCGCTTTCGTCGAGCGCCACGAAGGTGAAGGTCGCCTCGGTCACCTGTTGCCTGAGATCGCTCTCGCGTTGCCGTCGCCAGGCCTCGACATGGATGCGCATGGAGGTCCGGCCGATGGATACGATCTCGGCGTAGAGCGAAACCTCGTCTCCGACCTTGACCGGGCGATGGAACTTCATCCCCTCCACCGCGATCGTAGCACTGCGTCCGCGGGCCGTCAGCGCGGCGACCGACCCTGCGGCAAGGTCCATCTGGCTCATCAGCCATCCACCAAAAATGTCTCCCGCCGGATTGGTGTCGGATGGCATGGCAATGGTGCGGATCGTAGGAATGCCGGACGGCTCTCTGTCGGACATTGTGTCATTCAACCCTTGTCAGCTCTTTGCCTGTTAGCATTCCGGGCTACGGACGAGGCCGTCCATCAGCCGGAACACACATCAATCGATCGGACTTCAACTCACTCAGATCGGTGATCCCGAGAAGCCCCATGTTCCGCTTGGTTTCGGTCGAGAGGATGTCAATGGCATGGCTGACGCCGGCCTCGCCTCCAATGGCCGCCGCATAGACGAAGGGGCGGCCGACGAAGACGAACCTTGCGCCGAGCGCGATTGCCTTCAGGATGTCGGAACCCCTCCTGATGCCGCCATCCATCATGACGGGGATTGATCCCTCCAGTGCCTCCGCGATGGACGGGAGAACACGCAGGGGTGACACGGTGCCATCGAGCTGACGGCCGCCGTGATTGGAGATGACGACGCCATCGACGCCGCTGTCCCGGGCGATGCAGGCATCCTCCCTGGCCATGATTCCCTTGACGACCAAGCGTCCCTTCCACCGTTTCCGGATCAGCTCCAGATGAACCCAGTTCAGGTGATCCTTCGCCCCGAAGTCCCGCATCACGCTTCTGGCCAGGATCGGCGCGCCGCGGGTGGCGTAGGAGTTCTCGAAGTGAGGCATCCCGTGCTTCAGCAGCGTCCGGAGGAACGTGTTCAGCGTCCAGTTCGGTCGGATCATGCCATCCCAGGCAAGACGCAGGCTGGGCCGAAGAGGCGTGGAGAAACCGCTTCTTACGTTGTTCTCACGATTGGCCAGAACCGCCGTGTCCACGGTCAGGACGAGCGTCTCGAAGCCTGCCCGCTCCACACGGTCCAGCAACGCAAGGATCCGGTCGGGCTCGCCCGGCAAGTAGGCTTGGAACCAAGCCGCGGGATTCGCCTTGGCGACCTCCTCCAGTCGGATCAGGGATGAACCGCTCATCACCATCGGGATGTTCGCCTGCCCGGCCGCCCGTGCTAGGACCAGATCGCCGCGGTAGGCCGACAGGGCGCTGATCCCCATCGGGGCGATCCCGAAAGGGGCCGCGTATGTGCGGCCGAACAGCTCCACCTTCTGCGTCCTCTTGGACACGTCCACCAGAACCCGGGGAACGAAGCCGAATTCCGAAAAGGCCGATCGATTGTCGCGGAGGGAAGCATTCGTCTCGGCTGCTCCCGACACATACCCGAAGAGCGGCCGCGGCAGGTGGCGACGCGCCGCGGTCTCGAAGTCGTCGAGCGAGAGGATCCGGCGGAGGCGCCGCGGAAGAGCGGCGGGAGGCGTTCGCACGATGCCCTGCACGGGTGTCGCCTCCAAGTCCGTCGTGGAACGCTCCAGACCGCGATGCGTGTCAGAATTTCCCATCTAAGATCTTCTCCCCATTCACCGTTAATGTAAGGCGGCCCATAGCCGTGGTGATTGATCCCGACATCCCCAGCGCGCGCCATCGAAAGGTTGCGCTCATAGATCGAGGCTCTTCAGGATCACCTCGCGCTTGGCGTAGGTGATCCCACTGAAAACAAACGTCACGGCCGCACCGGCTGCGAGTGGGCCTCGCAGCCCGGTCAAGTCGGACAGGACCCCGATCGCCAGCGCCCCGAGCGCCGGCGCTCCACGAAAGATCATGCTGTGGAGGGCGAGAAGTCTGCCCCGCAGGTGGTCGGGCACCGCAAGCTGGATCACGGTCTGACTCGCGATCCCGCTCACGACCATGCCGAATCCCAGAATGAACAGGGCAAGGAGGCCCAGCCACTCCTGACGGGCAAGCGCGGCAACGAGCAAGGCCGCGCCCATCAAGAGTCCGTTGGATAGAGCCATCGTGGCCAACGCCGGCGGGTCGGCTTGCCGGCTGAGCCAGATTGCTCCGACGAGGGAGCCAAGGCCAATCACGGATGTCATGAGGGCAAACCCGGTCGCATCGGACCCGAACAGGGCTGCATAGCTCGGCATGAGTTCGAGAATGGGCCGGACGTACAGCGAAACCACCGCCAGCATCAGAAGCATGGCGCCAAGGCCAACATGCCCGACGGCATAGCGCCAACCTTCGACCATGGAGGTCATCAGGCCGCGGCTGGCGGTTGGCGTCTTGTCAGTTCCGACGAGGCGAATGCGTGCGAGCGTCCATGAGAAGACTGCGAACGTTCCGAAATTGATCACGAAGGCCTGGGTGAGGCTGCCCTTCGCAATCACGAGACCCGCAATGGCCGGGCCGACGAAACGGGCCGTGTTGAAGACGATGGAATTGACCGCAACGGCACTGATCAGGTTCTCGCGTTCGACCAGGCTGGGCAGCAGCGCCATGCGGAACGGCTGGTTGAAGGCCGTGATGATGCCCCCGACCAGGGCCAGCACAAGAATCAGCCATGGGGCGAGCAGTCCAAGCGCGCTGAGAATGGCGAGCAGTCCCGCATGGACCATGAGCAGAAGTTGGCTGATCCTTGTGACCTTGAGCCGGTCAGAGCGGTCGGCCAGGGCCCCAGCCAGCGGTGTGACCAGGACCATGGGAAACAGGTCGGCGAACGCAACTGCGCCGAGCCAAGCTCCAGAACCCGTCAGCTCCCAGACCAGCCAGCCGAGCGCGACCCGCTGGACCCAGGTACCGACGAGCGAAAAGACATTGCCGATGGTGAAGTTGCGATAGTTGGCTTCGGACAACGCCGCACGGACGCCATGCCATCCATTTCGCATCACTATACTCACCACATTGGGTAAACGGCGGGGGCCAACGAAACGCGTCGCCTCTCACGGATACTGAAATGGACCATGGATGGTCCATAGATGGAGAGACGGCCCAGGCGAGGCCGCGAACCGCGAGATATCTCGCCTGGACCGGATCTTAAACCAGCCACTCCGCGCCGGAGTGTTTCAGGATTCCTCCTCCACGAAGGCTTCCTCGCGGGTCTTGCGGATGGCCGGCACCAAGAGCAGGACGAACAGGGCCGCCGACGCGATCAGGAGGGCAAGGCTGATCGGCCGCTCGATGAACACGCTTGGACTCCCCTGGGAGATCAGCATGGCTCGCCGCAGGTTCGTTTCCAACAGAGGCCCAAGGACGAAACCGAGCAGGAGCGGACCCGGCTCGCATTTGGCCTTCCGGAAAAGATAGCCAAGGAAGCCAAACCCTACCGCGAGCGCGACATCGAATGCCCGGTTGCTGACGCTGTAGACACCGACGCAGCAGAACAGAAGGATGGCCGGGTAGAGAAGGCGGTACGGAATTGTCAGGAGCTTGACCCACAGGCCGATCATCGGGAGATTGATGACCAGGAGCATGAGGTTTCCGATCCACATGCTGGCGATGAGCCCCCAGAACAGATCCGGTTGGTTCTGCATGACGGACGGACCAGGAGTGATGCCATGGATGGTCATGGCCCCGAGCAGCATGGCCATCACGGCGTTCGAAGGAATCCCGAGCGTCAGCAACGGAATGAACGAGGATTGGGCTCCGGCATTGTTGGCCGCCTCTGGACCCGCCACACCTTGGATCGCGCCCCGTCCGAACTCCTGCGGCGTGCGGGAAACCTTCTTCTCGAGAGTGTAGGCGCTGAAAGCGCTGAGGGTTGCGCCACCGCCGGGAAGGATTCCGAGGAACGTTCCAAGACCTGTTCCACGAAGGACCGCAGGCCATGCCTTCCGGAAATCATCCCGGGTCGGCCACAGGCGCGTGATCTTGGTCGCAATCAGGCCCCGCGACTCCGGGCTTTCGAGGTTGACGATGATTTCGGCGATGCCGAAGAGGCCGACGGCAATGACGACGAACTCGATCCCGTCGAAAAGCTCCACGGCTCCGAAAGTCAGGCGCTCGGACCCGCTGTTCACGTCCGTGCCGACCCAACCGAGGAGAAGGCCGATCAGGATCATGCCGATCGCCTTGATCACGGAACCGCTGGCGAGGATCGTTGCGCACAGCAAGCCGAAGACCGTGAGCGAGAAATATTCGGCCGGGCCGAAGTCGAGTGCGAAGCTCGCCAAAGTTGGGCCGGCAACCGCCAGTCCGATGGTGGACACGGTCCCCGCGAAGAACGACCCCAACGCCGCGATGGCAAGAGCCGCGCCCGCACGGCCCTGCTTGGCCATCTGGTAGCCGTCCAGCGCCGTGACCACCGATGAGGCTTCACCCGGCAGGTTCACCAGGATGGCCGTGGTCGATCCTCCGTACTGCGCGCCGTAGAAGATACCTGCGAGCATGATCAGTGCCGCCAGCGGCGGCAGGAAGAACGTGATCGGCAGGAGGATCGCCAAGGTCGCGGTCGGGCCGATTCCCGGGAGCACGCCGATGAGCGTACCCAGCAGGGCGCCAATGAGACAGAACAGGAGATTGGTCGGGGTGACAGCCGTACTGAACCCGAGAATGAGCGAGTCGAACAATTCCATCAGAACGGCCCCAACTGCATCTGGACGCCCAGTCCAACAATGAAAACGAGGATGCCGAAGACCGTCAGCACCACGATGGAGGCGGCGATCTCACGAAGCCGCGTTTCGGGATCGGCCAGGCTGCCGACGCCGATGAGCCATGCGGTCGCGATGACGAAGCCCAGGGACCCCGCCGCGTAGGCAAAACCAGCAACCGCAACCAGGATGATCAGGAGCGGGCGCAGGCGAAAGACGCCGATAGGTTCGCTGGAGCGCGTGAGACCCATGACGGTCACCGCGAGGCCGATCAGCAGGATCAGGCCTGAGACGATCAGCGGAAGGTAACCCGGTCCCATCATGGCGGCATTGCCCATCCTCAGGTCGCGCCCGGCCCAAAGGCCGAGCGCTCCGATGAAGATGAAAATCAAGCCTGCAAGAAGATCAGGTTGGTTACCCTTCCGCCCGAGTTCCGAGCGGTTGGCCATTACTGCACCCAGGGTGTCTTGTTCCAGATGTCCTGGAACGATTGCAGACGCTTCGGCATCTGTTGCTCCCATTCCTCGCCTGACAGGTAAGCGAGAGGCAGAGCGAGCTTCTTGGCCTGCTCCTTGAACTCAGGATTGTCGACGACCTTCTTTACCGCCTCCGAGAACTTCTTGCGGATGTCAGCCGGGACATCGCGGTGCGCGGCCAGCCCCCGCTCGGAGCTCATGAACACCTCAAAACCCTGCTCCTGGGCGGTCGGCACATCGGGCGCCTCAGGAGAACGCCTGTCGCCGAAGGTGGCCAGCGGGCGGACGCTGCTGGTGTCACCGCTTGCGAATTCGCTGACGTTCAGGCCACCCGTCGTGATGTGGCCGCCGAGAAGAGCGGTCCGCGTTTCACCTGCGCCGGGAAACGGAACGTGGGTCAGTTGTACGCCGGCTGCCTGCTCCAGCAGGATCATCGCGAGGTGGTCATCGGTTCCGACGCCGGAGCTGCCGATCGACACGGACCCCGGTTTCGCCTTGGCAAGTTCAACGAGGTCCTTGAGCGATTTGATCGGAGAGTCGGCTTTCACGACGAAAGCCGTCGGATCGTCGACGATGCGGGCAACGGCCTGGATGCTCTTAGGATCGTACCGTAGCTTGCGCTGCACCTGCATGGACAGGTATCCGGGCGTGTTAATGAACGAGAATGTGTATCCGTCCGGCTTGGCCTGCGAAAGGTAGGTGTAGGCGATCTCGCCCGAAGCGCCGGGCTTGTTGACGATCACGGTCTTTGCACCGAGTTCCTTCTCCAGGAAAGGCTGCATCGCGCGGGCCATGACGTCCGTGCTTCCACCCGGGGCGAACGCCACGACGATTTCGATGGGGCGATCGTTCGGCCACTCGGCATGAGCGGCACCGGCGGTGGCGCTCACGGCGAGCGCGCCGATGCAAAGTGTTTTCAGAGCCTTCAGCACATTTTCCTCCGTATGATCATTGTTGATCGGGTTTATTCGCCTCAGGCGCGAGCGGACGCGCGCGGCCTGCGGGTCGAATTCTGAAGCTCGGTCGTTCCGCCGAGTTGTCGTGTGAGTTCGTTAGCAATGGATCTCAGCGGCTCCAGATGGCGGGCGATAGCCTCATCGTCGAACCGGCTCTTAGGGCCCGTCACGGCGAGAACCCCCACAGTCTGCTGACCGAACTTGAAAACGGGATAGGCAACGCTGCCGACCTGCGGATCGCGCTCACCGCATGTCGCATAATAAAATTCGCGCCGAATTTGATCATAGAGCTCCCCGGGCTCGCCGCCGAAGGCGAGGAGCACGCGTCCCGGTGCGCCGCGGTCGAGCGGAAGCAGATCCCCTGTCCGGGCGTGATGGCCGATGGATTGTGGGGAATCCACGCGGAACAGGCAGAGGCGCATGTCCCCCTCACGAACGTAGAAGGCCGCGCTTTCGCTCGTCTCATGAGCCAAGCGACGGAGCGCCGGCTGTACGTAATCCTCAATTCGGAACCCCGCCTGGTAGAGTGCCCCCAGGCGGGCAAGCTTCGGACCCAAGCGCCAGCTCGCATCGTCGTTGCGAACCAGATAGCCGGTCCGAGCGAGCGACTTCGTAAAGCGCAAGACAGTCGGCTTCGAAAGACCGACCCGCCTGGCCAATTCGGCCAGGGTCAGGGAGCGGTCGTCGGCGGTGAAGGCGTCGAGCACCGACAGGGCCCGCTCGACAGCGATGACCCCACCCTCCTCCCGGGCTTCCATATCCAGGGCTTCTCTGGCCATGCGCGTTCCATTCTGCGTAACGCTATTTCTTACTATGAAATAGCCCAGAAATGTGCTTCTGTCAAAACGGCCTTTCACGCAAGAAGATTGCGTGCGCGGGTCACCAATTGTTCATTGCCTTTGCAGGACCTGTTGGCTGCATTGCAGGCAGCCTGGGAGGCAGGCCTGGAGACGGAGAAGCAAGTGCTGGGAAATCAGCCTCAGGAAGCCGCATCGGATGCGGCGCAACCGGCCCAAGAGCGGGCTGTCCTCGTTACAGGTTCCGCCCTCGCGGACGAGGCCGTTGCCGTTCTGAAAGCGCACAACCTCAAGACCTATTACTGCAAACCCTACGCCTCACCGGAGGACATTGCGAAGCTTGCGGCAGACCTTCAGATCGAGGGCTTGATCGTTCGGCAGGGCCAAGTCAACGAGGCCGTCATCGGAGCCTCTCCGAATCTTAAGGTGATCGCCAAGCACGGCACCGGAGTCGACAACATCGATCTCGAAGCCGCCGCCCAACGCGGCATCCCGGTTCTTCGGGCCCTCGGCGCGAATGCCCGTTCGGTGGCGGAGCACACCATTGCATTGATGATCGCCCTGATGAAGGACATCGTGCCGTTGGACCGGGCGGTCAAAGGCGGGGGCTGGCCCAAGGCAGGCTACATCGGTCGCGATCTTAGAGGTGCGAGGGTGGGCCTCGTGGGCTTCGGCGCCATCGGGCAGGAAGTCGCGACCCTGTCGCGCGCGCTTGGAATGTCCGTGACGGTCTTCGACCCGTACACGCCCGAACTGCCGCAAGAGGTCAGACGCGAGCGCGATCTCGATGCGCTCTTGGAGACGTCGGACATCGTCAGCCTGCATTGTCCCCTGACAATGGAGACGCGCCATCTCATCAACGCCGAACGCCTTGCTCGCATGAAGCCGACCGCCTTCATCGTGAACACGGCACGTGGAGGCATCATCGACGAGGCCGCGCTGGTCGAGGCGTTGCGAAGCGGCACCATCGCGGGCGCAGGGCTCGACAGTTTTGCGACAGAGCCGCCCCCTAAGGACAGCCCACTCTGGTCACTGCCAAACATCATCGTGACCCCGCACACGGGCGGAGCCGCGAAAGGCGCCATGCGGGCCATGGCGGAGACGGCCGCGCGCCACATCATCAGCGTGCTCGATGGCGATGGGGCTGACCTGAAGAGCGTCGCCAACCCGACATTCCAGTCCGCGGCGCCCGCCGCGCGCTGACCAACCAGACATGACGCACTCGGGCCCTTCTGTCCCCGCGTCGCGTTCAGAACCACACATAAAAGGGAGCATTGAGAATGACTATCGGATTCAGGGTCCTGCCTCGCCAACGGAAAGTCGATTCGCACGTCGTCCAACAGTTTCGCGAGTTGCCTGTCGCCAATGTAAGTGACGTCATGTCCCGCCTGACGGCTGCCGGCACGCGGTTGCGCCCGCTTCATGCGGGTGGTGTTCTTGCCGGCCCGGCCCTGACCGTGAAGACCCGCCCGGGCGACAACCTGATGGTGCACAAGGCCCTTCAGATCGCAGAGCCGGGTGATGTCATCGTCGTCGACGCCGGAGGGGACCTGACCAACGCGATCATCGGCGAGCTCATGCTCGCCCACGCCGAGAAAATCGGCCTGGCGGGAATCGTGATCAATGGAGCGGTGCGCGATTACGGTGCGATCCGTATCAGCAAGTTTCCTGTTTTCGCAGCCGGCGTGACGCACCGCGGTCCCTACAAGGACGGCCCGGGCGAGATCAACGTGCCCATCGCCATCGATGGCATGGTTGTCGAGCCCGGCGACCTGATCATAGGGGATGACGATGGCCTTCTCTGTGTTCCCTTCGGCGACACCGCCACGATCTACGCCGACGCGAAGGCGAAGCAGGACGCCGAGGCGAAGATCATGGCCGCGACCCAGGCCGGCAATGTTTCAAAGCCGTGGGTCGATGAGACTTTGAAACGACTGGGCTGCGAAGGAATCTAGCGCATCGTGCGAAAAGGTGGACCCGCTTTTTCGCCCCCACCGATGCGCTGTTTATAAAAGAGAGCATCGGATTGGATCCCAAAAGCGGGTCCACTTTTGGGTCCGATGCTCCAGAGCATCGTGCGGAAAAGTGGACCGGTTTTCCGCACGAACGATGCTCTCATCCAGAGAGAAAGCATCGGATGGATCCCAAAAGTGCAAGTCCACTTTTGGGTCCGATGCTTTAGCGACCGGATGTGAAACGGCCGGCTGAAGCAGCCGGCTGTTTTTGCGCATATAGGTCCAGCTCTCCCAGACGCACTGATTGTGACGCTCGGTCCTTTCGGCCGCTACATGGAAGAGGCGGCTACGGGTCATTCTCTGCCGATCCCCTGCCCTTCACGAACGGCCGTTCTTGCTGAGTCAGCCGTCCTCAGCCGAACCTCTCATGCAAGCCACTAAATGACCTTCCCGGTCACATGCTTCCTGACATCGGGCTCCTGTCCGTCAACCCTCATCAGGCATCGGTCCCAATCAGGTGTGCCTCCGAAGCGCTCGACGAGCGTATCGATCAGGACCCTGACCTTGCCCGGGACATGCGAGCCTGGCGGCCGTACGACATAGATGCCGTACTCCGGCGTCGGGTAACCCGGCAGCAGGGGTTCAAGGGCGCCGCTCGCGATGGCGTCCGAGACCAGAAACGACGGCGCATCGGCGATGCCGAGGCCCGCGATGGCCCATTGCAGGATGGCCTCACCGCTATCCGACCTCAATCGCCCTTCGGGACGGACCGAGATCCAGCGTTTGCCCTGCTGAAACTGCCATTCCGGCACGACGCGACCCGTGTAGATGAGACATTGATGCGCGGCGAGGTCCTGCGGGGTTCTCGGTCGTCCGTGTCGGGCCAGGTAATCGGGGCTTGCGACCAGGACCGCACGAACGGGCCCGATCCGGCGCGCCACGAGGCTGGAATCCTGGAGAGCGCCGATGCGGATCGCGGCGTCGAACCGTTCCCCCAGCAGATCCACCACCCGGTCGCTGTACGATACGTCCAGTTCGAGCGCGGGGTGGACTTGCATCGAAAAAGTGGAGAGCCTCTGATGAAGCAGGAGGATCTCCATGCCGAAGAGCCGTTTTACGAGAGAGTTTCAGGATGAGGCTATCCGCCTCGCTTTAACGAGTGGGCGCTC
>Ga0182742_1001468_pt1 | contig 30001 bp, 32 predicted proteins | sample eDN5th37CBELigMG_FD_128880 | JGI IMG/M metagenome (GOLD analysis project Ga0182742, IMG submission 128880) | Enriched Miracle-Growth compost microbial communities from Emeryville, California, USA - eDNA 5th pass 37_C BE-Lig MG (version 2)... ... | reverse complement strand
GAAGCAATATGAGAAAAATTAGTCAGTAATTTTGTAGTAAAAAGCTGATAAATGGAAAATGGAATAATTTCATCAAACAAAAAGTGAAAATGCCATTTTCTTGCGCGTTTTTCAATTACAAGCTTATCAATCTTTGCATTGCGAAAATGGCCGACATACTGATCATCTGTTAACTCCAATTGCTGCAGAAGCAATTGGAATCTATCTATTCGATTGTTTATATCACTCATTATCCCTCTCCTTTCTTTTGTCTTTTTTGCATACTGCTATAAAAAATAAGCAACTATCATTATACCATATCGGATATCACCTTTAAGCTGCTTCCCGCTTGTAGACTTGATAGCACAACTTTATACTTTAACATAAGCTTTTTTGTTAATCTACTTTAAAACATAGTTTAGCCGATTATGCCGATGATTGGTCATCTCTTTAAGCATAATCGGCCAAAAAGACGGCCCCAACAATGGAGCCGTCTTAGATTACCGCTTATTTTCCCAGTAAATTATTGATTGTTTTCACTAATTCATTTTCATGCACTTCCAGCATTTCGCCAGTAGCTCTTACTTTCACTTCCACGATGCCCTCAGAAGCTTTTTTCCCGACTGTTATGCGAATTGGCAAACCAATTAAATCAGAATCAGCAAATTTAACGCCAGGACGCTCTGTACGATCATCTACCAATACATCCAAACGATTTGCTTTTAAAACGCTGTATAGCTTATCCGCTAATTCTGTTTGTGCTTGGTCTTTTGTATTAACAGGAATAACATGCACATCAAATGGTGCAATATCATGTGGCCATACAATTCCTTTTTCATCATGGAACTGTTCCACAATTGCAGCCATTGTTCGTGATACACCAATGCCGTAGCAGCCCATAATGATTGGCTGTGTGCGGCCGTTTTCGTCCAAATAAGTAGCTCCCATCGCTTCACTATAGCGAGTTCCTAATTTAAATACATGACCTACTTCAATTCCTTTTGCAAACGCAATTGTCCCTTTTCCATCTGGAGACATGTCGCCTTCTTGGATAAAGCGAAGATCTGCATATTGAGATACTTGGAAATCACGCTCTGGATTTACATTGATATAATGATAGTCTTCTTCATTTGCACCGCAAATGCCATTAACGATTGATTTTACTCCATTATCTGCAATCACTTCGATATCTTCTTTTACATCAATTGGTCCAAGCGAACCGACGCTGCAGCCTAACACACTTGCAGTCTCCCCAGCTTCTGCCAGTTCAACAACATCTGCTTCCAATAAATTCTTCACTTTAATGTCGTTTACTTCATGATCGCCGCGCACTAATACCAGTACATATTTTTCATCCACTTTAAACAGCAAGGACTTGATGCATTGATCTGCCGCAGCATTTAAGAAGCTTGATACTTGCTCAATCGTTTTTTGATTTTCTGTTTTTACTTTTTCTAGCGCTAAAAGCGGCTTGTCCTCTTTTTCATATGCAACAACAACAGGTGCCATTTCGATATTTGCCGCATAGTTGGATTCTGTTGAATACGCGATCGTATCTTCCCCAACATCCGACAATACCATAAACTCATGAGTATCTTTTCCGCCCATTGCGCCACTATCGGCAATGACAGCACGATAGTTTAAATCGCAGCGTGCAAACACATTGCAGTAGGCTTGGAATAAAGCATCATATACTTCATCTAAGCTTTCATGCGTGGAGTGAAAAGAATAAGCATCTTTCATAATAAATTCTCGACCGCGTAAAATTCCAAATCTTGGTCTTTTTTCATCGCGGAATTTTGTCTGGATTTGATATAAAGCAAGAGGCAAGCGTTTATATGATTTCACTTCGTCACGAACAAGGCTTGTAATCACTTCTTCATGCGTAGCGCCTAAAGCAAATTCACGATTATTGCGGTCATTTAAACGCATTAATTCTGGCCCATACGTATACCATCTGCCGGATTCTTGCCAAAGCTCAGCTTGCTGCATAGCAGGCATCAATAATTCAACAGCACCTGCTGCATCCATTTCTTCTCTGATAATTTGTTCAATTTTTTTTAGCACTTTATTTGCTAACGGCAAATAAGAATAAATTCCACTTGCATTTTGGCGAATATATCCAGCACGCAAAAGCAGCTGATGACTGGAAATCTCTGCGTCTGCTGGAACTTCCCTTAATGTTGGAATAAGCATTTTACTTTGTTTCATCTTTATGACACCTCTATAATAATTGGTTGGTTTACTATTTCATATTGTTAATTAAAAAAATACGAACATGAGGGATGTTCTCCCTCATGCGAAAAAAATCATTATCTTAGAAAAAATCGCTGAATATCATTCCATGTTACCACAATCATCAATAGCATAAGCAGGGCAAATCCGATAAAATGAACCATGCTTTCTTTATGCCGGTCAATCGGTTTGCCGCGGACTGCTTCAATTGCAAAAAACAACAATCTGCCGCCGTCAAGAGCTGGAAATGGCAATAAGTTCATAATCCCAAGATTGATGCTTAAAATCCCTGCCCATTTCATTAAGTAGTAGATGCCAGATTGAGCTACAGTATCCGTTGATTTATATATCCCAACAGGCCCGCTTAATGCATCAATGGAAAATTGGCCTGTAACTAGCTTGCCAACAGCTCCAAGAATTTCTTTTGTCCATGTATATGTTTCTACTGCTCCATACTGGACCGCTTTAAGAGGAGATTTTTCCATGGGGCTGTAGACACCAATTAGCCCGATTGTTTTTCCATCCTCTGTTTCCGTTGCTTTTGGTGTAACATCAATGGTCATTTCTTTTCCATTGCGAAGCAGGTTTAATTCTAAATCTTCTCCAGGACTTTTTTGAATAATCGATACAACCTCTTGCCAGCTTGTCACAGAATCTCCATCAATACTGACAACTGTATCGCCTTCCTTTAAGCCTGCCTGAATTGCTTCTCCGTCCTCTATTAATTTGCCAAGCTTCGGCTGGTCGGATGGAATTCCTTGAAGAAGAGCGATTAGCACAAACACTACAAATGCCAAAACAAAGTTCATCATCGGTCCTGCTACAATTGCCATTGTACGTTGTCCCAATGTTTTGCTAGCAAACTGGCGATCATATGGCGCAATTTGAGACGCAACGCCATTTTCCACTATAATGGCATCTTTTTGAATAGGAAAAATGAGCAGTTTTTCATCGATATCATCTTCTGCATATCCTTTAATGAACAGCTCATGCTCTAAATCCGCTGCTTCAACATTTATAATGCGTGCATTAGGATATTTTTCTTTGTTATTGATAATAATTTTTGTGACTTCTTCATTTTTATCAAGAATAAGACCGATGCGGTGACCTGCTTTAATGGCAACCATCTCTGGATCTTCGCCAGCCATGCGGACATATCCTCCTAAAGGAAGCAGTCTAATCGTATACGTTGTTTCTCCACGTTTTTGCGAAAATATTTTCGGTCCAAAGCCAATGGCAAATTCCCGGCATAAAATCCCTGCTCTTTTCGCAAAGATAAAGTGGCCCAATTCATGAAAAAAAACTAAGGCACCAAAGATAATAATAAACGCTACTACTGTATTCAAAATATAACCACCTTTTTATCGAAGTGTGCTTACTTTTTTCCGTGTTTCCAAATCAACCTCTTGTATAACAGCAAGACTTGGGTTTGCTATATTTTGATGATTATTGATAGCTTGTTCAATCAGTTCTTCTATTTGCAGAAAACTAATTTCTCCTGCCAAAAATTTAGCGACAGCTATTTCATTTGCTGCATTTAATACTGTCGGCAATGTTCCACCTGCTCTGCCCGCTTCATATGCATAGCGAAGACAGCGAAATCTATCGAAATCCATCTCCTGGAAGTGAAGCTTTCCTATACTCGCAAGATCCAGTCGATTCGCTCCCTGTAAAGGAATACGATCTGGATAAGTTAACGCATATTGAATGGGGACTCTCATATCAGGGGATCCTAACTGCGCCATCACACTGCTGTCATGAAACTCGACCATAGAATGGATGATGCTTTCTTTATGAAGCAATACATCAATTTTATCGTATGGCAGGGAAAATAGCCAATGCGCTTCTATTACTTCCAGCCCCTTATTCATCATTGTCGCAGAATCAATTGTAATTTTTGCTCCCATTGACCAGTTAGGATGATTCAGAGCATCCTCTCTTGTAACATGCTTTAAATCCGCTCTTGCCAGTTCTCGGAAACTTCCCCCTGAGGCAGTGACAATCAAACGCTCAATATTTTTTTCCTGTTCTCCTTGCAAGCATTGAAAAATGGCTGAATGTTCACTATCGACAGGAAGAACTGCCACATTGTTTCTTTTTGCTGCTTCCATTACTAGGTGGCCTGCTGTCACCAATGTTTCCTTATTTGCTATCGCAATCGTTTTGTTCGCTTCTATCGCCTGCAAGGTCGGCTGCAGCCCAACACTGCCTAATACAGCATTCACAAGGATATCTGCTTTAGGATAAACAGCTGCTTCTACTAGTCCTTCTTGTCCATAAGAAAATTGAACAGCAGGAAATTCCTGCTTTAATTGATCGCAATCTTGTTTATCGGCAACTGCAACAAAATAAGGCTGAAATTCTGAAATGATTTTTTTAGTTAATTCTATATTTTTTCCTGAGGAAAATGCAACTAGCTGAAAGCTTTCTGGATTATGTTTAATCACATCCAGCGTTTGTGTTCCAATGGATCCAGTTGCTCCTAACAAACTGATATACTTCACTATCTCACACTCTCTCCTACTTGTGCTCCCTCTACATGCTGACTTCGAGGAACAAACTAAATAACATTAAAAGCCGACAAGATAAAATAAAGCAATGGCCATACAAATAATAAACTATCAAATCGATCTAATATGCCACCATGCCCTGGCAGCAAATTTCCTGAATCCTTTACATTAAAATGTCTTTTTAACGCAGATTCTGCCAAATCGCCAATTTGTCCAAAGGCCGACAAAATAATCGTGATAAACACCATGATATACCATTCTATGTCACCAAACACGCTAAATAGAACTGAAACAACACACGCACAAACAATTCCGCCGATTGCTCCTTCTACTGTTTTATTTGGACTAATTTCTGGCCACAGCTTCCTTTTTCCCATCGCTCTTCCAATAAAATAAGCGCCAGAATCTGTTGCCCAAATAATAAATAGCGAATAAATGAGCATCCACAAACCTGCTGACTCGCGGATTTCTATAAAAAAGAGAAAACCAACGCCCATATAAATAACAGATAAGATGGAGAAGGATAAATCTTCAATGGTAAATTTATTTTTTGATGCAACCATATACGTTAGATAGAAAAGAACAGCAAACAAGCCAATTTCTATCTTGGATAAGGCGATTGCATCAAAAAAGCCTTCATATTTCTCTGGCAAAATCCATAGCCAGATAACTAGTAAAGAGATAATTCCTGGCAATGAAAATAAACGGATTTGGCGCATTCTTAATAATTCAAACAATCCAATTGCAGACAGCAAGAATGTAAATAATACTAGAGGCCATCCTCCTATACAAACAAATGGTATAAATACGGCCATCGCAATTACTGCTGTTATGATTCTTTGTTTCATTTATTTACTCACAACTCCTATTAGACTCCTCCAAAACGCCTTTGCCTGTTTTGGAATACCTCAATTGCCTCGACTAAATGCTCTTCGCTAAAGTCTGGCCAAAACACTTCCGTAAACCATAATTCTGTATACGCCAGCTGCCATAACATAAAATTGCTGATTCTTAATTCCCCGCTCGTTCTAATCAGCAGATCTGGATCGGCTAATCCTTCTGTCATTAAATACGAAGAAAAAAGCTCATCTGTTATATCATGTGCATCTACTTGATTATTTTTACAATCCTGCACTAAATTTTTTACGGCCTGCAGAATTTCCGATCTACTGCCATAATTCAACGCAAAATTTAAGATTAAACCCGTATTGTCCTTAGTTTTTTCCTTTGCATCCTCCAATGCCCTTAATGTATGGGCAGGCAATTGCTCTGTATAGCCGATCGATGTAACTTTTACATTTTTCTCTATTAATTCAGGCAAAAATGTACTAAGAAATTGTTCAGGCAAGGACATAATATACTCTACTTCTTTTTTCGGCCTCTTCCAGTTTTCGGTGGAAAATGCATACAAAGTTAATGCTTTGATTCCTAATTCATCCGCCATTTTTGTGATTCTTTTAACAGTTTTCATGCCTTCATGATGTCCTGCAATTCTTGGAAGATTTCGCTTTTTCGCCCAACGGCCATTACCATCCATTATAATTGCAATATGTTCTGGAATACTTTGTTGCTTTAGGGCATTAATCCGCTCTTTCAGATCAGCTGAAACAGCCCTCTTCTTCCAAAACGTTAGCTTGTTAAACATACAAATAGCTCCTCCAAAATAAATCCTCTCATATCCTTCTATTAATGAACCAAATTTTCAAGCTGCTTTTTATGTACCAGATTCAATAGAAGTTTCCCCTTATATCTTAAAGGATGGGTATAGTATAAGCAACTATCAGTTTGATAGGATAGCTGCTTATAGTTAAAAAACCCCCTAAAATTAGAGGGTTCAATCTATTTGCAAATGCTTACTTTCTTGTTGTATAAAAAGTTGGGAATAATAAACTGCCACATTGCACTTCTATTCTTATAAACAAAAAAGTTTGCATTCCACCTGCTAGAAAGTTCTAATTAAAAAGTTCTTACACTTCTAAAATTTCTTTTTCTTTTTCTTTTGTCAACGCATCTACTTTTGCGATAAACTCATCTGTTAATTTTTGAATATCTTCACCATATCCACGAAGTGCATCTTCTGTAATATCGCCATTTTTTTCTAATTTTTTCAAATCATCATTTCCATCGCGGCGAATATTGCGGATCGCTATTTTTGCTTCTTCCGCTTCTTTTTTTACATTTTTCACCAATTCTTTACGACGCTCTTCTGTCAGCATTGGAATTGATAAACGGATCACACTTCCATCATTGGACGGATTTAATCCAATGTCCGATTTTAAAATTGCTTTTTCGATTTCGCCAAGAATGGTTTTATCATATGGCTGAATCACTAAAAGTCTTGCTTCTGGCACGCTGATTCCCGCTAATTGATTAACAGGTGTTGGAGCTCCATAATAATCTACTGTGATTCGATCTAAAAGAGCAGCATTTGCTCTTCCTGCACGAATGCTTGCTAATTCACGCGAATAGCTTTGAATCGCTTTATTCATTTTTTCTTTTGTCTGGTCCATAACTTGTTTCGGCATTATTTTTTCCCCCTCACTAGCGTTCCAATTGTTTCGCCCATAACCGCTCTTTTAATATTGCCATCTTCCATGATAGAAAAAACAATTAATGGAATATCATTATCCATGCATAGGGAAGATGCAGTCGAATCCATTACTGCTAATCCATCTTTAATCACATCAAAATAAGTTAATTCATCAAATTTAGTCGCATTTTTATCTACGCGAGGATCAGCTGAATATACTCCATCGACATTGTTTTTCGCCATTAAGATTACTTCTGCTTCAATTTCAGCAGCACGCAAAGCAGCCGTTGTATCTGTTGAAAAATATGGATTTCCAGTTCCCGCAGCAAAAATAACCACACGTTTTTTCTCTAAATGACGAATAGCTCGTCTTCTGATATACGGTTCTGCAACCTGTCTCATTTCGATTGATGTTTGCACACGTGTTTCAATGCCTAACTGCTCCAAACTATCTTGAAGAGCCAACGAATTCATTACAGTTGCAAGCATGCCCATATAGTCAGCGTTTGCACGATCCATTCCCATTTCTTCACCGATTTTGCCGCGCCAAATATTTCCTCCGCCGACTACCACAGCCGCCTCTACACCTAGCTCTGCCACTTCTTTCACTTGTTCAGCCACATTTTTAATTACGGCAGGATTTATGCCGAATCCTGCTTCTCCAGCAAGTGCTTCACCGCTTAATTTAAGAACAACACGTTTATATTTTGGATTACTCATGAAAACCTCCGCTTAAGTTAAAATATCTTGAAAAATAGGGAACACCATGGTGTTCCCTATAAAAGCTTTTTTCATTCACTTATTTTTTGTTTACTTGATTCATAACTTCTTCTGCAAAGTTATCTTCGCGTTTTTCAATTCCTTCTCCTACTTCATAACGAACGAATTCACGGATTGTAGCACCTTTTGATTCTACAAATTGGCGAACTTTTTGATCAGGATTTTTCACGAAAGTTTGGTCAAGTACACAAACATCTTCAAAATACTTGCCTAAACGGCCTTCTACCATTTTAGCAACGATTTTTTCTGGTTTGCCTTCATTTAAAGCTTGTTGTGTTAATACTTCTTTTTCATGCTCTACTTCTTCTTGAGAAACTTGGTCGCGAGAAACATATTTAGGGTTTAACGCAGCGATGTGCATTGCAACATCTTTTGCAGCACTTTCATCAGTTGTTCCTTCAAGAACTGTTAACACGCCAATGCGTCCGCCCATATGAAGATATGCACCAAATGCATCGTTATCTGTTTTTGTTTTGATTTCAAAACGGCGTAAAGATAATTTTTCTCCGATTTTAGCAATAGCTGCATTGATATGCGCTTCTACTGTTGTTCCTTCTGCAATGTTTTGAGCAGTTGCTTCTTCAACAGATGCAGGTTTGTTTTGCAATAAATGATCAGCCAATTCTTTAACCAATACTTGGAAACCTTCATTTTTTGCAACAAAATCTGTTTCAGAGTTTACTTCAAGGATAACAGCATCATTTCCGTTTACAGAAATAAAAGTTGTTCCTTCAGCAGCGATACGGTCAGATTTTTTTGCAGCACTTGCAATTCCTTTTTCACGCAAGAAATCAATTGCTTTTTCCATATCACCATTTGTTTCAGTTAGTGCTTTTTTGCAGTCCATCATTCCAGCACCAGTTTTTTCACGTAGTTCTTTAACCATTTGAGCTGTTACAGCCATAGTAGTTATCCTCCTTGTATGAATATGTATTATTTTTTTAACCAATAATAGGCTTTTTTAAGCAGTTTTCTTTAAAAAAAGGTGATAAGAGGGATGCCCTTTATCACCTTTTATCTTTTTGCAGCATGCAAAATCCGTTTAAAAATTAAGCAGTAGTTACTTCTTCGCCTTGTTTAGCTTCTAAAATAGCATCTGCCATTTTTGCAGTTAATAATTTAACAGCACGGATTGCATCATCATTTGCAGGAATAACAACATCAATTTCATCCGGATCACAGTTCGTATCAACGATACCTACGATTGGAATGTTTAATTTATGTGCTTCAGCAACAGCAATGCGCTCTTTGCGTGGGTCTACAATAAACAAGCAGTCTGGAATCTTTTTCATATCTTTGATTCCGCCTAAGAATTTTTCTAAACGCTCTAATTCTTTTTTCAATTGAACTACTTCTTTTTTAGGAAGAACTTCGAAAGTTCCATCTTCAGACATTCTTTCGATATCTTTTAAACGTGCAATACGTTTTTGGATTGTTTCAAAGTTTGTTAAAGTTCCGCCTAACCAGCGTTGGTTTACAAAGTATTGACCAGAACGGATAGCTTCTTCTTTAACTGAATCTTGAGCTTGTTTTTTTGTTCCTACGAAAAGAATAGTTCCGCCGTTACCAGCAAGTTCTTTTACATAGTTGTAAGCTTCTTCAACCTTTTTCACTGTTTTTTGAAGGTCGATGATGTAGATGCCGTTACGCTCTGTAAAAATGAACTTTTTCATTTTTGGGTTCCAACGGCGAGTTTGGTGACCGAAATGTACACCAGCTTCTAATAATTGTTTCATTGAAATAACTGACATGATTTTTCCTCCTAATGGTTTTGATTTCCTCCGCCTTTTTCATTTTTAATCAAAACTGTACAGCAGTACAGCACCAATGATTAAATCCAAAAGCGTGTGTATTAACACCATTTGTTAATATAGCATATGTAAGTAAGACAATCAAGATATTCCCGTTATTTTTGTCCAAATTTCAGCAATAATTCTATTTCTGTTTTGCCTTTATTTAATATTTTGGCAATTTCCTCTAGTTTTTTTCCTTGTTTTTGCAATTCGACAGCTTGATCCAACAATGTTTTTTCTTTTTCCTCTTTTGCTTCAGCCGCCTCCACTACATCTAGCAAATTTTCTGTGATTTTTTCCTCAGGCTGTTGTTTAGTTTTAGCTGTACTTTGATAAGCTCTTACCATCTGCTTATTCAGCAACGCTTTTGGAATATTGCCCCTGTTTTTTTCAGAAGGCATCTGATAGGAAATGCCTTTCTGTTTCTCTATCTGGTTTGCTTTGGCTTGCTGCTCTTCTATCTTTTGAAACTTTGCAATAAATTGATCATTTTCTTCTTTCACTTCTGCGATAAAAGCTGAAATGACTTCTTCCATCTGTTCCGTCACTTGCCTTTGCTGCTTTTCTATATGAACAAAACGATTTTGCCGAATATATAAAAGAACTATAAAGAAAAAAGCCAGCATATTTAACGTAATACTTAAAATCAATAAAAAAGTAATCAAAATAATCCCTCTCGCATTTCCCACTTTTTCGGAACCATTATTTCTGTATGGCTGCTCCATTCCTAAAAAAAGCGTTTCTTCATTTTTAGCATATCAGCTGCTATAAGCCTATATTACCTTTTCTAACGATTGTCTTAATCGATAAATGGCTTTTGAATGGATTTGTGAAATTCTGGATGTCGATAAATTCATGACTTGTCCGATTTCTGTCAGCGTCAACTCTTCCTTATAAAATAAACTGATGACCAATTGTTCTTTTTCATTTAATTGCTCAATCATCTCCGCCATTTCTTTAATTAACTCATCTTTGACAATTTTTTCTTCAGGAATTGCTGTTTTATCATCGCGAATAGCATATGTCGGTCCTTCTTTTTCATCCTGATCATTCAGATGTTCATCAATGGAAAGCACATTTGCAAAAAAATGTTCATTCATGGTCGTATACACTTCTTCTGGCGTCAGCTCCAACTCTGCTGCAATTTCTTCCACTGTTATATTTCTCATTTTTTCTTGTTCTAATTTTTCTATTGCTGCTTCAATCTTTTTTGACTTTTCTCTTGTACCTCTTGAAAGCCAGTCTTCTTTTCTTAATCCATCTATTATGCTGCCCCTTATGCGAAACGAGGCATATGTATCAAATTTCAGGTCTCTTTTTGGATCGAATTTTTTCAGCGCATCATAAAGCCCCATGAGCCCTAGACTATTCAGCTCTTCCTTTGAAACGCTTTTGGGAAGGCCTACCGCTATTCTCTGAACATGAAAACTGACTAAAGGCATATATTTTTTAATTAATATATTGCCTGCATCTGCATCTCTTGTTTCACTCCATAAATTCCAGGCACGCTGATCCTCTGTTGTTAATTCATTGCCCATCTTTATTTCCTCCTAACAAACATGTACCGCATATTCACGCATTAATTTAAGCCAGACGGCAATCCATCCAATTTATTTGTGCTATTTATTTTATTATAACCAAATTTTTTTTTGTTAGCTGTAGCTCATCTTTCTCTTTTTTCCATCAGCAGCAAATAACCGTTCGTTTTCCACTTCTTCTTAAGAAAACTATTTAGTTTTTAAGCTCTGGCAATCCACTCTTTTTATTTTATCAAAAGGCTGTCGATTAAATTGTAGATAATCTATCTTTTTTAGCAATAATCCTATTAAAAAGTTTTTTTAAAAGCAAGAAAACAAAGTGGAACTTCCATTAATAGAAATTCTTTTATACCCTTTTCACAAGAAATCAAAACGTTTATGCATGATGGACCAAAAAAAACCATTCTCCAGCGAGAACGGTTTTTTTATAAGACACTTGTTCCTTTATTGACAGTCCGAATCATTAATTGGCAGTTTTCTGGATTAAACTCAATTGTTCTGCCGCTATTGCCTCCAACATCTTCGGCAAAAATCGGAATATTTAATTGCTGCAATTGTTTTTTTACTGCTTCTACATTTCTAGGGCCTATTCTCATAATATCCGTTGTTCCAGAAAATTGGAACATCTGAGCTCCGCCTGCAATTTTTGCTTTTAAGCAGTTTTTTTTCGCGCCAAGCCTTTCTAATTTTTTTACAAGGGCAACAAGAGCTGTATCTGCAAATTTTGCTATATTGACTGGAGTCGTCTTGGATAAAGAGGAGTCTGGAAGCATAATATGCGCTAACCCCGCAACCCCTCTTAATTGATCGTACAACACCACGCCAACACAAGAACCCAAACCAGAGGTTCTAATTAAATTTGGCGTTTTTACAGTATTCATATCCGCAATACCCACTTTAACAACAGTCATTTGTTCAGTCATCAACAGTCACTCCAAGTGCCTTAAATATTGTATAAAAAGAGTCTGGATCTGGCAGCAAAAAAAAATGACCATTAACACTTTCAGATGCACAGGTATTTTCTTCATTAATGGCTGTATTAATAACAATTGCATAATCACTTACTTGCGACAGCTCAATTAATCCATAACTAACAATTGCCCCGGCCATATCAATAGCCAATGCCGGTACAGAAGGATATAAAGATAGGTTTGTAAAATCGGATAGAGACGATAAGTATGATCCAGATAAAATATTGCCCAGCTCTTGAAGGGCTGATAAAGGCAATTCTCCGAATGGAGGGTGCCGCAAATCGATGGAGTCATCTCCAATCATACCTTTTGCAAAATTGGTTGCCTGGTCGATAGGAAGCATAAAAAACATGCTTCCTGAAACATCTCCTTCAATTCTCAAAAATATTCCTGCCACAATATTTTCACTGCCGCCAGCAAGCTCCATAATTTCAGCAAATGATATAATTTGAACATCAGGCACTTGCATATCGATTTTTTTATTGAGCAGCTTCGATAAAGAAGTGGCAGCGTGTCCTGCTCCAATATTGCCAATTTCTTTTAATACATCCAGGTGCAAGGAATGAATATTATCTATAAACGCCATTTTTTAGCCTTCACTTCTCACATAATTTTTTAGTACTTCCCTGTCAAACACTTTTTCCAGGTTAACGAGGATCAGCAATCTTTTTTCTAGTTTCGCGACACCATTTATATAATCCACCTCTGTGCCGAAAGCTGCTTCTGGAGAAGGCTCAAATACATCTTCAGAAACATCTACCACATCATTTGCAGCGTCTACAACTAAGCCTACATCCATATCATTTAATGTAATAATAATAATGCGTGATCGATCGGAATATTCCAGCTCATCAAGCCCAAATCGCAAACGAAGATCAATGATAGGTGTAACAACACCCCTTAAGTTGATTACGCCTTTTACAAATGGAGCGATATTCGGTATGCGTGTAATATGCATCATTTTTTCAATGGACCGAACTTGATGCACAGGGATTGCATACTCTTTTCCTTTTAGTTCAAAAATGATTAATTTGGTATCTGCTGCAACAGATTCTAGCATGTTCTTCATCCTTTCTATCAGCCTATTAACTATTTAATCAGTGCATTGCAATCAACAATTAATGCTACTTGACCATCACCTAAAATAGTAGCGCCAGAAATAGCAAAGGCATAGGAGAGATAGCTGCCTAATGATTTAAGCACAACCTCCTGCTGGCCAATAAAGGAGTCTACTACAAGGGCCGCTAATTTCTCCCCTTTTCTTACAATAACGACAGAATAAAACTCATCCTCTTCTTTTGTCACAGGAACCTCAAATAAATCTTTTAGGAATAAAAGAGGAACCACCTTGCCGCGGAAGTCAATCACCGTCTGATTATGTCCTTGCAATACGTCCTGTTTATGCACAATGGCAGTCTCTATAATAGATGAAAGAGGGATTGCATATTTTTCTTCTTGAATTTCCACCAGCATGACAGAAATAATAGAAAGCGTTAATGGCAGCTGAATAGAAAATAGGGAGCCTTTTCCTTCTTGTGATTCAATTGTAATGCTGCCGCCCAATGATTCAATTGTGCTTTTTACAACATCCAGCCCAACGCCGCGCCCTGAAATATCAGAGATTTTATCTGCAGTGGAGAAGCCGGAAGCGAGGATCAGCTCTGCTATTTGCGAATCTGTTAAACTATTAGCGGCTTCTTTAGAAATGATCCCTTTATCTAATGCTCTTTGTAAAACTTTCTTTTTATTTATCCCTGCACCATCATCCTCTAGCTCGATGAAAACATGATTGCCGCTATGATAGGCCCTTAATATTACTGTGCCTGTTTCTTCTTTGTTGTTTGCTCTGCGAATTTCTGGTGTTTCAACGCCATGGTCTAAAGCATTTCGAATAAGATGGACAAGGGGATCCCCTATTTCATCAATTACTGTCCGGTCTAATTCTGTTTCTGCTCCCACTATTTCTAAATTGATTTTTTTATTTAAATCTCTTGCAAGCTGGCGAACCATGCGCGGAAAACGATTAAATACCGTTTCCACAGGAACCATTCTCATATTTAAAATAATATTTTGCAGATCTCCTGTTGTGCGTGACATTCTTTCTACCGTTTCATGAAGTTCCTGGTCTTTTAAATCTTGAGAGATTTGCTCTAATCTTCCTCTATCAATCACTAATTCTTCAAATAGATTCATTAAAATATCCAGTCGTTCAATATTTACGCGGATCGTTTTGCTTGAATGTTTTGCCGCAGCTGCCATTTCGCCTTTTTCTTCTGAAGGATTTTCTTCCTGCTGCTGTTTGCTTTCCACTAGCTCCTGCTGCTTACTCTCTGGCAAAGCATTGTTCTGTTCTGCTGAAATGCTTTCTTGATGCAGAGCTGGCTGTTCTGAAAATACAATCGGCTTTACATCCACTTCATCCACTTCAGACACTTTCATAATGCACGCTTGAACCGCATCTCGTGTTTCTTTTGAAATAAATGTAATCGTAAAGCTATTCTCAAACTTTTCTTCCTCAAGTTCTTCTACCGAAGGATTTGCTTTAATGACTTCTCCTAAACTTTCTAATGCCTCAAATACCATAAAAACCCTGACTGCTTTTAATAAGCAATCTTGCCTTAATGAAATATTAATTTCATAGGGAAAAAATCCTTGTTCTTCTGATTGCTTCAGCACCGTTGTTTCAAATTCATCGTAGCGAGAAACTGTTGCTGGTTCTTCTAGCATAGCTGTTGCTGCTACTTCCTCTTTAGCCGTTTCATCAAAAATTGCTTCTCCATTTTCAATGGCAGCGAGCTTTTTGACAACACTCTCTACATTTTTTTTCCCGTCCCCGCCTGTTTCAATTGATGCTATCATTGCTTCTAAATCGTCTACTGCTAAAAAAATGACATCCAATATCTCGGGAGTAAACACGATTTTATGGTTGCGAATGGCATCCAGAACATTCTCCATTTGATGGGTAAGGCTTGCCAAGTCTTCATATCCCATCGTGGCAGACATGCCTTTTAGTGTATGGGCAGAACGAAATATTTCATTTACTATTTGAATATTATCGGGATTTTTCTCTAATTCTAACAAATGTTCATTGCATGCTTGTAAATGTTCCTTGCTTTCTTCTATAAAAACTTCTAAATACTGGTTCATCTCCATTTGCCTCACACCCCTTGGCATTATACATATTTCATAATTGTCTCTGCTATATTTTCTACATTTTCGATATTATCAACATAATTAGTGGCAATCGCCGCTTTTGGCATTCCAAATACAATGGAAGTTTCTTTTGATTCTGCAATAGCCTTTATTTCTCCTTGATTAGCTAATGCCACAAGCCCGTTTTTCCCATCTGAGCCCATTCCGGTCATAACGACGGCAATTTTTTTATAGTGGTCGATATTGCTTGCCGATTGAAACATTACATCCACAGATGGCCTATGTCCATTAATTGGTTCTGTCTGGTCAAGATGCACCGCAATATTTCTGCCAACGGACTTTACTTTTAAATGGAACCCGCCAGGAGCAATATAAGCCACTCCTTTTTTTATAAGCTCGCCATGAACCGCTTCCTTCACCGTTATCTCAGAAAGAGCATCTAATCTATTTGCAAGTGATTTCGTAAAGTTTGGCGGCATATGCTGGACAATAAGAATTGCCGCATTAATATCCTTCGGCAGTTTGGTGATTACATGCTGAAGCGCTCTAGGCCCTCCAGTAGATGTGCCAATAAGAATAAGCTTTTGCTTCGTACTGCTCCACTTTCCGACAGCAACAGACTTTTGTATTTGTTTCTCCGGGAAGATTGATTCTATTTTACTATAATCTCGTTGAGGAATAATAGTACTTTGTCCCTTGTTCGACAAATTTAAAATCTTTTTCACCTTGACGGAACTGGCAGAAATCACTTTATCTACCAATTCTTTTTTTACTTTATATAAGTCTAGAGAAATAGACCCAGATGGTTTTGCAATAAAATCAATGGCGCCTATCTGCATGGCATGGAGCGTATTATCTGCGCCCTCAAGCGTTGTGCTTGAAAGCATAATAACTGGAACCGGATTTTCTTCCATAATCCGTTTTAGTGCAGAAATGCCATTAAGAACTGGCATTTCCACATCCAGTGTCACGACATCTGGCTTTAATTCTTTAATTTTTTTGATACCATCTTCTCCGTTTCTTGCCGTGCCAATAACCGTAATACGAGGCTCCTCAGAAAGAAAATCGGCAATAAGCTTGCGCATAAATGCTGAATCGTCCACTATTAACACTTTTATTTGCTCCATGTTAACGCACTACCTTTCAAACAAAAACCTCTTTAATTTTGCTACAAAAGGAGGTTTATTTATTGTGGTTGGTTCAGAAAACTGTTGTTTACCATATCTATCGGCCATTTCTGCTAATGCTTTAGCGGCTGCCGACTTTTCATTAAAGAAAACAAGGGGAATCTGACTGCGGACAGCTTTTACGACACTTTGGTCTTCCGGAATCATACCTAGGCAAAATGCATCTTTTTGCAGAAAACGCTGAAGTACATTTTTCAGCTTCTGAAAAGTTTCCATCCCGTCAGTATTTGTTATTGTTCGATTAATGATTAAATAAAAAGGAATATCCTTTTTATGCAAATGAATAAATTTCATTGCTGCATATGCATCTGTTATGGAAGTTGGCTCTGGCGTAGTGATAACCATCACCTCATCTGCAGACAGAATAAACGTTAAAGAATCTGTACTGATTCCTGCCCCCATATCGAACAGGACATAATCGTACATGCTTAATACATTGGCAAAATCAACAAAAAACCTCTCTAAAACGGTTTTCTCCATATGGACAAATTTCGTTAAGCCAGATCCGCCCGCAATAAAATGAATCCCGTCCTTGCCCTTATGGATAATTTCTGTTAAAGGCATATTATTTTCAAAATAATCAACAATAGTTGCATTTGTCTGCGTCCCCATTAAAATATCAATATTGCCCATACCGATATCCATATCGACTAATAAAACCGAATGTCCTTTTTTTATGAGCGAAAGAGCAAAATTAAGAGAAAAATTAGATTTCCCAACCCCTCCCTTGCCGCTCACAACAGCTATTGTTTTTTGCTTGAGAATACGTTGATGTTTAAATCTTTCCCGTAAATTTGCAGCCTGATCTGTCATATTATTCGACTCCAATTATCCTATTTACAATATCATCAGGATTTGCTGCTACCATATCTTCTGGAACATTTTGTCCCGTTGTGATATAGGCAACTCCCTTCCTATATTTCACAATTAAATTGAACATGCTTCCTAATGTCGCTGTTTCATCTATTTTGGTAAAAATAAAATGATCAATACGTATTGTGGAAAACTGCTGATAAATTGCTTCCATGTCCCTTTGTTTTGTTGTTAAAGATAAAACAAGCAATGTTTCCATCTCTTTTTTATAATCGACAACTTTTAGTAAATCTTCAACATACTTTTGATTGCGGAAATTTCTTCCTGCCGTATCAATTAAAATAATATCGCATGCTGCTAATTTTTCCGTGGCCTGCTGAAAATCATCTAAGTTATAGCACACTTCTAAAGGAACATTTAAAATCGTCGCATATGTTTTAAGCTGCTCGATTGCTGCAATCCGATACGTATCTGTTGTAATAAAGCCAATTTTCTTTTGATGCTTCAGCATTAATTCCGCAGCCATTTTCGCCAATGTCGTTGTTTTTCCTACCCCTGTTGGTCCAATGACATTAATGTATTTTTTGCTGAAGGAAATATCGCCAAAAGAGTATGGAGCTAGCTTCTTCACGAGCAGATCTTTTATCCAGATTTTCACTTCTGCCGCTGTTTTGCCGCCGCCTTCTACATACCACTTCTCCATCACATCGGCTAAGATAGTTTCCCTTATTTCTTTATCAATTTCTTGCTTTTCAAGGTCCTGCATCCCTTGTAGGACTGCAGCGGGAATGCTCATATGATTTGTCCCATTATTTTCAGATAGTTCTTTGACAACACGGCTTAATTCATTAAGCTGCTTTAGCACTTGACCAGACGCCTCTATTGCCGCTTTCGGCTTTATTTCGGTTTCCTTTAGATTGCTGCTCTTAAAAGCGCTGGGAGTGTTTAGTTTATCTTTTTTCACTTCCATTTCATTTGTTGTCATTTCCGGGTCTATCGCTGCTAGCACTTCAATGTTGCGTTTTTTAAATACTCCTAAAAAACCGCCTGTATAAATAACCTTTGAATGCAAAATGACAGCCTCAGAACCTAGCTGCTGCCGTACTTGCTTCATTGCTTCTGGCATGCTTGGCGCAATAAATTTTTTTATTTTCAATCGACGTTCACCACCCCTACACTTTGCACTTCTACATCTGCTTCTAGCTCGTTATACGATAAAATCGGCACTTGTGGGAAATACCGCTCTGTTAATTGTCTGACATACATCCTTACTGCCGGAGAACATAAAATAATTGGAATTTGCTCCATGATGGAAAGCTGTTCTACCTGATTGGCGATTGCTTCTAATATCGCTTGAGACGTCCCTGGATCAATGGCTAAATAATTGCCGTGCTCTGTTTGCTGAATATTATCTGCTATTAATTTTTCGACCCGGCCTGATAATGTAATCACTTTTAAGGAATCGCCTTTTACCGTATACTGGTTGGTTATTTGCCGTGCCAAAGCTTGTCTCACATACTCTGCCAATAAATCAGTATCGCTGGATAGCTTACCAAAATCAGCCAATGTTTCAAAAATGATCGGCAAATTGCGAATTGAAACATTTTCTTTTAATAATTTTGCCAATACTTTCTGAATATCCCCAATAGATAATGGATTTGGCGTCACCTCTTCAATTAAAATCGGATAAGATTCTTTCACATGGTCAACAAGCTGCTTGGTTTCTTGTCTTCCTAATAATTCATGGGCATTTGCTTTAATTACTTCTGTTATATGCGTCGAAACAACAGAGGGAGGATCGACGACAGTGTATCCAAAGATTTCCGCTTGTTCTTTTACTTTTTCTGTTATCCATTTGGCAGGCAATCCAAACGAAGGCTCTACCGTATCAATTCCTTCAATCGAATCATCTTCCATTCCAGGACTCATCGCCAAATAATGATCGAGTAAAAGCTCTCCCCGCGCCAGCTCATTTCCTTTAATTTTCAAGCGATATTCATTTGGCTGCAGCTGAATATTATCGCGAATGCGGACAACGGGAATCACAAGTCCTAATTCAATCGCTAATTGTCTTCTTATCATCACAACCCGATCTAAAAGATCCCCGCCTTGATTGGCATCTGCAAGCGGGATCAATCCGTAGCCAAATTCAAATTCAATGGGATCGACATTAAGAAGGGATACCACATTTTCGGGACTTTTTAATTCTTCCGTTTGCGCTTCTTCTTCCATCTCCTGCATTTCCTCTAAATTTTCCTTTGGCGCTTTTGATAATTGATATCCGCCAAAACACAATAGTCCTGCAATAGGAATCGTCATTAAATCATTAATAGGAGTTATCAATCCCAATAAAAAAATAGTTCCTCCTGCTACATACAGCATTTTCGGATACGATAAAAGCTGTCTTGTAATATCAGCTCCCAAATTGCCATCTGAAGCTGCTCTTGTTACCACTATCCCTGTTGCAGTGGAAATTAGCAATGCCGGTATTTGACTGACAATACCGTCCCCTACGGATAATAAGGAAAAGTGGTTTGCCGCGTCCCCTGCCGCCATATCTAATTGCGTCATTCCAATGACTATTCCAAAAAGCAAATTAATAAAAACAATGATAATGCCGGCGATGGCGTCTCCTTTAACAAATTTGCTCGCCCCATCCATAGAACCATAAAAATCCGCTTCTCTGCTTACCTTTTCCCGTCTTGCTCTTGCTTCTTTTTCTGAAATCATGCCTGCATTTAAATCAGCATCAATGCTCATCTGCTTCCCTGGCATAGCATCCAATGTAAATCTTGCTGCCACCTCAGAAACACGTTCCGATCCTTTTGTAATAACAACAAATTGAATAATAATCAATATTAAAAAAACAACGAGTCCAACAACAATATTTCCGCCAACTACAAATGTTCCAAATGTATGAACAACTCCTCCAGCTTCTCCTGTCGATAAAATTGATCTGGTAGTCGATACATTTAACCCTAGACGAAATAATGTCATCAGTAACAAAAGGGATGGAAAAATAGAAAATTCCAATGGTTCCTGCATATTCATGGTTAATAATAATATCAACAAAGCCAAAGAAATATTAAAAAGAATTAATATGCTCAAAAGCCATGTTGGAAAAGGTATAATCAGCATGGCTACAATCAAAATCACACTAAATACTACCGTTAAATCTCTGCCCGACATATGTTTCGCTCCTTACTAGTCACACTTCCGTCATTTCTTGACTTTTCTTCCCCCTGCTCCCGCTTCATATGAGCAGGAAGCATTGTCGTTCGTTTTATGCATGGAAAGAAAAACTGCTACATTTTTTCATTTTTTGTGCGATACACAAATGCAAGTACTTCAGCCACTGCTTTAAAAAATTCTTCTGGAACAATATCGCCAATTTCTACTTGACTGTATAATGCTCGTGCAAGAGGACGGTTTTCAACGATGGCCACATCATTTTCTTTGGCAATCAGCTTGATTTTTTGGGCCAGAAAGTCTACTCCTTTTGCCACAACATATGGTGCATCATATTTATCTTCTTCATACTTTAAGCAAATGGCATAATGAGTCGGATTGGTGATGACAACATCTGCCGTCGGAATATCCTGCATCATTCTTCTCATGGCCATTTCCCTCTGCTGCTGCTTGATTTTGGATTTTATTAATGGGTCGCCTTCCATGTTTTTATATTCGTCTTTAATATCCTGCTTGGACATGCGAATATTTTTTTCATAATCATAACGCTGGTACAAATAATCCAGCAGAGATAAAAATAATAAAGCGCCTGATGCATACAATCCCATCTGCACCGTTAATTTAGCCAATGTAGTTAAAATCGCATATGTTGATTTTTGCGATAAAACAAGAAGCTCATTAAATTTAGACCATAGTACAGCAAAAGTAATGACGCCAATAACACTTATTTTTAAAATGGATTTTAATAATTCCACAATCGATCGGATAGAAAAAATTCGTTTAAATCCTGCCAATGGATTAATTTTATCTAATTTAAATTGAATGGATTCTGTGGAAAATATGATTCCAACCTGCATATAGTTGCTGATGAGCCCTCCTATTAAGGCAGCAGCCAAAACAGGCACCAATAATAATCCCATCTCCTGCAAAACATCTAAAAATATTGCTTTAATCGATTCATCTGTTATATTGATCAATAAAGAATCCTGCAGAGAATGATTCATCAAAGAAACAAAGCCTTTAAGCATATAGCTGCCTGTAAAGGAAAGGACGGCAAACACTGCCAATAGCACAATGGCGGTGTTTACATCTTGGCTTTTAGCAACCTGCCCTTTTTTGCGTGTATCTTGCCTTTTTTTCGGCGTGGCTTTTTCTGTTTTTTCTCCAGCAAAATACTGCAAATCTAAAACGAGAAGCTTCATAATTATGAACCTCCCAATATGTTCATTATTCCCCGCATGACCTGAAGGATTGTTGTAAAAAGATTGGAAACAGATTCCATTAATACACCCATTACAATCATTAATACCACTAGACCTGCGATAATTTTGATTGGCACACCGACAACAAAAATATTTAATTGCGGAACCGTTCTGGCAACTATCCCTAAAGCCACATCCACCAAAAAAATGCTGGCCACCACTGGAATAGACATTTGAAAAGCAACAGCAAACATCGCTGAAAATGCTTTTATTAAATAGAGGACGACATCTTCATCGCCAAATGCTATCCATGCCTGATCCAATGGAATAAATTGATAGCTGTAATAAATGCCGTCCAATAAAAGGTGATGGCCATTTACGGACAGTAAAAAAAATAATGCCGCAACATTTAAGTATTGTCCTGTAAGAGGACTTTGCGCTCCTGTTTGCGGGTCCATTACATTCGCCATGGCAAAACCCATTTGAAAGTCAATTAAGCCTCCAGCAACCTGGACGGCAGAAAATAGCATATACGCTAAAAACCCAATAAATAATCCTACTAAAGCTTCTTTTAAAATAAGTAAATAATATGTACCGTCAATAGTTAACGTAGGCGCATCCATATTAAAAAAAATAAGAATGGAAAGAAAAAATCCTAAACCTATCTTATGATTTGCTGGAATCGTCCGATAAGAAAATAAAGGGAGCATAAGAAAAAATGATGTCACACGCACTAATACAAGTAAAAAGCTTGGAAATTTCGGCAGAAAATCAATCATCTTGCATTACCCTATAAACCTTGTTAAATTGGAAAATATATCGGAAGTGTAGGAAATCATGTGGCTTAGCATCCAAGAACCAAAAAAAATGATTCCTAAAAGCACGGCAACTATTTTGGGAACAAAAGCTAATGTTTGCTCTTGGATTTGAGTAGTAGCTTGAAAAATACTAATCAAAAGTCCGACTACCAATGCAATAATAAGCAATGGGCCACTGACAATTAATACGGTTAGTATCCCCTTTTCGGCAACAGATATGACCATTTCTTGCGACATCTAATTCACACCTTCTTAAAAGCTTTCTAATAAAGATTTAACAACTAAATACCAGCCATCCACAAGAACAAACAGCAAAATTTTAAATGGAAGGGATATCATCACGGGCGGAAGCATCATCATCCCCATCGACATTAAAATGCTTGCAACAATCATATCAATGACCAAAAAAGGAATAAAAATCATAAAGCCAATCTGAAATGCCGTTTTCAATTCGCTGATAGCAAAAGCTGGAACAAGTGTTGTTAACGGAATTTCTTCAATCGACTTCGGCTTTTCGGCACCAGAATATTCTAAAAACAGCGCCAAATCTTTTTGCCTTGTATGCTTGCTCATAAATTCTTTAAAAGGCTCAGCTGCCCGGTCATATGCTTGTTCTAACGTTATCTTTTCATTAAATAACGGGGTCAACGCCTTCTCATTTACTTCCTGGAAGGTCGGCGCCATAATAAAAAAGGTTAAAAACAAAGATAAACCGACAATCACTTGATTTGGAGGCATTTGTTGGGTCGCAAGCGCCGTTCTGACAAAGGAAAGAACAATTACAATTCTTGTAAAACAAGTCATTAAAATCAAAATGCTTGGCGCTAAAGAAAGGACTGTCAGTAATAATAGCAGCTGTACTGAAGTGGAAACATTTTCAGGAGAACTATTATTAAAGAATTGCATAAATTCATTCATCTTTTTCTGACCCTTTCTCTTCTTTTTCACCTAATGCTTCTTTCCGGCGATGCGAAATTTCCTGTAATTGTTTTTTTAAATGTGCGGCAAAGGGCTCTTGGCTATTTGTATGTGCAGATGTTTTTTTGACCTTCCCCATTACCTTTGTCACAATATCGCTTGGAATAATTAGCTGATCCATTTTTCGATTATAGTCCTCTATAATTTCTTTATATTCTTCTTCTTCTTCTATTTCTTTAATTAATTGAATGTTTTCTCCTACTCCAACAACTAATAGGCGCTTGCCAAGCTTTACAATTTGAATGGAACGGTTTGCTCCAAGAGATGTCCCCCCCAGATTTTCTATTAGCTGTGAGCTTTTATACGAATGATTGCGCTTGTTGATAAATTTTAAAAGGATATATAAAAGTGCTACAACAAACACAGTGGCAAATACCATTTTGACAATATCAAAAAAAGAAATGCCGATAGGATCCGGCTCTTGTGCTGCATTTGTTTCTTGCGGCGCTTTGTTGTCATCATTTTTTGTGCTTTCTTTTTCATCATTCGTTGAGTCTTCAAACATATCATGAACACTATTATCAAGCTGCTCTGCATAGGCTTGATTTCCCAAGCCTATGAGAACAAAAATGAGTAGTGAACTTGCAAATAAACACTTTAATTTATCCACTAAAGGCACCCTCTACTTTTTAACTTATCCTAATGTTTTGCTGATAGCTTCTAACACGCGGTCTGCTTGAAATGGCTTCACAATAAAATCTTTTGCGCCTGCTTGGATTGCATCTATTACCATCGCTTGCTGCCCCATTGCAGAACACATAATGATTTTTACATTCGGATTAATTTTTTTGATTTCTTTTAATGCTGTAATGCCGTCCATCTCAGGCATGGTAATATCCATCGTCACTAAATCCGGCTGCGTTTCTTTGTATTTTTCAATTGCTTGCATGCCATCAGCAGCTTCTCCAACAATCTCATAGCCATTTTTTGATAGTATGTCTTTAATCATCATGCGCATAAATGCTGCATCGTCCACTATTAGAATTTTTTGTGCCATAAATCTCTACCCCCATAAAATAATAATTATCTTAGTTTATTTAAACGGTCGCTTTGACTAACAATATCGGTTACTCTTACACCAAAATTCTCATCAATAACGACTACCTCCCCTTGTGCAACAAGCCGATTATTTACCAATATATCGACCGGTTCACCTGCTAATTTGTCCAACTCAATGATAGAACCTGCTGTTAATTCTAAAATTTCTTTTACGGAGCGTTTTGTTCTTCCCAATTCTACTGTTACTTGAAGAGGAATGTCCAACAGCATATTTAAATTTTTCGTCTCTGGTTCTGCAGGTGCAAATGGTTCGAAATTTGAAAATACAGCCGGTTGCACATTCGGCGGCGAACCATTGGGAATCCCTCCACCAAAATGCTGTGTTTGGTGATTGGTTGGCTGCTGTACAATCGGTTGAGCCATTTGAGCAGCTGGTTGATTATACATTCCCTCTGAGTAAGATGGAATAGGAGCTTCCTCTACCATTGGTTCTTTTGGCTCATATACAGAATTATAATCTAAATTGACAGGATTGGAAACTTCTTCTCCGCTATCTGCTGTATTTAATAGACCTTCCACTAATTTTTGCGCAAAGGGCAATTGCAGCAATTGCATAATTTTAGAGTCAATTAATGTGCCAATTTTTAATCGAAATGATATTTTTACAAAAAGGTCGTCGGCTGGAATTTTATCCGTGCCTTCCCCTTGCGTTAAATCAAGAATATCAATTGAAGGCGGTGATATATCAACCCTTTTGTTAAAAATAGTCGACATGGAAGTTGCAGCAGATCCCATCATTTGATTCATCGCTTCCTGGACAGCGCTCATTTGAATTTCCCCCATCGTTTCGGAAGGGTTCAACCCATCGCCCCCAAGCATTAGATCTGCAATAATGCTGGCATCCGATTGCTTTATTACTAATAAGTTCATTCCGGAAAAGCCCTCTGTATAATTGACCCGAATAGCAACATAAGGATGTGGAAATTCTTCTGGAAGTCTATTTCTTAATACAATGCCCACACTGGGTGTCGTAATATCCACCTTTTGATTTAATAAAGTAGACAATGCTGTAGCAGAACTTCCAAATGATATATTGCCGATTTCTCCTAAAGCATCTTGCTCCATTGCGGATAAATAATCTTCCACTACTAATTGCTTTTCTGTTTCTGCTTCTGCTTTTCCAATATCTTCGCCTCTTAATAAAGCATCTATTTCATCTTGTGAAAGCATATCTTTACTCATCATCTTCTTTCCCCCTCTCTAAAGCTCCTAAAATTTGAACAGCTATTTTTTTATTTACTTTTCCTGGTTGTCCATAAAATTTAGGAATATCTCCCACTTTAATAAGCAGAGGTTCTTCTATTGTTTGATTCATTTCAATGACATCACCAATATCTAACATTAAAAAATCCTGGATTGCAATCTCAGATGTGCCTAATTGTGCCACTAATGGGATGATTGATTTTTTTACACTTTTTTCTAATTGCTGTGTCACTTCCGGCTCTGGAGCTTTTTTTTCTGTCTGCATCCAATAATGGCCGGATAATTTTTGAATAATCGGCTCTAGTACCACATGAGGAATGCAAATATTAATCATTCCACTTGTATCACCGATCGTTGTATTTAAAGAGATGACCACAACCGTTTCATTTGGAGAAACCATTTGCAAAAATTGAGGATTCACTTCAAATTCCTCTAAAGACGGTTCAATGTCCACCAATTCTTCCATCGCTTCGCGAAAATAATCAAAAGCATTCTCAAATGTGTTAGACATGATTTTTGTTTCTATTTCTGTTAAATTTTCGACTTTATTAATGCTTGCTCCTCTGCCGCCCATCATCCGATCCATCATGGCATACGCAATATTCGGGTTGACCTCCATCAGAATTCTCCCATTTAAAGGCGATACTTCAAACACATTTAAAATCGTCATTTTAGGAATAGAGCGAATAAATTCTTCATATGGTATTTGATCAGCAGAAGCAACATTAAATTGTACATATGTTCGCAGCTGTGCAGAGAAAAATGTTGTCAGCAAACGGGCAAAATTTTCATGTATGCGTGTTAAGCTTCTGATTTGATCTTTTGAAAATCGCAGCGCTCGTTTAAAGTCATACACTTTTACCCTTTTTTCTAATTGCTCTTTTTTTAACTCCTCTGCATCCATTTCACCAGAAGATAAAGCAGATAAAAGTGCATCTATTTCATTTTGGGATAATACATCTCCTGACAAAAAATCCTCACTCCTTAAATCTGATGATCCCATCATTTATCACATATAACAGCAGTTGTCTCCGCTATTTTCCTCAGGCGAAGACACAGAAAGCAAAGCTTTATTCAACCCCGTGGATTGAATAAGGCTCCCCCCTTTTTTCCTGCCTTAAGCATTTCACATTATTGGAGTAGAGAGCTAGTAATATAAACCTGGACTACTTTCCCTTCCTGCATATGTTCATTTATTTGTTGTTTTAAATCATTCTCTAATTTAATTTGTCCTTTTTTCCCTTTCATATCTTCCATAGTTTTTTCCGAAAGCTCTTGAATAATGATATTTTTCACTTGGAAGTCGCGTTTTTCTAATTCTTCTTTTGCCTTTTTGCTGTCTGTTTGGATTTTAAAAGATATTTTAATAAAATTATCGCTTGCCAAATTTGTGGTCATTTCCTCAATATCTACGGAAGATTCAAGCACTTCATCAATAGAAGGCTCCTTTTCCTTTTGGTCACCCGTATATTTCCACAAATAAAAAAATGCTCCCGCACCAACAATGGCAATTGTAAGTAATAGTATTAGCATAATCATAAGTATTTTATTATTCTTCATTGTGCTTCTCTCCCAAGTTAGGTAATCCGAAAAGACTCACAGATTGATAAAATTGATAAATCAATTCCAATAGTTCCTGCTCTGTTTCTTTCACTACATATTTCTTGCCATTTGACAGCATAATGGTTGTATCTGGAAGTGCCTCAATGGTTTCAATAAATAAAGCATTTAATTTGAATTGTTTTCCATTTAATCTTGTAACTGTTATCATTGGTTATTTTTTAGAGACTAATGAATGCTTATTCACTAGCCTCTAAATCTCCCTTCTACTTATCGTTTTAAGTTAAGAAGTTCTTGCAGGATTTCATCAGATGTTGTGATGATTTTAGAGTTGGATTGGAATCCCCTTTGACCAACAATCATTTCTGTAAACTCATCTGTTAAATCAACATTGGACATTTCAAGGTAGCCGCTGTTGATGGAGCCTGTGCCGTCTTCTCCGGCAACGGTAAGTGTTGCTGGACCAGAGTTTGCTGAAACTTGGAATGTGTTACTTCCTGTTTTTGTTAGACCTTCTGGGTTTGCAAATCTAGCCATTTGAATTTGACCGGCTGGTTGTGTATTACCTTCCGTATCAATATAAGTAATCGATCCATCATTTCCAACACTAAAACTTTGTGCATCTGTTGGAATTGTCTCTGCTCCAACAAGATATAAACCATTTGAAGTAACGATTTGTCCAGCATTATTCAAATAAAAGTTTCCTGCTCTTGTATAAGATGGGGTGCCTGCACTATCTTGCAGTACAAAGTATCCTTCACCAGAAATTGCTAAGTCTAATGTTCTGCCTGTTGTCTGCATACTTCCTTGCGTAGCAATTGTATCAATGGATGATACTTGAGAACCTAAACCAATTTGCTTTGCATTTGTTCCACCTGTAGTATCAGATGGTCCTGTGGCACCAGCAGTTGTTTGACTGATTAAATCGCTGAATGTTGTTCTGCCTTTTTTAAATCCATACGTATTAACGTTTGCGATGTTATTCCCGATAACATCTAATTTTGTTTGAAAGTTTTTCATTCCTGTAACACCTGAATATAATGAACGTAGCATTTGTTTTTTCTCCCTTCGATTTCACTGCTTCTATCCTTCCACAGTGATAAGCTTCCAATATTGGTCCAGCTAAATTTTTTTAATTCATAACAATGGTGCCATTTATATTCGTAAATATTTGTTCTGTTGCTTCTTGACGATCCATCGCAGTAATGACGGTATTATTTTTAGCGCTGACAATCAGTGCAGCATCATTAAGCAGAACCAGAGATTCTTTTACCCCCATATTCCTTGCTTGCTTCACTTTTGCTTCAATTTGCTGCCATTTCGTCTCATCAATCACAATCCCTCTTTGCTGCAAGCGTTCATTGGCGTGTTTGCTGATGCTTAATTTATCTAATGCGCCAATAGATGTCTGCAAATGCGCGGAAAATGCAGCATTATTTTTGGTCTTAATGGCTTTTACGCCTTTTTTGATGGCAGCTTGCGATTGAAAAGCAGGATAAACGGATTTATCCATTTCAATCACTTCCTATTCAATTTTAGTTATTTGCTTTGAAGTGATTTGGGTATTATTTGCATCATTTAGTGTGTATTGCATCACACCATTTTTTAAAGAAACAGATTTCACTTCCGCACTTTGCTCTTCCTGATTAGAATTTAAATAAGTGATCATTTTTCCAATCATTTGACTTGCTGATGCCAAATTATTTGTTTCTGCACTCATGCTGGAAATATTGGCAGGCGATAAAGTTGTTCCATCTTCTAATGTAAATTCCACACTATCATTTTTATAGGCTACAGATGTCACTTTTCCTGTTCCAGAAGTTGTCGTTTCTGCACCTGAACTGTCTGTTTCTGTTTTCGTCCAGTTCACTTCTTTGCCGACAAATTGACTATATGAAATTAAATTCGATTGCGTTTGCAGTGTGATAAACTGCTCCATCGTTGTATTCATATTTGTCATTTGTTCCAGAGAGGAGAAGGTAGCCATTTGCGCAATAAAGTCTTTATCCTCTAATGGATTAGTTGGATCCTGGTTTTGCAATTGTGTAACCAATATTTTCAAAAAGTCATCTTTTCCTAAAGCGGAGTTTCCAGTTGTTTTTGTTTGATCTTGATAATTTGCTAAATAAAGGGACGAATCAATCGTGTTTGCCATATGTTCACCTCCTCCAACTTATTCCATATTAAGAAGCTCTTCCAAAAAGGTTTTTCTTTGCTTTTCTTGCTCCTTTTTCTGAGAAGACTGCTCTTCTTTTTGCTGTTGCTGCTGTTGCTGCTGTTGCTGCTGATTATCTTTTGTTGTTTTTTCTTGCTGTGATGGCGTATAGGCAATATCTAATTTATCCACAACCCCCTGTTGTGAACTAAGGCTATGTTTAATGCTTGTTAAATGGGTTTCCAACACTTCCTTTGCCTCTTGTGAAGCGGTAAGAATTTTTGCTGAAATATTGCCTTCATTTTGCTGGATTTCTATTTTGATAGATCCTAAATGATCTGGCGCCAG